>Ga0302347_1000345_pt1 | contig 79566 bp, 75 predicted proteins | sample PhyWR1_FD_202178 | JGI IMG/M metagenome (GOLD analysis project Ga0302347, IMG submission 202178) | Leaf surface microbial communities from wheat plants in UC Gill Tract Community Farm, Albany, California, United States - DLSL W.R1 (v2)... | ecosystem: Host-associated > Plants > Phyllosphere >... | reverse complement strand
CTGCAACCAGATCCCAGGCTGCGTCGGGGAGTTCATACCGCTTTGCCATCTTGGCCTCCTGGCTTTAATGGCGGTGTATTTTACAGAAAATCGTATTTCTTGGGTTTACGTACAGAGCCTAGCACCGTAACAAAACCACAACCCACCAGGGCTGTGGCCAGGCTCAGCAACACCGAGCTGCCCAGTTGGTCGACGATCTGCCCGCCGAAGAACGAGCCCAGGGCAATAATCACCTGGAACAAGGCGACGAACAGTGGCATGCCGCGCTCGACATCTTTGGGCGCCACGACAAACATCCAGATACTGGCGCAAGCCGGGAAAGCACCGAAGGCGAAGCCCCAGAGGGCGATCAGCATCGCGGCACCGGTCATGCCGGTAGCGTACCAAGGGAACAGGGCAGTACTGGTGCCGATCATCAGTGCGACCAGCATCAGGGTGTAACGTACGCTGCGGTTGGCGGCGAAGCCGGCGAAAATATTACCCATGACCCCGGCAACGCCATAAAGCAGCAGCAGTGAGCCAATCGTCGGTCCGTCGAAACCGGAACTGTGTTTGAAGAAGGGGGCGACATAGGTGTACGCGGCAAAATGCGCCAGGCCGATCAGTAATACCGCGATCAATCCGACCCGGGATTGCGGGTTGATAAACAAAGCCGGCAGGTCACTGATACGAATGGCCTTCTCAGGGTGCAGTGGCGGTAGCAGGAAGATTTGTGCCAGGAGCACCGGAACCCCCACCAGCGCAGTGACCAGGAAGGTCATGCGCCAGCCCATCAGGCCACTCAGCCAGGTGCCTACGGGCACGCCCAGTACGGTGGCCAGGGTTACGCCGACCATGATGATCGAGGTGGCCTGGGCCACGCCTACACCCTTGGGGGCCAGGCGGCCGCTGAGGGCGATGGCAGTGGCCCAGAAACCGCCGATGCTGATGCCCAGCAGCACGCGGCCGAACAGGAGCAGGCTGAAGTCGCTGGCGTAGGCTACGACCGAGTTGGCAATGATCATGATCAGCGTCAGGCCGATCAATAAATAGCGCCTGTCCATGCTGCCAATGCTGATAGACAGTAAGGGCGCGGCGAGGGCGGCCATTATCCCGGGCAGGGTAACCATAAGCCCGGCGTGGCCGGCACTGATGCCCAGGTCACTGGCGACGTCGTTGAGTACGCCCACCGGGAGAAACTCGCTGGTCACCAGGGCGAAGGCGCCCACGGCGACCGAGAGAATGGCCAGCCACTGTTGTTTGACGCTTTGCTGGTTTGGTTCGGGCAGGCCGCGAGGCGGCAGGCTGGCGCTTGGCATGGTGTTGGGTTCCGACGGGGGGATGGCGCCTGAAGCAGGCTGGGGTGCGGGAGGATTTCGAGGCGATTATAGGAGCCGGTTTTGCCGATCAAACAGGCAGGCACTTCGATAGTAATTATCAGTGCAATCGATGGGGCGCCCTGAATAGAGCGCCTGCTTTGGCCAACTCTGTTGAAGAAGCCCCAATTACAGGCGGCAATAAGCCGAGGCTGGCATAACTTCAGAACCTGCTCACCAAACCGGTTGGCATCTCGGTTCTGCGTTGTCAGGTGCAGCTTGGTCAGAGGATTGGTCTTTAAATTTTCGACTTGATCTGACCGTCACTGGATTTGAGGGGGTGACAGTCAGATCAAATTAAGGCAATAAAGATTCAGCCAAGCTTTACGTTTGGTGTCAGAGAGAGGCTGAGAACTATTTTGTTTTAAACTATGGCCACCCCTGCGGGGGGTGTAATCATATAATGATGTCCATGCGCGGGCCGAGCCCGTCAACTAAGAGCGTTATATCAGCCTGTATTTCGCAACGCGCTTTACACATGTCGATAACGTTTCTGATCTCACGATCGAAGATTTCTCTTGCTTCCTCTCTTTTTTCACAAACGGCATCCGCGGTCAATGTCACGCGCCCGGAGAAAGTGGTTTCAACGGTAGAGAGTTTATTCCAATCAGGGGTCTCTATATTGGCAATGCCTTTTCTTACCTTCTCGGCAGCTTTGGCTGCATTCTCAGTATCACTTGTCGGAGAAATCGAGTAGGTGAATAGGAAATGGTGTTTTGTCATTTGCTCTACCTTTAGATTTAATGGTTTTGTAAGGCGCGCATATAAGCACGTCTTAAACTGACATTAGCACTTTGAGTAGGTAGGCGGATGCCAGTTTGTAACTTTACGGGTTGAAAAGTGTGTTCAGTTATTTATGCGCTGGAACTTTTTGTATGGCCGATATTTTGAAATAATAATGTTCTTTGCAGCCCATTAAAATTCTGCAGGTAGTGGCCCGGATCGGCAGGCTGCCGCTAACAGCGCGGCAGCTTCTGCTGCGTTTAGCGGTAGCGCTCAAGCCAGTGAGCGTAAGGCGCAGGCAATGTCCACGAGGCTTTTTCGACGCCCAGTTCCTTGGCGGCGAAATAGGGCCAGTGCGGGTCAGCCAAGTGGGCGCGACCTACGGACACCAGGTCCAGTTGTCCGCTTTGAATGGCATTTTGCGCCAACAGTGGCGTGCCGAAACCCCATGCAGAAGTTACCGGCAGGTCCGCTTCACGGCGCACCTGTTCGGCGATCGGGCCGAGGAAGGCGGGGCCCCAGGGAATATTGGTGTCCGGGATGGTGAAGCCGACACTTACGCTCAGGAGGTCGAGGCCAGTGTCCTTGAAGCGGCGTGCGAGCTCGATCGACTCGCTCAGTGTCTGCTCGTCGCGCCCATCGTATTCGATGACGCCAAAGCGGGCGGTCAAGGGCAGATGTTCTGGCCACACCTCACGAACGGCGGCCAGGGTTTCCAGCAGGAACCGGCTGCGGTTTTCGAAGCTGCCACCGTATTCATCCGTACGCTGGTTGGAGTGTTCCGAGAAAAAGCTCTGGCCCAGGTAACCGTGGGCAAAGTGCAGTTCGATCCACTCAAAGCCGGCTTCGCGGGCACGGCGTGCCGCATCGACGAAGTCCTGGCGTACCCTGGCAATGTCTTGCAGGGTCATTTCACGGGGAACCTTCGGCAAATTGGCGCCGAACGCGATCGGGGAGGGAGCAATGGTTTGCCAGCCCGCAGGATTGCCTTCAGCGATGTGATCATCACCTTCCCAGGGGCGGTTGGCGCTGGCCTTGCGACCCGCATGAGCAATCTGGATACCCGGCACGGAACCGGCCGCCTTGATCGCTTTTACCGCGGGCACAAATGCCTGAGCATGGGCATCACTCCAGATACCGGCGCAGCCGGGCGTGATGCGCCCTTCAGGGGAAACAGCAGTGGCCTCAACCACGACCAGGCCCGCCCCGCCTCGTGCCAAACCGGCCAGGTGGACGAGGTGCCAGTCATTGACCATGCCGTCCTCTGCCATGTACTGGCACATCGGCGGTATGGCAATGCGATTCCTTAACGTGACGTCCTTCAGGGTGAATGGCTCGAATAGTGCAGACATGGCTGGATTCCTCATAGGTTGATTCGCTTGTTCGATAGTATTCGAAATATAGCGAAAATTGAAACCTTTCGTTATCATCGACCTATGCGAACCTTTAAACATCCCCTCCCTTCTGAATTCGTACTTGAGCGTTTGTTATATGCCTTGAGCGACCCGGTGCGCATGGAAATTGTCCGGCATCTCGCGGGGGTTGCCGAAGCAACCTGCGGTGAGCTGGATGGCGGTCGGCCCAAGTCGAGCATGTCCCATCATTTTCGGGTATTGCGCGATGCAGGGCTTGTCCATACGCGCAATATAGGGACTACGCATATGAACTCCCTGCGCTCGGATGAGCTGAATATGCGCTTCCCCGGGTTACTGGATTGCGTACTGTCCCAGGCTTGAATCGCCTGCTGTGCATGCATCAGCTTGCACAGCAGTAATGTCCAGCAATAAAAATACAAAAGTACAGAGTCTTGGCGCATGTCGGCAACGTGTCTCAGGACACAGCTTATGACTGCTTCGGATTTACCTGAGGCGCAAGTGGTACCTGGGCCACTTCACTGATAGCGCAAGACCCGCAGTGGGCGCCTGAACACATTGTGCAGGACCAGGCCTAAACGGTCGGGGCTTCGCATAGCGCTATCAACTGACCTTGCAGCAACTTGCCCGCGTGGCTGAGCCCGTTCTGGCCGTATAGCGCCAGGAAGACACCTTGTATGTCAGGCAGGCCGCTGCTGGCATCCAGCACCTTGTGCTCCGGGCGGATCACCCGAGTTGGCAGCAGGCTGATGCCCAGGCCCGCAGCCACGGCGGCACAGACACTGGCCAGGCTGGCGCTGGAGAAGTTGATCCGCCAGTGCCAGCCACCCATTTCCAGGTGATGAAGCATTTCATTGCGGTACAAACCGCCCACAGGAAAGGCCACCAGCGCTAGGGGATCGCGGCCAAAGGCCGGTAGTGAGCGGCTATCCACCCAGCACATGGGTTCGGGCCAGCAAGCCAGGCAATCCACCCCCGGGCCCATCTGCTTGACCAGCAGCAGATCGAACTCGCCCTGGCGATACAGGCGCATTAATTCCGGGCCCAAACCGCAGGTGACCTCCAGGCGAACACCGGGATGCTCCAGACCGAACCGCGAGAGAATCGGCATCAGGCGTTCGGCGGCAAAATCTTCAGGCACCCCCAGACGCAACACACCCTCGCTTTTCAGATCGAACAGCACCTCGCGGGCCTCTTCCTGCAGGGCCAGGATACGTCGGGCATAGGCCAGCAAACGTTCGCCTTCAGGAGTGGCCATTACTCGACGTTGTTCGCGGTCGAGTAGCTTGCAGCCAAGACTGTCTTCCAGGCGCCGTATCTGCTGGCTGACAGTGGACTGGGTGAGGTGCAGGCGTTGTGCTGCGCGAGTGAAGTTGGCGCAGTCGACGACCGCGACAAAGCTGCGTAACAGGATGGGATCGAACATCTGCACCACCATTCGGATTGCCACTGCAAGGCATGGTTATATTTAATTTCAGAATACCTGGTGGGCTGACCATACTGGCTTTTCACGGAATTGATAAGAGGGCCTGATATGGGTTCCCGGATACTTAAATACGGCCTGTTGACGGCCGGGCTGCTGATGATTGGAGGCTTGATGGCAAGCGGCAAGACACTGCTCACCGCCGTAAAGGACGGTGAACTGGGCAGGGTGCAGCAGTTGGTGACTAAAGGTGCGGACCTCAATGCCCGGACGATTGAAGGCAGCAGTGCGCTGCTGTTGGCCACGAGTGCCAACCAGATCGAAATCGCCAGGGTTTTGATCGACGCCGGTGCCGACGTCAACCAGAAAAATCTGAGCCAGGACAGCCCCTATCTGCTGGCCGGTGCCAGCGGGCGTAATGAAATTCTCAAGATGACCCTGGCCCATGGTGCCGATCTCAAGAGCACCAACCGTTATGGTGGTACTGCCTTGATCCCGGCATGCGAGCGTGGCCATGTTGAAACCGTACGACTGCTGATTGCCGCAGGGGTCGATCTGAACCATGTCAATCGTTTGGGCTGGACCTGCTTGATGGAAGCCATCGTGCTCTCCGACGGTGGCGTGCCCCATCAGCAGATTGTCAACCAGTTGATTGCTGCCGGTGCTGACTTGAACCTGCCCGACAACAATGGTTTGAGCCCGTTGCAACAAGCGCAAAAGCGCGGCCAGAACGCGATTGCACAATTGCTGCGCGACGCCGGCGCCCATTGACTGCCACCCTGGAGTTTTCATGAACAACGATGAGTTGTACCTGCAACGTGCCGTGGAATTGGCCGCGAGTAATGTCGCCGACGGTGGCCGGCCCTTTGCTGCGGTGCTGGTCAAGAACGGTCAGGTGATCGTGGAAGCGGTCAACACCATCCATACCAGCCATGACCCCACCGCCCATGCAGAAATGCTGGCAATCCGCGGTGCCAGCCAACAACTGGGCACGCGTCTGGACGGGTGTGTGATCTACGCCAGTGGCCAGCCTTGCCCCATGTGCCTGAGTGCCATGTACCTGTGTGGTGTATCACGGGCCGTTTATGCCGCTACTAACCAGCAGGCTGAACCCTTCGGGCTGTCTACCGCCGCGATCTACCGACAGTTGGCACTGCCCCTGAGTGATCAGCAACTGCCTGTAGAGCATCTGGCACAACCTGCGATGGAGGCTATTTACCGGGACTGGAAGGCGTTGCATGTCTCAGGATAAATCTGCGTTGCGGGATTTCGCCAACTGGACCTTGCTGATTGTGCTTGGGCTTAACCTGCGCCCGCTGCTCAGCTCCATCAGCCCGCTGTTGCTGCAGATTCGCGCCGACACCGGGATGAGCTTTCAAGGCAGCGCCTGGTTGACCAGCCTGCCGGTGATTTGCATGGGCCTGGTGGCCTTGCTCGGGTTGCGCTTGCAAGCCCGTTTGGGCGAGCGGCGTGGCGTGGCCCTGGGCTTGGCGATGATTCTGGGAGCCTGTCTGTGGCGTCTGTCTGCGCAACACGGCGAAACCCTGATGGCCACGGCCCTGTTGGGTGGTGCCGGTATCGCGCTGATTCAGGCTCTGGTCCCGGCGTTGATCAAGCGCCAGTTCCAGCATCGGGTTGCGCTGGCATTGGGCGTGTATAGCGCATCGCTGATGGCCGGCGGCGGTCTGGCGGCACTGGTCAGCCCGATGGTTGCCGGGCATTTCAGTCATTGGCAGGCCGGGCTGGGGATCTGGCTGGTGCCAGCGTCTGTGGCGCTGTTGATGTGGTGGTTGCTGCCCTTTGCCGGTGCGGCACAGCGTGTGCAAGGAGCGTCCATTCGCCCGTGGTTCAGTCGCCGGGCGTGGCTATTGGCGCTGTATTTCGGACTGGTCAACTGTGGCTATATGAGCATGGTCGCGTGGCTGCCCGCTTATTATTTACAAATGGGCTGGAGTGCGACCCAAAGTGGCTCGCTACTGGCGTTTATGACGATTTTCCAGGTTGTCGCAGCTCTGGTGATGCCGGCCCTGGCCCATCGCAGCAGCGACCGGCGCCCGCTATTGGTGATCAGCCTGGGTGCGCAGGTGCTGGGTTATATCGGCCTGGTGCTGTGGCCGCTGGATTCACCCCATGTGTGGGTAGCCTTGATTGGTTTTGGCCTGGGCGCCTGTTTTGCCCTGAGCCTGATTCTGGTCCTGGACCATTGCCGCAAACCCAGTGAAGCCGGACAGCTTGCGGGCTTTGTGCAAGGGGCAGGGTTTCTGCTCAATGCCGTATCACCGTGGATGACCGGCTGGCTTCGCGAGCTGACCGGCAGCTTTGTCAGTGCCTGGTGGGTGCTGGTGGTTGCTGTTGTGTCGATGCTGGTACTGACGCGGATTTTCAGTCCGGGGAGTAATAGCCGGGGGGTGTTTGCAACCGATGAGGTGCCAACGGTTGCACCGGCATTTAAACAGTAGCTGCCCAATATGTGCGGGCTTTTAGCGTTTGGCCTTACCCACGAAGCGGATCACCCAGCCAGGGAATATCCCGACGCTGGTAACGGTGCGCCCTGAAGATCGCGTTGTTCTCACCCGGCAGATAAGCTCTGGCTGCTGCATCCGGGTATGGGGCGAAGTAGGGATTGATATATTCCCAGACCACTTCACCTGCCGCGGTGACTTCAAACAGGCGGCCAAAGTTGGCCTCGGTCACCAGCGTATTGCCGTTATGCAGGCGTTGCGCGCCACCCATAAACGGGGTGAAAAAGGCATAGCCCGGGGTATCGGCGTACTGCCACACGACCCGCTGGCTCAGTGGTTCTATTTCCAGAATCCGCGAGTGCGGCATGCTGATATGCGGGCGCAAGATACCATTGTCGAACACCAGCACATTGCCGTTTTCCAGCTCGCTCGGGCAGTGCTGTTGCGCAACCAGATCATGGCCCAGACGCCACAGCACCGCACCGTTGTCGCGGGAAATGGCAATCACCGACGAAACGCTGCGCAGGCTGAGGATGATCTTGCCATCGCGACCGGGTGAGACGGCGTTGGTCATGGGCCAGTGATAACGTTCGAAGGTGTCATGCAGCGGATAGTCTTCAGGGCGTAAATGCTCCCAGCTGCGCCACTCCCACACCACCTGCCCCTGGCGGTCGACTTCCTTCACCACATCCGCATAGATCACCCCGCCAGACGCCTCGCTGCCGGGAATACCGCCCACTACGCGACGGGCCAGTTCCGCGCTCAACGGCTCTACGGTGGTGTACAGCAGATGGCCGTTTTCCAGCCACTGGGCATCGTGATGGTGCAGCAGGTCGGTGTGCTCCCAGACCACTTCTCCGTCATGGGTGACCTCGCTAAAGGCGCCGCCATGCCACACCGACCAGCCCGGGAACAGGTCAGGCGAATCGGGGTGGTTGCCGTTATAACCGAGGTTGCCGTTGCGCAATATCACGGCATCACGGCCGGGGCGTTGTGGCAGCTTCCAGCGGTGCACGATCTCGCCGTCCAGGTCGATCAGGAATACATTGCCGTCCGCCGTTTGCGGGGCGAACAGCGTGTAGCCTCCGGCGCTGCGGGAATGATCGACGCCAACCAGACCGGTCTTGTGGCGTTTCAGGGTGGTGCTGTGCAGTTTTGACATGGTGTGACTCCCACAAGGTTCCACTGGCAATGTGTGCAGCAGGGGAGCATTGTCATGCTCCCCTGTGTGCGTGGAATCGAGTATGTCGAGGCAATCCGTGGCGCTCCATGCCAAACACCCCTCATTTGCTGCCATGCCGGACACCACGCTGCGCACGGTCGTGGTATTGGCATTCGATGACCTGTTGCTGCTCAACGCAGCCGGCCCGCTGGAGGTGTTCGCCGCCATACCGCGACTGCTGGGCGGGACTTTCGCCACCCATCCACCTTATCGTCTATTGCTTGTATCACCGACAGGAGGCCAGATTACGTCGGTTTCCGGGATCAGCGTCACTACTCTTTCGCTTGCGCAAGTCGATCAACAAGCACCCACGATCGACACCTTGATCGTGGCAGGCGGGCCGGGCGTTGCGGCACTTGAGGCCAGCGCTCAGGTCTGCAATTGGTTGCGCAGCCGCGCCGCGCATATACGCAGGCTCTGCTCCATAGGCACGGGTACATTCGCTCTGGCCGCAGCCGGTCTGCTTGATGGTCGCAAGGTGGTGACCCACTGGAAGTTTGCCGAAGAACTGCAAGCCCGCTACCCGGCGCTCCAGTGCCAGAGCGAAGCGCTGTACCTGCACGACGCCAACCTGTGGACGTGCGCGGGTGCAGCTGCCGGTATCGATCTGGCGCTGGGGTTGGTCGAACAGGATCTTGGCCCTCATATCGCGTTGGAGCTGGCGCGTTATTTCACCGTTTTTCTCTGGCGCTCGGCAGAGCAACCTCAGCTCAGTGCTTCGCTCAATGCCCAGTCCATCTCCCTGCGTACCGATCCGGATGTGCGCCTGGTACGGCTGCATGCCTGGATTGCGGCCAACCTGAAAAATGACTTGCGAGTGGAAAAACTGGCCGAGCAATTTGGCATGAGCCCGCGCCACTTTGCCCGTGCTTATGTGGCCACAACTGGCAATACGCCCGCCCAGGCGGTAGAGCTTTTGCGTCTTGAAACCGCCTGCCAATTATTGAAAACCACAAGTGAGCCGATCAAGCGAATTGCCGAGACCGCAGGTTTTGGCCGGGAAGAGCGCATGCGGCGAGCGTTTCAGAAGCAATTTGGCCTCAGCCCGAACGATTACCGAAACCAAAGCACGTGCTCTGTGCCGCAAGATTGATTCTGCAGAGTGTGCAGTTGCTTGCAGTGCGATTTTTATCCGGGGGTAATGACGAACATCGGGGTACCGAGGGTGGGCCAGGGAGGATCGACCCTAGTGTGTAACTGATTTCAGAACGTTGGGTAACGGATTCGGTCAATAGTCAGCGTCAAGTTAAAGCCCAAACAGGGTTCCTGGTTTCTGTTTGGGCTTGTCATGTTCTGTCTGGAAGGGAGTTGTATTATTCAATATTGATCTTGAGGTTGAGTTTTTCTGAAGGCGGGTATTGCGTCCAGAAAATATTGTCGCCATCCGAATAGCTGACATTGGTTGAAACTTGCGATCCGTCAGAGCGCAAAAGTTTATAAGTACTTTCAACTGCGAAAGCAGCGACCGCTTTCTTCATGGGGACTACGACATTAACAGTGCGTGTGGTCGAGTGGTCCCAGCCACTCGTTGAAGAGGTGGTATGGGAAAAACTCTGATTTAATTTTGCAGACGCGGTAAAGATAGGCCCCAAGGCCCATTCCCCGCCGATCTCAATACTTGTGGTTGACGTGAACGATTTGGAGCTACTGCCGTTTACCCCATTGGTTACTGACCAATTGAAGCTCTGGTCCGAGGAGGTTTCGTTATAGCCGAAACCAATAAGCCTGTAGGTGTCTGTGCGTTCCAGGCGATACGCGGGTGATTTTGTTAGTTGCTCAACAGGCTTCAGATTTGGATCCCTGACCATAAACCAGAACAGATTGCTGATGTAGGTGATTGTGCTCTGTTCGAACCCTGTAGGTTTGCCATAGCCCTGAAGCACAGGGGTTGGCGGTGGATCGAAGTGTGTCATGGGAATCTGCAGGCGCAATGCATATGCGTTTGGATCGGTATTGGGTTTGCTGTGGCTGGCGACGCCAACAAAAGTTCCTGGTGAAAGATAAACTTCACCAGCAGGCGCGCCGGGCGGAGTAATGCCCCATGAGCCAAAATCCTTTTTGGCTCCGGTACCTGAGTCGTCCCAGACCAGATCGCCCACCAGTGATGCGACCACCAGATCGCTTCTTACACAGCGGATGATCTCAAGCGCGGGCTTGTCATAGCCATTGTTGCAGACCAGCCCCAGCGCAACGTAGCCAGAAGGAGGAATGGGGCGCCACATCGAACCATCGCGACTTGAACCTGATCCTGTATCGGTCCACACCAGTTCGTAGTCAAGAGGAGGGCGCAAGGCATCTCCTGAGGCTCCGTTGATATCGCTGACGACAGCGACTGCGGCTTGCCCGTTCACATCATTGTAATTTCCGGCGCCATAGTCACCCAGGGGATAGAACCCATTGAGATTACCGGCTGCAACGGGTCTCCAAAAGGCGCCATCGTGCTTGCCACCCGAGCCTTTATCGCTCCATTGCAATGCGAACTGGGTAGTAAAAGTGATGCGTAAATCCTTGAACTGAAAAGTTTCCATTTACATATATTCCTTATATGCATGTGTTTGAATATAGCAATTTTATTGCCTGGGATATCCAGCCCGTTTCTAAAGCGTGTCAGAAGTGAACTGCAGACTTCGAGAGTCAGTTTCTGTTCGGGATAAAACTCCCAGCGCCAGGGTTGGCCACGTGAGAGTGTAGTGAAGGGCGAGTGGCAGGTGTCTTGTTTGTGGAAGAATACCGACGGGCGTAACAAGTTTTTAAGGTTTTAGTCACTGGCTGAGCGCGCAGGCGCTAAAGGCGTCAACTTGTAGGGGGGTAAGTGTTTGCAAATGAAGTCGTATTGATTGTTATGTGATTATTTGGCTATAGGTGTGCGAGCTAAAAAATAAAGTTTGCAGGTCTGTTGTTTAAATGTGAGTTTTCATGTTGTTGGCGTTTTATGGCTGTTGAATGTTATGTGCTTCTGGGGCTGCTTATTCGCTTATTGACTGTCCGTTTGAAGTGCTATTTCCAATGCGCTGTTATATGCCTGTAAAACGCTCTTGCCCATTACTCCTGCACTGAACCAACAACATATTGATCAAGGCCCGGGTCACCTTGGGCAGAGCCTGCAGGTCGCGCACCAGTATGCTGCGTTCGCGTACCCGCCAGGGTTCGTTCAGCTCGATCACCGCCAGCCCCATGGTCTGCTGATGACGACGGGCCGAAGACTCCGGCAGGATGGCAATGCCCACCCCGGCTTCGACCATTCGGCACATCGCCTCGAAGCTGTAGACCTTGATACGCATATTCAGGGTTTTGCCGTGCAGGGCCACCTGCTCATTCAAAAAGCGCAGCAGGGTGGTGCCTTCGTGCAGGCCGATATGCGGGTAGGCCAGGGTTTCGGCCAGTTTGATCGATGTGCACTGGGCCAGAGGATGATCGAGGGGGGTGACCAGGACCAACTGGTCGGTGCTGAAGTGGATCACCTGCAGGCTGTCAGCCTCGACCGGACCGGCAATGATGCCCATATCCGTTGAGCCATCCATGACCCCGCGGACAATATCGCGGCTCAGGCGCTCCTGCAGGTCCACCGTCACGCCGGGGCGTTCGGCAAGAAAACCGGCGAGGATGCCGGGCAAAAATTCGGTGGCCGCCGTGGTGTTGGCAAAGATCCTGATATGCCCCGACGCCTCGGTGTCGTACCCGGTGAACTCGCTTTTCATATAGTCCACCTGGCGCATGATTACCCGCGCATGCTGCAAGAACAGTTCACCGGCAGGGGTCAGTTCAACGCCACGGCTGTCGCGGTACAACAGGCGGCTGGCCATGTTTTCTTCCAGGCTCTTGATTCGCGCACTCGCGGCTGCCGGCGAGATAGACGCTTTGCGTGCGCCCTGGGTGAGGCTGGGGGATTCGGCGATATGAATAAACAGGCGCAGGTCGACAAGATCAAAATGCATGGCTGATTTCCGCTGGTTCTGGGCGTTAAGCAAAACCGAACGCCCCCTTACCGAAACGCAGATTCACAGATCGCCTGGCTTTTGGCAATCATGGCCAAAATAACAAGCCACGGGGTCATCACCGATGAGCGATAACGCACTGGCCGACTGGATCGGTCGTACTGAAGAAATCCATGACCACCTGAGCCTGAATCTGGTTACCCGTATCGCCGCCACTTTCGGCGAGAAGGTGCCGCAGGCCGGGGAGCCTCTGCCAGCATTGTGGCAGTGGTGTTTTTTTCAGCCCGCGGTAGCGGAGGATGGGCTGGGCGGTGACGGCCATCCGGCCCGGGGTGGTTTTTTACCACCGGCCGACAACCGCAACCGCATGTGGGCAGGCGGGCGTGTCGAGTTCTTCACGCCACTCAAGGTGGACGCCAGGGCAACGCGTGTCTCCACCATTCTCGATGTGCGGGAAAAGCTCGGTAAAACCGGCTCGCTGCTGTTTGTCACGGTCCAGCATGACTATCTGCAGGACGGCCAACTGGCCATTCGTGAAGAGCAGGACATCGTTTACCGCGAACCGACACCGCCCAAGCTGGCAGGTGGCGAGCCGTTACCCACGGGTATCTGGCAGGAGTCGATCACCCCCAGCCCCACTTTGCTGTTCCGCTACTCGGCGGTGACCTTCAATGGCCACCGCATCCACTACGACTGGCCCTATGCGACGGACACCGAAGGCTATCCGGGCCTGGTCGTGCACGGGCCGCTGATGGCCACCCTGAGCCTGCGCGCTTTCTGCCGCGCCAATCCCCAGGCCCATGTACGGCGCTTTGCCTATCGCGGCGTGCGGCCGTTGATTGCGCCTCATCCCTTTGTGGTCCGGGGGCGTGTCGCAGGTGCGGGCAAGGCCGAACTGTGGGTCGGTAATTCAGAAGGTATCGCCCAGCAGGGTGAAGTGAGCTTCGATTAATAATTACAACAAGGATCTGTAATGAATCCGTATCTGAACGAAGACTACAACGCCATTCGCGAGGGCGTGCGCGCCCTGTGTGCGGAGTTCCCGGCCGAATACTGGCGCAAGATTGACGAACAGAAGGGCTTCCCCGAAGCCTTTGTCAGCGCCATGACCGATGCCGGCTGGCTGTCGGCGATGATTCCGGAACAATACGGCGGCTCGGGCCTGGGGCTGGCCGAGGCCTCGGTGATTCTGGAAGAGGTCAACCACTGCGGTGGTAACTCCGGCACTGTGCATGGCCAGATGTACAACATGTTCACCTTGTTGCGTCACGGCAGTGAAGAGCAAAAAAGCTATTACCTGCCGCGGCTGGCCAGCGGTGAGCTGCGCCTGCAATCGATGGCGGTGACCGAGCCGACCACGGGCACCGACACCACCAAAATCAAGACCACCGCCGTGCGCCAGGGCGACAAGTATGTGATCAACGGCCAGAAGGTGTGGATCTCGCGGGTGCAGCATTCCGACCTGATGATCCTGCTGGCCCGCACCACGCCGTTGGCCGATGTGCAGAAAAAAGTCGACGGCATGTCGATCTTCCTGGTCGATCTGCGCGAAGCCATCGGCAACGGCCTGACCGTGCAACCGATTGCCAATATGGTCAATCATGAGACCAACGAGTTGTTTTTCGACAACCTTGAAATCCCCGCCAGCAGCCTGATCGGCGAAGAGGGCAAGGGCTTTCGCTATATCCTCGACGGGCTCAATGCCGAGCGCACGCTGATCGCCGCCGAGTGCATCGGTGACGGTCGCTGGTTCAATGAAAAATCCGCGCAATACGCCCGTGATCGGGTGGTGTTTGGTCGCCCGATCGGACAGAACCAGGGCGTGCAATTTCCTATCGCTGAAGCTCATATCGAGCTGGAGGCCGCCGACCTGATGCGCTGGCGCGCCTGCGAAGAATACGACAGCGGCGGCAAGGCCGGGGCTGCAGCCAATATGGCCAAGTACCTGGCGGCCAAGGCCAGTTGGGAGGCCGCCAACGCCTGTCTGCAGACCCATGGCGGGTTCGGCTTTGCCAATGAATACGACGTCGAGCGCAAGTTCCGCGAGACCCGTCTGTATCAGGTAGCGCCCATCTCCACCAACCTGATCCTGTCCTATGTGGCCGAGCATCTGCTTGAGTTGCCGCGTTCCTTCTAGAGCAGTTGCGCATATCGACATTGATGGAGAACGTTGCATGAGTCAGCACACGCAAGCGCTAACCGAATTTTTGGCCGCTCTGCATTACGAGCAGTTGCCTGAAGCCGTGATCAGCCGCACCGAAGACCTGTTTCTCGACTGGCTGGGCTCGGCCCTGGCCAGTCAGGGCGCGCATCCGATTCCGTTGTTCGAGCACTATGCGGCGAAGATGGGCCCGGCCACGGGGCCTGCCGGCATTCTGGTCAATGGCCAGACCACCTCGGCGTATTTTGCCGCGCTGGTCAATGGTGCCAGCTCCCATTTGGTGGAGCAGGATGACCTGCACAACAGTTCCGTGCTGCACCCGGCGACGGTGGTATTTGCGGCCGTTCTGGCAGCGGCACAGGACCTGGGCAAAACCGGCTGCGAGCTGATCCTCGCCGCCGTTGCCGGTTATGAGGCGGGCATTCGCATCGGTGAGTTTCTTGGTCGCTCGCACTACCGCATCTTCCATACCACGGCCACGGTCGGCACCCTTGCTGCTGCCGTGGGTGTCGGCAAGCTGATGGATTTCAACCAGGAGCAGTTGACTAACCTGCTGGGCACTGCCGGTACCCAGGCGGCGGGGCTGTGGGAGTTTCTGCGTGATGCGGCGGACTCCAAACAGCTGCATACCGCCAAGGCAGCGGCTGATGGTTTGCTGGCGGCTTACATGACGGCCGAAGGGTTGAGCGGCGCTCAAAATATTCTCGAAGGCGAACAGGGCATGGCTGCAGGTATGTCCAGTGACGCCAATCCGGCCTGCCTGTCCGATCGCCTGGGCAGTCGCTGGGCGCTGACGGAAACCTCGTTCAAGTTTCACGCTTCGTGCCGGCATACCCACCCGGCAGCGGATGCGCTGCTGGCATTGATGCAGCGCGAGGGGCTGCGTGCAGAAGACATTGCCAGTGTCACTACCCGGGTCCATCAGGGCGCCATCGATGTGCTGGGCCGCGTGCAGGTACCGCAGAGCGTGCACCAGGCCAAGTTCTCCATGGGCACGGTGCTGGGCCTGATCGCTGTTTACGGCAAGGCCGGGCTGCCCGAATTTCATCAGCATGCCCTGACCGATCCGCGTATCGGCGAGTTTCGCGACAAAGTGCGCATGCAACTGGACGAGGAGGTTGATGGTGCCTACCCGCAGCGCTGGCTGGGCCGGGTGACGGTGACCACGGTGCAGGGCCACACCTTGCATGGGCGTATTGACGAGCCCAAGGGCGACCCGGGCAATACCCTCAGCCGCGCCGAACTGGAAGACAAGTTTCGCCGCCTGCTGGCCTTCTCGGGAGCGCGCAGTAATGAACAGGCAACGGTGCTGATCGAGCGGGTCTGGCAGTTGCGCCAGCTCGACGACCTGAGTGTGCTGACACGCACCGGGAGCCCATCATGAGCAAGCCTCGTCCACTCGACGGCATTACCGTGGTCAGTCTGGAGCACGCCATTGCGGCGCCGTTTTGCACTCGCCAACTGGCTGATCTTGGCGCACGGGTGATCAAGATCGAACGTCCCGGCACCGGCGATTTTGCCCGCGCCTATGATGAGCGGGTCAATGGCCTGGCCTCGCACTTTGTCTGGACCAACCGCTCCAAGGAAAGCCTGACCCTCAACGTCAAGCAGCAGGAGGCGGGGGACGTACTCGACAAGCTGCTGGCCACGGCCGATGTGCTGGTACAGAACCTGGCACCGGGCGCGGCAGCGCGCATGGGGCTGTCTTTTGAAACCCTGCATAAACGCTTTCCACGCTTGATCGTCTGCGATATTTCCGGCTACGGCGAGGGCGGGCCGTATGAGCAGAAAAAGGCCTATGACCTGCTGATCCAGAGCGAAGGCGGCTTTCTGTCCGTGACCGGTGGGCCGGGGGAAAACGACATGGCCAAGGCCGGGTGCTCGATTGCCGATATCGCCGCGGGCATGTACGCCTACACCGGCGTGCTCTCGGCCTTGCTGCTGCGGGACAAGACGGGGGAGGGCAGCCGCATCGATGTGTCGATGCTGGAAAGCCTGGTGGAATGGATGAACTACCCGCTGTATTACGCCTACGACGGTGCCGCGCCGCCGCCGCGAGCCGGTGCTGCACATGCCACCATCTACCCCTACGGGCCGTTCCCCACCGGCGACGGCGGCACAGTGATGCTCGGCTTGCAAAACGAGCGTGAATGGCAGCAATTTTGCGACAAGGTGTTGCTACAGCCAGACCTGGCGAGCAACCCGAGCTTTAATGCCAATGCGCGGCGTTCCGAGAACCGTAGCGAGTTGCGGGCCATCATCGTTGAAACCTTTGCCCGCATGAGTGCCGATGAAGTGATTACCCGGCTCGACGTGGCAGCGATTGCCAATGCCCATGTCAACGATATGGCCGGTGTGTGGGCTCACCCGCAACTGGCCGCCCGTGATCGCTGGCGTGAGGTGGACAGCCCGGCGGGGAAGATGCCGGCGCTGCTGCCACCGGGGCGCAACGCCGCTTTCGAGCCGCGTATGGATGCGGTGCCCGGGCTGGGCGAGCACACCGACAGCCTGCTGGGAGAACTGGGTTACGGCGCGGATGATATCCAGCGTCTGCATCAACAAGGAGCGGTATAAGGCATGGAGCATAGTTATGGATAACCGGATAATCCGTTCAGCACTGTTTGTTCCGGCCACTCGCCCGGAGCGAATCCCCAAGGCGCTGCAAAGTGGCGCCGATGCGGTGATCGTCGATCTGGAAGACGCTGTAGCAGAAGACCTCAAGGCCCGGGCGCTGGCCAATCTGGATACTTTCCTTGAGACCCACCCCCAGGCCCGGGTGCTGGTGCGCATCAATGCACCGCAGCATCGGCAACAGGCGGCGGATCTCGAGTTATGCCGTCGTCAGCCCGGCGTGGTGGCGGTATTGCTGCCCAAGGCCGAAAGCACCGCACAGGTCGAACTGGCTGCGGCCTGTGGCAAACCGGTGTGGCCGATTATCGAAAGTGCCAAAGGCTTGCTTGAGTTGCCGGCCATTGCCCGAGCTCCTGGGGTTGAGCGCCTGAGCTTCGGTGCGCTGGACCTGGGCCTGGATCTGGGGCTGGCCAGCGACACTGCAGCCGCGCAACGCATGCTCGATCAGGCCCGTTACGGCATTTTGTTGCACAGCAACCTGGCGCAGCTGGCGCCGCCGCTGGACAGCGTTTTTGCCGATATCAAGAACACCGAGGGCATGACCCGCATGGCCGCCGATGCCCGGGATATGGGCTTTGGCGGCCTGCTGTGCATCCACCCGAGTCAGGTGGCCCTGATTCACGCCGCCTATATGCCCCGTCAGCACGAACTGGATTGGGCCCGCCGGGTTCTGGATGCCGTTGCTTGCGGGGGCGGGGTGTTTGTGGTCGACGGGCAGATGGTCGACGCCCCGGTCATCGGGCTGGCCCGACGGGTATTGCGCCGCGCCGGCGTGGCTTCTGCCTGAGGTCAGGCGAACAGGTTCAAACGCACTACAGGCAACACCAGGCACTACCAAACATATAACAACAAGAGGTATGTACCCATGATCAAGCACACCCTCAAGGCATTGGTTTGCGCATTCCCGTTATTAGCAGGCTTTGCGAGCGCAGCCGACCCCATCAGCATCAAGTTTGCCCACGTTGTCGCCGAACACACGCCCAAGGGGCAGGGTGCACTGCTGTTCAAAAAACTGGCCGAGGAACGCCTGCCGGGGCAGGTCAAGGTCGAGGTGTACCCGAACTCCTCGCTGTTCGGTGATGGCAAGGAAATGGAAGCGCTGCTGCTCGGTGACGTGCAACTGCTGGCGCCGTCGCTGGCCAAGTTCGAGCACTACTCCAAGCCGATCCAGATCTTCGATCTGCCCTTTCTGTTTACCGATATCAATGCACTCGACCGCTTCCAGCAGAGCCCGCAAGGCCAGGCCCTGCTCAAGTCCATGGAGGGCAAGGGCATTACCGGGCTCGGTTACTGGCATAACGGCATGAAGCAATTGTCCGCCAACAAGGCCCTGTATGAGCCCAAGGATGCCCGTGGCCTGAAGTTCCGGGTACAGGCCTCGGCGGTACTGGATGAGCAGTTCAAGGCTTTGCGTGCGGCGCCGCGCAAGATGAGTTTTGCCGAGGTCTATCAGGGCTTGCAGACCGGTGTGGTAAATGGCACCGAGAACACCTGGTCAAACTACGAAAGCCAGAATGTATATGAGGTGCAGAAGTTCTTCACCGAGTCCAACCATGGCGCCATCGACTACATGGTGATCACCAACACCAAGTTCTGGAACGGCTTGCCTGACGATGTGCGCAAAACCCTGGATCAGGTCATGGCCGAGGTCACCGTGGAGGTGAACAAGCAGGCCGAGGCGCTCAACCAGACTTCGCGCAAGCGCATTGCTGACGCTGGCACCAGTGAAATCATCACCCTGACCCCGGAGCAGCGCGAGTTGTGGCGTGAAGCCATGCGCCCGGTGTGGAAGAAGTTCGAGAGCGATATCGGCCCTGATGTGATCTCAGCCGCCGAACAGGCCAACCAAAGCAGCTAAGCCTCCTGATGACTGCTGGCGACCCCTTGTGGAGTCGCCAGCGGTGCTATTGGCGCTTTTTGTCGCTTTGCGACCGTTCTTTCAAGGGAGATAACCATGCACGCAGTCGCTCGTGTCTGGAATCACGCGGAAGAAATGCTGGTGGCGTTCCTGCTTGCAGGCATGACCCTGGTCACTTTCGCGTATGTGGTATTCAACAACCTCTACGGTGTTTTCTATTCCCTGGGGGATTCGCTGCCGTTCGCCAACGAGACCATGCTCGGCATCGGCGACAGTATTCTCTACGTTGCCCAGGAGATGACCTGGAGCGTGGCGCTGACCAAGGCCATGTTTGGCTGGCTGATTTTTGTCGGCCTGGCCTGGGGCGTGCGTATCGGTGCGCATATTGGCGTCGACTTGCTGGTGCGCCAGTTCAACCCCGCCAACCAGCGCCGTGTGGCCTTGCTCGCCGTAGCCATTTGCCTGGGCTATTGCGTGCTGATGGCGTACTCCAGCGAGCAGTGGGTTGCCACTTTGTATGCCGTTGGCACCAGTGCAGAAGACCTGGACCGTTTCGGTATCAAGCAATGGCAAGTCGTAATGATCGTGCCCATCGGTTTTACCCTGATGTTCGTGCGTTTCCTGCAGATTTTTATCCGCATCCTCCAGGGCAAGCAGCAAGGTCTGGGCTTGCACAGTGAAGTGGATGACGCCGTAAAACTGGCGGAAAACGACGAGCAGGGGACCCCGAAATGACCATTACCTTCCTTTTTATCGCCCTGTTCGTGCTGATGTTTGTTGGCATCCCGGTGGCGATTTCCCTGGGTTTATCCGGGGCCATGACCATCCTGTTTTTCAGTAATGACTCGGTGCGTTCACTGGCGATCAAACTGTTTGAAACCAGCGAACACTACACCTTGCTGGCGATTCCGTTCTTTCTGTTGTCCGGTGCATTTATGACCAGCGGCGGCGTAGCCCGACGCCTGATCGATTTTGCCAACGCCTGCGTCGGTCATATCAAGGGTGGCCTGGCGATTGCCGCGATCATGGCCTGCATGCTGTTTGCTGCACTGAGCGGTTCGTCACCGGCCACGGTGGCCGCGGTGGGTTCGATTGTTATCGCTGGCATGGTGCGCTCCGGCTACAAGCAGGATTTCGCCGCCGGTATCGTCTGTAACGCCGGTACCCTGGGTATCCTGATTCCGCCGTCGATTGTGATGGTGGTTTACGCCACCGCCACCGAAACCTCGGTAGGCAAGCTGTTTATGGCCGGTGTGGTGCCGGGCCTGTTGCTGGGACTGGTGTTGATGGTGACCATCTACATCATGGCGCGGGTCAAAGACATGCCTTCGCTGCCACGGGCCTCGTTCAAGGAAATCGTCACCGCAGGGCGCCGGGCAGGCTGGGGGCTGATGCTGATCGTGATCATCCTTGGCGGCATTTACTCGGGCATGTTCACCCCTACCGAAGCGGCGGCTGTGGCTGCGGTCTACGCGGCGTTCGTGGCGATTTTTATCTACAAGGACATGACTGTTCGCGAATGCCCGAAGGTGATTATCGAGGCGGGCAAACTGAGCGTGGTGCTGATGTTTATTATCGCCAACGCCATGCTCTTTGCCCACGTGCTGACCACCGAACAGATCCCGCAGTCGATCACCGCCTGGGTAGTGGAACAGGGCTTTACCCCGATTGAATTCCTGCTGGTGGTCAATATCGTGCTGCTGGTGGCCGGGACTTTTATGGAGCCTTCGGCGATTATCCTGATCCTGGCGCCGATCCTGTTCCCGATTGCCATGCAACTGGGCATCGACCCGATCCACCTGGGCATCATCATGGTGGTGAATATGGAGATCGGCCTCATCACGCCGCCGACCGGGCTTAACCTGTTCGTCACCTCGGCGGTTACGGGAATGCCGCTGACCCGTGTGGTGCGTGCGGTATCGCCGTGGTTGCTGGTGATGCTGGCGTTCCTGGTGCTGGTGACCTATGTGCCGTTCGTGTCACTGGCACTGCCGAACTGGTTGGGGATGTAGCGGTTAGGCGGTCGGTCAGGTAGAAAGAATTGCTTGCATCGCAGGCAAGCCAGCTCCCACAGGTTTTGTGTCGCACGCAAAATTTGATGCTTGCAGGGAACATTGTGGGAGCGGGCTTGCTCGCGATGCAGGCGTCGCGGTCTGTCAGTTAAGCCGAGATGCTGCCAGCCAGCTCCCATGGGGCTATGACAGGTTCTAGCGGGCCAGCCGGGTAGCCTGCTCATTGGGGCAGGCACCGCTCAGGGGTATACTCGTACGCCTCGCAACCCACCCAAATCATTCGTATCGGAATTTCCCATGAGCAGTTCTCTTTCCCTGACGCCTGCGCGCAAGCCGCTTGCGCCGCTGGTGGCTTTTGTCTTGCTGGTGCTGGGCGCCATCTTTCTGCAAAACAGTGTCGGCTCGCGCCAGGTGCTGTTGCTGATCGTCGGCGCGGCGCTGGGCTTGACCCTTTATCACGCCGCCTTTGGTTTTACCTCGGCCTGGCGGGTATTTATCAATGATCGCCGCGGCGCAGGTTTGCGCGCGCAGATGGTCATGCTGGCCGTGGCTGCGGTGCTGTTTTTCCCTGCGCTGGGAGCAGGCACTCTGTTTGGCCAGCCGGTAGTCGGGCTGGTGGCGCCGATCGGGGTGTCGGTGGTGTTCGGTGCGTTTATTTTCGGCATCGGTATGCAACTGGGTGGCGGTTGTGCATCGGGCACCCTGTTTACCGTCGGCGGCGGTAATGCGCGCATGCTGGTGACCCTGTTTTTCTTTATCTGCGGATCATTGATCGCCACTCACCATGTTGACTGGTGGTTTGCCTTGCCTTCGTTCCCGGCGACTTCCATTGTCAAAACCTTCGGTGTGGTTCCAGCCTTGCTGCTGAGCCTGGCTGTGTTCGCGATCATTGCCGCAGTGACCGTGCGCCTGGAAAAGTCCCGTCACGGCACCCTTGAAGCAAGCGTGACCAGCGAACATCAGGGCCTGCGTCGCTTCTTGCGCGGGCCGTGGCCATTGGTGTGGGGGGCGATTGGTCTGGCGCTGCTCAACTACGCCACGCTGGCACTGGCAGGGCGGCCGTGGGGTATCACCTCGGCGTTCGCCCTGTGGGGCGCCAAGGCAGCGAGCGGGTTGGGTGTTGATGTCGGCAGTTGGGGCTTCTGGCAGATGCCGGGCAATGCCAAGGCCCTTGCCGCGCCAGTGTGGGAAGACATCACCAGCGTGATGGACATTGGCATCGTTCTCGGTGCGCTATTGGCTGCAGGTCTGGCCGGGCGTTTTGCTCCCAGCCTGAAAATCCCGGCTCGTTCGCTGATCGCTGCAGTGATCGGTGGTCTGCTGCTTGGTTATGGCTCGCGTCTGGCCTATGGCTGCAATATCGGCGCGTATTTCAGCGGCATCGCTTCGGGCAGCCTGCATGGCTGGGTATGGTTGGTGGCAGCCTTTATCGGTAACAGCGTGGGCGTGCGCCTGCGGCCGATGTTCTTTGCGGGCGAGCGTCCACAGGTGGCGTTGAGCGGCTGCTAAAAAATCTGTGCCGGGGCTGCCTTCTCTTCAGCAGCCCCTTTTTGTCAGCGACGATAGTAGCGGTGATCGTTGTCATAGCGCTGGCGCATGGCCCTATCATGACGGCGTTCCCAATCACGATGGCGTTCGGCTTCGCGGCGGGCTTGCTCCCGGCGCCATTGATCGCGACGCCAGTCTCTGCGCCGATCGTCTCTGTGATCCTGCCAGCGGTTGTCATGCCAGTTGCGGTCGTCACGGGCAAGCAACGGCGCTGACTGTTTGTTTGCTAGCGCTGGCCAAGGGTTGGCAGCAGCCTCAGGGGTTGCAAGTTCAGTGGCAAAAACCGCAGGAGAGGTTTTCATCGGTGTGGCGGATGCCGAGCCCATTGCCGCGAACGCGAACAGGCTCAGAAGCACCATCCGTGGGGCGTGGAATTTCATGAGCAAAGAGAACCTCTGTCTATCAATCGAATATGTGGCGATCTGCTGTGCAACGCCCGGGGCTCGCACTTGCCACGCAGATACGCGTGTTCACATAGACAGATAAACAGGGAAAAGTTCGATGGCCCTGTTGCCTGTAAACAACCTTCAGCCGATTAAAACAGCACGAAAAACGGCGCCTGAGCGCCGTTTTTCGAGGTTTATGGCTGCTAGTGCTCTTGCTCGAAACTCTTTTTACGCAAGGCCGGGGCCTGTTCGTGGTGCTCGTCGGCCTCGACAATCGGTACTTCCTTGCCGTTGCAGTCGAACAGCTTGCCGTCGCGAAATACATCGCCATCGTTGAGGCAGCTGATATCCCGCGAGCGCAGGATTCGGTCGCTGGCGGCGACGAATACCGACTGCTGGTCGGAGTTGCCGGCGCGCAAATGGTTGAACAGCAGGTTGAGCAGGATGGCCATGATTGCGGCCGAGCTGATGCCGGAGTGGAAGATGGTCTCGAACCAGGTCGGGAAGTGCTGGTAGAAGTTGGGTGCTGCGATCGGGATCATGCCGAAACCGATCGAGGTAGCGACGATAATCAGGTTCATGTTGTTGCGATAGTCCACCTGGGCCAGGGTCCGGATGCCGCTGGCGGCAACGGTGCCGAACAGCACCAGGCCGGCACCACCGAGCACGGCAGTGGGTACGGCGGCGACCAGTCGTCCCATCACCGGCAGCAGCCCCAGTGTGACCAGGATCAGGCCGCCGGTCGCCACCACATAACGGCTCTTGATGCCGGTAACGGCGACCAGGCCAACGTTTTGCGCAAAGGCACTCTGGGTAAACGAGCCAAACAGAGGCGCCAGGGCACTGGAAATCATGTCGGCGCGCAGGCCGTTGCCCAGGCGTTTGGAATCGACCTTGGTTTCGATGATTTCACCTACCGCAAGAATATCTGCGGAGGTCTCGACCATGGTCACGATAATCACGATCAGCATCGACAGGATGGCCGCGAGCCGGAACTCGGGCATACCGAAGTGCAGCACCTCGGGCAATGCGACCAGCGGGCCTTCAAGCACCCGGGAGAAGTCGGTCATGCCAACGGCGGTCGCCACCAAGGTGCCGATAACGATTGCCAGCAAAATCGACAGGCGCGAGATGCTGGCACTGCCCAGCTTGCTAAGCAGCAATACGAGCACCAGGGTGATTGCCGCCAGGCCAATATTGGCCATGCTGCCGAAGTCAGGTGACTGACTGTTGCCGCCCATGGCCCAGCGTGCCGTGACCGGCATCAGGGTCAGGCCGATGGTGGTGATAACGATGCCCGTCACCAGCGGCGGAAAGTACTTGGTGATACTGGAAAACAGCGGCGTGATCAGCAGGCCGATCACTGACGCCACGATCACCGCGCCGAACACCACCGGCAGTCCGCCTGCGCCGTCACTGCCAATAATGGCGACCATGGTGGAGACGCCAGCGAACGACACCCCCTGCACCAGCGGCAAGCGACAACCAAAGAAAGGAATGCCCAGGGTCTGCAACAGAGTGGCCAGGCCACCGGCGAACAGCGAAGCGGCGATCAACAGGCCAACGTCGGCAGAAGACAGACCAGCCGCCTGCCCGATGATCAGGGGCACAGCAATGATGCCCCCATACATCGTCAGTACATGCTGCAGGCCGTAAGCCAGGTTGGCGCCAATACCGAGGTTTTCGTCTTCTGGACGAGGGGAAGCGGGAGAAGTCATGGTGAGTAGCTCGCTTTTGTTATTTTAGATGCGTCTAACAGCACGTTTTCAGTTGCATTCGTTGAGCCCTGTCAGGGACTCAACGTCCTGAAGGGGTTATTCGCCGCTGACCAACTGGTGGGCCAACTGGTTGTGGCGTTCCAGCACCCGCGGTAGGTCGACAGTGGTCAGATGACCGTCCTTGACCACAACCCGGCCATTGATCACGCTGGTGTCGACATGGGTCGGGGTGCAGAACACCAGCGCTGCCAGCGGGTCGTGGTGGGCACCGGCATAGGCCAGATGGCCAAGGTCGAAGGCGACGAAATCCGCCACCATGCCGGGGGCCAGGGCGCCGATATCATTGCGGTTAAGCACCTTGGCACCACCCAGGGTGGCGATTTCCAGAGCCTCGCGGGCGGACATCGCATCCGGGCCAAAGCCGACGCGCTGCAGCAGCATGGCCTGGCGAACCTCGCCGATCATGCTGGCGCCATCATTGGATGCCGAACCGTCGACACCCAGGCCCACCGGCACACCGTGGTCACGCATCTTGCGGATCGGTGCGATGCCGGAGCCCAGGCGCATGTTCGAGCACGGACAGTGGGCGACCCCGGTGCCGGTGCGAGCGAACAGCTCGATGCCGTGCTGGTCCAGTTGCACACAATGGGCGTGCCAGACATCGTGGCCGACCCAGCCCAGGTCTTCGGCGTACTCGGCAGGGGTCATACCGAACTTCTCGCGGCTGTAGGCGATGTCACTGACGTTTTCGGCAAGGTGGGTGTGCAGCGATACACCGTATTGGCGGGCCAGTACGGCGGCCTCGCGCATCAGGTCACGGCTGACCGAAAAGGGCGAGCAGGGCGCCACGACCATGCGCAGCATCGAGCCATGGCGGGGGTCATGGTAGTCCTCGATCAGGCGTTGGGACTCTTTGAGGATGTAGCTTTCTTTCTCCACCACCGAGTCGGGCGGCAAGCCGCCCTGGCTGCGGCCCACACTCATACTGCCGCGAGCGGCGTGAAAGCGCATGCCGATTTCGGCGGCGGCATGGATGCTGTCGTCCAGCTTGCAGCCGTTGGGGTAGATATACAGGTGGTCACTGGAGGTGGTGCAGCCAGAAAGGATCAGCTCGGCCATCGCGGTTTGGGTCGATACCGAGATCATTTCCGGCGTCAGTCGCGCCCAGATTGGATACAAGTTGTTGAGCCAATTGAATAATTCACCATCCTGAGCGGCCGGTACAACACGGGTGAGGCTTTGGTACATATGGTGGTGGGTGTTGACCAGACCGGGGATCACCACTTTGCCGGTCATATCCAGAATCACATCGGCGTGCAGCGGCAGGGTTTCGGTCGGGCCGACTTGTTTGATCAGGTTGTCTTCGATAAACAGGCCACCGCGTTTGATCTCCCGGCGTTCACCATCCATTGTGACCAAAAGTTCGGCGTTTTTGACCAGTAAAGTCTTGGGCATGGGTATTCCTCTTCCGTTTGGAGTTTGCTGTCAACGTGATGCTGTTGCGGGCATCGGTTTTCGGCTTGAGCCAAGCCCCGGCAGCCGCATGCAGCGCGGCTGGGCAGGGGCTGTCGGTTCACTGGCACACCCATGGGCGCAGTGAATGCTGGACGACATACGCCGGTAAGGCGCGATGGGTTGAAGCTGCTGTGCAAGCTGCATGGTGTTTACCGTCGCAATACGCATCGGCGATTACCGGTGTCGTAGGCGCGGGTTGATGTAACCAGAATTGGTTATTATTGTATACAACTAAAAATGCAGGGTTGTTGGGGATTGTTGCGGTGGGGTTTGTGGCAACTGCTCCGCCGGGTACATATCCGGCCTGTGCGTGACTAAGCACGATGCAGTTGTGGGAGCGGGCTTGCTCGCGATGCAGACGGTGCGGTGCGATGGTCAGGGCGCGTCTTAAAGTTACAGCCCCTCCGGGTACATATCCGGCATTTTCTTATAACTGAAACTATGGTTTCGCTCTTACAGCGAGTCCCTTTTGAAAGGACCCAAAAGGAACTAAAAGGTCCTTGCCCCATCGTACGGCCCTCGCTCCGGTCCTGTTCTGTGGGCACGCCGCCACGGGCCATCCATGGCCCATCGCGGCTCTCCCGGCATCCATGCCGGTCGACCCACTCCACAGAACCTCCATTCGGCCTCCCGGAGGGCGGTAGATCAAGAGCCGCCGAAGCGGCCGACCGGCCGGCCTGTGTTGTGGTGCTTCGCGCTGGTTTCAAGGCATTCGAACCACTACAAATATTCGGGATTTTTCACACAGGTTTGCCAATTGCTGTGGCCGTTGCTCCGCGCCTATAGTCTGCGCTCGCCTAAAAGGCGACCGGGTTTGGCGACCTGGAGCAATAATTTGAGTGAATCAGTTGTTGAATTTAGCCATGCGTGTATTTTGCTCGCTGTGCTTTATGGCAGCTGTACGTGGGAGATCTTAGGGTCTGCCGGTTTTGCTCAAATTTTCCGGTTCGCCAACCCGCGTACAGCAGCCACCTGTTTTTTTGTTTGGCGACGAAAAACCAGATGGCCAAATTCAAAAAAATGAGCGCTATCCAATGAACGAATCTTCTTATATCCCGCTAACCGCAATCGACTGCACCATCCCTGCCTTATTGATTGACCGCAATGCGCCGGTGGATGTACTCCATGCCAATGCGGTGGCCCGTGTGCTGGCGGTCACCCAATTGATGGAAACCTTTTCCAGCCGCGAATTGCAGTTGGCGGATTCTGTTTATCTCAAACATGTAGCAACGGCGGCGACGCTTTTACTGCGTGATGGTTGCGACTTGTTGGACGTGTTGGGCTGGCGGTTGCAGCCTGAGTAAAACAGCCTTGCAGCCTCGTTCCTGTAGCCGCTGAGGAGCGTATCGAGGCTGCGATCGATCGCGAAGCGATCGTAAATCCTGAATCTGGGATTTGATCCACCGTAGTGTCTGTTTTTACGACTGCTGCGCAGGCGGACGCAGCCTCGCGGAGCTCGTAGAAAGCCGTGATACATCGAATGGATATGTACTCGATGGGGCAGTAACTTTAAGAGGCGCCCTGACCATTGCATCGCAGGCAAGCAATCTCCCTCAGGTCGTCGTAAACCCGCTAAGCCCGATCCTGTTCTGGCGTGTACCAGTGAACAACCGAGTCGCAATAAACATGTTTTTGCTTTTGCGTCACAAAGGGCGTGTCGAGCGTGCCCAGTGCGATGGAAATCCAGTCGGCGAACTCACCTTCGGTGCGTGACCAGAACAGGGTCGAACCGCACTGCGAGCAGAACTCGCGCACGACCGTCGCCGAGGAAGCGTAGCCGGTGATCTTGTCAGCACCGCCCAGTATCTGCAGCGCACTGCGCGGCACGCTGGCATAGGAAGCAAATGCTGCGCCATGCCCTTTGCGACACTGGCCGCAATGGCAATGGCTCACTGCCTTTGGCGCCGCAAGCAGTTCATAGCGCACCGCTGCGCACAGGCAACTGCCCTGGTAGGCGTCTGTCATGGGTGCATCCCTGTACGTGTAAAAAGGCCAACTTAACGACCCCCAATCAAGCGGTCAACCGCAGGCTTTGCCCATGACCGACGGCATCACGGACATATTCAGCCACTGCCCGTAAACTACGGGCCGGGACGGGTTGAGCGAGAGGGACGGGGTATGTACATAGGTGAACTTGCCAGATTGTCGGGGTGCACATGCAAAGCCATTCGTCTGTATGAACAACAGGGCCTGCTTACCCCGCAGCGCCGTGGCAGTTACAGGCTGTATACGGCTCACCATTTGACCCTGGTGAAGATGATCCGCAGTGCCCAGGCGGTGGGGTTCAAGTTGCGCGAGATGAGCGAGTTGCTGGCCGCCAAACAACATCAGGCGGCATTTCCCCTGACGCTGGCCAATCAGGGCATCGAGGCCAAACGCCTGGAGTTGCAGGCGCAGATCCTGGCCTTGCAAAACCAGGAGCAGCAGCTGACGCAGTTGCAAGCACTCCTCAACGTGCAATTCGCACCTGCGCCTTGCATCAGCGCGCCAGCAGGTACGCAAATGCCTGTTTAAGGGTGTTATGCGGCGAGCGCGGCTGATAGCCCAGCTCATGGGTGGCCTTGTCGATGGAGTAAACCTGCTGCACCCCATAAAACATGTGCACCTGGCTGCGCAGCAATTGGGCCGGTATGCCGGTATACCGTGCCTGTTGTTCCTGCAACCAGGCGATCAGTAATAACACGGCTTTGGGCGCACGGCGCGGCAGGCGATAGCCGGGGCAAAGGGTATTGAGCGCCTCGATTATCTGCGCCAGTGATGAAGCCTGTTGATTGGCCAGTATGTAGCGCTGGCCGGGGCGGCCCTTTTGCGCGGCGCGGATCATGCCATCGGCCACGTCGCGCACATCGACAAAGTTGAAATGAAAGTTGGGGTCCAGCACCAGCTTGCGTGCCAGCACGCTGGCCAGAAAGCCCATGGTGTCAGTCAACCGCGTGGCATGGGGGCCAATAATTGCCGATGGCAATACCGCAACCATGGGCAGATTACAGGTCTGCGTGGTGTCCCAGGCGGCTTGTTCAGAGAGGATTTTCGAGCGGTAGTACGGGTTTTGCTGATCGCTGTTCCAGCTGTTTTCATCCAGACGCTGGCCGTTGTGCCCGACCGCTGCCACGGAGCTGACGTAAACCACGCGCCGTACTCCAGCCTCGGCGGCGGCACGCAGCACGTTACGCGTACCTTGCACATTGATGTCGACGATCTCGGTTTGCGGGTTGTGCGCCCAGTGTTTGAATACGGCCGCGACCTGGTACAGCACATCCACGCCTTGCAGCGCCTTGCGCAGTGAAACCGGGTCTTGCAGTTCGGCGCGAACCACCTGACAGTCGAGCCCATGCATGGCTGTGCTGCGCTCAGGGTCGCGGACCCCGGCGCGTACGTGTTGACCTCGGGCGAGCAATGCCCGGACCAGGGTGTTGCCCAAATGCCCATTGGCACCGGTAACCATCGATAATGTACTCATGGGTAGCCTTTTTCCCTGACGATAGAGCCTTGAACAGAGCAGGCAGGGTGCAGGTTGTCCCAAGGGACAGAGTCAAGCATTGGCACCCTGTGCACGGTTTTGGTGCCAAAAGGGCCAGATAAAACGGGTGTTTGGCCATTATTTTGCTATCAGGTTATGATCAAGGCGATTTTCATCCAGGACACTCCTGATCTATGGCCGTCGACCTGCAAGCGCTCTATCCCAAACTGATCCATCTGATGCTGGACACGGTGTTTGTGGTCGACAGGGACAACCGCATTGCCTTTGTCAGCGATGCTTGCCAGGCCTTGCTCGGCTACCGTGCCGAGGAGCTGACGGGGGCCTTGATTACTGACTATATGCACCCTGATGACCTGGCGGTTTCACGCGCCTCCATTATCCGGGTCATGAATGGCCAGGCTCATGTCGATTTCCGCAACCGCTATATCCGCAAGGACGGCGGTGTGGTGCATATCCTCTGGGCCGCCTTCTGGTCTGAGGATGTTGGCGCGCGTATTGGTGTTGCACGGGATGTAACGGCCCTTGCGCAGGCCGAGGAAGAACTGCGCTTTCTCGCCCATCATGACCCGTTGACCAAACTGACCAACCGCTCGCTGTTCAATGACCGGCTGGACGCGGCCCTGCGCACGGCACACCGGCGCCAGAGCAGCCTGGCCTTGCTGTTTGTGGATATGAATGACTTCAAGGGCATCAATGATGTTCATGGCCATGCCGTCGGCGATCGTGTGCTGTGCATGGCTGCGCAGCGTCTGCAAAGCTGCGTGCGTGAGTCGGACACGGTGGCGCGCATGGGCGGTGATGAGTTCACCGTGCTGTTGACCGATATCCTCTCGCCAGACGACGTGGCCTGGAAGGTAGAACAAATTACTGCGGCAATGGCAGAGCCTCTGGGGGCTGAATTCGCTGGGATCAGAATGCCCTCCTGCAGTATCGGCATGGCCTTTTACCCCGTGGACGGGGAGGATGCCGATACGCTGCTCAGCCATGCCGATGGCGATATGTACCGGATAAAAAGGCAGCGCTCCAAAGCCGGCTGACAAGCGGGTGGGGGCCTGCGGCAATATGGCCTGAAAAATCGGATGGCTGTCTCTTCAACTTGCCCCTGTCTGCGGCTACCATGCGCGCCCTGGTTCTGCCTGGGCAGTGCTTGTCTTGAGCCTTGCCTGTCACTCCCCAGCCACGTCCGTGGCGTCGAGCGAAGCACGATCACACACTCCTGTTTTTTATTTCGCCCCGGCTTTTGCCGGCAGGCGCCGCTGTGCTTTTGCCCGAGCGGGTAATCCATTGTTCATTGAGGTCTTGAGTCAATTATGTCTGTGCAATTGCTGGCAATGGCGCTGGCGCCGTTACTTGGGCTGTTTATCATCAGTATCGGCAACGGCATGCTGGCCTCACTGACCACCCTGCGCCTGGACACAATGGGCGAATCGGCGACCATGGTCGGGATCGTTTCTTCGGCTTATTTTATCGGGCTGACCCTGGGCTCGATCTTCAATGACCGGCTGATCGTGCGTATCGGCCATATCCGCGCCTACAGCTGTTTCGCGGCATTGATTGCCACTTCGATCCTGTTTCAGGGCATGTCTTCGGAGCCCTGGACCTGGTTTGTGTTGCGGCTGGTCAACGGCTGGGCCAGCGTCGGCGTGTTTCTGGTGGTGGAAAGCTGGTTGCTGATGGCGGCCGACCCCAAGATCCGCGGGCGCCTGCTGGCCCTGTATATGATTGCCCTGTACGGCGCGGGGCTGCTGGGGCAAGTCAATCTGGGCGCCATCGCCCTGACCGGTGACACGGTGCCCTTTATGATCGCCGCCATTCTGGCGTCGCTGTCGATGTTGCCCATTGTCATGTTGCCGCGGGCCACGCCGATCGTTGAGCGCGCCGAACCGCTGATGCCCTTGCAGTTGCTGCGTGCCACGCCCACCGGGGTGATCGGCTGCTTTGGCTCGGGCATTGCCATTGCGGCGGTGTATGCGTTGCTGCCGTTGTACCTGCAACGTATCGGCATGGACGTAACCGAAGTCGGGCACATGATGGCGTGGGTGATTCTCGGCGCCATGCTGTTGCAGTACCCGGTCGGGCGCTGGTCGGACCATCAGGACCGGCATCTGGTGTTGATCGTGCTGGGTGCTGCCTGTGCGATCTTGTCGCTGATCATCCTGATGCTGCCAGCGGGTTCGCCGTTGCTGGTGGTGGCGTTTTTCCTGCTGGGGGGCGGGATCTTCGCGATTTACCCGGTGGCGGTCAGCCATGCGGCGGATCGCGCATCATCAGGGGCGATTGTGAGCATGATTCAGGGCCTGCTGCTGATTAACTCACTGGGCTGTGCGATCAGCCCTCTGGTGATCTCGCCGCTGATGACCCGGTACGGCGAAGGCGGGCTGTTCTGGGCCCTGGCCGCGCTGAATGTGGCCTTGGTGCTGCTGTTTGCCTGGCGCCGTGCCAAAGGTTCGCAGCCGGTGACCGCAGCACCCTTTACCGCCGCGGCGCAAATGTCCGCGGTTGGCGTAGAAATGCGCGTGACCGAAGACTTGGCTCAGGCTGTATTTGAGCATGAGCGCGAGGCCGATACGGTAGAACCAGAGGAACTCGCGCCAGTTGCCCTCAAAACCGGGACTTAAAGGTCAGGACGTGCACATCAACCGCACCCGCTCGTAGTTCAGCGCCTTGTTACGTTCGGGGAGCGAGTAGGGTGCCTGGCACTGCTGGTCGGCCCATTTGATGGTGAGGGTCGCAGCGTCGGTTTCTGTCAGGGCCAGGGCCTTGCCGCTCGGGTCGGCAATGGCCATCTGTTTACCGTCCGCATCTTCCAGAGCTGCGCCAAACGGCAGTGGAGTCCCCTGTGCATCGAACAGCTCAAATTGCACCCGGCGCCCGGTCTTGCCGATATAACGCGCCAGCACCACCGCGCCACGGCGTGGCACCACTTGCTGGGTGGCGTTGTCGATTTCGATTTCTGCACTCAGGTCGCGGGTGTCCAGGGTAATCCAGTTCACCCGGTACGGCTGCGCGTTTGGCACCACCGCAAAGCCGTTGGCACCTGTGGTGGCGCCGCTGTAACTGCCTACTTTCACCCCTGCCACACCAGGCACCTCGGCCAGGGCGAAGGTTTCGCCGACGCTTTGCCCCAGGTTGATACCGCCACTGTGAGCCACCACCGAACCTGCCAGGTTGAGGTTTTGCGAGTTATAACCCTGGCCCTGGCTGTAGCCGCCGCTGATATCCATCACCGAAGTCTGTGTATTCAAACTGAGCGAGCCGGAAGTGCCACTGCTGTCGCTGTTGCCAGCTTGCAGCGAGTAATAGGTGTCGCTTTTTTCGGACACGTAACCATTGATCCCGGCCTGCGTGCTGTTGCCGGACTTCTGACTGTTGGCAGACAGGTATGCCCGCGGGGCTCTCGGTTGTGAACCCAGCGGGAAAGAAACTGACAGGTTGACCAGGGTGTCGTTGTTCGACGGCCCATAGTTGCCGATGTCCTTGGTGTAACTGGCGCCCAGGTTGTAGCTCACGCTGCCCCAATAGTTGCTGTAGCCGGTGGACAGGCTGCGCGAACCTCCGCGGCCCCAATAGCGCTGGTCGCTGGCGTTAAGGTAAATGCTGCCATATTGCTGGTTACGGCCGATGCTCTGGTTGATGGTTACGTCGGTGCGGGTCTTGGAGTTGCCCCTGGGGGTTTGCCCGTCGGCGCTGAGCGCCTGAACGTGGTCAGTCAGGGTCCGGTAGCCCTCGGTCGAATAGCGATAGGCAGCCAGGGTGAAGGTGGTGTCGGTGCCGCTAAAGGTCTTGGCATACAGCGCCCGCAGGCTGTTACCCCGCAGTGATTCACCCGGTGTGCGGCTGGCGGAGTGGGTCAGGTCCACCGAAACTGCGCCGATAGGGGTGTTGCGACCCGCGCCAATGGCCAGGGCCTGGAAGTTTTCCGTGGTTTGCAGGCCGACAATGCCCGTCAGGTTGCTGCTCAGGCCATAGGCCAGGGTGCTGCTGACAAACTGCGGCGATGCCAGGTCATCACTGTTGCTGTTGTAGCGTCCCGCCGACACGCTGTATTTGAGCTGGCCTTCGCGGACCATGATCGGCAGGCTGGAAAACGCCTGCAGGGTCACCCGCCGTTGGCCATCGGCTTCGATAATGGTCACTTGCAGGTCACCATTGGAGCCGCTGGGGTAGATATCGCTGATTTCAAAGGGTCCTGGCGGCACGCTGGCAGTGTAGAGAATGTAGCCGTTCTGGCTGATCTCCACGGTGGCGTTGGTTTGTGCCACGCCACGAATAATCGGTGCATAGCCACGCTCGCTGTCTGCGCGCATGCCTTCGTCCGAAGCCAGTTTCAGGCCGCGATAGCGCACGCTGTCGAACACATCGGTGTCGGAGAAAATATCACCGGCACTGAACTGGCCCTTTAAAGTGGTCACGTCATGCTGCACATAACTGCGGTTGCTTCTGAAGCGGTTAGGCTGGCCGCTGGCAGTGCTCAGATTCGACTCGTTGCGAAACCGCCATGCGCCCAGGTTGATGCCGTTGCGCAGGCCCAGGTTGTTGGAGTGGGAGGTGGCATAGTCAGTGCTGTTGCGGTTGCTGCTCAACTGGTAGTTGAAAAAGGCGGCTGCCACGCCGTCATCCCATAGTGCAGGATCGACAAAACCGCGCATGCCCCGTTGCATGGCCTTTTGCGGCACGCTGACCATCAGCCGCAAGCGGCTGGCGTCATAGCGCACAGTGGCGTGTTCGATCATTGACGGCAGGTCATGGCAGGCTTGCGGGTCGTCATTGAGCAGCTTGCCGGCGGCCTGCAACTGGGCCATGTCGATGCCTAGCTGTTGCAGCATGTCCAGGGTCAGGCAGGGTTCGACTTTGCCAGAGGCAGGCGAGCGGCGGAATTCGATATCACGTCGGCCCACCAGGGTTTCGTTGCTGTGCAGGTCGACACGATAGTTGCCCGGCAATACGCTGTTGGCGGCCAGCAGCAGTTGCAGGTCGACCGATTGTGCGCCTTTGAGAAACGAGGTGTTGAACTGCGCGAACTGCTCTGCTTCAGATGCAGCGGCAAGTCCCGGCAAGGTACACAGGAGGATGATCAGTAATGGGCAAGTATTGGATAGCCGCGCACAGTGAGTGACACCGTGATCGGATCGGCTGTTGATGATTAATAACATGCAAATAACCTGTATCACCCCCGGATAAGTGCAACTACGCGGAGTGAAAAAAATACCAAGAAGAGCGGCGGATTTTCAGATCGCCGTATTAAGGAGACTCTTTGTTTAATTGGGCTTTGGCCGTGTCAGTGTCGACCAGTTGTGCGCTATAGGCGTCTTGTGCGCCAAAGTCATTGATACTGGCGAACGTCAACTTGGCGCTGTTGGATGAACTGAACTGTTTAAGCGGGAATTCTTTCTGTTGGCCTGGAGCAATCATGGTTGAATCAGCAGCCAGTTCCGTGGATGCTCCTGACTTAAGGGTGATGTCGCTCATGGAAACGTGATAAACCCCAGGGTTTTTAACCGTTAGAACCGTATGGCCTGAGCGACTTTGCAATTGCCACAGCAACTCGGTCGGTGCCAGATAGGCCTGGGCGGTCAGTCCCGTTGGGCGAAAGAACAACTTGATGCGCTGGCGCACAGCCAGTTGCAGGGTGTTCTTGATTGGCGATGTCTGGGGGATTTCCTGGACATTGAGCCAGAGCACGGATTCCCTGTCGGCCGGCATGCCGGCGCCTTCATAGATGACGCGCAGTAGTTGTTGCTCCTGGCCGGAGATCCTGGCCAGCGGTGGCGTGATGGCAAAGGGCACGGCTGCAGCTTCGTTGTCGCTGTCGATCCAGGACTGGATCAATACGTCATCTCCACTGTTGCGCACGGTGATGTTGGCTTCCTTGTACTTGCCGTCGAAAATCAGGCGCGTGGAACTCAAGGAGATACTGGCGGCCGCCTGGCTGACTGCCAGCAGTCCAAGCAGGCCCAGGCCAAAAGACATTAAGGGGCGATAGAACATGATAATTACCGGTGGGTTTAAAATATATGCAGGGTGCAAGCACCCTGCATGGGTTGGGTGCCTACCGGTGGTTATTCGTATTGCAAAGTGAACGGCAGGGTTGCGTCAGCCTGGCCAGCCACGACGGTTGCCAAATCAGCCGTGGTGACGTAAGCCGCAGAGAATTTCAGCGAGGCGCTGCCACTTTGAAGGGTGTTCTCGATGCGGGCGGTGGTCGGCGAGTTGAGGTTGATGATCGCGCCGTTGGAGTCGAGCAGGGCGATACCGATGTTTTTCGCCGCACCATAGCCATCGATCAGTTTCAGTACGCCGGTGCCTTCGTAAACACCCGAACCTGTACCTGTTTTCGGTTCAAAGATCAGTGCCACTTTGGTGCCGATATTGCAGTTGACCTTCATGCTGAAGTTCTCTGCACTCAACTTGCCGGTACCCTTGGGTGCAGCCGCAGTACCCATGTCCTTGATCGAAACTTCACCCATGGCAACGGAAATGTTTCGGTCATGGCTGTCGCTTTCAATCGAGCAGGCATCATTGTTGATGGTGCCGGTGAAGTTGATGGTGCCGCTGCCAGCTTTGGTCGGTGTCGTGACGGGTGGGTCTAGTGCGAATGCAGTGCTGGTGGCTGCGAGCAGAGAGAGGGTAATAAATGCCAGGGAGAACTTTTTCATGGTCAATTCCACTATATGTGTTGAAGGGGTCAAGTAACTGACCAGGACACGATATAGAGCCAACACCCAGGGCGGAATCAGACGATCCTTAGAAGAGTTGTACGGGTATTAACATAATGGACTGACAGGTTTTCAAGTAACAGGCCATTGGGCTGCTGCAAGTTTTTTTGCAGGGGGTTGATAACCCTGTTAGTTGAAAAGCTGGCGTTCAATACAATAAGTCAGCAAATCCTGGTCACTGTTAACTTCCAGCTTGCGCATGGCCGAGATTTTTTGCGTACTGATGGTTTTGGCACTTCTGTTCAGCCCCCGAGCGATGTCATTGACACTTTGACCGGAAATAAACAGGCGCAATATTTCGTGCTCTTTGGGTGAAAGTCTGGAGAAGCGCGTATCCAGGGCCGCAGCTTCCATCACCGAAGTGGCGGCGGGCCTTTTAGTCTGCAAAGGATGACCCAGGGCGACGGACTTGAGCGCCGCCTGGATTTCGTCATGCAATTGGCACTTCTGGATCACTCCGAGCACGCCGAGTTCTTGCAGGCGGGTGAGGATCAGCGGGTTGGAAATCATCGTCAGCACCAGAATATCCACTGATGGGTAATGGCGTTTGAGGTACTCCACCAGTTTGAGTCCGTCACCATAGGGCGAGTCGGCAGGCATGTTGAAGTCGGTAATCACCAGATCCACGGGCAACTGCTCCAGCAAAGCGACCAGATCGTTCGAGCATGTCGCTTCGCCTACCACGCAAAAGCGTTGATCACGTTCCACCAGTTCGCGTACGCCCACCAGTACGATGGGATGATCATCTGCGATCACAACGTTGAGTTTTTCCATGGTGGATTATCCGTAGGGTGACATTGATGGGGGCGAAGCGGGGTTCATTCCTGGGCACTCAAAAAATCGCTCAGCTGTTGTAGCATCTGGCGAACTTCCAATGCCAGGGCAGGGGTAAGGCTAAAACCGGTCAAGCGGCATTCCAGCCCGGCCAATGCCCTGGCCAGAGCGTTGAGCTGCACCGCGCCCAAGGCCCCGGCAATACTGTGCAGTTGCCGGGCAACTGCGTTGGCATCATCGTCGTCCAGAGCCGCCAGCGTGATGTGCAAATCCTGCTGCAGGGTACTGACAAACAGTTCGCGCATTCTCGGTGACAGCTGCAGCCGACCAGGAGTGGCCACCGGGGCTGGATTTGCGGCGGCGACCATAACGGGCTCAGCCGTTGTTGTCTTGCTGTATTTTTCCAGGTGCGCGCGCAAGGTCTGCAGGCTCAACGGCTTGGCTATCCAGGCATTCATGCCCACGGCGGCACAGCGCTCATCTTCATCGCGCAAGGCGTTGGCGGTCACGCCGATAATCGGCAGGTCGGCATCGCGCCCGCGCAGGGTCGTGGCCAGTTCATAGCCATTGATGATGGGCATGTTGACGTCGGTCAGGACCACGTCGAAACGACCTGGCAGCCACTGTGCCAGGGCTTGTTCACCATTGGCGGCAACTACCACCGAACAACCAAGGGCTTCGAGTTGCTCCTTGATGATCGCCGAGTTGATGAGGTTGTCTTCGGCCACCAGAATATGCAGGTCCAGCTTGCGCAGGGTTGTGCCAAGCACTGGCGACGTTTGCCCGGTGGCGCCCTGTTGTTCCAGATAAACGGCCCAGGCAATCGCACGGATATCGTGCAGGTCGACTTCCCAGCCCGCGCCTGTGTGCTGCGCAGGGTTGCGACCACCCGCTGTGGCAATGATCCGCGGGCCGCGCCAGGGACGTTCGTTGCCGTCCGGCGCTACCTCAAGGAGCATAGTCGACTGCGTTGGATCAAGGCTCATCGGGCGGGTATCGACGCCAAGACGGTTGAGCCAGGCACAGAGGTGCTGTGTCAGTTCCGGGGTCTGCGAGCGCACCTGGACACAGGGAGCCGGGGATGTGAACTGCGGCAGGTTGGGCAGTGCACCGGGTCTGATTTCCAGGGCCAGTTGCAGGCTGAAGCTGCTGCCCAGACCGGGGTCGCTGACCATGTCCAGCTCGCCGCCCATCAATTCTGCCAGCCATTTGCAAATGGCCAGGCCCAACCCGGCCCCACCCTGGCTGGTGGCGTCGCTGGCCTGGTAAAACGGGTCAAACAACTGTTGTTGCTGGGCCGGAGAAATGCCGATGCCCGAATCGCTGACCTGCCAGGTCAGGAAGCAGGTGTTGGCCTTGGTCTGGACTACGTGGACACGCAACACCACCCGGCCATTCTCGGTGAACTTGATGGCATTGCTCAGCAGATTGTTAAGCACCTGGCGGATGCGCAAGGGGTCGCCGCGCACCTGGTCCGGCAGTGTCGCATCGATGCAGGCATACAGCTGCAACCCCTTGCCCAGGGCGAGGGCACTGTAGGTGCGAACGCAGTCCTCGATCAGCTCTAGGGGGCAGAAGTCCCGGGCCTCGATGGTCATCTGTCCGGCTTCGATCTTCGATACATCGAGCACGTCACTGATCAACTGGAACAGTGTTGCGGAGGAGCGCTGGATGGTGTGCAAGTAGTTCTGTTGGCGCGGTGCAAGCGAGGTGAGCTCCAGCAGTTCCAGTGTGCCGAGTACGCCGTACAGCGGGGTGCGGATTTCGTGGCTCATGGTCGCCAGGAACCGGCTTTTGGCCTGGTTGGCCGAGTCGGCAAGCTTGCGCGCGGCCTCCAGTGCCGCCGCGTCTTCAATATGCCGGGTTACATCATGAACGGCACAGAGCCAGGCATCCTGCGCCTTGTAGCGGGTGCCGACAAAGGCCACATGCAGATGGCGACCCTTCATCTCCAGATCGGCTTGACCGGGTTCGCTCAGATCATGTTGTTGGCTGAGTTCGTCGATCAGGCGCTCAGTGTCCTGACCGTGCTGGGCGATCTGGTTTTCCAGCAGCACTTTATGATCGCTGCGCCGCACCACGCACAGGCCGGTGGGCGCAGTATCGATCAGCGCACGGCTGAACGCCTCGCTTTCGGCAATGCTTGCATGCGCCTCACGAGCAGGCAACACCACGGTATTGCGGTACCAGCGATTGAACGCGCGACCGCAACCCAGCCCGGCCAGCACCAGTGCCAGCAGGCACAGCAATGGCCAGAAGGCGTGATTGAGGAAGGTTTTAAAGCTGATGACGTAGATGGCTGTCCACGGTTGTTCGCCGGGGCTGGTCAGTTTCATGACCAGGCCTTCATGGTTGATATTCACACCCTCATGCAGCGCCTGCCCGGGCGTGAACTCGCCGACAAGCGCTTCACCGGAGGGGGTGATCAAAGTGAACCGGTCGTAGATCGACCACTGCATAAGCCGCTCGATATGGTTGATCTGCGACAGGTTCAAAAGGGTGGCCACCACCATCGATGGCTCTGTGTCCTGAATGCCTGGACGGGGAGTGGACAGCTCGACATTGATGAAGGCCAGCAGTATCGGCGATGTGTCCTCAGTGGCGCGTGGCTGGTAGTGAAGCCACTGCACTGGGTTGTTCGTTGGCTGCGCATCGGGTTGCTGCAAGCGCTGTGTGACCTGCTTCATCACATCGGCAAGCCTGCCGTCCGGTATCTGCCCGTCACCGCGCAACCGCCCTGAAGCGGGGACCACAATGTCGAAGTTGTCCGGCATTTCAAACAGGATGACTTGCGGCGACTGATAGTGTGAGGCCGACCAGAAGGCCGCGTAGTAGTTGCTCAGGTAAGTACCCAGGGCAAAAATGTTCGGATGCTGGCTGGCTGCGATCTTGTCCGGGTTGATCTGGACGCTGAACGGCAAGGAGAACGAGAACTCGCGGCCTTCATAGAAATTCGGCCCTTTGTCGGGCGAGGTCTTGTGCTGAGACAGGGGCAAGGTAGCCGGGAAAGCAAAATCATCTCTTTTGCTTTTGAGCGCAATGTTGCTCAGAAAGGTTTCCTGTTCATGGATGTTCTCCATCAGGCGGGTAAAGTGAAAGTTTATGGTGTCGCGCTGCTCTTCGACCATGCGCTGAACCCCCACATAGCTGATGCCCATCAACAGCAGCACCAGCGCGCCGAGCACAATCAAACTTTTATTGCGGCGCAGTGAGCTGCTGGCCAGTTTCTCCAGCAGGGCATTGGGATGGTTCATTGCACAGCGCTGCGAGCGGTGGGTGGATAGGCGTTGGGCACAATGACCTCTGAAGCAATCGACGTTGAGAACACTGTCCTGCGGTTCAATAGGCGTGTGCCGGGCCGTCATGGGTCAGCAACAGCTGGAACTGGTCCGAAGAGACAGCGTGGGAGATCAGGAACCCCTGGACCTGAGAGCAGTCGATCTTACGCAATAGAGCAAGTTCCTGTGCGGTTTCTACACCTTCAGCGACCACCGTCAAACCCAATTGCCGGCCCAGCTTGACAATACTGGTCAACGCCTGGGCCAGCTCTTCACTGTTGTTGCAGCCTTGCACCAGTTCGCGGTCGATCTTTAATTCGGTAAAAGGCGCCGAAACCAGGTTCATATAAGAGCTGTAGCCTTTGCCGAAATCATCCTGGGACAGGCCGAATCCCTTGATCCGCAGTCGGCAGGCCCCGGCGTAGAAGTTGCTGATGTCATCGGGCACCGAACACTCCATCAGTTCAAAGCAGATCTTGCCCGGCATGCCCCGATGCTCAAGGACAAAGGCCAGAATGCGGTCGGGCAGGTCGTGGCTGTTGAGCAGATGGGTCGGCAGATTGATCGACACCGGGATGTCATAGCCTTGCTGGCGCCAGTTGGCCTGGGCCGCGATGGCTTGCTCCAGCACCCGCCAGAGCAGGCGTTCTTCGAGGCCAAGGGCCTTGAGTGCAGGCAGGAAAATGCCCGGCAACAAAAGCCCGTGCTCGGGGTGCATCCAGCGCACCAGCGCTTCGGCGGAAACAATACGGGCATTGGCCAGGGCTTTTTTCGGTTGGAACCAGGCTTGCAGCTCTCCATTGTCCAGTGCCTTGAGGATGGCCTTGCGATCGATGCCCGGTGTGGGCTCGAACGGGGCGGCCTGACGCAGCGCCAGCAGTTGATCAATGAGGCAGCGCAGGGCCGCGGCATTGACCGGTTTGGAAATCAGGCCGATGACTTTCACCTGCAGGTTGCTGGCCACCAGGCTGGCCCCCATCAACATGCGCCGTGACGCGGCACTCATGATCGCCAGTGCCGGGCGCGAGCTCAGGGCGGCAAGGCCCTGGATAAACTGCACGCCATCCATGCCGGGCATCAGCAGGTCGGTGAGGACCAGATCAAAGTTGCGTTTTTTCAGGCACTCCAACGCCTCTTCGCCGTCCCTGGCGGACTCCAGATGAAAATCCCCCAGCTCGCTGAACAGGTTCTGCAGATACAGATGCTGGAAGGGGTGGTCTTCGACAATCAAAATGCTACAGGGCTTCATGGGTGACTCGTTCGTAAGGAGCCAGGCAGTTGAACAGGGCTCGCAACGTAAAAGGTTTGACCAGGCAATGGTTCATGCCGGCCGCAAGACAAAGGGCTTCCTCGCCGCGCATGGCGTTGGCGGTAGCGCCGATGATCGGGGTTGTGCAGCCCAGGCGGCGCAACTCTTTAGCCAGTTGGTAGCCGTTGAGCCTGGGCATGTTGACGTCGGTCAGCACGATGTCGAATGCGCTGGCGTGCCACAGTGACAACGCCTCTTCGCCGTTGCTGGTCAGTTCCACGGTGCAGCCGAGCTCTTCAAGCTGGTCGCGCAGGATCAGTTGGTTGATGACGTTGTCCTCGGCGACCAGAACATGCAGTTGCAGCCTGCGCAGGTCGCGCTGCAGGTGTTGTTTCTGCGGTTCGATCAACTGTTGCCCCAAGGCATGCCTTACGGTCTGATGAAGCGCATGGATATCGTTGATATTGGCCTTCCAGCCTTCGTCCCTGAGCTGCGGCTCATGGGTACCGTCGCTTGCTGCCAGCACCAGCGGGCCGGTCCATTCAGGTGCCAGACGCTGCTCGAACGGGCCGGGGTGCAGTTCGATCAACAGGCAGTCGGGGCCAAGGTTCATAGACGGGGGCAGACCGATTTGCGCGTGGGCGCCCCAGCGTCGCAGCCAGCCGCTGACCGACTCGGCCAGTTCGCGGATGGGCGAGAGGATATAAACGGTAGCCTGGCCCAGGCTTGTACTTATGTCCGGCAGAGCGCTGGTGGAGGGCTGCTCCAGGGGCAGGGTGAGGGTAAAACTGCTGCCCAGCCCCGGCTCGCTGACCATGCGCAGGGTGCCATTCATCAAATGGGTCAGACGCAGGCAGATCGGCAACCCAAGGCCAGTGCCGGCGACCACATTGGTGTTGCCTTCGGTCTGGTAGAACGGCTCGAAAATCAGCGCCTGATTGCCACGGGCAATACCCTTGCCAGTGTCCGAGACTTGCCATTGCACACTGGCGCGCTCGCCTTCGCGGCTGAGCAATTTGACCCGCACGACCACGCGCCCGGTGTCGGTGAACTTGATCGCGTTGCTCAGCAGGTTATTGAGGATCTGCCGGATCCGGCTGACATCGCCGATAAGCCGGTCGGGCAACATCGGATCGAGACAGGCATAGAGTTGCAACTGCTTGCTTTGCGCAGCGGCCGCGTAGCCCTGGACCACCTCACGTATCAGCCCCAGTACCGAGAACTCGCTCCACTCCAGGGCCAACTGGCCGGCCTCGATCTTCGACACATCCAGGACATCGCAAATCAATTGCAGCAACGTCTGCGACGAGCCCTCGATGGCCCGCAGGTAGCTGTTCTGCTGGCTGTCCATGCGGGTGCGGGCCAGCAACTCCAGGGTGCCCAGTACGCCATACAGCGGCGTGCGGATTTCGTGACTCATGGTGGCCAGAAACAGCGTCTTCGCTTCGTTGGCGCTATCGGCCAGTTGACGGGCCTGTTCCAGGGCCGCTTCGATCTGGGTGCGGGTGCTGATATCGCTGAAGGCACACAGCAACACCTCTTCGCCCTTGTAGCGGGTGGGCACGCAACTGAGGTACAGATGGCGGCCGTCAACGGTTTCGAAGTAGTCGCTCAGGGACGGCTGGGCAGGGTCGAAGGCGCGGCAAATCCAGCCAGGACTCAGGTGTTCGCGCTCACCGCCCTGATCAAGCCAGTGGTGGGCCAGGGTGTTTTCCAGCACTACCTGGCCGTCGCTGCGGCGCAACACGCACAAGGCCACGGGGGCGGTCTGAATCACATCGCGGCTGAACAGCTCGCTCTCCACCAGCGCCTGAATACGGCTGATGGCCGGGTTGATAAAACGGTATTCGATACGCCGGATCAACAGCCATACCAGACTGATACTGAGCAGGCAGAACAGCAGGGTGCCAACCAGCTGCGGCCAGAGCGCGGTGAGCACAGCGCGCAGATCAATGGAGTAGACCAGGTGCCAGTCCGAAGACTTCAGTTGCTTGCGTAACACCAGCTGTTCAGGCAGCCAGCCGGAGCCAACCAGGCCGAAATAATCTTGCTGATTGACCGCGCGCAGGTCCTGGCTGGAGGTTGGCCTGGAACTGTTGCTGAACAGCGGCACGCCTTCGAAATTGAACATGGTGAACTGCCCCGCGTCATTGTCGCCCAGGGCCTTGGCGACTTCCTGCTCGTCCATCTCCAGGCCCAGCCAGCCGGAGTTCGGGTCACGTTCATCGAGGCGAATGAAAATATACAGGTGTTCGCGACCTTCGCAGCTTTGGGTCAGCCAGAGTTCGCGCAGGGTAGAGCTATTGTCGCGCTTGAGGGCGTCCAGCTGGGTTAGAAGAGCCGGGGGGAATTCACCAGCCGTCCCGGTGGCGCTGTACAGGCGTGTCACTTCGGCCTCGGCACCGCTGCTGATATAGATCAGATTGAGCTGCTGGGCCTTCAGGTAGTCGCGCATGCGTTGGGTCAGCCAGATGCTCCACTGCCTGGTGGGTGTTTGGCCCAGCAACAGGCGAACTTCCTCGGTAGAGGCAACCGGAAAAGCCCCGACGGGTTTGCGTGCGGCCGCCAGGCTCAGGCTTTTGAGCAGGGCTTCACGGGTGGTGAAAAAAGCATGGGCCTCGGCAATCGCACCGCTCATGGCGCTGCGCCGCTGGGAAATTTCATTGTTGAAGGTAGACAGCAGAAAGCTGTAGGCCCCGCCCAGAATGCCGGTCAGCAACACCAGGGCAAAAATGCGCAGCAAGCGCCGTGCGGTGTCAGGGGTGGAAAGGATCGGGCTGATCTGATGCAGGTAGGTCTTCAATCTCATGCCGCCACTTTAGGCAGGGGCGGTGAGGCGCAGAATCAGACGATCCTTAATCTGCTACAGGTAGCTCATGATAAAAGTGACGTCTGTGTTGGCGGTGCCGGGCTGGGTTACGCCTTCGGCCAAGCGGTAGTAGGCCGCCGACAGCGGGATGGTGAAACTCTTGCCCGTGGTATTGAATGCGGTGAACGGGTAGGTGGTGTCCAGGGCCATGGGTTGGCCTGCGTCATTGAGCAATTGCAGGCCGATACCCTTGGCGGTTGAAGTGCCGTTGAGTGCGACGATGCCTTTTTGTGCATCAATGATTCTGGTGGTGGCCTTGAGTGAATAGGTCACCTTATTGATCCCGGTCTGGCAATCGTTAAGGGCAATATTGAATTTGATCACTCGCGGCGCGGCACCCGGGAGGTCAAAGTCCATCAGGCGATAATCATCAATCTACGCGTTACGCAACTACCGGAATCAACGGATCCGCCGCTGCCAGCGCCACTGCCCGGTCGGCAGCGGGCGGGTAGATCCATTGGGTGTTGATTTGGCTTTTCACGGCCTTGCCTTCCTGGCGCACCAGCTTGACCTGACGGTCCCAGCCTTCGGTAAACACGGCGCCCCAGGCACCCAGGTCGAGGCAGGTGACGTACTTGGTCTGGCTATACGGCACCGGTGCCACGCCAAGTAACTGGGCGGCTGCGTTGTTGCCCGCCGAGCGCCCCAGGGCAATGGCGTGCTGGCAGGTCATCATTGCGTGATTGCCCTGATCGTCGCAGGCCGCATAGGCGCTGTCGCCAGTGGCGAACACGGTTTGCGAGCCGACCACACGCAAGTTGGCATCAACATGCAGGCGGCCCAGCGGATCGCGCTCGGCGGGTATCTGGGCGGTCAGCTCACTGGCCCTCACGCCTGCGGTCCAGACCACGGTGGCAGCGTCGATGCGCTGGCCGTCCGCGAGGGTGACGCCTTGCTCGTCCACTGCCACAACCGAACTGGCCAAACACCATTCAACACCCAGTTCAGCGGTGGCCTCGGTGATCACTGGCGCGATAGCGGCGCCCATTGAGGCCCCGACGGTTTGCGCGCGGTCGATGATGATGACCCGGGTTTGGCAATCTGTGCCAAGGATTTCGCGCAGCCGTGCGGGCATTTCACAGGCCGTCTCGATACCGGTAAAACCGCCTCCTGCGACCACCACCGTGTTGCGCGCCGGGGTGTCGGGCAAGGCTGCCAGGCGCTGCATATGGGTTTCCAGGCGCTCGGCCTGTTCAATCGAATCGACATTGAAGGCGTGCGCCCGCAGACCGTCAATATTCGGCAAGTTGAGCGTGCTGCCGGCCGCCAGTACGAGTGCGCTATAGCCCAGTGTGGCGAGCACTCCCGACTGGTCGAGGTAGCTGACGGTTTGCTGTTCAACGTCAATCTGCTGAGCCAGCCCCGTGATGAACTGCACGCCGGTTTCCTCAAACAGCTCGGTCAACGAGGTGCGCATTGTATGGACTTGCGGCTCGTAAAACCTGGGGCGCACACGCAGTTCCGCCACCGGGGCGAGCACTTGCACGGCGATGTCATCACGGCCGTGCTGGTCGAGCAGGCGCACGGCACTCAGCGCACTCCAGAAACCGCCGAAGCCGGCGCCAATAATCAAGATGGTCTTTTGCATAAGTAATCCCTGGTCAGTGAAGGAGCTGTGAGCAGCAGTGCACGTAAGCGACTCGATAACTACGACTATAGTGGTCGTAGTTGTCGGCTGGCAAGGCCTGTCTGGGCAGGAATTATTTTTGGTCACCACAAATGGGGAATGAACTCTTCTAATATCAATAATATAAAGCGCACTTATAATGTTGTTCACAGATAAATAAAGACGCTGTGTTCAGGGTTGAATTTGCGTGAGTAGGGGGCTGCTGATAGCTTTGTCAGGAATGAATCAGTCGGAGTTTTTATGGCGTTCTATAGCGCAGGGGTCGAGTACGGCATCCACTGCCTGTTATTTCTGGTCGACGATCTGGGCGATAGCCGCGAGGCCAGCGTGCGCGAACTCGCCGATCTGCAAGGCGTGCCCCATGATTACCTGGCGAAGATTTTCACCAAGCTGGCCAAGGCCGGGCTGGTGATCGCCACCGAGGGTGTACGCGGCGGGTTCAGGTTGGGCCGGCTGTCGCAAGACATCTCGATGCTGGATATTGTGCTGGCCATCGATGGGCGCAAGGCCATGTTCGAGTGCCGCGAGGTGCGTGGTCGCTGTGCGCTGTTCGAGGGCAATGCACCGCAGTGGGCAACCGAAGGCACCTGCGCCATTCACGGGGCCATGATCACTGCGCAAAAACGTATGGAAGAAGCCTTGAGCCAGCAGACCATTCTTGATCTGTCGCGCAGCTTCGGGCGCAAGGCGCCGGCGGGGTTTTCTTCGGGTATCAGTGACTGGATGGAAAGCCGGCGTGGCGCCAGGGCGACAGTGCCGCTGGTGGATGTGACCGATTGAGTGGCAGCAATGCGCCCCCGCAGGGGCGCACCGATCAATTCACCGGCATTTGCGGGCGACGTTTGACGCGACGTTTGATAAATACGGCAATTACGATCAATACCAGCGCCAGAACGCTGAAGAACACCGTGTTGAACCACGGGAAGGGTTCGTCGCGGCTATTGGTGGCTTCGATTGCGGTGATATTGGGAAATACCGAGAAGATCTTGATCCGCCAGCCGTAGTAGCGGATCAACGCCAGCTGGTTGGCATCACGGGAGTACCCCTGGGCCTTGGCCTGGATATCGGCAGAGTCGAACTTGAAATACCAGGGGAAGGACCAGCCGGTATCTTCGTTACGATACACCATGACTTCCTTGGTGACCGGGTCTTCAGTGTTGATGAAGTACACATCCCGGGTTGGGCCGTCTGCCGGGTTTTCTGCGCTGATCACGCCATTGTGATCCATGCGCTTGACCTCAACCCCGGTGACCATCACCACATCGTGCTGGGGCAGAAAGTAAAACAGCCCAAGCCCCACGGCGCCGACTGCAAGCAGGATGACGCCCAGAATGATGCCCTTGAGCCACTTCATGCAAAAACCACGTACATATCAATTATTCCTGATGACTGTTGATTGAACTTGTGGCGCAGCTTATCGCAGGCTGCCCAAGGGACTACAAGGCTTGCATGCGCTGGCTACATAATTTGTAGCATTTTAGTCCTTCGTTTGCTTGTCCTGCGCCGTAAAGCGCTGAGTTGTCTGATCACGAACCTGGTTTCAAAATTAAGCATAAATCAGATTCACGGCCCCCTACGCGGAACAAACCTGCGCCAATTTCTGACTGCGCCGCCAAGCCAGCCGTCCCAGGGTAATCGCCCAGTTGCACAAGGCGACAGCCAGAATAATCCACAGCAACGCCGCCATCCCGAAATGGACGATGACCTGCCCGGCCAGCCACGGAAAGCCGAATACCCCCACAAAATATCCCATGCTGAACAGCACTAGCGCTTGCGGCATATACCCGGGGGGAGCCTCGTTGGCTGCCAGGCCGTTGATCACCGAATAGGTCAGGCCATAGCCAACCCCAAGCACAACCGCAGCCAGCAAATAGGTGAGGCCAGAACTGACGAAAAACATCAGCATCAGCACCGACACCACGATCAGGGCGGTCAGCAGGCAAGACATCACATAGGGATCGCGCTTGACGATAAATCCTGCGACCAGCAAGCGGCAGAAGATCGCAGCACCCATAAAGCCGAGAAAGAACCACGAATAATCCAGTTGGTTAAGCGCGGCATAAGAGGTCTGGAAACTCGACAAACCACCGAAAATCGCGCCGCCCAGCCCGACCATCATAATGGCCAATACGGCTTTGGAGCGCAGCACCACGGCGGCGGCCCTGGGCGTGATCTTGCACACGGTGACCGGCCCCTGGCCTTTGATCTTCGGGCCAATCAGCAAAAACATTAGGCCACCCAGCAGGCTGGCAATGGCTGCCACCATAAATGCCGATTCCAGCGGATAACCCAACCCCTGTGCTGCGCGACCGAGCAGCGGGCCAGTGCCGATCCCGGTCATCATGCTGCCCGACAGCAAGGCGAAGTACTTCACCCGTTGTACAGGGGCGATGATCATGGCCACGACGATTGGCCCCAGGGTATAAAACACCCCCCAGCCCAACCCCAGCAGCAAGCCGAACAGCAGCACTGCTGCACCATAGGCTGGCACGCTGGCGAAACCCAGGCAGGCCGCAGCCAGCAACAGCGCTCCGGCAGCGATGGCCCGGGGGGCGCCGAACAGGTCGGTCAGGTGCCCGGAAAAAATCACCGCAACAAAGGTGCTGAGCATGGCCGCCGAAATGATGCTGCCGGCATCCGACTCACTGCCGCCGTGGGCCCTGAGCATCATTGCCAATAAAAACGTGGTGCCGTAAGACAGCGACAACAGGTAGCTGGCAAGGCAGAACAAGCCGAAGATGCCCTTGGCCTGAGTGGGTGCAGTGGATGGCATTACCGGTCTTCCTTGAGGTTCGATTATTGTTGTACGTCGAGCTTTAATAGCAGACAACCCGCAGGGTCAGGATGCAAACCTTTGAATCCTGAGATGGGCCTGTTCTAAACAAACCCATGCAGAAAAATGGCTCATGTTCATCAACACCTGTGCGTGAAGGCTATAAACTACAAGCCCATGTGGTTCTGGCTCGCAAACCCCGGTCATGAACCTGTCAGATTACCGACGTGAGTAGTGCATCCCTTAAATGAGCAACCCCACTTCTACTTCCCAAACCAACTGGCAGCCGGTTATCGCGCTGGCGCTGGCCGCGTTTGTGTTCAACACCACAGAATTCGTCCCTGTGGGGCTGTTGAGCGCGATTGGTGCCAGCTTTGACATGACCACGGCCAATGTCGGGCTGATGCTCACCATCTATGCGTGGGTGGTTTCGCTGGCTTCGCTGCCGATCATGCTGGTGACGCGCAACGTCGAACGGCGCAAGTTGCTGTTGGTGTTGTTCGGGCTGTTTATCGTCAGCCATGTGTTATCAAGCCTGGCGAACAGCTTCGCCATCCTGTTATTGAGCCGGATCGGGGTAGCGTTGTCCCATGCCCTGTTCTGGTCGATTACCGCCTCGCTGGCCGTGCGGCTGGCGCCGGAGGGCAAACAGGTGCAGGCGCTTGGTCTGCTGGCCACTGGTACGTCACTGGCGATGGTGATGGGGGTGCCCCTGGGGCGTTTGCTCGGGGAGGCGATGGGCTGGCGTACCACCTTTCTGGTGATTGGCGGGCTTGCGGTGCTGCTGGTGCTTTGGCTGGTGCGCACTTTGCCATTACTGCCGAGCCAGAACTCCGGTTCTCTCAGAAGCCTGCCGGTGCTGTTCAAGCGTCCGGCGCTGGTGGCGGTTTATGTACTGACCGCGCTGGTGATCACCGCGCAATTCACCGCTTACAGCTATATCGAACCCTTTGTGCAAAACGTGGCGGGGATGAGCGGCAGTACCGTTACCCTGATTCTGCTGTTGTTCGGTGGTGCAGGGATTATCGGTTCATTGTGCTTTAGCTGGTTGCACAAGTACGGTCCGCTGGGTTTCCTGCTGACGGCGGTAGGGCTGCTTGCGCTGTGCCTGTTGCTGTTGCTGCCGGCCAGTAGCTGGATCGCAACCCTGGGGGCGCTGAGCATTGTCTGGGGGATTGCGATCATGGCGTTCGGGCTGGCAATGCAGTCCCGGGTGCTGACGTTGGCGCCGGATGCAACTGATGTGGCGATGGCGATGTTTTCCGGTATTTACAATATCGGCATCGGCGGTGGTGCGCTGCTGGGCAGTACCGTTGGCAGCCACCTGGGCTTTGCCTGGATCGGCCTGGTGGGTGGTTCGCTGGCGGGGCTGGCCCTGGCCGGATTTGCCTGGACCATGTACCGGCTCAACCGCAGCGGCTCGCCGGCTTGAAAAAACAGGGGTTCTGGCGCAAGGCCAGAACCCCCGGCAGTGTCATGCTGCGCTCAGATGTTCATACAGGATCGCGGCACCCATGATCATCAGCACCACACCGCCGATAATTTCCGCACGCTTGCCGACCAGGCTGCCCAATACCCGTCCGAGCATGGTGCCGATGATCACCATGATCATGGTTGCCAGGCCCATGGCACCTGCAGCGACCAGGATATTGACGTCGACAAATGCCAGGCCAACGCCTACCGCCATAGCGTCGATGCTGGTAGCAACCGCGGTGACCACCAGCACCCAGAACGAGTGTTGCGAAGGTTTGTCTTCGGGTTCGTCAGCCTCGGGCTTGACCCCGTTATAGATCATGTACAGGCCCAGACCCAGCAGCAGGGTAAAGGCGATCCAGTGATCCCATTGGGCGACATAGCTGCTGGCGGCCTGGCCGATGGCCCAGCCGATCACGGGCGTAATGGCTTCCATCACACCAAAGATCAGGCCGGTGCGCAGGGCTTCGCTAAAACGCGGTTTGTGCAGGCTCGAGCCTTTGCCGATGGCGGCGGCAAAAGAGTCCGTAGACATAGCGAATGCCAGGAGAATTAGGGCAATTGAGTTCAAGAGAGTCATCCAGCCGGGCTTGAGACAACGACATAGCACTGCGCGCCCGACTTCAGCACAGGTATGACGTTGGTCTCGCAAATCCAGATGGATGCTGTGGCCACGGCAGGTTGCCGAGAATGTTGACCAGAGCGCCGTCACGCAAGTGACGGCCAGCTACTCCCCAAAGAGGGCCCGAGGATAACAGCAAAATGTGAAGGGAGAGTCAAAGCAGGGGGGTTGTTCAGGTTTGGTTCAAGTTGGCGCGGCCAGTTGTAGCCGCTGAGGAGCATAGCGCCGCTGCGATCGGTTGCGCAGTAGCCTCCTATCAGGCCGAGGTGCTGACCATCGACCCCGAACCGCTGCTGCCCTGAGCCGTCAAGGCCTGCAGCAGTGCTGCCGTGGCTTCCTGCAGAGCCCCGACGGTCGCGGCAATCTGAGCCTGGGCGCCGGCTACGGCGGCCATCTTGGCTTCGGCGCTCATAGTGCTGGCCTGGATTTTTTGCAATTCCTGCATCTGTTGCTGCAGCTGTTTCTGCAGTTCAGCGATGTGCTTTTTCAACTGTTTGACCATGTCCGAGCTGTCATCGCTCTCGGCCGCAGGCGGTGCTGCAGCCCCTCTGGCAGCCCGCGGTTTGACCTCTGCGGTGGCCGTTGCGCTGGCGTCATGCACCGCCGTGCTGTCCGTGGCGGTAGTGGCTGTGGTGCTGGCGGTGCTCTGAATATTCAGGCTGGATGCCAGAGGGTTGATGCTGCCGAGCATGTCGATTCGTCCTGTTGACCTGATGTCATTCAAGGGCATCGGCAGGTCGCGCCAGTGCTTTAGCCGAAAAGGCGAAAACCCCTAAAATCACTCATATGCATATGCTTTAAAAATATTTAAATTTAATTTCTTATATCTATAAAGTCATGCCTCTGCGTACAGGTCGACCAATCGACGCGCCGCACGAAATGAGCCAGCACGGGACTTCCGTGAGTTTCTGATCGATTGGCGCGTTATTGGAAGCGCCCTGCGTGGGAGTGATTTATGTCTATACTGTCTGCCTCTGCGATTGCCCGCAACATCGCCCCTCAAGCCTTTGAAATTCACCCCTTCAGCGGCACCGTGGGGGCCGAGATCATTGGCCTGGACCTGGCGTTGCCGGTCAGTGACCAGGATTTTGCCCGGATACACCGCGCCCATCTGCAGCATCACGTCGTGGTGTTTCGTGAGCAGCGCATTACCCCGCAGCAGCAGATTGATTTCAGTCGTCGCTTCGGTGTGTTGCAGATCCATGTGCTCAAGCAGTTTCTGCTTGCCGGCCACCCGGAAATCCTGATTGTTTCCAATATCATCGACAACGGCCAATCCATCGGTCTTGGCGATGCAGGCAAGTTCTGGCATTCGGACCTGTCTTATAAGGAGCTGCCAAGCCTGGGGTCGATGCTGCATGCTCAGGAGCTGCCAGGCGAAGGCGGCGATACCCTGTTCGCCGACATGCACCAGGCTTGGGACGGCCTGCCGCACGCCGTGCGTAATGCGGTTCAAGGGCGCTCGGCTGCGCACTCCTATACGGCGCGCTACAGCGAAAGCAAATTCGAAGGCAACTGGCGCCCGACCCTGACCCCGGAGCAATTGGCCCAAGTCAACGAAGTGGTGCATCCAGTGGTGCGTACCCATCCGGAAAACGGGCGCCAGGCGCTGTTTGTCAGCGAAGGCTTTACCACCCGCATCATCGGTCTGCCTGAAGACGAAAGCCGTCAGCTGCTGGCTGAGTTGTACGCCCACAGCGTGCTAGCGCAGAACATCTATCGTCATCAATGGCAGCCCCACGATCTGGTGTTCTGGGACAACCGCTCGCTGATCCACTTGGCGGCCGGCTGCCCGAGCCATCTGCGTCGCAAGCTTTATCGCACCACCATCCAGGGCAGTGCACCGTACTGATGGATAACCCCGGAGCACGTGCCGGCTCCGGGTGTTGCTTCTCCTGTTGTTACTTTTCCCAGTCGGCCTTGGCGATCAGCAGGCCGTGGTTGCCGTTGTAGGCTGCACGCTCCGGTTGCTTCCAGCCTTCAAGCAGTGAGTCATCAAGGCGGTAGATCTCCACGCCCAGAGGGCGGCAAACCTTGAGTGGATCTTCTGCGTCAGGCCCCCACATCGGCAGTGACAAGTGCCCGCCCGGGCAGGTGGAAAGGGCGCATGCTTGTCGGTTTTTTCAGAATCCTTTCGCGGTGTGAATGCGCCGGTTTACACCGGTTTACGCTGCGTAGATAGCAAAGTGCTACTAACCTGTTGTTGTTCTTTGAATGGGTTGGCATGATGCCTTCCATCAAAGTGTTTGCTGCTGAGATCAAGGATGAACTGGCGCAGTTTTGCGCACACCTCATCATCAGTTGCGCTGAAGGTTCTGGCGAGCTTGGCCCTCGTCCGCTACGTTTAACTCAGTGATTTGGCATCACGACCTCTTTAACGGAGCGAACGCCATGCAGTTATTCAAAAAGTTGTTGAATATTTTGGGGCAGGCTGAGCGCAGCCGTGCACACGTGGACAATCCTTTTCGGGTGCCGCTTGAGTTTGAAAGCCTCAAGCGTGAACTCAATATCGTCGAGCAGGCCCGCCGTCATGGCGAGCAGGGCTACCCACCCGTGGAAGCCACACGGTTGACGGCCATTGAAGAGCAGATCCGTACCACCCTTGAGGCAGAACGGCACAAGGTGCTGGCCTGGGCCGAGGCGCGCATTGCTCTGGTGCAAACCCGCCTGAGCGCGCTGGATATTGTCGGTACGGTAAAGCGCTGTGCTGACTTTGATCAGGCGTTCGAGCTTGCTGCACAAAGCCTGCTGAACGATTACGCCGTACGCCTGCAGCGTCTGGAGTACCGTGCGCGGGAGCGCGAGGCTGAGTTGTGTGCTTTGCGCGCGCAAAATCATTCCGGGTATGGCAAGCAGCAAAAGCGTCGCAATGAAGCGCTGGGCGTGTATCAGGACGAAATTGCAGATGTGCGTAACGAGCTTATGGCACTCAAGCACGAGTTTCTTGAACAGCTTGAGTGCGATGTACTGGCATGCAACGAGCAACTGGTCAGGTATCAGTCGGTTCTGGACGAAAAGCGCAATCTCAAACCGCGCCTGACCAGTGGCCTGAACAAGGCAGAAATGGTCTTGGCAGGGCTTGTGCAATGCTATCGCGCCGAGAACCAACTGCATCGCAACGGTCGGCGTGTACCGGCCTACTTCAGTGACAGTATTGCGCTAGAGGCGATCACACTGCCTGACAGCAATACGGCCGAGGATGAAGTGAATCTGGCTTCGCAACAGCAGGCACTGGCGCAGCTGATTGAACAGCTTGAACAGATTCGCGGGCGGATCCAGGTTTCGTTCTATCAAAAGTACAATCAGCTGATGCCGCTGTCCTGGTTGCCTGAATACCCACCGGTAACAGAAAACCGCATCGCGGCAGAGCCGGTTTGACGGACCGGAGGCGGGGCGTCTAGGACCAGCCCAGGGTTGCCGTTGTCAACAGCAGATAGCGGGCGCCCTTGGCCAGGGTCACGATCAGCACGAAACTCCACAGCGGTTCACGCATGACCCCGGCAATCATGGTGAGCGGGTCGCCAATAATCGGCACCCAGCTCAGCAGCAGTGACCAGCGACCATAACGCAGGTAGAACTGCTGGGCCTTGTCGAGCTTTTGCTCACTGACCGGGAACCAGCGCTTGTGCCGAAAGCGTTCGACCGAACGGCCCAAAACCCAATTCAATACCGAGCCGAGCACATTGCCCAGGGTGGCGACCGTGAGCAATGTCAGCGCGACGTATTGGCCGGACAGCAGCATGCCCACCAGCACGGCTTCCGACTGCATGGGTAGCAGCGATGCGGCGCCGAAGGCGGCGAGGAACAGGCCCAGATAGCTGGTTAATTCAAACACTCAAATGTCCATTGATGATGGCGCCAATACGCGTAGCACCTGCTCCTGCACTTTACACAGCGGATCTGATCAACTACAGGTCGGATTCGCACAAAAAAACCGTCTTTGTATCTGTTCGAATGATCCTCAACGACCCGCCTGCCGGCGGCTTCTGAGACTCGACAACAGACAGGGACACATGCCATGCACATGCCGAAAACCATTCAAATCAAAAACGGCAAAAAGGTTACTCCGACGTTCTCGGCCCAGGAGTACGCCAACCGCCAGAGCAAGCTGCGCGCCTATATGGCGCAGAACAATATCGATGCGGCGGTGTTTACCTCGTACCACAACCTCAACTACTACAGCGATTTCCTGTATTGCTCATTTGGCCGCAACTACGCGCTGGTGGTGACCCAGGACAGCGCCGTGACCATCAGCGCCAATATCGATGGTGGCCAGCCATGGCGCCGGACCATGGGCACCGACAATATCGTGTATACCGACTGGCAGCGTGACAACTACTTTGTCGCGATCCAGCAGGCGCTGCCCAAGGCCGGGCGCATCGGTATCGAATTCGACCATATGAACCTGCTCAATCGCGACAAGCTCGCCAGCCGCTACCCGCAGGCCGAGCTGGTGGACATTGCAGCGCCGTGCATGCGTATGCGCATGATCAAATCGGCTGAAGAACACGCGATCATCCGCCATGGCGCCCGTATTGCCGATATTGGCGGTGCGGCCATTGTTGAAGCCCTGCGCGATCAGGTGCCGGAATATGAAGTGGCGCTGCATGCGACCCAGGCCATGGTGCGGGAAATTGCCCGCACGTTCCCGGACTCGGAGTTGATGGACACCTGGACCTGGTTCCAGTCGGGGATCAATACCGATGGCGCACACAACCCGGTGACCAGCCGCAAGGTGAACAAGGGCGATATCCTCAGCCTCAACTGCTTCCCGATGATTGCCGGTTACTACACCGCACTGGAGCGCACCCTGTTTCTGGACCATTGCTCGGACGAGCACCTGCGCCTGTGGGAGGTCAACGTCAAGGTTCACGAGGCTGGCCTGAAATTGATCAAGCCCGGCATGCGCTGCTCGGATATTGCCCTGCAACTCAATGAAATCTTCCTGGAACACGACCTGCTGCAATACCGTACCTTCGGCTACGGCCACTCGTTCGGAACCCTCAGCCATTATTATGGCCGCGAAGCCGGGCTGGAGTTGCGTGAAGATATAGACACGGTGCTGGAGCCGGGCATGGTGGTGTCCATCGAGCCGATGATCATGATCCCCGAAGGCCGCCCGGGTGCGGGGGGGTATCGCGAACACGATATCCTGATCGTCAATCAACAGGGCGGGGAGAACATCACCCATTTCCCGTATGGCCCACAGCACAACATCATCAAGAAATAACCCGGTGCTGGTTATGTAGGGGCCGGTTGTGGGAGCGGGCTTGCTCGCGATGGCATCAACGCGTGGTAACTGATATACCGCGTCGCCTGAATCGCAGGCAAGCCAGCTCCCACAGAACAGCAGCCTGGCCAGCACCTGCATAACGGCATTGCCAATACCAACGCATGCGCACACAGACTGCGCAGCGTTTTCTGACCTGTTTACCCCTGCCAAAAAGAACACAATGAGGGTATCTGTCATGTCCCGTGTCCCGACGTCGCGTGCCGTTTTCCAATCCCGCATCTCTTTTCCTGGAGGTGCTCAATGAGTATCCCGAGCGCAAGTATCGCTTTGCCCCTGACCCCCGAGCAGCAAGTCGAGCGCCTCAGTGAGCGTAAGGCTTTGCGCCGTGCGGCCACAGCCAGTTTCATGGGCAATTTTGTCGAGTGGTTCGACTATGCGGCCTATGGTTACCTGGCCACGGTTATCGCCCTGACATTCTTCCCGAAAACCGACACCACTACAGGGCTTCTGGCTACTTTTGCGGTGTTTGCCCTGTCGTTTATCGTGCGTCCGTTCGGTGGTCTGGTCTGGGGGCATTTTGGCGACAAGTACGGGCGGCGCAGCGCCTTGTCCTGGTCGATCCTGATCATGACCGTGGCGACGTTTTGCATCGGTATTCTGCCCACCTACAACCAGATCGGCCTCTGGGCGCCGGCATTGCTGTTGTTGATTCGCCTGGTGCAGGGCTTTTCGGCCTCCGGTGAATATGCCGGAGCTTCGGCGTTTTTGGCCGAGTATGCCCCTGCGGGCAAGCGCGGTTTTTATACCAGCATCGTACCGGCGAGCACGGCGGCGGGCCTGTTGTTTGGCGCGATGTTTGTGGCTGGCATGCATGCCTTGATGACGGTGGAAAACCTCCACGACTGGGGCTGGCGCTTGCCGTTTTTACTGGCGGCACCCTTTGGTCTGGTGGGGCGCTATATCCGCGTGCATTTGCAGGATTCACCCAAGTTCCTGGAAATGGAAAAACGCCTGGAAGCCAAGGAGTGCGCGACCCATGCCCCGGTTCGCGAGTTGCTGACGGTGCATCGTCGGCCGGTGATCATCGGTATAGGCGTGACCTGCCTGAATGCCGTGGCTTTCTACCTGTTGCTCAGCTATATGCCGACCTACCTGTCGACGGAAATGGGCATGAGCGAGAGCGATTCATTTATCGCCTCCACGGTGTCACTGGCAACCTATATCGGCCTGATCTTCTTGATGGGCAAACTGTCTGACCGCTATGGCCGCAAGACCATGCTGGTCAGTGCTTCGGTGATGTTCCTGCTGCTGACCTTGCCGCTGTTCGGCATGCTGGGCAATCCGTCGCTGCTGGTGATCCTGATGATCCAGATTGCCTTTGGCGCGATTCTGGCGATGAACGACGGCACCTTGCCGTGCTTTCTGGCCGAGATCTTTCCGACCCGGGTGCGCTTCAGCGGCTTTGCCTTCAGCTTTAACATGGCCAATGCGGTGTTCGGCGGGACTGCGCCGTTTATTGCTACCTGGCTGATTCATATGACCGGCAACAAGATGGCGCCGGCCTGGTACTTGCTAGCGGCAGCGGCGGTGGCACTGGTCGCGATGCTGGCCAGTCGGGAGACGGCGCACAAGGCTTTGCAGGACTGACACCGGCCATGACGGGGCAGCATTGCCCCGTCATGGTTTCCCCGTCAGCAGGCAGGGGCCGGTTTAACGATCAACCAGGACTTTCGGGTTGGAGTTGCCCCACACGGTGTACAGGTCGGCCAACAATGCGCCGTTGATGTCCTCGACTTCGGCCTGGGATATCTGGGCCTTGCCCTGTTGCCCGAACAACACCACTTCATCGCCGCTCTTCACATCCGGGGCGTCGGTGACGTCGACCATCAGGGTGTTCATCGACACCTTGCCCACCACCGGCACGCGGTGGCCGTTGATCAGTACGATGCCCTTGTTGGTGAATGCGCGGCGGTAGCCATCGGAGTAGCCGACGGTGATGTTGGCCAATTTCGAGTCACGGCTCAGGGTCCAGGTGCGGTCATAACCGACCGTATTGCCCTTGGGGTAGCTGTTGACCGAGGCTACATGGGATTTGAATTGCATCACACGCTTGTAGTCGGTGTGGGACGGCACGGTATCACCGAACAATGCGCCGCCAGGGCGAACCATATCGAGGTGTGACTCGGGTACTTCCAGGGTGGCGAACGAGTTGGCCGCGTGCAGGGTGAGTTTGCTGCGATCGAGCTGTGCGGTGTTGATCAGCCACTGGGCCTGCTCATTGAATGCCTTGAGCCCGGCGCGCACGTCGGCGGCGTCTTCGACGGCGAAGTGGGTCATGATTGCACGCACTTCCAGGTTCGGTACCTTGGTAATCGCGACGGCGTCACGGCGGCCTTCGGCCGTGGTCATTTCCACACCGTTGCGACTCATGCCGCTGGAGTTCAGTCCCAGGTGAACGACCAGCGGGCGCCCGTATTTTTCGGCGATCAGGCTGGCCTTGACGGCGAAGTCGAGATTACCCACCAACTCTTCCATGTTGTAGGGCAAGGCCGCTTCCAGCTCGCTCAGGGCGGCGGTGCGCACGCGGATCAGTTGGCCCTTGAAGCCGCTTTCACGTACCACGCGAGCTTCTTCGTTGCTGGCAACACCGACACAGGGCACGCCGGTGGCGATGATCGAAGGCATCAGCAGGCCGATACCGTGACCATAGGCATCAGCCTTGAGCACCGCGCAGATTTTCGACTTGTCGGCGAGGGTGGCTTGGAGCACGCGGATATTGTGTTCGAAGGCGCTCTTGTTGATCTCGACCCAGGCATTGCTGTCTTGAGTGTTGACCTGTGCAACGCCGTCGACCATCGACAGGGGCGGTGCAGCGAAAGCCGGGTTTTGCAGTAGAGCCATGCCCAAAGAGAGGGCAAGAAGGGTACGGGTGAAGGGCATTGTCTGGGTATCCATACGTTATTTTTTTAGGGAGGCGGGAGGAAGCGCGGCAATACTAGGATCGGCCTGCAGGAAATGTCACTCCCCCGGCCGCGGATCTGTCTGAAAGTGTCGTGGTGTCGTATTCGGCTATCAGCACTGTTCTCAACGGTTATATCCGCGAACAGGCATTCGGCTACCGTCAATATAGAGAGTGTGTTTTGACGCCTTGTTTGCCTCTGCAGTGATACACCCTCAGTCCCCAGACACGAGGAAATCATGATGAGAGCTTACAAAGCTGTTGCTGTTTCTCTGGTGTTGCTCGGCACTGCCTTTTTGGCACCTGCCGCCAGGGCCGAGGGAGCCGGCCTGATTACCAGTACCCCCGCCGAACTCAAATGGATGCCTGCGCCGTCGATTGGACCTGGCGCCATGGTTGCGGTGATCGAGGGTGATCTGAAAGCGCCCGAGCCTTTTATCCTGCGGCTGAAACTGGCGCCCAATACCAAAATCGCCGTACATACCCATCCTGTGACAGAACGCGTCACCATTATTTCCGGCACCTTCTACTTTGCTACTGGCGACAAGTTCAACCCGATCATGGCCAAGGCCTATCACCCGGGTGACGTTCTGATCATTCCGGTCGGCATGCCGATGTACGGTGCCAGCCGCGATCAGGAAACCGTATTTCAGCTGCATGGCGTCGGGCCCTGGGGGATTACCTACCTCAATCCGGCTGACGACCCCAGGAACAAGAAGATGTAACGAGGCGTACCTGGCGCCCGGTTGCGGGCGCCGCATTGCGTTTGTGCCAAGCACCCCGAGCTGTGGAGCGAGCCTGCTTGCTCCACAGAGACACTGCTCGCTTGAGTGAACAGCCTTGATGTCGGGTCCGTGGTTGTAAGGCTGTGACTCGCTGCAACGCTTGTGTAGTATCGGCACTGGCCGATGCTGCCAGCCGCTCGCTCCCCATGGGAAGGTGAAAGCATGTTCTCTCAGACCCTGTTACCTCTCTCTTGACGGTCGAGGTTTGGCAACGCGAGCACCAAAAGCCTTCGACTCCAGGAGTAATCATGTTGTCTATTGAGCAAGCCAAACAGATGGCCAGGAGCTTGCGTGCCTCGCTGCAGGCGCGTAATCAGGAAGTCACCCACGGCATTGCCCTTGAACTGGTCGCCCGGCAATTGGGCTACAAAAACTGGAACACGGCCAGCGCACGGCTGCCTGACGAGAGTGCTGCGCCAGCGGTTACCTTTGACAGGCCGATTCCCATCCTGCGGATGTTTGACGAGGCCAAGGCGCGGGAGTTCTATCTCGACTTTCTGGGCTTCAGCGTCGAATTCGAACACCGCTTTGAAGCCGGATTGCCATTGTATCTGGGGATCAGTCGCAATGGCTTGCAGCTGCATCTGTCCGAGCATCATGGTGATGCCAGCCCCGGTTCCACGGTGTTTGTACCCATGCACAATATCGAATTGCTGCGCGACGAGTTATTGGTTAAGTGCTATGGCTACGGTCGCCCCGAGATTGTCCAGCAGGGCTGGGGCCAGGTGCTTGAGGTGCATGACCCGTTCGGCAACCGCATCCGTTTTTGCCAGGACTGAACGGTTGTCAGCCCAGTGAGCGCTCATAAGCTGCGGTCATGATCTGCCAGGTGTGTGCATCCGCCGGGATCAGGTGCTCGATACGCAATGACGTTACGGTGATATCAAGCGGCATGCCGAAAGTGGTGAAGGTGGACATAAAGTTCAGCTCGCCCTGGTGGCTGGCTATGCGAGTCAAGACCAGCGGCGGCAGTTCCCGGGGCAGGGCAGCGGCAGTGTCCGGTATCGGCAGGGTTTGCAGCAGGCTGGCCAGTGTCGGGTTATCCAGGGCCTCGCGGGTTGCCCGTTGCCAGGCAAGGCTGCGTATTTCCTCGGGATTGATCAGGTACTCACCCAGCCCGCCGGGTTGCAGCAGAGTACTCAGCAGATTCAAACCCTGGGCCGCCTCTGCGGGCAACCCCACCAGGTCAAACAGCACGGCTGTGCTGGCATTGGCCGCCAGCACCTCCCAGTGGCTGCCCAGCACAATCGCCGGGGCGGGATTGTTGGCGTGCAGCACATGGCTAATCGCGTCACGCACAGCGTCCATCGTCGGCGAGGAGAGCGGGGTCGTCTCGTAGCGTGGCGCATAACCCGAGGCCAGGAACAGGCTGTTGCACTGTTCCAGCGGCACTTCAAGGGCCATCAGCAGGTTATGCAGGGTACCGGGGCCGGGTTTGGCGCGCCCGGTCTCGATACAGCTCAAATGGCGCTGGGAGATGCCCGTGATCAAGGCCAGCTGCAGCTGGCTCAGGCGGGCCTGACGGCGCAGCAAGCGCAGCTGCGGGCCAGCGCTTGTCGGGGCGGTGCTGCGGGGAAAGGTCTGGCTGTTCATCCATAAACTCTGGCAGTGGCGAAGGGCTGCGTCCATGACCTGTGAGGTCATTGCTGATGGGGGCAAAGTATCACTAACTTGGCGGCACCCATCATCAGCTTCAGTCATTTGGAAAAACCAATGAACAAACCCTGGCTCGCACTGGCCGCCTTACTGGGCTTTTCGGCGTACACGGTCTGGACCCTGTTGCAGGCGGATCAGTCACTTATTGCATTCGGCATCAGCTTGATGTCTAGCCCGGACACGGCCCAGGTGGTCATTGATCTCTATCTGCTCGGGGCCATGGCCTGTGTGTGGATGTACCGGGATGCACGGGCCAAAGGCCGGTCCCTGGCATCGCTGTTGCCTTATCTGTTGGTGACAGCCATTTTCGTCTCCATAGGCCCGCTGCTGTATATCGTGATCAACAGCTTCAGCCGAGCCACTGCAATATCCCGCCAGCCATCGCGCCACTAGCCACCACCAGCCATGGCGGCTGCTTCCAGAACATCAGGGCCAGCAGCGCAATCAGCGCCAGGGCGAAGTCCTGCGCTCGAAAAATCGCGCTGGTCCACACCGGTTGGTAGAGAGCTGCGAGCAGCAGGCCGACCACTGCCGCATTGATCCCCGCCAATGCCGCCTGAGTCCGGGGACTGCAGCGCAACAGCTCCCAGAATGGCAGCGCCCCCATCACCAGCAGGAAAGCCGGGGCGAAGATTGCCAGTAGACAGATCAGGCCGTTAAGCCAACTGCTGCTGGATGCACCCAGAAACGCCGCAAAGCTGAACAGGGGGCCGGGCACGGCTTGCGCTGCGCCGTAGCCCGCCAGGAAAGATTCATTGCTGACCCAGCCCGCAGGCACAACCTCGGCCTGCAGCAACGGCAACACCACATGGCCGCCGCCAAAGACCAATGATCCGGCACGGTAGAACGCATCCACCAGTGCGAGGGTCTGGCTGGCAAACAAGCTGTTCAGCAGCGGTAGCCCTGCCAGCAGAACAAGGAAAAGCGTCAGCCAGAACAGGCCGGCACGGTGACTGATGGTCATCGGCAGCGGTTCGTGGACCGGACACTGCCCGGGCTTGAACAGCAACAGGCCAACAAGTGCTGCGCTAAAGAGTACGGCAACCTGTGCCCAGGCAGAGGCTACTACAAGCACAAAGCACGTGGCCGCTGCCATAACGGCAATGCGCGGCGCATCCGTGCACAGTGTGCGCGCCATACCCCAGACGGCCTGGGCAACCACAGCCACAGCGACTACCTTCAGGCCGTGCAACACGCCAGCCGGGATCACTTGCCCATAACGGGCAATGCCCAGGGCAAACAGAATCATGGCAATGGCGCTGGGCAGTGTGAAGCCCGCCCATGCCGCCACCGCCCCGGCATAGCCCGCCCGGCTCAGGCCCAGGGCGATACCGACCTGGCTGCTGGCTGGCCCCGGCAGAAACTGGCAGAGGGCAATCAGATCCGCATAGCTGCGCTCGCTCAACCATTGGCGCCGGGTCACAAACTCCGCGCGAAAATAGCCCAGATGAGCAATGGGGCCACCAAATGAGGTGAGGCCAAGGCGCAGAAAAATCACAAACACGGCCCAGGGGCTGCGGTCAGTTGCAGCAGAGCGGGTCATGGTCACCCCTTGATCTGTATCAGGCTTTTCACACTTATGCGCTTTTCTGGATTAAATTCACAGCCGCAGATGCTGGCACAAAAGCAGCACGCCATGACACGGATGAGGTGACATTTTGTTGAGCAGTGAGAAAAGCGCGGTCGAACTGAATTGGAGCGAGGTATGGGACGGCTTCAAACAGCTTTTGCCCATATCCATGTTTGTCGTGGTGTTTGGCGTGGCCTTTGGCCTTGCTGCTGCGCAGACCGGTTTGGATAACAGCGCGAGTTTACTGATGAGCGCTCTGGTTTTTGCTGGGGCGTCGCAGTTTGGCGCACTTGACCTGTGGGGTGCACAGGTGCCGGTCGTGCCCTTGATCGTCACGGTGTTTGCGATCAATGCCCGCCATCTGTTGATGGGGGCGACCCTGTATCCCTGGCTGCGTGAGCTGCCTGCGGCCAAGCGCTATGGGGTGATGATGGTGATATCGGACGCCAACTGGGCGATGTCGATGCAGGCATTCAGCAGTGGCAAATCGGGTATCGGCCTGATACTGGGCGGCGGCATTGCCCTGTGGGCGGCCTGGGTGCTGGGCAGTTGGCTGGGGGTGTATTTTGGCAGCGAAATCCAGGACCCGGTCAGTCTGGGCCTGGATATGGTCATGGGCTGTTTTCTGTTGGCGATGGTGATCGGCGGGCAAAAGAACCTGCGCATGCTGATTATCTGGTGCGTGGCGGCGGCCTCGTCGTTGCTGGCGTACCGCTACTTGCCGGAAAACAGCCATGTGGTAGTCGGGGCACTGGCGGGTGGTGTGTTGGGCGCGGTGTGGATGGAGAAGAAGAAATGAGCATCGATAGCGCCGGTTACGGCACATTTATCATTGTCCTGATCATGGCCGTGGTCACCTTGATCACGCGTTTGGGGGGCGTTTTCGTGATGTCCTTCGTGCCGATCAACTACCGGGTGCAGCAATTTATCAGCGCCATGTCGGGTTCGGTGCTGGTCGCCTTGCTCGCGCCCCTGGCCCTTAACGGCGATAACGGCGCGCGGCTGGCCTTGCTGACCACGGCGGCGGTGATGCTGCTGCTCAAAAAGCCGCTGCCGGCGATTGCCGCGGGGGTTGTCGCAGCGGCGGTGTTCAGGCATTTGTGAGAGAGGGGGTCAGAGCTGCGGCTACAGACCAGCGGTAAGGGCTGAACCCATTGGGCAGGTTATAACAGCCCTTGTGGGCCCATCATATGCAATGTCTGGTCACTTATCACTGTGGGAGCGGGCTTGCTCGCGATGCGGGCGACGCGGTGTGCCAGGCAAGTCGCGGTGATGCCATCGCAGGCAAGCCAGCTCCCACAGGTTTTGCGGCGCACACAAAATCTGCAGCGTTGGTGTCAATTTGCCTGTCAGCTGGACCGGGCTGCATCTGCCAATAATGAATCAACCACGCCGCGTGCCAGCTCAACGCCGTGAATCACGTTCCATAGCCGCTCGGCTTCAAAACCGTTGAGGTGGGGGCGGATATCGTCGGCGCCGGTTTCTGCACCTTTGAGCAGCAGTGAAACTTGTTGCAGGGCGGCGTGGGCATTGATACCGGGGTTGATGCTGAACAGGGATGAGCCCTCATGGGCGCAGGTTTTAAGAGTGTCGAGGGGTGGGTCGGGGACTATTTTGTTCATGCTGTAAGCTCCTGAAGTAAGGAGCTGCCACTGAACGCTGTCAGGCGCAGAGGGTGGCAGCTGAGTGCAGGCTGACAGACCGAGGAAGCTCACAAACTCGGCGCACTCGAAAGTGCCCTGCACGCAGCCGCCATAACGAAAGTCATGGAAACAGTTGCATACCTTGCAAGCTTGTCAGTCTGTCAGGACCGGTCACTGAAATCAGTGACCGGTCGAGACTAACCACGCTTTTTCAGCGCCGCAAGGCAGTGGGGATTCTCTCGGAAACTTCCCGCGAGGGAAAGCGACGAAGCAGGTGCAGACGTTGCAAGTTATGTGGGAAACACCGCATATCCCATGTGGGAGCGGGCTTGGCTGCGATACAGGCGAAGCGATGGTCCTCGCTCCGGTATGGCCTTCGCTGCGTATTTCGATATGCGTCAGGGTTTACCCGGACGGGCTCACCCCGCATCATGTGCCGCCCCCACGCTGGCGGGGATCGGTGGTGAAAAGGAACTGCAGTTGAACGAACACACATTGTCTATGCGCCTGGAGCGTGTGGCGGCACATATGCCCGCCGGTGCGCGGCTGGCCGATATCGGCTCGGACCATGCCTATCTGCCGGTAGCATTGCTGCGCCGGGGCGCCATTGCCGCAGCGGTGGCTGGTGAGGTGGCGCTGACGCCATTTCACGCAGCTCAACGCACCGTGCGTGAAAACGGCCTTGAACAGCACATCACCGTGCGCCATGCCAATGGCCTGGCAGCGATCAACCCGCAGGACGACATTACCGCGATCAGCATCTGCGGCATGGGCGGCGAGACCATCCGCGACATTCTTGAAAGCGGCAAAGCACACCTGAGCGGCCGGGAGCGGCTGGTCCTGCAGCCCAATGGCGGCGAACAACCCTTGCGCCAATGGCTGATGGACAACCACTACCGCATCCTCTGCGAGGAACTGTTGCGGGAAAACCGTTTCTACTACGAAATCATCGTCGCCGAACGCGTCGGGCCGGTGACCTACACGGCCGAACAACTGTACTTCGGCCCATTCCAGATGCAGGCCCGCAGCCCGCTGTTTCTGGGCAAGTGGCAGCGCATGCTGGGCGAGAAGCAGAAGATCCTGGGCAATCTTGCCCGGGCGCGGCAGGCCGTACCCGAGGCCAGGGTGCAGGAAATTGCCCAGCAGGCCCGGTGGATTACCGAGTTGCTGGCCTGAGTAGAGCGTCGTCGAACAGGCCAATAAAACTGCTTATCAGCGGTGACGGATTATGCGCATGCCAGCTCATATACAGGCCAATGGCGGGGTTGGCAGACTCTGTCAGCGGGCGTATCGGGCGAAATACAACCTTGTTGCCCGTGGCCGAACCGGCGATGGATTCCGGTACCAGGGCCACGCCAAAACCGCAACTGACCAGGCCGACCAGGGTATGCAGTTGCGCGGCTTCCTGCACCACCCTGGGGTAAAACCCGGCGGCTTCGCACAGGCGGATCAATTGGTTGTGATAGCCGCTGCCCAGGGCCTGAGGGGTGAAGACAAAGTCTTCCTCGGCGAAGTCGCGCAGCTCGATTGGCCCTGACTGTGCCTTGGGATGATCCAGGGGCAGGGCCATGATGATCGCTTCATCGAGCAACAGACGCGATTCAATATTCTGCGCAGCAAAGGGCAGTTTGCGCATAAAGGCGATATCGGCCTCTGCGGCCAGAAGCGCCTTGGCCTGGCTGGAGGAGGGCATTTCCTTGATCACCAGCTGGACCTTGGGGAAGGCTTCACGAAATTGCCGCAGTGTATTGAGCAACGGTTCGTAATACGCGATGGACACTGCCGTGATTGTGAGCACGCCAGCAATCCCATCCGCCACCTGGCGGGCGTATTCCACCCCCTGTTCCAGCTCCTTGAGCGTTCGATAGGCCGCCTGCAAAAAGGCAGTGCCGGCAGCCGTCAGTTTGACCTCGCGCTTGTTACGGCTGAACAGGCTGAAGCCCAGCTTGTCTTCCAGGCGGTTAATGGCCTGGCTCAAGGGCGGCTGGGCCATGTTCAGGCGCAGTGCCGCGCGATGAAAGTGCAGCTCTTCAGCCACCGCAATGAACTGCCTGAGCAGCCGGATTTCGATCATTTTCAGTATTCCTTTAATTGAATTGATCAGTGTTGCCGGCCGATTATAGGTTTATCAACGCGGAGCAGGACCTTAAAAAGCCTGTGATATTTGCTGCGTATCAACTTCGCCTTTTATTGGTATTAAACAACGTTCTTTTTGATTGTTAAGGTGAAATGGCAATCAAAAGGAAGCTGCGATGAACTTTATCGGTAAAACCGCCATTGTAACGGGCGCAGGCCGCGGCCTGGGTTTGAGCTATGCGCAGGAGTTGGCAAGACTGGGCGCGAATGTCGTGATCAGTGACAGTGGCGCGGACAGGGTGGGTGCGGGTACGGACACATCCATTGCTCTGGATGCCGCACAAGTGCTTCAGACCCAGGGGTATAGCGTTATGGGGCATCACGGTGAGCTGGCCAGTGAGCAGGGTTGCCAGCAATTGGTGGAGGCTGCCATCGAGGCGTTCGGGCAGCTTGATATTTTGATCCATAACGCTGGCTGGGTCGGTTATCAAGCCATTGAAGAGGTGCAGTCGTCTTTTATCGAACGGGCGCTGGATATCAATATTCATGCCCCGATCTGGTTATGCAAACACGCCTGGAAGCATCTCCGGCAATCGACGTCAGCACGGGTGGTGCTGACGTCTTCGGATCGGGCGATGTACCAACAATATGCACAGCCGGGGCTGACCGCCTATGCCGCAGGCAAGATGGCGCAACTGGGCATCATGAATGCCCTGAGCATGGAGGGCGCACCGGACGGCATTCTGGTCAATGCCGTCTCCCCGGTGGCCAAGACCAGGATGTGGGGCGTGAGCGGCGAGCCGGACAACCTCAAACCCCAGTGGGTGACACCCGGGGTGATCTTTCTGGCCTCGGATCAGTGCCAGGACAGCGGCTACATACTGCGAGCCAGTAACGGCCAGTTCACTGCCACACGGTTTGTCGAGAACCCGGGTGTCGACTATCCCTTCGACCTGGCCCGGGTCAAGGCCTCCAGCGCCGGGCAGGTTGCCCGCCTGTGGGAGCGGATCAAGGAGGTTTGAGGCGTTTAAGCTTTCGTGCATTGAACAAATTACGGCCAGGTGTTTCTGCTGCTTGCGCCCGGCTGTTATTCTGCTTTTTCCGTGAACGCTCAGCCGGGGTCTTGCATGCCATTGTCCATCAGTACTGAAACGCTCTGTATCGATACGCTTCAAGGGCGCTTGTTCTGTTGTCGTTGGTTTCCTGAAGGCAGCTTGGAGCAAGCATCAAAGCCGCCGATCATTCTTTTTCATGATTCGCTGGGCTGTGTTGAACTGTGGCGGGATTTCCCCCGGCAACTGAGCCAGGCCACCGGGCGTGAAGTGATTGCCTATGACCGGCTCGGTTTTGGCCAGTCCGATGCTTACCCGGGGTTATTGCCGCTGCATTTTATCGGCGACGAAGCCGGGTATTTCTTTGCGCATCTTAAATCTGAATTGCAGATTGAGGACTTTGTTGCCCTCGGCCACAGCGTTGGCGGGGCGATGGCGGCGGCCTGTGCGTCCCTGTATCCGGGCAGTTGCAAGGGACTGATCACCATCGCGGCGCAGGCATTTGTCGAAGACCGCACGCTGCAAGGTATACGGGAGGCGCAGATACAGTTCGCGCAGCCTGAGCAGATGGCTCGACTGGGGAAATACCATGGGAACAAAGCCCCCTGGGTGCTGACTGCCTGGACCGGGACATGGCTCGGAGAGGCGTTTGCCGACTGGACGCTTGAACGGGAGATTGAGGCAATCGGGTGCCCGATACTTGCCCTGCACGGCGAGCATGACGAGTACGGTTCAGTGTTGCACCCGCAGCGTATCGCCAGGCTTTCGCAGGCATCCGGCGAGAGCCTGATCCTGGAGGGGTGTCGGCATGTTCCGCATCGAGATGCGCCTGATGTTGTGCTGCAGGCGGTTGCTCGATTTTTGGCTCAAGCCCTGTAGTCGTTGCCGAGGAACGAAGGCTGCGATGGGCGTGATACGGCACTTCGGCGCAGTCTTGGTAAACCCGGCCAGCGCGATGTATCTGATGCACCAGGGCTGAATGGTTTCACGACTGCTGCGCAGCCGAACGTAGCCTCGCGTAGCTCGTCAACGGCTACAGAATTTTGCGCCGAACCTACTCCCGACTTCCCTAAGGGCGCGCAGATCAAGGCTACACGGCAGCGACATTAGAATTATGTCGCGCTGTTCGCCTCTTCCATGACCCACTCCACAAACGCCCTGACTTCATCACGCTGCATGGCGTCCGGGCGGGTCACCACATAGTAGGCAAACCGTGCCGGCCAGGGCTTGTCCATCACTTGCAGCAGACGACCCGCCGCGATTTCTTCTGTCGCGTACTCCTGGGGCACCAATGCCAGCCCCTGACCGGCCGCGGCTGCGCGGATCAGCAAAAAATCATCTTCAAACGCCGTCCCGCGTTCGGCGCGCGGGTCTTTGCCAACGCCGTGCGCGTTGAGCCACAGCGGCCAGTCGGCACGGTCAGAATCATGCAGTAGCGGGAAGTCGAGGCAGTCCTGCGGCTCGCTGAGATTCGAGTTCGCCGTCAGCAGAGCAGGGCTGGCCACCGGTACTAGTACGGGGGCCATCAGGCGGCTCACCTGCAGGCCGGGATAGATCCCAAGCCCGTGACGCAACGCCACATCGACGTGATCGCGACGCATGTCCACCAGTGCCGACGTTGCCTCGACCCGCACTTCAATATGCGGGTATCGCTCGTTGAAGCGCCCCAGGCGCGGCACCAGCCATGAGGCTGCAAACGTGGCCACGGTGCTGACCGTCAGGGTCTGGCGGGAGCTGATCTGTTGCAGTGACTGCAAAGCCGTTTCTATCTGCTCGAAGGCCTGGAGCAACGCAGGGTGAACGCCAGCCCCGGCCTCGGTCAGGCGCAAGCCGCTGCGCTCGCGGGTAAACAGCGCCATCCCGACCCGATCCTCCAGCAAGCGGATCTGCTGGCTGACTGCACCCGAGGTGACGTTCAGCGATTGTGCCGCGGCCTTGATGCTGCCCTGTTGGCCAACTTCGACAAAGGCGCGTAGTGCAAGGAGGGGTAAAGAGGTCGCCATGGGCTTTAGTTTTCCTGAACTCTATAAGCAGAAATGATCGTTTCCGCTTTCTGGGCTTGAACGCGATGATGCGTCGAGTTTAGAAATACTGCACGGGTTTAGTGAAACTATATTGCTCGGGAGACCTGCATGATCACGCTGTATACCGACAGTTCGCCCAACGGTTTCAAGATCACCATTGCCCTGGAGGAGTTGGGCCTGGCTTACCGGCTCCAGCACGTAAAAATTGATGAGGGTGAGAACCGACACCCCGAGTTCTTGCGCCTTAACCCCCACGGGCGCATCCCGGTGCTGATGGACGAGAGCAGCGGCATCACTCTGTTCGAATCTGCGGCCATCCTGCTCTACCTGGCAGATATGACGGGACGCCTCCTGCCAATCGCGCCCAAGGCCCGTTGGGAGGCCCTTCAGTGGCTGATGTTTCACTCCTCCAGCGTGGGGCCGATCATGGGCCAGCGGGTTCACTTCGAGTTGTTTGCCGAAGACAAAAACCCCGATGCCATCGCGCGTTACCGCCGCCTGATGGACGAGGCTTTTGCCACGCTGGACAGCCGTCTGGCCGGGCATCCCTATCTGGCTGGCGACGAGTACTCCATCGCCGATATCGCCCAATTCGGCTGGACCCATATTGCGCAAATCATCGATTTCGACTTCAGTGCCCATAAGCACCTGAGCGCCTGGTATGCCCGTGTCGCAGACAGACCCGCCGTACAGCGCGGCATTGCGCTGCCAGCACGCGCTACTGGCGCTTGAATCAGGACATGACCATGAACTCTACAGCCCACACCACAGGCCAGTCGTCGCAGGCATTTGCCAGCCACCCGGGCTATCGGCGCATGTTCGCGCCCGATGAACTGACCCTCGGCATATTCCTGCCATTACGCTTTTACAAGGACGATATGGCGGTACTGGCCGGGCAGGCAGCGCTGGTAAAAGACATTGATCGCTATGGCTTTGCCGCTGTCTGGGTGCGGGATGTCCCGCTGTTCGATCCCGGGTTCGGTGATGCGGGGCAGGTGTTCGATCCTTTTACCTATCTGGCGTTTCTGGCCGCGCAAACCAGCACCATCGCGCTGGCCACCGGCAGTGCGATTTTTTCTCTGCGCCATCCCATTGATCTGGCCAAGGCGGCGGCCACGATCGACCAGCTCTCGGGCGGGCGTCTGGTGCTGGGCATTGCATCGGGCGACCGGGCCCTGGAGTTTCCCGCCTATGGCCTGGAACACGCCGAACGCGGTGAGCGCTTTGCGCAGACGGTGATGTATTTTCGTCAGCTGATGGCGGCAAAATCGCCGGTGATCGATTCTCCGCTGGGGCAAATGGCGGGCGCCGATTTTTTGCCCCGCCCCGTGGCAGGAGCCATCCCCTTGATGGTGACCGGTTCGTCCCGTCAGTCACTGGCCTGGATCGGCGAACAGGCAGACGGCTGGCTGACCTTTCCCGAGTCGACCCACACCCGCGAAGGGCCACAACGCCTGGGGGATAAGATCCGGGCCTGGCGCAAGCAGATTCCAGACGGCGGGTTCCGTCCCCATATGACCAATGAATGGCTCGACTTGGTGGAAGACCCCAACCATCCTCGTACCCCCTTGCAGGGCGGGTATGTGCTGCGCACCGGGCGCAATGGCCTGATTGACCTGCTGGGTGAATGGCGTACTGCGGGGGTCAACCATGCCGCCCTGGGTATCCAGTTCTCGCAGCGGCCTGCGGCGGACGTCATTCAGGAGCTGGCTGAGGAAGTGCTGCCTCTGTTTCCTTCGCATCAGGGGTGCCCGGGTGTTGGGCCCGCGTGGTGAAGGGTACGATGCCTTGGTGGTGTGCCACGGCCAGATGCAGACCGATAAATGGGCAGATTCAGGCCCGGAAAATGAACCCGATTACCAGTCGACTCTCAGCCCGACGTTACCGCTGACGCCATTCAATGCATTGGCGTCCAGGCTGGTGCTGTAGTCGGCGCCCATATACAGGCTGACAGTTGGGGAAAGGTTGACAACAACACCTGCACCCAGGTCGGCAGATGAGGACTTGTGGCTGGTTTTGATCGGGTCAAGATTATTGTGGGTCACCGTGTCACTGCGACTGAAGGTTCGCCAGGTGTTGAACCGCAGGTAGGGTTCGACGGGTATGTTCTGCACAATGTAACGACCCTTCAGGCTTGCTCCCAGGCGACCTGCCCAGTAATCCTGTGAGCCAGGCGAGGTTTTGGAAGTGCGCTCGTTTTGGCTGTTTATATCAATCTTCTGGTTGATCAACTGGATCTGTGGCTCCACTACCCAGTTCTCAGAGATCGCTATCGGATAACCTGCTTGTGCAGACAACGCCAATGCATGCCCATTGCTATTGATTTTCGCGCCGGGGGCAAATGTGTTGTCCCCATCCAGGCGGGTGCCCACGGCCATCAAGTCCAGGTACCAGCCCTTGGGATCGACAAGCGTCCAGTAGATGCCGGAGTAGTCACCGTCCAGTTGCACTTGACCCGGGTAGCGGTTCTGAAAACCCTCGTCAAAGCCTTGGGCATCGCCCTGCAAGCGGCTTTGACCGGCAAACACGCCGATACGCTGAACTTGTCCGCTGCCGGTTTTCGAGGCGTAAATTACGCCACTGCCACCTGCCGCAAATACCAGCGTGTTGTTGCCAGGCGGGTCACCAGGGCCCGTGGTACTGTCACAAGCGTACGCGTTCTGACCTGGCTCGCGGGCTAAACTGCAAGCTGCTTGTGCCTGCTCCAAGGGCAGGCTCAAAAACAACAATGCTCCATGATAAAGGATCCATTTATTCTTTATAGGCAACCCACGGTACATACAATCACGCTCATGCATCAGTTGCATTACGACAATGTGCGAATTTCTATGTTCTCTATATAAATATAGCTGTGGAATTTCCATTGGAAAGCGGTAAATACGGGGGTTTATTCACTTAATCTTAGGAGTGGTTTGGCGATGTTCGTCTTATCAGGCAAGCGACGAGTAAACACCGGTGCCCAGCCCGTCAACCGCTTCATCTGACCTATTGCCGTTTCATTTCAGGTGTGCGCTGGACAATGGCCTGAGCCTCGCCGAGCCGGATGAAGTCATCACCCACCTGGCGTTTTACTCGGGCGGGCCGCGCAATCATGATTTTGTCCTGATCGCGATTACGGCCGGGCGCCCACGTTCTATCGCGACCAAGCAACGCTTTTATCAAGAGCTGGTCAGCAAGCTCAATCATGCACTGGGCCTCGACCCTGAAAACGTCATGGTGGTGATCACCACGACAGAGGCCGAGGACTGGTCGTTTGCAGGGGGGCGGGGTAACTGATCAGGGCGCCGTTTTCATCCCCACAAGCGGATCAGTTTGCCTGCGTGACACGCTTAACCCCAGCAGTCCGCCGAGCACCAGGGCGCCGGCCATAAAATACATCGCCGCCTGGGTATTGCCGGTCAGTTGGGTCAGCCAGCCGACCACGATGGTGCTGAAAAATCCGGCGACATTGCCCAGGGAGTTGATCAGTGCAATCCCCGCTGCGGCTGCCGCACCGCCTACCACTGCAGTGGGCATGCCCCAGAATACCGGCAGGCTGCTGATCATCGCCGCCGTGCCCACCGTCAGGCCGATCATCGACAGCCACAGGCTGGCACCGAACAGGGTGCCGAAGATCACCCCGCCTGCGCCGACAAAGGCACAGATCGCCAGGTGCCAACGGTATTCGCGGCAACGGTCACTGCTGCGCCCCACCAGCACCATGCTCACGGTTGCCACTGAGTAGGGGATCGCGCTCAGCACGCCGATAGCCCAGGGCTCGGCCACGCCACTGTTGCGGATAATGGTCGGCATCCAGAAGCTGATCACGTACTGGCCCAGCACCAGGCAAAAATACACGGCACCTAGCAGCCAGATTTTCGGGTTGAGCAAGCCGTCGCGTACGGAATGATGGGCCTTAGCCGTGGCCTCGCGATCCAGTGCGGCCTGCATGCCGCGCTTTTCTTCCGGGCTGAGCCAGCGCGCATCGGCAATACGGTCGCGCAGCAGAAAGAACACGGCAGCGGCCAATGCCACTGCCGGCAAGCCTTCGATCACAAACAGCCATTGCCAGCCAGCGTAGCCAGCCAGACCATCGAGTGTTTGCATGATCAGGCCGGAGATCAGCGAACCCAGCATGCTCGAAATTGGCAGGGCGGCGATAAACAGGGAAATCATCACGCCCCGGCGATGGCTCGGAAACCAGGTGGTGAGGTAGAAAATGATCCCGGGGAAAAAGCCCGCTTCGGCGATGCCGATCAGAAAGCGCAGCACGTAGAAACTTATGGGCGTTTCGACAAACATCATGGCGGCCGACAGCAGGCCCCAGGTCATCATGATCCGCGCGATCCAGCGTCTGGCGCCAAACTTGTGCAGCGCGATATTACTGGGGATCTCGAACATCAGGTAACCGACAAAAAACACCCCGGCACCGAGCCCGTAAACCGCTTCGCTGAACTTCAGGTCATCGAGCATCTGCAACTTGGCAAAGCCCACATTTACCCGGTCCAGATAGGCAACCAGGTAGCAGACCATCAGCAGTGGTATGACCCGCCATGCGGTTTTGCGGTAGGCCGAATGCAGGGCATGATCCGGCATGTCACCGGGGAGTGGCGGTAAGCTGTTCATCTGGAGCCTCTTTCTTGTTGTTGTAGGGGCGGTCAAGGATCAGAGCGCACGGCCTCCCGGCCAGTCACCGCACGCGCACATATCGCGCACGACTTCGCGGATCAATTCGCTGATCAGGGTTTTCAGGTGGCTGGCGGGCATCGAGACACAGCTGCAAATGCCCAGGGTACGGGACAGGTCGTCTGCCGCAATACGGTGGGCAATCAGCCTGCCGTCTTCGATTTCACGAACGGCCAGGTTCAACGGCATGATGGTGTGACCGATACCGGCCTCGACCGCACTTTTGAGAATATGCACGGAGTTGACCTCCATGACGATTTTACCCACGCCCAGCCCGTGCTGTTTTGCCGCGTGTTCGACCAGAGTGCGGGTGCAGTGGCCGTGGGCCTGGCTGGGAAACACCAGCGGTCGGGCCAGCGCCTGCTCCAGGGAAACCTCACCGGCAGCGGGGGCATCGGCGGCATCGGCCCGGTGGATCAGGTAAAAGTCTTCCTCGACCAAGGCACTGAACAGCACTTGTTGGGGCAGGTCGATAGCGCTGAACAGGGCCAGATCAATGCGCCCGTGCAGCAATTGATCCATGACGTTGCCGGTCAGTTCTTCGTTGAGATGGAATGCCACCTGCGGGTAACGGGCAGCCACGGCGCGCATCAGCGGCATGGCCAGGATCGTGGCGACACTCTGCGGCAACGCCACGATAATCGAGCCGCTGACCGAGTCTGGGCTGCTGCTGACGGCGGCGCGGGCATCGCTCAGGTGCTTGAGCATGCCCTGGGCGTATTCGTAGAAGACCTTGCCGGCTTCGCTGGCAAGCACGCCGTTGTGGCTGCGATGGAACAGCTGCACCCCCAGCTCGTCCTCCAGCGCGGACATCTGCTTGCTCAATGCTGATTGCGCCACATGCACCTGGCGGGCGGCGCTGGACAGGCTGCCGCAATCGATCACGGCGACAAAATATCTGATCTGGCGGATTTCCATGGCGGTGCTTCCTGCAGGGCGCGAATGTGCGCAGCCGTTAATGGTACCGCGCGTCAGCCTGCCGAGTGCCTGCGGGGGAAAATCTTGCCAGGGTTCATCAGTTGTTTCGGGTCGAGTGCCGCCTTGATCGCCTGCATCACGTCCACGGCGTTTGTGCCGTGTTCAACCGGCATAAAGTGTTGCTTGGTCAAGCCAATGCCGTGTTCACCGGTGCAACTGCCTTGCATGGCAATTGCCCGCTCAGCCAGGCGGTGGGCCACAGCCTCGGCGCGCTCGACTTCGTCGGCATCGTTCGGGTCGACCAGGATCAGCGCATGGAAATTGCCATCGCCCACATGGCCGAAAATCGGCGCGAGCAAGCCATTCTCGGCAAGGTCGGCAGCGGTTGCTTCAATGCACTCGGCCAGTCGCGATATCGGCACCACGGCATCGGTGGTCAGGGAACGGCAACCGGGACGCAGGGAGAGGGCGGCGAAATAGCCGTCATGCCGGGCCTGCCACAGGCGGCTGCGATCCTCTGGATGCACCGCCCACTCGAAGTCCATGCCCTGATGCTCATCAGCGACCATGCGCACGGTCTCGATCTGTTCCTTCACACTGGTTTCTGAGCCATGCAGTTCGAAGAGCAGCGAGGGTGCTTCGCGCAGTTGCGTGCTGCTGTAGGCGTTGAGTGCGCGCATGGTCAAGGCATCGAGTAGCTCGATACGGGCAACGGGCACGCCGAGCTGGATGGTCTGGATCACGGCGCGTACGGCAAGGTCGACACTGGGAAAGCGGCATACCGCTGCGGAAATGGCTTCGGGAATCGGGTGCAGTTTGACGGTCAGCTCGGCGATGGTCGCCAGCGTACCGCCGGAGCCCACCAGCAAATGGGTCAGGTCATAACCCGCGGAAGACTTGCGCGCCCGGCCGCCGGTGTTGATCACGCGACCGTCAGCCAGGACCGCGGTCATGGCCAGCACGTTTTCGCGCATGGTGCCATAGCGCACCGCATTGGTACCGGAAGCGCGGGTTGCTGCCATGCCGCCCAGGGATGCATCGGCACCGGGGTCGATGGGAAAAAACAGCCCGGTGCCATGCAGGGCCGCATTCAACTGCTTGCGGGTTACCCCCGGTTGCACGGTGGCGTCCATATCGTCAACGCGAATGGCGAGGACCTGGTTCATCCCCGACACATCGATGCTCACGCCGCCGTGGGCCGCCTGTAACCAGCCTTCCAGAGAGGTGCCGCTGCCATAGGCAATCATCGGTGTGTCGTGGCGATAACAGGCGCTGCTGATAGTGACGATATCCTCAAGGCTGTTGGCATAGGCGACGGCATCCGGCGGCATGGGGTCGAGAGCTGAGATATCGCTGCCATGGTGCTCGCGTACGCTGGCCGAGGTGGAGAACCGGGTGCCGAGCAACTGGCTTAATTCATCGCACAGGGCCTGGGCAAGGGGCGGGTGTTCACAGGCAGCAGAAAGGCTCATCGGGCAATCTCCGTATTTTTGTGCGCCGTGTGCGGCAGGCGGTATTTGTGGGGAGTTATGGCTTATCTTAGGCAGCCTTTGGTACACACTCGTAGTGCTGATTTCAGATGGAGTCATCTGTTTTTGAGATGGTCTTGCCAAGGACTGTGGAAGACTCAGTGATGGGATTTATGATAAGTCTTGGGCTTGCCCAAAAGTATGCAGGACAAAGGAATCTGACATGAAAGGAATCAGCATTGCTCATACCCTTCGCCCGCTGCCCGAGCTTGATTACCATGACAGCAGATCAGTCCTGCTGCCTGTGCAGATCACGGCTTTGCAAGCCTGGAACCTGATGACCGCCGAGCAGGGGCCGCTGATGCGCCTGGCTTTTCGAACCCGAGACGGTATCTCCTCGTTATTTGGCGTAAAACGTATCGGTGGCTTCTCCGGCACCCGGCGTGAGGCCGTGCAGGCGGGCGACTATCTGGATTTCTTTCGGGTGGAGTACAGCGCCCCCGAGGTACTGGTACTGACCGAGCGTGACCGGCATCTGGATGTCATGACCTGTGTTTCGCTGGTTGATCGCGAACTGACGATCACTTCCTCGGTCGTTACCCATAACACCTTTGGCCGCCTCTATATGCTGCCGGTCGGGCCAGCGCACAAACTTATCGTCAATAGCTATCTCAAGCGCTTGAAGCGCAAGCTGCAAGGGATGGAGCCCTGAACTCATGAAAAAAACCATAAGACTCGCCGAGCAGGCGGATATCCCGGCAATTTTTGCTATCCGCACCAGCGTCAGGGAGAACCATCTTTCCTGCGAGCAGTTAACTGAAATGGGCATTACCCCCGATGCCATAAGCCAGGCGATGGAAGCGGCGCCCTGCATCTGGGTGGCTGAGTTCGAAGGTGTTGCGGCGGGGTTTGCCATGGCGGATGCCGAGGATGGCTGTGTGTTTGCCGCTTTTGTCCTGCCCGAATTCGAGGGGCTCGGACTGGGTCGCAGCCTGATGGCCAGGGCCGAGGCCTTTCTGTTTCTGCATCACCCCACAATCTGGCTGGAAACCGCTGAAAACAGTCGTGCCAGTGGTTTTTATCGCAACCTTGGCTGGCAGGCGGTGGCGAATTTGCCTGAGGGTGATATCCGCTTTGAAAAATCACGGACGTAGCAGGTTTATCTCGACGTATCCCCGGACAATGCAAGAGCTGCCAGCTTCTATCTGAAGCAAGGCTTCAGTTTTATGGATGAATGGGAGCCCCTGGCAAGCCATCCCCATATCAGGGTGCAGACAATGTGTTGGGTTGTAGCCAGCTAAGCTTCTCTGTTTGGCGCCGACGTCACTGTGCTTGGCTCAGGCTGCTCCGGCCAACAGACTCTCATAAGGAATTTTCAAACCCTCATGCAGGCGCTTGATCATTGTCAGGCTGAGCTTGCGTTTGCGATTCAGCACTTCGGAAACGCGTCCACTGGAACCAAGGAACGGTTCCAGGTCACGAGGGGCATTGGATAATGCTCGTCTTCGTATTTCTCAATGAGCAGTGCCAGAATTTCGAGCTCATCGCCTTCAGGCGAGCCAATTTCTGCCCCCCACAGTTGTTCCAGTCGGGCAAATGCTGCGGCGAGGTCTTCTTCGGTACGAATGGGTTTAATGTTCATTACACGGTCTCCGCGTCGATCTGATCGTACTGAGCGTGGGTGCCAACGAAACGTACGAAGCCAAGCTGGCGCTGATAATCGATTGCGAGAATCACTCGGTACTTGTTGCCGCCTATGTTGAATACAACTCTACTGCCTTTCAGGATACTTGCTGTCCTCAGCTCTGCCTTGACCTCTTGTGGCGTTCGATAGATCGCTTTTTCCATGTGCCGATACCACTCAACGAGAGGTGTCTCGGAGTCGGCGTGAGCGGGGGTGCTTTCCCAAAATTCCCGCAAGGTGGCTCTGGCAATTATCCGCACTCATTGTTCTCCCGTTTTGGGAGATATTAGTCCGGCATAACAGTCAAGGCAAGCCCGCATAGCCTTAAGCCACCCACACACGCCTCTCGTCGAAATTTCTGTCAGAAAAATTGACCAGAATGCTCTTACACAGTTAACTGTACATTCATACAGGTAATCTAAGGCGTGCGTCATGAGCTTCACTTCCCTCGGTCCCATTGCTGAAGATGGCGTTCGCCTGCCACTTTGCTCTTTCAAAGTCCCCGCCGGGTTTCCGTCACCGGCGGCGGATCATATCGAGAAGGAGATATCCCTCGATGAGCTGCTCGGTATCCGTGCGCCCCATGTGTATCTGGTGCGCATCGACGGCGACAGCATGCAGGGCGTGGGGATTTTTTCCGGGGACCTG
>Ga0302347_1000343_pt1 | contig 79820 bp, 77 predicted proteins | sample PhyWR1_FD_202178 | JGI IMG/M metagenome (GOLD analysis project Ga0302347, IMG submission 202178) | Leaf surface microbial communities from wheat plants in UC Gill Tract Community Farm, Albany, California, United States - DLSL W.R1 (v2)... | ecosystem: Host-associated > Plants > Phyllosphere >... | reverse complement strand
ATAAATTTACGGCTCAGCTGACTGAACACCACCGTCTCGCTCATCGGATACGCGCCCCCTCGACCACCTGGTTCAGATGGGTGACGATCTCAGTCAGACGCGGATCTTTCTCCGCCTCCAGCCAGCGCACCACCTGACTATCGCCCTGCGCCAGCAGACGCATGTAGTCATCGGCAATCTGGCGGCCATAGCGATAGCCCGCCAGGCGACGCGCTTCACGATCGATGCGCACCCGCAGCGGCTGCACCATGCCGGGGTGGAGAATTTCCGCCGCTTTGTCATCCTGCTCGCCCGGCAGACGGGCGTGAATTTTCTGTTCCAGCAGACCCAGCGCCATCGCAAAGCCATATAGCGTGGCGGCAGGCGTCGGTGGACAGCCCGGAATATAGACGTCCACCGGGACAATTTTGTCGGTTCCGCCCCAGACGCAGTAAAGGTCGTGGAAGATACCGCCGCTGTTGCCGCAGGCGCCGTAGGAGATGCAGATTTTCGGATCCGGCGCCGACTGCCAGGCACGCAGCGCCGGTGAACGCATGGCGCGGGTCACCGCGCCGGTAAACAGCAGAATATCGGCATGGCGCGGTGACGGCACCACTTTGATCCCAAAGCGTTCGGCATCAAACAGCGGTGACAGGGTGGCGAAAATCTCGATTTCGCAGCCGTTGCAGCCGCCGCAGTCCACGCGATAGACATAGGCGGAACGCTTAATTTTCTTCAGCAGCGATGCCTTCATGCTGGCGATGGACTCCTCCACCGTCATCGGCAGCGGAATGCCGTTTTCATCGCGCGGGCCTGGTAAATTGCTCATCAGCTGGCCTCTCTCATATGACGAGTCAGTTCAATACGATCGGACGGCACCAGGCACTTCTGGCGTTTACACTCCGGGCAGGTCTCGAAGCTTTCGCGATGCAGCTCGGCGCGAGTATCTCCGTTGTGCCCGAGCAGCGCGATGGCGTAGTCGATCTCTTTTTGTACGGCGAACGGGCGTTCGCACACCCGGCAATGGCAAATGGCAAAGCGCGACTGCTGGAGGAAATCCTCTTTCTTCCACACCGCCAGTTCATACTCCTGCGACAGCTTGATGGCCGCCGTCGGGCACACCTCTTCGCAGCGACCGCAGAAGATGCAGCGCCCGAGGTTGAACTGCCAGGCAAGCTCGCGCGTCACCAGGTCCGTTTCCACCGTCAGCGCGTTCGACGGGCAGGCGTTCACGCAGGCCGCGCAGCCGATACACTGCTGCGGCGTATGTTCCGGTTTGCCGCGAAAGTTTTTATCTACCGGCATCGGCTCCAGCGGATAGGCGTGCGTCGCGTTGCCGGTTTTGATCACTTTTTTGATAAAGGTAAACATGGCGATTCCTTATTTCAGCGGCGAGTTTTTACGCTCGATGCTGTAGCGCTCCAGCTCTTTGTACGGCACCACTTTGCTTTTTTTCTTCCGCACATCGACCACGGTCATGCGGTCGGTACAGGAGTAGCAAGGATCGAGGCTGCCGATAATCAACGGGGCGTCGGAGACGGTGTTGCCGCGCAGCATATAGCGCAGGGTCGGCCAGTTGGCGTAGGTGGCCGCACGACAGCGCCAGCGGTACAGCTTCTGGTTGTCGCCGGTCATGCTCCAGTGGATATCATCCCCGCGCGGCGCTTCCGAGAAGCCCAGCGCAAAACGGTGCGGGATATAGGTAAAGCCTTCCACCGCCAGCGGACCGCCCGGCAGGTTATCGAGGCCGAAGTCGATCATATTCAGCGCGGTATAGACCTCGTTGATACGCACCTTCAGGCGCGAAATGACGTCGCAGCCCTGTTCGCTGTGAACCGTCATCGGCAGCAGACCGTAGCCGACAAACGGATGGTCGGCGCGGGTGTCGCGAGCGTGGCCGCTGGCGCGGACCATCGGACCGACGTTGCTGAAATCACGGGCGATTTGCGGGTCGAGGCGGCCTATCCCCACGGTACGCTGCGCCATATTCGGCGTGCTGAGCAGCATATCGACCAGCTCCTGCACGTCGCGGCGCATCTGCTGCGCCAGCGCTCTTGTCTGGATCATGTCATCTTTCAGCAGGTCGCGACGGATGCCGCCAATCAGGTTCATACCGTAGGTTTTACGCGCCCCGGTGAGGATCTCCGCCATCTTCATTGAGGTCTCACGCACGCGGAAGAACTGCATAAACCCGGAGTCAAAGCCGGTGAAGTGGCAGGCGAGGCCGAGGTTCAGCAGGTGTGAATGCAGGCGTTCCACTTCCAGCAGGATGGCGCGGATCATCTGCGCGCGTTCCGGTACCACGATCCCCATCGCATTCTCGACGGAGGTGGTATAGGCCGTACTGTGGGCAAAGCCGCAGATACCGCACACGCGGTCGGACAGGAAGGTCACTTCGTTATAACCCATGCGGGTTTCCGCCAGTTTTTCCATGCCCCGGTGGACATAGAACAGGCGGTAATCGGCGTCGATAATATTCTCGCCATCAACGAACAGGCGGAAATGACCGGGTTCATCGGAAGTGACGTGCAGCGGGCCAATCGGCACCACGTTGTTTTTCTTACTGCCCAGCTCGTTGATGAACTCGTAGGTTTCCGCATCGGTGGTCGGCGCCGGGCGCTGACGATAATCCATGCTGTCTTTACGCAGCGGATAGAGTTCATCCGGCCAGTCGTCCGGCAGTACCAGGCGGCGCTCATCCGGCAGCCCCACCGGTATCAGACCGTACATATCGCGCACTTCACGCTCGCCCCAGACGGCGGCAGGCACGCGCGGCGTCACCGACGGATATTCCGGTTTGTCGGCATCCACTTCGACGCGCACGGTTACCCAGCACCGGGTCCCCTGCTCCATCGACAGCACGTAATACACGGCATAGTGGCCGTTAAGCTTACGTTCGTCGTTACCGAACAGCACCGACAGCCAGCCGCCCTGCTGGTAGTAGAGAAACTCCACAACTTCCGGGAGATAGTTGACCTTCACCGTCACGGTGAGCTGATCTTTGGTCTGCCAGGCTTCGTCGAGCACCACGCCCGGGAAGGCCTGATGCAGCGCGGCGAGATAGTGTTGACCGATTTTTTCTTCAGACATGCTCAAACTCTCTTAATCACGCCGCCAGCAAGGAGACGAAAGCTAAAAACGCAAAGCCAAAACCGGCCCAGGTAACGCGGGAAGTGGCACAAAAACGCAGACGCGCCATGCTGTTTTCAAACAGCGCGATAACCAGCACGCCCGCCACCAGCTTGGCGATGGCGGCGACCAGCGCCAGCAGCAGGCCACCGAGGCTAAAACTGGTCATCGCTCCCCACGGAATAAAGACGCCGACAAACATCTGCAGCACAACCAGCTGTTTGAGGCTGATGCCCCATTTCAACACCGCAAATCCGCTGCCGCTGTATTCGGTCAGCGGCCCTTCCTGCAGCTCCTGCTCCGCTTCCGCCAGGTCGAACGGCAGCTTGCCCATTTCGATAAAGGTGGCGAACGCGCAGGCGCACAGCGCCAGGACCAGCGGTACCGAGCGGGCAACGGGCCAGTGATAAATGGTGGCGGCGATCTGGCTGAGGTGCGTGGAGCCGGCAACCTGCGCCGCAACCCACAGGCCCAGCAGCAGAATCGGCTCCGCCAGCACGCCGAGCATCGCTTCGCGGCTGGCGCCGATCGCCGTAAACGGGCTACCGGTGTCCAGACCGGCAATCGCAAAGAAGAAACGGGCAATCGCGAACAGGTAGATCAGGGTGATCAGATCGCCCAGTCCCGCCAGCGGCGACGAGACGGTTACCACCGGCAGCGCGCTGGCAATGGTCAACATCACGCCGACCATCACGAAGGGCGTCAGGCGGAAAACCCAGCCGGAAACATCCGGCCCGACGCTCTGGCGACCCAGCAGCTTGAAGATATCCCGATACTCCTGCAGCACTCCCGGACCGCGGCGATTATGCAAGCGGGCGCGGGCTACGCGGGTGATGCCGGACAGCAGAGGCGCGACGGCAAACAGCAGCAGCGCCTGCAATAGTGCAATTAAAACGCTCATTCTCAGGCTCCTCGCGAAATGACAATAACCACCAGCGCCGCCAGCTCAAGCAACGCCACGCCGCGGAACAGCGCAGGCGCCGAGGCGGACTGCCAGCCGGGAACCAGACGCACCGGATTCAGCCAATGACGCAATTTCAGCAGCGGCGCAAAGGCCTCTTTAACCGGCATGGCAAAACCATGAGCGGTGATGACCATCGATTTTTCATGGTCGTAGCCGCAGACCCATGCCGCACCGCGGGAGCGTGCGGGCAGACGATCGCCTTTAAAGAAGATCATCAGCAGGAACGGCAGCAGCGGACAGGCCAGCAGCAGAATGGCGATCAGCGGCTGCGACACCACGCTTGAGATCTGCGCCTGAACCGGTAGTACCCCGCCGACCAGCGTCAACAGCCACGGCGCGGCGACCCCGCCCGCCACGCAGCAGAGCGCGGCGAGTAGCACGCTGACCGTCATCAGCAGCGGGGCGCCGGTGGCGTTCTCCGCTTCCGGAGTCCGCGGGGCGCCGAGGAAGGTCACGCCGTAGACTTTCGCCATACACATCACCGCCAGCGCGCCGGTCATTGCCAGGCCAACGGCCAGCAGCGGCCCAAGCAGACGGCCGATAAAGGCGTCGCCGGTGCTCAGTTTGAAGAAGGACTGGTAGATAACCCACTCGCCGGCAAAGCCGTTGAGCGGCGGCAGCGCCGCCATCGCCATCAGGCCGATCAGCATAGCGAGCGAAATCAGCGGCATTCTTTTGCCCAGCCCGCCCAGCTTTTCGATATCGCGGTGGCCGGTACGGAACCACACGGCGCCGGCGCCAAGGAACAGCGTCGTTTTGAACAGACTGTGGTTGATCAGGTGGTACATGCCGCCGATGAAGCCCAGCACCATCAGGCTACTGCTGTTGAGCGCCAGACCGGTGACGAAGGCGCCAAGTCCCAGCAAAATAATGCCGATATTTTCGAGGGTGTGATAAGCCAGCAGGCGCTGAATATTGTGCTCCATCAGGGCGTACAGTCCGCCGATAAACGCGGTTATCATCCCCACGACCAGCAGCAAGACGCCCCACCACAGCGGCGGCGTGCTCCCGGCAAGCGAGACCGTCAGCATGCCAAACAGCCCGACTTTCATCACCACCGTGGAGAACAGCGCGGCGGCCGGTGCGCTGGCCCCGGCGTGCGCCTGCGGCGCCCAGCCGTGGAGCGGGATAACGCCCGCCAGCAGCGCGAAACCGACGAGCGCCGGCAACCACAGCAGCATATTTTGCGGAGCGTGGGCGGCGAGCAGACTAATCTGCCCCAGGTCAAGAGTGCCGTAGAAAGACCACACCAGCCAGCAGCTCCACGCCATCAGCAGCGTGCCCAGACGTCCCAACGCAAACCACAGCTTTGCGGATTGCGCGCAGCCGGTCAGAAATGCTCCGCACAGGGCCATCATCTCCGCCATGACCACCAGCGTGCCGAAGTTTGTTGCCACCACAGAGCAGGTTGCTGAAGCCAGCAGCAGATTGACCAGCAGGCCGTTGGCTTTCACCTGCGAATGACGGTGCCAGGCGATATTAAACAGGGCGACAGGCAGGGCGCTGAGGCCAATGGCGAGCAGCCATAGCGCATTGATGCCGTTCACCCGAGCCGGTAAAGAGAGCATCTGCAGCATGCCGTCGCTCACCTGCTCCGGGGTTATCAGCGTCGCGATAGCGGCGACGATCAGCATGGCGCTGGCCACCGCGCCGCCGATCCCGGCAATCGCACCGCTTAACGGTTTTCTCAGGGTAAAGATAAATGCCAGCACGCCGCTGGCGGCATACCACAGCACCGCCTGGTTGACTAAAGAGATCGCGCTCATTTCACGCCCTCCTGTTGCGACTGAAACAGCGACAAATCGCCGAGGTCGGTATTAAAGGTCAGCTCACGCTTGCGCTTGCTGGCCTGGGCGATATCGCGGATATCCACCAGCAGCAGCGCTTTCGTCGGACATGTACGCACGCAGGCGGGTCCCTGCTCATCGAAATGGCACAGGTCGCATTTCACGGCGATAGCGCGCACGCCGGGTACCCAGTCGAGCAGCGAACTGACGCGAGCGGGCGCCGGCGGCGCAGCGGGTGCCATAGGGGTATTGGCATTAGCCGGAATATCCAGCGGACGACTGCCGGAAAATTCAATCGCCCCGAACGGGCAGGCAATGGCGCACAGCTTGCAGCTCACGCACAGGCTTTCATTCAGCTGAACCGCGCCATCGACGCGATTGATCGCATTAACCGGACACACGGCGGCGCAAGGGGCGTCTTCGCAGTGGTGGCACATTTGCGGCGCCGATTCTTTTTCATTACGCATGACCTGTAGTCGCGGCATGGCCTGCAGGCCGTACTGGCGATGCGTCTCTGAGCAGGCGGCTTCGCAGGTGCGGCAGCCGATACAGACGGTGGAGTCAGCAATTACAAAACGGTTCACCGGGCAATCCTCGGGTGAAAGTCATTTTTGACGAAATCAGGGAGTTCAGATGTCATTTTCGACACGTGTCGACACCTTACGATTAATGGGCCAGCGCCAGATGGCTTAAATCCACCGGCTGGTCGTGTTCCATGGCGTCATACAGACGGTCATAGACGCTGGCAATAATGGCCAGGTAATGTTCCAGCACCTGTTCGCGCGAACGGTTGCTGATCCGGCCGTCAACGGTACCGTCGGATGCCAGCGTTGCCTGAGCAATCAAGCGTTTATCATCACTATTACGCGTTTCGACGTAGTACTCGATGGTGTGGTTGTTGAACCCTTCTGCCAGCGCGACATACACCTGAAAATGTTCAAACAGGACGAAGCACAGCTCTTTGTCCGGCGCGCAGCTCATCGCATGATGCAAACGCGCTTTTGACAGGGTGATGCCCTGAACCAGCGAATTGCAGTACTGGCGCCACTGATCCTGATAGCGGCGGTGACGGTCGGCGATGTAGTCCGCCTTTTCACTTATTTCCCAAATAGTCATCTCGGTCTCCCCGGTTGCATGAGATGCACCGTACAAGCATTTTCCATGCCAAACTTTAATTTATTGATATTTAATGATTTTAATAAAAAAGCCGCCCCGTACTGACATGTCGATGACATCCGTCAGCTGTCGTCATCGACAGTTCATCCGACAGTAGATATGACCTGGCATCGTTATTGCATATATGGCCCATCGCGATACGGAGGCGACCATGCACGAAATCACTCTTAGCCAGCGGGCGCTGGAAATTATTGAACAGCAGGCGCAGCAGGCCGGCGCGCGTCGGGTTACCGGCGTGTGGCTGAAGGTCGGCGCATTTTCCTGCGTGGAAGCCAGCGCATTGACCTTCTGTTTTGAGCTGGTGTGCCGCGGCACGCTGGCGGAAGGCTGCGAACTGCATATTGCCGAACAGCAGGCCGAATGCTGGTGCGAATCCTGCCAGCAGTACGTGCAACTCATCTCGCAGCACGTGCGGCGCTGTCCGCAGTGCCACAGCGACACGCTGCAGATTGTGGCGGACGACGGCCTACAGATTCAGCGAATAGAAGTGATCCACCGTTAATTCGGGTTATCTCACGGCGGCCCGAGAGTCAGCCGGCAAAGAGACAACGCGAGGATGACGGGACAGACCAGGAGTAAAACTATGTGTACGACTTGCGGCTGTGGGGAAGGCAACCTTTATATCGAAGGTGATGAGCATAACCCCCACTCGGCGTTTCGCAGCGCCCCCTTCGCGCCAGCCCCGCGCCAGACCATGACGATTACCGGCGTCAAAACCGATAGCTTCTCCCCCACCCGCTCAGCGCACGGCGACCTGCACTACGGCCACGGCGAAGCGGGTACCCATGCGCCGGGTCAAAGCCAGCGCCGGATGCTGGAAGTCGAAATCGACGTGCTGGATAAGAACAATCGTCTGGCGGCCCGCAACCGCGCGCGCTTTGCCGCACGCGGCCAGCTGGTGCTGAACCTGGTCTCCAGCCCGGGATCCGGCAAAACCACGTTACTGAGTGAAACCTTGCTGCGTCTGAAAGGAAAAACCGCGTGCGCGGTCATCGAAGGCGACCAGCAGACGGTCAATGATGCGGCACGCATTCGCGCCACCGGCACGCCGGCCATTCAGGTCAACACCGGGAAGGGCTGCCACCTGGATGCGCAGATGATTGCCGATGCCGCCCCGCGTCTGCCGCTGGTGGATAACGGCATTCTGTTTATTGAAAACGTCGGCAACCTGGTATGTCCGGCGAGCTTCGACCTCGGCGAACGTCACAAGGTGGCGGTGCTGTCGGTCACCGAAGGCGAAGATAAGCCGCTGAAGTATCCACATATGTTCGCTGCCGCCAGCCTGATGGTGCTGAATAAAATCGACCTGCTGCCGTACCTCAACTTTGATGTAGAGAAGTGTCTCGCCTGCGCGCGGGAGGTTAATCCCAACATTGAGATCATTATGCTGTCCGCCACCAGCGGCGAAGGCATGGATAAGTGGCTCAGCTGGCTGGAGGCGCAGACATGTGCATAGGCATTCCGGGGCAGATCTGCGCCATTGACGGCAATCTGGCGAAGGTAGAAGTGTGCGGTATCCAGCGCGAAGTCGATCTGACGCTGGTAGGAAGCGTTGATGAACAGGGGCAGCCGCGGCTCGGCCAGTGGGTTCTGGTCCACGTGGGCTTCGCCATGAGCATCATTAATGAAGCGGAGGCCCGCGATACCCTTGAGGCGCTGCAAAATATGTTTGAAGTCGAGCCTGACGTGGGCGCGCTGCTGTACGGTGAGGAGCGATAATGCGTTTTGTTGATGAATATCGCGCGCCGGAGCAGGTGATGCAGCTGGTTGAACATCTTCAGGCGCGCGCGCATCTGCTGCCCCATACCGCCGGGCATCCGCTGCGCATTATGGAAGTGTGCGGCGGCCATACGCACGCCATCTTTAAATTCGGTCTCGACCAGTTGCTGCCGGAGAATATCGAATTTATTCACGGCCCCGGCTGCCCGGTCTGCGTTCTGCCGATGGGGCGAATCGACACCTGTATCGATATCGCCAGTCGCCCGGGGGTGATTTTCTGCACCTTCGGCGACGCCATGCGCGTGCCCGGCAAAAACGGCTCCCTGCTGCAGGCGAAATCCCGCGGCGCCGATGTGCGGATCGTCTATTCACCGATGGATGCGCTGAAGCTGGCGCAGCAGAACCCGCAGCGGAAGGTGGTCTTCTTTGGCCTCGGTTTTGAAACCACCATGCCCGCGACCGCGCTGACGCTGCGTCAGGCCCGCGAGCGCAACGTGGATAACTTCTTCTTTTTTTGCCAGCACATCACCCTGCTCCCGACCCTGCGCAGCCTGCTCGACCAGCCTGATAACAGCATCGATGCCTTTCTTGCCCCGGGCCATGTCAGTATGGTCATCGGCACCGAGGCCTACGGGTTTATCGCCAGCGACTACCGGCGTCCTTTAGTGGTGGCTGGTTTCGAACCTCTTGATCTACTGCAAGGCGCGGTGATGCTGGTTGAGCAGACAATAGCGCAGCGCAGCCAGGTCGAAAACCAGTACCGCCGCGTGGTACCTGATGAAGGCAACCCGCTGGCGCAAGCGGCGATTGCCGACGTTTTCTGCCTGTCGGGCGATAGCGAATGGCGCGGGCTGGGGGTCATCAACAACTCCGGCGTACGCCTGACGCCCGCCTATCAGCGCTTTGACGCTGAAGCCCATTTTCAGCCGGCGCCGCAGCGCGTCTGCGACGATCCGCGCGCCCGCTGTGGCGATGTGCTGACCGGCCGCTGTAAGCCACATCAGTGTCCGCTGTTCGGGCAAGTCTGTAACCCGCAAAGCGCGTTTGGCGCGCTGATGGTCTCATCAGAGGGCGCATGCGCCGCCTGGTATCAATATCGCAGTCAGGAAAATGAAGCATGAAAAGCGTCCAGTTAGCTCACGGTAGCGGGGGACAGGCGATGCAACAGCTGATCGCCTCCCTGTTTATGCAGGCTTTCGCCAACCCGTGGCTGGCGGAGCAGGAAGATCAGGCGCGTCTCGATCTGGCGCAGCTTACCGCTCAGGGCGATCGTCTCGCCTTCTCCACCGACAGCTACGTTATCGATCCGCTGTTTTTCCCCGGTGGCGACATCGGCAAGCTGGCAGTATGCGGCACCGCCAACGATGTGGCGGTCAGCGGCGCCCTGCCGCGCTATCTCTCCTGCGGGTTTATTCTCGAAGAGGGGCTGGAGATGGCCACCCTGGAACGCGTGGTTAATAGCATGGCCCGTACCGCGCAGGCCGCTGAGATTGCCATCGTCACCGGCGATACCAAAGTCGTCCCGCGCGGCGCGGCGGATAAACTGTTTATCAATACCGCCGGGATCGGCGCCATTCCGGCGGATATTCGCTGGGGGGCGCAACAGATCGCTCCCGGCGACGTGCTGCTGGTCAGCGGCACGCTGGGCGACCACGGCGCGACCATTCTCAACCTCCGCGAACAGCTGGGGCTGGACGGCGCGCTGGCCAGCGACTGTGCAGTGCTGACGCCGCTTATTCAGACGCTGCGCGCCCTTCCCGGCATCAAAGCGCTGCGCGATGCGACCCGCGGCGGAGTAAACGCGGTAGCTCATGAGTTCGCCGCCGCCAGCGGCTGCGGCATTGAGCTACATGAACAGAAGTTGCCGGTGAACGAGACCGTGCGCGGGGTGTGCGAACTGTTAGGCCTGGATGCGCTTAACTTCGCCAATGAAGGCAAACTGGTGATTGCCGTCGCCCGGGAAGCGGCTGAGGCCGCGCTGGCGCAGCTTCAAAGCCACCCGCTTGGCCGCCACGCCGCGATTATCGGCGACGTGGTTGAGCGTACCGGCGTGCGCACGATCGGCCTGTATGGCGTGAAGCGGACGCTGGACCTTCCCCATGCCGAGCCGCTGCCGCGAATTTGTTAACGGAAGTCGGGTCCCCGGGTTGCGGCTAACGTCTTATCCGGGCTACCGACTACGCACGGACCTGTAGCCCGGCCAGGCACAACGCGAGCCGGGAAAAGTCAGCACCATTATCCGGCCCAAATCCGCGGACAACCACGGAAGAGCTGGCGGCGGCAACAACCGCTTTATTAACATACTATTATTTGTGTCACCACTTTCTTACGTGCCGCTTTGCGGGTGCGTTTTGGACTTCAGTAATGTCGTATACACCATTGGGCGATTTCGGGCAGCAAGGGCTGTTCGATATCACCCGTATTTTATTACAGCAGCCTGACCTGGCGGCGCTGAGTGAAACGCTAACCCGTCTGGTTCAGCAATCTGCGCTGGCGGATCGTGCGGCGATTATTCTGTGGAACGCCGGGAACCATCGTGCGGCAAGGTATGGCTGTGACGAAGCGGGCCTGCCGGTCAGCTATGAAGATGAGACCGTACTGGCACACGGGCCGGTGCGTCGCCTGCTGTCGCGTCCCGATGCGCTGCACTGCGACAAGGCGACCTTCGTCGAGGCCTGGCCTCAGCTGGCCAGCAGCGGACTCTATCCAGCGTTTGGCTATTACGGCCTGCTGCCGCTGGCTGCGGAAGGCCGCATCTTTGGCGGCTGCGAGTTTATCCGCCACGACGCCAGACCGTGGACCGAGAAAGAGTTCCAGCGGCTGCATACCTTTACCCAGCTGGTTGCGGTGGTGACCGAACAGATCCAGAGTCGGGTCAGCAACAACGTCGATTACGATCTGTTGTGCCACGAGCGCGACAACTTTCGCATTTTGGTTGCTATCACTAACGCCGTGCTCTCCCGGCTGGATATCGATGAGCTGGTCAGCGAAGTCGCCAAAGAGATTCACCACTATTTTCGTATCGATGCTATCAGCGTGGTGCTACGCAGCAACCGCAAAGGCAAACTGAATATCTACTCGACCCATTATCTCGACGCCAGCCATCCGGTTCACGATCAGAGCGAGGTGAATGAAGCCGGTACGCTGACCGAACGGGTGTTTAAAAGCAAAGAGATGCTGCTGCTCAATTTACACGAGCACGACTCGCTGGCCCCGTACGAGAAAATGCTTTTTGAGATGTGGGGCAACCAGATCCAAACGCTGTGCCTGCTGCCGCTGATGTCCGGCGATACGCTGCTGGGCGTGCTGAAACTGGCGCAGTGCGATGAGAAGGTGTTCACCACCACCAACCTCAAGCTGCTGCGGCAAATTGCCGAACGTGTGTCGATCGCCGTTGATAATGCTCTCGCCTACCGCGAAATTCAGCGGCTAAAAGAGCGGCTGGTGGATGAAAATCTGGCGCTCACCGAACAGCTGAATAATGTCGAGAGCGAGTTTGGTGAAATTATTGGCCGCAGCGAAGCCATGCACAGCGTACTCAAACAGGTCGAGATGGTCGCCCAGAGCGACAGTACCGTCCTGATCCTCGGCGAAACCGGTACCGGCAAAGAGCTGATTGCCCGCGCCATTCATAATCTCAGCGGTCGTAACGCGCGACGAATGGTGAAGATGAACTGTGCCGCGATGCCCGCCGGGCTGCTGGAAAGCGATCTCTTCGGCCATGAGCGCGGCGCGTTTACCGGAGCCAGCGCCCAGCGCATCGGCCGTTTCGAACTGGCGGATAAAAGCTCATTATTCCTTGATGAAGTGGGCGACATGCCGCTGGAGCTTCAGCCGAAGCTGCTGCGGGTTCTGCAGGAGCAGGAGTTTGAACGTCTCGGCAGCAACAAGCTGATCCGCACCGACGTCCGGCTGATCGCCGCCACCAACCGCGATCTCCGGCAGATGGTCGCCGATCGTGAATTCCGCAGCGATCTCTACTATCGCCTGAACGTCTTTCCGATCCATCTGCCGCCGCTGCGCGAACGTCCGGAAGATATCCCGCTGCTGGTCAAGGCGTTTACCTTTAAAATCGCCCGCCGCCTCGGGCGTAATATCGACAGCATTCCGGCAGAAACCCTGCGTACGCTGAGCCACATGGAGTGGCCGGGTAACGTTCGTGAGCTGGAAAACGTGATTGAACGCGCGGTGCTGTTAACCCGCGGTAGCGTGCTGCAGCTGTCGCTGCCGGAGATGAATATCGATGCGGAGACGATGACGGCCGAGGTGCTTCCGCAAGAGGGCGAGGATGAATATCAGCTGATCGTCCGCGTGCTGAAAGAGAGCAACGGGGTGGTTGCCGGGCCGAAAGGGGCGGCGCAGCGGCTGGGATTAAAGCGTACGACGCTGCTATCCCGCATGAAACGCCTGGGTATTAACAAAGATGAGCTAGTATAAGTCCTGTACTCACTTAATCAGCCACACAAGGAGATTTTATGGCGGTATCAGCACGTAACCAGCTGACCGGCACGGTCAGCGCAGTTGCCGCCGGCGCGGTCAACGATGAAGTAGAATTGACCCTCGCCGGTGGCGCAAAACTGGTGGCGATCGTCACCCATAGCAGCAAGGAGGCGCTGGGTCTGGCTGCCGGTAAAGAAGCCATCGCGCTGATTAAAGCGCCGTGGGTCACCCTGGCCACCGAGGATTGCGGCCTGAAGTTCTCCGCGCGCAATCAGTTTGCCGGGAGCGTCACCCGCATCACTGAAGGGGCGGTCAACGCGACGGTACACATCAAAACCGACGCGGGCTTCGAGATCATCGCCGTCGTCACCAATGAAAGTCAGGAAGAGATGAAACTGGTCGACGGCAGCCGGGTGATTGCGCTGATCAAAGCCTCTGCCATTCTCCTCGCCACCCGCGCGTAATCCGGACTCAAACGCCGTTTCACACGAAACGGCGTTCTTCGAAGTACCTGGCCATTTTCCCCGCGACAGACCGGTTTGCACGGCTTACCTCCCATCATTTAAATAATAATCATTTTCATTTATAAATAGCCTGTGCTATATAACATAGCAATGGCTATAACAGATGATTAATTAACCACATTGATGTGAGGGATCCTATGCTGCACCTGCCGCCTCTGAAGCACCTGATCTTTACCGCTCTGCTCGGCCTGCTGGCGATCGCCCCGGCTCAGGCCAGCGAAAAATTCAAAGTGATCACCACCTTTACGGTGATTGCCGATATGGCGCAAAACGTCGCCGGGGAGGCGGCCCAGGTCAGCTCGATTACCAAACCCGGCGCCGAGATCCACGAATACCAACCGACGCCTGGCGATATTAAACGCGCCCAGGGGGCACAGCTGATCCTCACTAACGGCCTGAATCTCGAACTGTGGTTTGCCCGCTTTTATCAGCACCTGAAAGGGGTCCCGGAAGTGGTCGTCAGCGAGGGCATTCAGCCAATGGGGATCAGCGAAGGTCCCTATAACGGTAAGCCCAATCCCCATGCGTGGATGTCGGCGGATAATGCGCTGATCTACGTCGATAACATCCGTGATGCGCTGATCAAATACGACCCTGCGAATGCGCAGACCTATCGTCAGAATGCCACCCTCTATAAAGAGAAAATCCGCCAGACTATGGCGCCGCTGAAGGCGGAGCTGGCGAAAGTGCCGGCAGAGAAGCGTTGGCTGGTCACCAGCGAAGGCGCGTTCTCCTATCTGGCCCGCGACAACGGGCTGAAAGAGCGCTACCTGTGGCCAATCAATGCCGACCAGCAGGGCACGCCGCAGCAGGTGCGTAAAACCATTGATATCATGAAAAAAGAGCATATCCCGACCATCTTTAGCGAAAGCACCATTTCAGATAAACCGGCGCGCCAGGTAGCGCGGGAAGCCGGCGCCCACTATGGCGGCGTACTTTATGTTGACTCCCTGAGCACCGCCGATGGCCCGGTTCCCACCTACCTGGATCTGCTGCGCGTCACGACGCAAACCATCGTCCAGGGCATCAACGATGGGATGAGGAAGCAGCCATGAACGCCGATATGCCTGGCCTCGCGGTCAACCGGGTCAGCGTAACCTATCGCAACGGCCACACCGCGCTGCGCGATGCCACCTTCAGCGTACCGCGCGGCTCAATTGCCGCGCTGGTGGGCATCAACGGTTCGGGAAAATCGACGCTGTTTAAAGCGCTGATGGGCTTTGTTCGTCTGTCCCATGGCGAGATTGCCATACTTGGCCAGCCGGTTCATCGCGCGCTGCGCCAGAACCTGGTGGCCTATGTCCCGCAATCAGAGGACGTTGACTGGACCTTCCCGGTGCTGGTGGAGGATGTCGTCATGATGGGCCGCTACGGGCATATGGGCTGGCTGCGACGGGCCAAAGCCCATGACCGGGAAGTGGTTGATGCGGCGCTGGCCCGCGTCGGGATGAGCGACTATCGCCACCGGCAAATCGGCGAGCTGTCCGGCGGGCAGAAAAAACGGGTGTTCCTTGCCCGCGCTATCGCCCAGCAGGGCAAGGTCATTCTGCTGGATGAGCCGTTTACCGGCGTTGACGTCCAGACCGAAACCCAGATCATCACCCTGCTGCGCGAACTGCGTGACGACGGCTGTACTCTGCTGGTTTCGACCCACAATCTCGGTTCGGTCAGCGAGTTTTGCGATTACACGGTGATGGTCAAAGGTACCGTGCTGGCCAGTGGACCGACGGAAACGACCTTTACCGCCGCCAATCTCGAACTCGCTTTCAGCGGCGCGCTGCGCCACGTGGTGCTCAGCGGCGGAGAAGAGCAGATTATCACCGACGATGAACGGCCGTTTATCAGCCGCCGGACGGCGGGAGGTGAAGGATGAGCTGGCTAATCGAGCCGTTCGGCTATCAGTATATGCTGAATGCGATGTGGGTATCGGCGCTGGTGGGCGGCGTGTGCGCCTTTCTCTCCTGCTACCTGATGCTGAAAGGCTGGTCGCTGATTGGCGATGCCCTCTCCCACTCCATCGTACCGGGCGTGGCGGGAGCGTATATGCTCGGCCTGCCCTTCGCCGTCGGCGCTTTTCTCTCCGGAGGACTGGCGGCGGGCAGCATGCTGTTTCTCAACCAGCGTTCGAAGCTCAAAGAGGATGCCATTATCGGTCTGATTTTTTCGTCGTTCTTCGGTATCGGGCTGTTTATGGTGTCACTCAACCCAACTTCGGTGAATATCCAGACCATTATTCTCGGCAATATCCTGGCGATCGCTCCGGAAGATATTATTCAGCTGGCGGCCATCGGCTCGATTTCAATGGCAATTCTGCTGCTGAAATGGAAAGACCTGATGGTCACCTTTTTCGATGAGAGCCACGCCCGTTCCATTGGCCTGAACACCACCGGGCTCAAGCTGCTGTTCTTCACCCTGCTGGCCGCCTGTACCGTGGCGGCATTGCAAACCGTGGGCGCCTTTCTGGTTATTTGCCTGGTGGTCACTCCGGGAGCGACCGCCTGGCTGCTGACCGACCGCTTTCCACGGCTGCTGGCGATTGCCGTCGCTATTGGCAGCCTGACCAGTTTTTTCGGCGCCTGGCTGAGCTACTATCTGGATGGCGCAACCGGTGGCATTATCGTCGTGGCTCAGACTTTGCTCTTCCTGCTGACCTTTGTCTTTGCCCCTAAACACGGCCTGCTGGCCAACCGCCGTCGCGCCAGGGAGGGCTCATGCTGCTGACCACGCTCCTCGAACCGTTCCAGTTTTCGTTTATGGTCAACGCCATGCTGGTGGCCACCATCGTCGCCATTCCCTGTGCGCTGCTGTCGGTTTTTCTGGTGCTGAAAGGCTGGGCGTTGATGGGGGATGCCATGAGCCATGCGGTCTTTCCCGGCGTGGTGGTGGCCTATATCGCCGGGATCCCGTTTGCCATTGGCGCCTTTGTTGCCGGGCTATTCTGCGCCATCGCGACCGGCTATCTCGACGATAACAGTCGCATCAAGCGCGATACCATTATGGGCATTGTCTTTTCCGGGATGTTTGGCGCCGGGCTGGTGCTGTATGTCGCCATTCAGTCCGAAGTCCATCTCGACCATATTCTGTTTGGCGACATGCTGGGGATTTCCGCCAGCGATATTGGGCAAACGTCGGCGATTGCACTAGTAATTGCGCTGATTATCGGACTAAAGTGGCGCGACTTTCTGCTTCACGCCTTCGATCCGCATCAGGCTAAAGCCAGCGGATTACGCTGCGGCCTGCTGCACTACGGATTGCTGTGCATGATTGCCCTGACTATCGTGGCGACGCTCAAAGCGGTGGGGATTATTTTGTCAATCTCGCTGCTGATTGCCCCCGGAGCCATTGCTCTGCTGCTGACCCGGCGTTTTATCAGCGCGCTGCTGCTGGCGGTGGGGATTGCGCTGAGCTGTTCGCTGGGCGGCGTGTGGCTCTCGTTTTACCTTGATAGCGCACCGGCGCCGACCATCGTGGTGTTGTTTACCGCGCTGTTTATTATCACCTTTGTCTGGACGTCGGTTCGCGACAATCAAACTCAGGCGATGTCCGCAGAGGCTCCGGAGCGCCGCTGACGCCTTACCCGGGCGACGACAGACCGCACGCGTTGAAGCCCGCCTGAGCGCAGCGCTAGCCGGGGAAATCACCGCGACTTTTTAGGCCGGTATTTTTCCGGAAGCGCTGGCACGGGACGCCGGTCATCAATCAGGTGACGAATCGTCAGAATCGGGTGGCGCCAGAGCATTCGCGGCCCCGCCCAGCGCATGATTTGCTTCATTTCTTCGCGTTTTGCCGGCTGGTAGCAGTGAACCGGGCACTGCTTACAGGCCGGCTTCTCTTCGCCAAACACGCATTTATCCAGCCGCTTATCGGCATAGGCGTTTAGCGCCTGGTAATGTTCCACGTCGGCCTGCGCGTCCGGGCAGCGGCGCTGATAGAGCGAAATCATGCTGCGGATAGTCTTTTTTTCCCGGTCGATGCGTTGACCCGCCATTGCGTTTCTCCATCAATAAAGATGCAAAAATAATACACCTTTATAGCCTCTGGCGCAGCCGTTTTCCCCTATCGCTTACGCCGGATCGGCGGACTTATCGAGGTGACCCAGCGACTTCTCCGGGAAGCAGACATCCCGTACCCGACGCTTGAGTTCAGCCGCATCCGGGAAACCCTCATCCTGCTTGCGGTCCCAGATTTGTACGTCGTCAACGGTAATGGTGAAGATACCGCCGGTGCCCGGAACCAGCGTGACCGAGCCGATATCGGTACTGAACGTGTGCAGCAGCTCCTGAGCCATCCAGCTGGCGCGCAGCATCCAGTTGCATTGAGAGCAGTAGTTGATCGTAATCGCGGCTTTGTGACTCATGATTTTCTCGCTGTATCTAAAAGGACTGATTGTAAACAAATTGCAGATTAAATGAGGAAGACATGATTATTTTGTTGCAAACGATAATACCTATCATTACCATTCGCAATCAATAATCATGGAGAAACAGAGTCCGCTAACGGAAGCAACGGGACTCACCTGCAAATCTGGAAGTAACGCGTGAGCCGATACTAATAATTATCAAGGCGTGGCTACTATGTATAAATCCACTCAATCACCGGCCTGGTTTAAGAAAAGCCTGCTGGTGACTTCGTTGCTTGCAGCAATCTATCAGACGACCGCCGGGGCAGCTGATACCACCGCACACACCACCACCAGCGACACATCATCGGATAGCTCCGAGCAGATGACCGTTACCGCACCCGCTCCCCTGCTCAAAGCCGGTAGCGAACATTCGGTCAGCGCGCAGGAGCTCCAGGACAAAGGGGCCAAAGATTTTGGTTCCGTCATGCGTTACGAACCGTTAATCAGCGCGACCGGCGCCAGCGGCGGCTCGGGTAATGGCAAAAGCGGCTTCGACCGCGGCGGCTATACCGGTTATAACATTCGCGGGCTGGAAAGCAACCGCGTCGGGATTGATGTCGACGGCATCGCGCAGCCGGATGCGACCGGACGCGGCTACGTCGGCCGTGCCGGCCTGAATACGTTTGGCATCGGTCGCGATTACATCGACCCGTATATGTATGGCAGCATCGATATTCAGTCCGGCGCCACCTCGACTGAAACCGCCAACACCTCTATCGGCGGCAACGTCTCCTTCCAGCCGAAATCTGCCGATGACTATCTGCGCCCGGGAAAAACCAGCGCCTTCGGCTACCGGAGCGGCTACGACTCTGCCGACCGCAGCTGGCATAACGGCGTGACGGTGGCCGGCGGAGATGAAACCCTACGCGGCATTTTCGTTTACAGTCGCCGCGACGGCCAGGAAACGGCAAATAACAGCGATAAGATTGACGCCTATCCGGCCAACTGGCACTCCGATGCGTTTATGGCCTCCGGCATCTGGCAGCCCAATGATGAACACAAGCTGACCAGCACGCTCGACTACTACCATAAAACCAACCACACCCACTTTGACAGCTGGGATAGCAGCGGCAACAGCATCATTGGCGATGCCAATCAGACCAGCCAGACTCGTCGCTGGGGCATCAGCCTGAAAGACGACTGGACGCCAATGAATGACTATCTCGACAGTATGTCGACCAAAGTCTACTACCAGCACACCGAGGCCCATGACTGGACGTGGATGCCGGACAGCACCACCAGATCGATGGAAACGGTCAACTCCAACTACGATACCGACACCTGGGGTATTCAGACCGCGCTGGCGAAATCCATTGGCCGCCACGACCTGAGCGCCGGGCTCAACGCCAGCACCACCAAAACCCAGCGCCCGTTCAGCCAGTCGCCGGTCCCGAGCATCTACAGCGAAATCATGCAGCCGGAAGCCGACAGCCGGGGCTACACTCTTGGCGGCTTCGTTCAGGATAAGATCAACTTCGATCTCGACAGCCACAACTTTGCGGTGATCCCGGGCGTGCGCGTGGTGCATCAATCCACCAAACCGGAGAATCTCGGCGATCTGACCACCAACAGCAGCGTGCTGACGGAGTCCTCCGTCGCCAGCCTGTACGGTAAAAATTCCGATACTCAGGTGCTGCCGTCCCTGACGTTCCAGTACGATATCACTCCGCGTACCATGACCTACCTGCAGTATAAACGCGGCGCCGAGTTCCCTAACGCCAGCCAGCTTTACGGCTCCTGGAACCTCGGATCCAGCTACGCCGGACGAGCGCAGTATGCGCTGATTGGTAACACCGATCTGAACACGGAAACCAGCGACAACTTCGAATGGGGCTTAAAAGGCGAAGTGGTCGAAGGGATCACGATGCGCACCGCCCTGTTCTATAACAACTACAAGAACTTCATCGCCTATAGCCGCTACACCCGTTCCGGTAACCCCGACCACTTCACCAACGTCCCGTCGAATATCTATACGATTTATCAGGCGGAAAACCGCGATAAAGCCTATATCTACGGCGGCGAAATCAGCGCCAAATTCAACTTTGGTACCTGGTTTGAAGAGGTTAACGGCCTGAGCGCGACGCTGGCCTACGGCTATAGTGAAGGGAAATCGAAATCCAGCTATCTCGGCGACAAGTACATCGACCTCGACAGCGTGGCGCCGATGAAAGCGATCGTAGGCGTTGCCTGGGACGATCCGGCGAAACGCTACGGGACCGCGTTGACCGCCACCTTCGTGAAAGGTAAGCAGGCCAGCGCCACCAACCGCGAAAGCTATACCAACACGGGCTCTGCCATTACCGACTCCTCCAGCGAATACATGCGCGTGCCTGGCTACGGCATGCTGGACCTGACGGCCTGGTGGCAGGTCGCGAAAAACGTGCGTCTTAACGGCGGCGTTTACAACATTACCGATCGGCAATACTGGGATTACCTGAGCAGCCGCAATATTGAGACGTCCACGAATCAGGATGCCTACGATAAAGCGCTGGCGACGATGCCGGGCCGGACCTGGCAACTGGGCGTCAACGTCGATTTCTGATAGCCCGGAGAATAATAAACCCCATGGATTTCAACATATCGACGGGCAGCAGCAGCGTGGGTCGCGATACGCAGACTCAGACCGGCTCTGCACCATCCCGTTCGCATCATGCTGAAAGACAGCGGGGATAAACCTGCTCCCCGGCCTCGGCCGGGGATATTCATCGTAGAGAAGGAGATGAATCATGCAACACAACGCAAACGCACTGTGGCAGCGCTATCAGGCCGCCAAAACGCAGGCTTCCGCTAAATATGCCCGCGATATCGCCGCTGAAATGGGCATTAGTGAGGCGGAATTAACCGCCGCTCGCGTTGGCCACGACGCCGTTCGCCTGCAGGACGATATACGGGCAATCATCGCCGGACTGGAAGGCGTCGGCGAGACCAAATGCATCTGCCGGAATGAATATGCGGTGCATGAGCAGGTGGGTCAGTTTACCCACCAGCACCTGAGCGGCCATGCCGGGCTGGTGCTGAACCCGCGCGCACTCGATCTGCGCCTGTTCCTCAGCCAGTGGGCCAGCGCCTTCCACCTGAGTGATAACGGCCGCCAGAGCATTCAGTTCTTCGACCATCACGGTGACGCGCTGTTGAAAGTCTATGCGACAGCGCAAACCGATATGACGGCGTGGGAAGCGCTGATTGTCGGGCAGACCCAGGCCGACCCGGCGCCGCTGGCAATCCGCCCCGTCGATACCCCCCGCTACGCCGCCTCCGCCGACGGTGCGGCGCTGGAAAATGAATGGCGCGCCATGACCGACGTCCATCAGTTCTTCGGGCTATTGCGAAAATATAACCTCTCCCGCCAGCAGGCTTTCCGCCTGGTCAGCGATGATCTGGCCTGCCGCATTGACCACGATGCCCTGCCGCACCTGCTGGAAACCATTCGCGAAGAGGGCAATGAGATCATGATTTTCGTTGGCAACCGCGGCTGCGTGCAAATCTTCACCGGCGCCCTGGAAAAGCTGGCCCCGATGCGCGGCTGGCTCAACATCTTCAATACCACCTTCACCCTGCACCTGCGCGAAGACAGTATTGATGAAATCTGGGTAACGCGTAAGCCGACCTCGGATGGCCATGTCACCAGCGTAGAGCTGTTTGCCCATGACGGTACGCAAATCGCCCAGCTGTACGGCCAGCGTAGCGAAGGGCACCCAGAGCAAGCGACATGGCGTAGCCAGGTTGACCGTCTGACGACGGAAGGACAGAGCGCATGAAACGCTGGCTGATGCTCATTGCCGCTCTTCCACTGTTTGCGCATGCCGCCGCAGAACGCATCATCTCTCTGGGCGGCGATGTCACAGAGATCGCCTATGCCCTGGGAGCACAGCAGCAGCTGGTCGCTAAAGACAGTACCAGCACCTGGCCTGCCGCCGCGCGATCGCTGCCGGACGTCGGCTATATACGCCAGCTGAACGCCGAGGGGATCCTGTCGTTACGCCCGACGATCGTCCTGGCAAGCGCACAGGCCCAGCCTTCGCTGGTCCTGCAAAAGGTTGAGGACAGTCGGGTAAAAGTGGTTAATATCCCGGGCGGTAACGATCTGTCGGCGATTGATAAAAAAATCGTCGCGGTGGCCGACGCGCTGGGTAAGCAGACTGAAGGTGACGCCCTGCGCCACGCCGTCGCCGCACAGATCGCGCAGATCCCCACGCAGCCGCTCGGCAAAAGGGTGCTGTTTATTCTCAGCCACGGCGGAATGAATACGATGGTCGCCGGGCAAAAGACCGCTGCGGATGGTGCTATTCAGGCCGCCGGGCTGCAGAACGCGATGCAGGGATTTGACCATTATCGCAGTATGTCTCAGGAAGGCGTGATCGCCAGCCTGCCGGACCTGGTAGTGATCTCCGCCGACGGGCTTAAAGGCATGGGCGGTGAAGCCGGCTTATGGAAGCTGCCGGGGCTGGCGCAAACGCCGGCCGGTCGCCATAAACAGCTGCTGGTGATTGACGATATGGCCCTGCTCGGCTTTGGACCGCGGACGCCGCAGGCGATCGGCGCGCTGAGAAAAAAAGCGGAGCAGCTCCCCTGATGCGCCCCACTCTCTCTCGCCATCTGTGGTTAATGACGCTGCTGCTGGTGAGCCTGACGCTGTTCGCGACGACCCTCGGCGCGATGCCTCTGCCGCTCGCCAGTCTGTGGCCGCCGGGGGATGAGGTGTTGCGCCATATCTGGCTCACCATTCGTCTGCCGCGCGTCCTGCTGGCGCTGCTGGTCGGCGCCGCGCTGGCGCTCTCCGGCTGCGTCATGCAAGGGCTGTTTCGCAATCCGTTAGCCGATCCCGGCCTGCTGGGGGTCAGCAGCGGTGCAGCGCTGGCGGTGGCCTGCTGGCTGGTTCTGCCGCTGTCCGTTCCGGCGCTGGTGGCGCTGTATGCCCCGATGCTGGCGGCGTTCATCGGGAGTATCGCCGTCATGGTGGTCATTTTTATCCTCAGCCAGGCGAGTGAGGGTTCGCTCTCGCGTCTGCTGCTGGTCGGGATCGCCATCAACGCGCTGTGCGGCGCGCTGGTGGGGGTGCTGGCCTGGATAAGTAATGATACCCAGCTGCGCCAGCTGTCGCTGTGGGGAATGGGCAGTCTCGGCCAGGCAGAATGGTCCACGCTGCTGGTCGCGGCCACCTTAATCTTCCCTGCTTCGCTGGTCATCTGGCTAATGGCCTCCCGCCTCAACCTGCTACAGCTTGGCGATGAAGAAGCCCACTACCTGGGGATTAACGTCCGGGCCGTGCAGCGTCTGCTGTTACTGTGCAGCGCGCTGCTGGTGGCCTCTTCGGTGGCGATCAGCGGAGTGATTGGTTTTATTGGTCTCGTGGTGCCGCACCTGATACGAATGTGGCTGGGGCCGGACCACCGCGCGCTGGTGCCAGGATCGCTGCTGGCCGGGGCGATCTTACTGCTGCTGGCCGATACCCTTGCCCGCACCGTCGCCGCACCGGCCGAAATGCCGGTGGGTCTGCTGACCAGCATGCTCGGCGCGCCGTGGTTTTTGTGGTTAATTTTCCGCCAACAGAGGACGACATATGGATAATCGCGATCGCACCTGGCACGCGACGTCGCTCTCTCTGTTGCTGGGCAAACGCCGGGTCATTGACGATGTGTCGGTCCGGCTATGCGGCGGAGAGATGACCGCGCTGATTGGCCCAAACGGCGCCGGTAAATCAACGCTGCTGCGGCTGTTAACCGGTTTCTTATCCCCGAACAGCGGCGAACGTCATGTGGAAGGACGTGCGCTGGAACACTGGTCGTCGGAAGCGCTCTCCCGCCGCCGGGCGGTGATGTTGCAACGTACGCAGCTCCATGCCGACTGGCCGGTGGAAACGGTCATCGCCATGGGACGCTCTCCATGGGGTAAAAATCCGGACCGGCAGATGATTCAGCAGGTGATGGTGGAAACCGGCTGCGACCACCTCGCGGGCAGGCGCTATCCTTCGCTCTCCGGCGGCGAACAGCAGCGGGTGCAGCTGGCTCGCTGCCTTGCTCAGCTGTGGCATAACGACGCTCCACGGGGCTGGCTGTTTCTCGACGAACCGACCTCGGCGCTGGATCTTTACTATCAACAGCATCTGCTGCGTCTGCTAAAACGGCTGACCCGCAGCGGCCAGCTGCACGTCTGCGTCGTGCTGCACGACCTCAATCTCGCCGCGCTATGGGCAGACCGCATTCTGCTTCTCCATCAGGGAAAGCTGGTGGCCGAGGGAACGCCGCAGGAGGTCATTTGCCAGTCGGTTATCAGCCGCTGGTACGGAGCGGAAGTGAGAATGGGTGAGCATCCAGACATCGCCATTCCCCAGGTTTACCTTGCGCCATAATCCCATCGTGAGCCGCGCGGCCGTCCGCGCGCTCCATATCAATTACATCACTTTCTGGCATTGTAAGTGCAATTCACGGCATTACCTGCTGAGCAACCGGCATAGCAACAAGCGATAACCCGCTACCGGAATACAGCCATTACAGCAGCGGGCACTTGTGAGCGAATTTCGCTATGTTAGCTTTAGGATAATCGCCTGCCGCTATTTTTCCCCGCGCGCTCAGGGGCGGGTAAAAAATTGCCCCGCTGCATTATCGCCTCTCCTTTCTTTCTCTGACTCAGTTAGCTCATAAGTTTTACTCTGATCACATTTCAGACGATTTCTCTTTGCCTGCCACCATGTGTTTCTATAAAAGAAACACAGAGAAATAAAAAACCACTCTGTTGCGAAAACAGGTCGTGAGAACAAAAATAAAGAGAACATCGATATGGCAGAACAACCGCTTTCTACAGCAAAGGTAAAAAATACCGGACGCGTCCGATTTCTGGTGCTCGGGCTAGTTTTTATCAACATCATCATTAACTACATGGATCGCACCAATCTTTCCGTTGCTGCCACACAGATGGCGGGAGATTTGCAGTTCACGCCGTTGCAAATGGGGCTGGTGTTTTCAGCCTTTGGTTGGATTTATGCCGCACTGCAAATACCCGGCGGATTTGTTATCGACCGCTTCGGCTCGCGTATTGTTTACGGCGTAGGGTTGTTTATCTGGTCGTTAATAACCGCCCTGCACGCGATTGCCAATAGTTTTGGCGGCCTGGTTGGCTTACGCCTGGGCGTCGGCGCATTTGAAGCGCCTGTCATGCCTTCCAATAATCGCGTGATTTCCAGCTGGTTCCCGGAAAACGAACGCGCCAGCGCCATCGGTATTTACTCTTCTGCGCAATTTGTTGGCCTGGCCTGCATGACGCCGCTACTGTTCCATATTCAGGAACTGTATGGCTGGCGCGGTTTATTTCTGATTACCGGCGTCGTCGGAATGGTTTGGGCAGTGGTGTGGTATTACCTGTACCGCGAACCGCTGGAACATAAAAGCGTTTCAAAGGCAGAGCTTGATCATATCCGCCAGGGCGGCGCAATTCTGGAAAGCCGTCAGGAAGCAGCCAAACGCAAGTTTGCATGGAGCGACCTGGCACTGATGTTTCGCAGCCGCAAACTGATTGGCATTTACTTTGGCCAGTTCACTATCTCCGCCACCTTCTGGTTTTTCCTGACCTGGTTCCCGACCTATCTGGTGCAATATCGCCATATGGATTTTATTAAATCTGGCTATATCGCCTCCGTTCCTTATCTGGCTGCCTTCTTCGGGGGATTGCTGGCAGGGTTTGTTTCAGACCGTTTAATCAAACGTGGTGTCAGTGCAAGCTTTGCGCGTAAAGCCCCGGTGATTCTTGGCATGTCTTTAACGCTGTTTATCCTGGGTGCCAATTACACCGACAACCCGACGCTAATCATTCTTTTCATGTCGATCGCCTTCTTTGGTAACGGCCTTGCCACCATCACCTGGGTGTTTGTGACGGCACTCGCACCGCGTCATTTAATTGGTCTGGCAGGTGGCGTGTTTAACTTTACCGGCGCGCTGTCGTCCATCGTGGTGCCCATTGCGATTGGCGCGTTAATCGATGGACATAACTTTGCCCCTGCGCTGGCATTCATCGCCATTCTGGCAGGGCTTGGGATTTGCTCTTACCTGTTTGTAGTTGGGCGCATCGACCTGGACACGCCACAAGAGGTTAAGCCGCAGGAGTCACGAGTTGGGCGGTAAGTTGATTGAGCTGAGCAAGGCGCGGGGCAACGTGTTTTTCATCGGCGTCCCACATTCCGGCAAAAGCGATGGCAGCGTTGTGCGCCCCCAGAGGCTGAGCCATCGAAAGTTCGCCATCGTCATGGCGCCAGACAACGTGGCCAGACTCTCGCTGTTGGGCAAGTTTAGGGGCTATTTCCTGCCAGTGTTCAGGCGAGAAACGCGTTCGCAACGCCTCGTCGGTTTCGCTGGCAAGCAATGCCATTCCGATAACCGATTGCCATGCCGGAAGCGTGTGGAAACCGGCCAGCGCCTGGCTAACCTGGCTGCCCGGTTCAGAGTGATAGATATAGATAACCTGGTCTTCCCACAGCACGCCGAGCGCCACCACGATGTCTTTCGGCGCATGGCGTTCAAGCAAAGGCAAAGCCTGGGAAAACAGTGCAGAACCACGAATCGCCTGTGCTGCCAAAGCGTGAATACCCGGCCCTGGCAAATAGCGGCGGTGTTCATCCTGCTGGGTCAGACCAATCGCCGCCATAGTCATCAACAGGCGATTAACGCGGGTGGCATTAATACCCATCAGGCGCGCCAGCTCCCGGCAACCAATTGCCCGGCCACTGGTGACCAGATACTGCAAACAACGGATACCGTCGATAAGACTTTGATTAGGTTGTGATGACATAACGCGCTTCAAATTAATTTAAGAACCACGATTTTATCGTCAGTTTTACAGGAAACAAACTTTATGCAAATTTTTCAGCAAACCCACGCCCGGGAATTCCCTTCGCAACAATTAAAAACAGACTTGCTGGTCGCCGGCGGCGGTCTTGCCGGGTTATGCGCAGCTCTTGCCGCCGCTCGGGATGGTTTGAAAGTGGTTTTGGTTCAGGACAGGCCGGTTCTGGGGGGCAACGCATCGAGCGAAGTCCGTCTGTGGGCCAACGGGGCTACTTCGCATATGGGGAATAATAATCGCTGGTCGCGCGAAGGCGGCATCATGGGTGAGATCATGGAGGAGAACGTTTATCGGAATAAAGAAGGCAATCCGGTGATGTTTGATCTCGTTTTGTTGGATATGGCCCGCAGTGAACCCCATCTGACGCTGCTATTGAACACCGCGTTATACGAGGTTTCCACCAAAGGTCAACGTATTACCAGCGCCAAAGGGTTCAACGCCATCAACGAAACCTTTTATGACATTGCCGCCAGCCAGTTTTGCGATGCGACCGGCGATGGTGTATTGGGGCATCTAGCCGGAGCTGAATATCGCGTAGGCGCAGAAGACCCGGAAGAGTTTGATGAAAAAATGGCGCCAGGCGATAACTTCGGTCATAAACTTGGGCACTCCATCTATTTTTACACCAAAAAAGGCAGCGCGCCGGTTAACTTCATTCCGCCCTCTTTTGCCCTGAAAGATATCAAAGAAATTCCCCGCTACACACGCCTGACATCAACACTTAACGGTTGTGATTTATGGTGGCTGGAATGGGGAGGTCGCCTTGATACCATCCATGACAGCGAAGAAATTAAGTGGGAACTGTGGAAAATCGTCTGGGGTGTCTGGGATTACATTAAAAACTCGGGGCAATTCCCGGATGCTGAAAACATGACCATCGAGTGGGTCGGCGCGATTCCAGGTAAACGTGAAAGCCGCCGCTTTGTAGGCGACCATATCCTTTGCCAACAAGATATCATTGAACAGCGTGACCACTACGACGCGGTGGGTTACGGCGGTTGGTCAATTGACCTTCATCCGGCTGATGGCGTTTACAGCAAGCACGACGGCTGCCGTCAGTTCCACAGCAAAGGCACCTACACCATTCCCTATCGCAGCCTATACAGCCGTTCTATGGAAAACTTATTCCTGGCCGGGCGTCTGATTTCCGCCTCACACGTCGCTTTTGGCAGTGCTCGCGTGATGTGTACCTGTGGTTTATTAGGCGAAGTGGTTGGCCGGGCGGCGGCGCTGTGCCACCAGCAGCAAATCACCGCATCGCAATTATCAGCACAAAACCGCATCGGTTCACTACAGCGGCATCTACAACAAACCGGTTGTTATATCCCTCGCCAATGGTTGAGCGACCCGGCGTCTGGCGCAAATGTGAACACCAGCAGCGAATGGCAATTAACTGAGCTGCCAGCAAACGGTACATGGAAGGCATTGAATGAGCGCATGGCATTACTTCTGCCGCTTAAAGCCGGTGAAATCTTGCCTGAGTTGAATTTCACCTTACGCGCAGGATCACCACAGCGGCTTAAAATCTGCCTGTCAGGCAGTGAACGCGCGGGTAATTTCACCCCTGATACGCCACTGGACGAGTGTGAAATTTCTGTCTTTGAAGCGGGCGAATACAGCGTGCAGTTCCATTATCAAAGCGCACGCGATGAATATTTGTTTATCGCTTATGAGAGCAATGAACACATCGATATCGCGCTAAGCGACGTGCAGCTTCCGGGAATTATGACGGTATTTAATGGCCTGAACGCCAGGGTTGCGAAGAATACGCGTCAGGTCCCTGATGGTAACTATGGCGTGGATGAGTTTGATTTCTGGTTGCCGCGCCGCCAGCCAAATCAAATTCTTCCGGCACTTCGCCTGGCTTCACCACTGCGTTGCTACGCGCCAGAAAACCTGGTCAACGGCCGTTTGCGCCCGGAGCAGTACACCAATGCATGGGTACCCGCTGCTGACGATAGTTTGCCGACTGTGACCTGGCGTTGGGAACAGCCGCAGACTTTGCACGCGCTAACGCTGGTGTTCGATAACGATTTTGATAATGCCATGGAAACGGTACAGATGGGCCATGCCCTGGCGGTGGCACCGCATTGCGTGACCCATTATCGTTTATGGGTCGATAACACCTTACTGGCAGAAGTGATCGACAACCGCCATTCCGTTTGCGAGCATCGTTTGCCCGAGGCCATCAGTGCACAACAGGTCAAACTGGAGATGGTAAAAACAGCCGGAAGCATTGCCGCCCTCTACGCTTTGAACGTTCGATAAGCGAAAGCCACCACCGTCTTAGCTGCGGTGGCTTACCTTCACCACAAATGAGCTAATCAATAAAATCGATTCTGGCCACCGAACTTGATTCCCATTTGACTCAGGGTGTTGATGCCAATCGTAAGCGCCCTAATCCCACCGTGAGCCGCGCGTCCGTCCGCGCGCTCCGCTTTGGCAACTGGAACGCGGATCGCTACATCTCATATCGTCACTTTCCCTGAAATACGTATCTCCGTTATGATGTCCCCTCAATGTGATAACAACGAAAACAAAAAGATCGCAATTCATTAAGAATCAGGGACCTGGATAATATCCTATGAGTACAATCGATAATCTCGACGCCCATCCCCCGATGATGCATTGGTGTGTCAAAGCTGATTATTAAAGGTTATTTTCCACCATAGAATAAAAACTATATTTTAACCCACACTTTTGTAACTATCTGATTTTACGAATATTGTTTACTGTACTCATCCAGCGTTATACTCCCTCTGTTTTTCCATCCCTCTAATAACACAGGGCATCTCCATGAGCCGATACCATGTATCCAGCAGTGAAGGTCAGTATGAGAAAGACTCTGGCGAGCAGGTTTTGGCTAATAAACTGGGTATCGCTGCTTCTGATGAGATGGATGAGGCTGAACTTGTCCTGTTAGAACAACTCTATCAGTCCGTTTTTGAAGAACAGTTCCCGGAAGGACAACTCAGCGTAGCCATGCTAAAAAGCTGGCACCGCCGTTGGTTAGGTAACATCTACGAGTGGGCTGGACAAGAAAGAGCGGTCAATATCTGCAAGGGCGGCTTTATGTTTGCCCCCTCAGCGCAGTTGCCAAAACTGTTGAACGAGTTCGACACGAAGTATCTGGCTCAATACACGCCATGCAGCGGAATGGACGAAGAACAGCTCATCACCGCCATCGCCATCACCCATGTAGAGCTAATACTCATCCATCCATTCAGAGAGGGAAACGGGCGCTTATCGCGACTACTAGCCGACGTGATGGCCGTTCAGGGTGGATATAAACCGCTGGATTATCAAAGCTGGGAGCAAAACAAAGCCGAATACATTTCGGCTATCCACGCAGGTATGTCAATGGACTACGAGCCGATGAGACACTGGGTCAGAGAAGCATTAAGAAGGGGCTAAACCGCAAGACGTAAATGAGCGAATTTTTTGCGCGTGGCTTCAAGGGAAGCTTCGATCTTCGCAGAGGACTGCCCTGTTTCAACAGCCGTAGATGTTGCTACTGAGCGAACGATATCAGCACGAGATGGCTTAACGTAGCTTGCCTGATTTTTTTTGTTGTTGCTCATAATTACTCCTGAAAAGCAGAATCTGGGCTGAAAGACATCGTTCAAACAGTATACCAAAACTTCTACGCAAATTCATTGCAAGCCCTGTCAAAAGACTCACACATCGGGCAAGCCCTTTAAGCAATACATCAAGTATAAAACGGTTGGCTAACGGACAACCCCCTTATCAGAAAGATAAACAACTAGGCTGCATCCAAACTTCGATCAATTAAGTAATCCTCTGCACCGAGTTTTATCAGTTGTGTTCTTACTGCACGGCTAAACGGTGCATCGGCCCGGGTTCTGGATTGGAGTTGTTCTATTTGTCGTTCAATAGTTCTCATGGGGGCTTCATTGCCCAGAGAGTCTAAGTCTTCAGCACATTGGTGAATCGTTTCAAGGAGTTCTTTAGCCTCCCTCATAACCTGAAATCGTGCTTCACGCATTTTCTCCAAATTGAGGCCATAAATAATGCCAGATTGCCTAACCCTTAATGCAGCCTTACCAACGCAGAGCTTACTTGAAGTAAATCTACCGCTGTCGTCGTAGTCTATATAGGTGAGGTCAGCTTTAACTACAGGGTCTAGCAAAGTGACTTTTTCATCGTTAATACAGCGATTATCCCAGCAGGCTTTAGGGCTACCATCTAGCAGCGGGAACCAACTGCCTTTTCCTACCGTGTTACCTGATTCATCTGTGTTTAAACGGTTACAATTCTGAGCAGAAAGCCTGAAGTTTTCCCAATCAAATGCGAGCCACGCATAACCGTCCGCATCGACCAAATCTTCTGTCCTCTTTGCTTCAGCCTTAGGTCGAAAATGATCTACATCGAAATTTGCACCTGCATCTTTAGCTTCAGAATACCAGCACTTCCCATAAGACATTTGGGCTAGGTATTTAGAAAAGCCTCTCCATATATGAGACTTTTTCTTGATGAAACCTTTCCTCTGCTCAGCGGGAAGCTGTTCCAGATCATCTTGCGCGCGTTGGGCAACGGCAAGTACCTTTGCAGGAATAAGCGTGGCGTCTCGTTTGATGTAAATCATTAGCAACCCTTCTTAGCTTTAAGCGCCTCAATTACATTTTTCATAGCAGCTCGTCTCTGAGCCGCTTTATCCGGTGTTAGTGGTGGTTTATCGCTGTATCTTAGGTCTTGCCATGCTAAAAGAAACTCGCTGTATAACGGGTCCCTGTTTTCAAGTGAAAATCCTAGTCTGTTTAACTCATCATTAAGAAGGTCAAGCTGGTTGTTCTGATCTTCTGTTCGATTTTCGATATGGGCTAGTTCGTTCCTATCGTCCAATAACTTTTGGGTTTCCAGATCCAGTGTTGTATTTAGACCAAAAATCTCAGTAAGTGTGGCCATAAAGCCAGCGCCACGAGGATCTATATAAGGCTCTTGTGAGTGAACATTATGTTCATCGTCACGCCACATGACTTGTACTTGTTGTTTCTTCAGCTCGGCAATAGCTAAAGGATGGTGTGTGACCATTAGTAAATGGCTGGTTTCATGATTGGGTACGAATTCACGCAGGAATTTAAGGTATTTAACGGCCCATGACGGATTAAGGTGGGTATCAGGTTCGTCGAGTAAAAATAAGGAATCTTTACCACCGGTGAACCAGAGTAAGCCCAATACGGTTAATAGCTGTTGTTCACCTTCGCTAAGTTCACGGAAAGTGAGAGGCTCCCTGCTGCTGGTTACTTTCACCCGTATGCTAACCTCAGAGATAATTTCTGACAGCAGAGTGCTTTCAAGCATTTTAAACAGTTCGTCAGCACTGAGATCTCTAGCAAATTCATGTAGTGCGTTTACGTCAGGTAAAAATAGATGAAAGAACTCATTTCGAATATAACTACCCGTTAACGACGTATCTTCTTGACGAGTTACTTTTATCGGTGACAATGTGTGCTGTATCAATTCATCCAAAAAGCGACGAACTACACCTTGTGCTCCCCAGAATAATTCCCCCTTCAGCTTAGCCCACTCAGGTTGGCGCATCACAAAATGAATACTGTCCAATCCCTCAATACCCAAATGCTCCTTAATAAACTTGCGCTGAGGACTATTTTCATCTGACAGGAAAAATGCCAAGAGCACAAACTGGCTGTGATAGGGTTTGGCATAGAATAGAGAACGAATATCTGCTTTCAAGTCAAGCTTGTTGTAGAGTAGGTTTCGATAATAATCATCACGATGCTTTCGAAAGTATTTTTCTAATCTATCCGATGGTCCGGAATAATAGGCGAATAGAAAGTTAGGAAGAAACTCTGCTTGTTTGGTTTTCTTATCGCGTTTCACTTTGGAGAAGGGTGTAAGCTTGAAATCCGCTTTGCTATCGTGTTTATCTTTGACATAAACTTGGTATTGCTTTGCTAGCGTTCCGCGGTCTGGATCTGCATCAACCTTGACGTCATACCACTTAACCCCGCCTTCCTCACCTAGTTGATAGTCCAACTCATAAGAAAATGTTGGTGCTTCACCTAAATCAAGATTGCGAAATATAGCAACCAAAGCCTCCAGAACGTTGGATTTACCGGAACCATTACGGCCTACGATAACGGTCATCAGGTGGTTTTCGTCAAAGTCCACTTTCACGTTTTCAAGATTTTTAAAGCGTGAGCGAATATGCAGTTTGTCGACTTTCATGGGCTGTCCTTAGCTCTTTGCTTTATTATTAGCCAAGGCGAACCAATCTTGACTGTCGCCACCGCGCTCAAGCTTTACAATGGACTCTTCGATGGTAAGAGCGTCACGAATATCCAGAAAGAACTGTTCCAGTTGCTCAGTACTGCTATCACTAGGGTAGCCAGCTACAGCTAACAATTGTTGGCCACTAAGCGGTTTTCCCGCTTGTTTTAGCGCTTCAACCACTTTGATAATCTGTTTACTCATACGGCCACCTGTATTTTTTTTTATAACGGAACGTGCTGGCTTAGGTTGTTTTTCGATGGCTTCACGTTCTGCCTTAATTTTTTCCAGCAAAGCTTCAGCACTTTTCTCTTCGCTGATTAAATCCGGGTTGGCGGCGCGCCAATCTGCAGTGAGTTCGCCTCGGAAAGCTTTGGCTAGGATTGATTGAGTAATTTTATTGACACGCTCTAATGCAGTTTTAGCTTTTGCTTCGGCAAGAGATGAAAAGTTGAACATTTCTTCGACGCGACTGACGATTTCGATTTGTTCTTTAAACGAAGGGAGTTGTAAAGGGTATGTAGACAAACTCTTTGCAGATAGATTTGGCTGAGCGGATCCGTTATCAAATTCATTAATTAAATCTTTAGCCGGAGGGCTAATAAGAAAATAATATGCGAAATCTCTGTCAATGTAATCACTCGGTCGGATAATTACAAGAGAGGATGCTATTGCCCCTATTTTGTAGTGGACACGTGCAGTTTTTCCCATAGTTGCACCTCGGAGGCAATAAACTAGATCTGTTGATTTCGTCTTTCCCCCACTTAAGGAGTCAAACTTAGCCTTGGAAATAAAATTCATGCGTTCATCAGAAAGTGTTCCATCTGAATTAATATGCCCTGTATTTATGAACGGAATTCCATCCTTAACATATTCATTTTTATTAGGATAGTTTTTTCCTCTATCGCCGTTTATTAGACTAACAACAGAACCCAGTCTTACCCATTGCCATCCTTCAACATGTTCGAGGTAGTGTTCATTTGGGGTTAATTTTGGTAGATTGATATTTTGTTTTACAACTACATTACTGAGTTTATTCTTTAATCGCCATCCCTCCGTCAACTTCCCACTAACTGCGGCGGTGAGGATCGATTGGCGGAAGGTTTTTAGGATTTCCGGGATGCGTTCGAGGCGAGCCTTAATGGCATCCACCTGCACCAACAAGGTATCAAGTTTATCGGCAATAACTTTTTGCTCAGCAAGCGGAGCTACAATAAATGGAGCAGCTAATCCATCTTTAGTTCCGAGTCGGGGCATATTCACGCCGTAGCTTACAGAATTTACAAAATCAATAAAAACTTCAGTTTTCAACCAGTAAAAGAGGTACCGATTGTCAATAAATGGCTCAGCATTTAGAGGCATGATTTCAGTCGAACAAACGCCAGAACTGTCCGCAATGACAACTTTATTTAAGTAAGGTCGCAGTTTCCCGTAAAGGACATCTCCTTTACGGAATTTATTTTTCGTGCTTTTAAATGGTCGTGCAGTTGCATCTAGCCGTTGTATGATCTTTGAGCTATCTTTTTCTATATCTTCGAGCTCAAGTACCCAAGTGTTACCTGTAACGTCAGATAATTCGCATTTTTCGGTTTTACCATAGGGAACTACATCACCGAGCTGGACTCTCAGCCAAGGTAAAGAAGTCTCAATCATTATTCGGCCCCTTCCAATGCGATCAATAAACTATCCAGCTCACTCAATGCTGCTTCTAATTCTTCTTTTGCCTCGCGAGCGAGAACGTTTGGCTCGGATAAACCAGCCGCATCGACACTCTTTTTGTCTTTTAACCATGAGATATCCAGCGAATCACCTTTATTATTGGCTATCCATTCACGGCTGAAGTAGCGCCAGCGAGAATGGGCTAGCTGTTCATCAACATTCAGGTTTTCTTCTACTGCTTCTGTATCAATTTCAATATCTGTTGCACCAAAGCTGTATTCACCTTCGGTGCGCTTGCTGGTGCCGTCTGGATTATCTCCGAACACTTTTTCGAACGCGCCGAGGTGCTGATCTGTACCGAAATCTTCTGGCGCAAAGCCAATATCTGAATTACCGAAGGGTGTACGTTTACCAAAACTTGGCATATTGGTACGTAGATCGTATACCCAGACGTTCTCAGTGCAGTTATCTTGTTGATATTTATCTTTGTCAGAGCCTTTAGTAAAGAACAGAACATTGGTTTTAACACCTTGGGCGTAAAAAATACCAGTGGGCAGTCGCAAGATAGTATGAAGATTGCACTTATTCATTAAGTCACGACGTACATCGGTACCAACCCCAGATTCAAATAGTACATTATCGGGTACCACTACAGCAGCTCGACCGCCAGCTTTAAGCTTCAAATAAATATGCTGCAAAAAAGCTAATTGCTTATTTGTATTGGGGAATGGAATATCGTTACGTAAAGGACGTTGTCCCCCAGCCTTATTACCAAAAGGGGGATTGGCTAAGATTACATCGGCTTCATCCAACCCTGCTACGTCATCAGTCAGTGCATCACCATAGATAATGTGTGCATCTAAATCATGTAAAAAGGTATTCATTAAGCAAATTCGACGAGTATTTTTCTCTATTTCCACTCCTTGATATTTAGGAGGGTTCAATTGATACTCTTTTCGTGAATATTTGACTCGAATATAGCTGTCAGCAGAAACTAAGAAGCCACCACTTCCTGATGCAGGATCTTGAATCAATTCGCCAATACTCGGTTTTATCAATCTCACTATCGTGTTAACTAAAGAGCGTGGAGTAAAATACTGCCCGGCCCCCGAACGCGTATCTTGAGCACTTTTATCAATTAAACCACTATAGAGGTCGCCAAACCCATCTTTTCCTACTTGGTGCCACTCTATTTTCGAAATACCATCTACAACAGCTTTTAAATTTTCAGAATGGGAGAAAACGGTTGTAGGGAATGCGTAAATCTCTCTTATGACTTCATTTTTAACATACGCACCCAAGTGAGTGAGCATCTCTTGATAAAACCCTAATAATCCTGCTTCTGGATGGGATTCAAGATCAGCCCAGCGGTAGCCTTGAGGTATCAGCTTTTCTGAACCATTCTCTTGAGCAATCTTCAAAAAAAGCAAATAACTTAGTTCAGAAACATACTGATAATAGGTGATACCATCACCTCTTAGTATGTTGCAGAGACTCCAAATTTTTTGAACGATCGTTTCTTGCTTCATATTTTCAATTAACTCAGGATATAGTTGCGCTCACTTTAAACGAGAATACACTATAACATAATGAAAAGATACAATAATTTAACCGAGCAACAGCCCAGTCTATGAGCCCTCAGATTTAGATAATGTATAACTTGCTTCAATGCTTTTTCTCTATCAAAAGATATGGATGGGACCAGTCAGTTATCTCTTCATATGTAACAAACCCGTCGTGCTCCAGTGCGCAAACACCCTTATGGCTGGCAACATAATCGTATACAGCCTGACTTTCCAAACCCTGTAACATGTGCGACAACAGCTTCCGGCGCATCACATCTGACTTCCTGCGTTTACGCGCTGCCACATCTTTATAGGTAATGTTGAAAGGCTGTCCTACCGCGTTGGTAACGCATTTACCATAACGGTTGGTTTTAGCAGTGCCTTCATAACGATCCAGCAGTAAAGCCAGATCTCGCCTCAGAGGTTTCAGAAGGTGCTTCCAGCGTTTCAGTACTCGCTTTGCTTCTACCTTACCTAGCTCACGATTCAACAAGCGTCGGGTACTGGATTTAAGCGATAGTGTAACGAATCCTGCATTGAATACGCTGGAAAACCTGAATTGCTTCACCAGTTCTTCAGCAACACGTAATACCCGGCAGATGTATTGAGTTTCCAGCACCTCCAACGACTTAGACGAAATGCCAATATCCAACAACTCATGTCGCAGTATCTCAAGCTGGCATCCCTTGATGTCATAGTTCACACCACGTGCCAGACACGCCCACTTCATTTCTGACGGTAGAGTCTGGAAGCCAGTGCCAACTTCAAAGGATCTCCCACCAATGTACGCAGTTTTATAAGATTGCCTGTAAGAAACCGTTAACGGTAATTCCTTCACCAGATCCACTCCTGTTTCAGCCAGTCGCGACAGGAAGTTGAAAATGAATATTTTGTTCTTCTTTGTGGGATACTCGTTATAGTAATCCAGCAGTGCCTCCAGATTGATTTCAAGCGGCTCAAGGTTGTTCCAGACACTCACTACCAGCTCCCTGAAGGCAGCGTTAGGGATATCGCGTTTAGACTGCTGATGTTTAGCTTTCTGCCCACGGTCGATCGCAACTCCAATCAGATCATCAAATGAGTAGCTTTTACGCTTGGTGAAAATGTCAGTCAGATAATGGTAGCGATCCTTACGGCTAAGGTATGCCTCACGGTCGTTGCCAAACAACTTACGCAGAACACGTTGAGAAACAGCATATTCCCGGCATAAATGATTAGTATTTGAATACCCGGTTAGTTTGATAATTCCCGCGCTTGCCAGTGCCTCGATTGCGCGTTCATGCGTCGGCCCACTTTTCTTAAATACTCCGGGAAGTTTCTCTCTACCCAGCTCAAATGGTACTGGCACAGAATAAGACCATTTTTTATTCGCCTTAATCTTTGCTTTCTTTTTGTTCTTACGACTACAGGTAGCGACACAAATAACATGCTGAAGGAATACTGCTATATTACGATAAAAGGGACGCCGCAGACTTGGCACACCATTATAAGGAATACTGAAAATAACTTCTTTGAAATACTCCAGTGTTGAACCTGTCACAAGAATATTGTTATGTGTAATATATGGTTTCATAATTCACCTGTATATTGAGATCAAAGCACCATGCCCTGACCCCATTTATTTACAACTGAATTACTCAAATCATATGTGAACCCAACAAGGTTCAGATGCTGGGATAATGATCATAATACTGGAGGCTGGAGCCTCATGATAGCTGATACTGGATAATGGCTATAGTATGCAATGACATATATATAGTAATATAGAGATAGAGTGTATATAGAGCATAATAGACATAGCTATATACCTTGTAGACGTAAATAGCGATTAAATATCAGCTCAGCCAGAATGGGATTAGCGGATACGTAAAACGTTACCGGTTATTAAGCGGCACAACTTCCCCCCGGTAATATTCAATAGCGGTTGTAGACACATGTTGTTTTCTTGATTTTGATCTTTTGAAACCTCGAATTTGCTCAAAACCGCCGATCCTTGCAACTGTCAGAGTCAGGAAAAACCATCGGCGGTTTTCCCCTGGCATTGTACGAGGTGCAGATCTGACACTAAACAGCTGCGGTAGTTAGCCGGTCTACCACGCAAAAACTCAGCAACGTTGGGCGGTATTGAGGGAAGAATTCAGCGACACAAGTGACATGAAGAACCTCCTCACCGAGTATAAAAGCCAAAGATATGGCGGCCAAAAGACCGCCATCAATCTTGGTTAATGCTGGAACTAAGGTTTTGAATGCTCCTGTTCCTGACGTTTTTGATGCCGTGTTTTGCGCTTCCGCTTGCGAGTATCCTCAACAAACTGGCTGACAGCCATCTCTTCCCCGGTCGCAAACTCTGGCTTTAATGTACCAATAACCTGCCCCAGCTTAGCCATACAGATAGGCCAAAAAGACCAGACGTCATTCTTGTCGAACAGCTCTACCTCATTAAGGCTCAGGAGATTACTGAATTTACGGGCCAGACGCCCCCCTGAATCACCACGCCTCAAGACATCTACCCATGCTTTGATCCCATTAGTTTTAGGGCGGTCATTGGTAAAAACAGCGTTCATTAGTTCCCCTTCCAGTTTGCGCTTATACACCAACAAACGCTCAAAGGGATGTTCGAGCTTTGAGAGGTCCGACAACATCAGATCTTTCTGCCTGAATCCTCGCCTACCAGGACCAGTAGACTCAGGTTGTATACGCATTTCAACACGTAGAAACTTCGGATGTTCTTCCTTGTCAATTTCAAGGAAATACTCCCGTTTACGCCTCCCTTTTTCATTCACATATCCTGCTTGCTCAGGGAATGTGATCCTCTTAAATAGCGTGGCATCGATCTTGCCATAGATTAACACTGATAGTTTCGAGTCAAACGCCCCAAGGGATAACCCCGGCAACCCTTTATCATTATCGTAGTCTTTATAAATCGATGACTTTTTTAGGCCCCAAAGATAGTCATTCAACTTGCACCCATAGATATCCAGAGCGATATCAAGCCGGGTGACCCATGCCCGCGCCAGCAGGTGAGCAAAAGTCTCACCGAGACGGTCACTCAACCACTTAAGCAGTAGACCCATCCGTTTACCCGTCATGTGTTGGGGATGAAACTGGATACTGAACCCGCCAGTTCCTGTTGCTTTTGGCCCCCACATGAGATATGCCAGCATTGGTGCATCAGGTTCATTACGTGAAATGCACAAACCATACTTGTAAGGGTGACATGTCCCTGTTGCGTTCCGGGGAGATTTCTTCTGCACAACATAGTTTTTCCACTCCCGTTCCGGTAAAGACTGCAACTTCTGAACAAACTCAGATTTCTCCTCCTCACTGTGGAAGCGGGATACGATTGAAAGCCAGTCGATGCGCAGCTTCATCTCATGCCCCTCAAGGCTGTCACAAATCTTATCTGATGGACTAAATTCAACATTCTTCTTGTTAAGCAACTTATTCTTTTTCATTGGTGTTCCGTATCAGGGACTAACCCGATTAAGGAACAGAGAGCATCAGCAACCCATCAGAAATCAGTAGTAACTGTGGTGAATCGATTGTGTAGTTAAACCAGCGTCAGCATTGACTGATATGTTCTCTGTTCATGGTTATACGTGCGTGAATAACGTGCTGTTAGACGTTCATGCACTTACTGAACACGCTGGCGGTCAGCCAGCCACTGGTTAACTTCATGTTCGTAGAAACCTACCGAACGGATACCTATGCGGACCTGCCGGGGGAATTCATTACGCTGGAGCATTCTGTAGAGTGAAGCCCTGCTCATGGCACAACGTTCAAGAACTTCCGGGACTTTGATGATACGAATTGTGGTCATAACGCACCTGTTTAAGTTACGCATCGGCTGATGCGAACAGGCTTTTACAACCATCATTTCCACCCCTATTTTGGTCAAAAATGCCAAAAGAAACTGTTGCATAATCGAAAAATCAAATTTGCAACAGTTGCTTTTGTGAATTAGTTCAGGCTTAATCCTCAACAAAGCAACTGTTGCTTTTTCATGTGATGGTTGAATACAACATTGGGGGCTTAATGAAAAATCAGAAAACAAGCGATGCCGTGATCCGGGTTTTTGCCAGTAGGGAAAACCTTGAAGAGGAGATTGGAAGTGCTTTCTCGATCAATATGAATAAACAGGTGAAGGCGAGGTTGCGTGAGTTATGTGTGTTCTATGGTCACGAGGACATGCTCACAAGGAAATCAGGAACAGGCCGGCGTTTTAGCGATGTACTGGCCAGACTGATTGATGCTCATTACATTGCTTATGTATTCAAACCTCAAACTGATCCAGCCAAGAAGTTGATTAAAGCTTTCAAGCATGTTCATCTTTTGAAAATGAGGGGCAAGGATAATGAAACTATCAAGGAGTCCATGATCGACAAAGGATTTGATAGGCCTGGAGCTATTGCAGATGTCCTGACAGACCCAAAAATGGACCCTAAAGCATGGTCAGAGAAGGACGTAGAAAAGATGCTAAACCCGGAGAAAGTACTAAAGCTTTTGATGAAAATCGAAAGTAAACAAAAGGGGTGAAATTGCTCCTAGCGACATACTTTCACAACACAGGTAAATGATACCGTCACCAGCATTTGAGCCGTCTGCTGGCGTTCACTTTCATAGCCTCACCACGACAGTCATAGCGTGTCGTGGTGGATATGTCGCTGTGGCCTGCCAACTGGCGGACGGTGTTGATATCCACGCCCTGCTCCAGCAAACGGGTGATGAAGGTGCGCCGCATGTCATGTGGGGTAAACCGCGCTATGCCTGACGTTTGCTGTAACTGCTCCAGGATACCCGTTAACCCGGTTGTTGTCAGCGGCTGGCTGGCGACCTTACTGTTGCGCTGGATACGGCTGAACAGTACGCTGTCAGACTTGTCTGGGCTGACTTTCAGCCACGCACGGATGGCCTTTTCTACTGTATCCGCCACATGAATTTCGCGGTATTTGCGCCCCTTCCCTTGCCTGACTGTCAGGATGCCATTGTCATAGTCCCGGCGTTCAAGTTTGACCAGTTCCCCGGCCCGCAGCCCCGTTCCACAAAGCGTCAGCACAATGGCGGTATCTCGACAGCGCCGTACCGGTTGCTGATGCTGTTTTGCAGCCTGAATCAGTGCCCGGATTTCCTGCCTGTCCAGCGCCCTTCCTTTGCGCTGGATATCACCGCTCACGCGCTTCACTGATCGGATACGTGCCAGCGTTTCGGCATCCATGCAATTGAGGTTAAAGGCCGTCTGCGCTGCACCCCGGAGTGCTGACAACGCCATGTTCACCGATGACACGGCGTAACCGTCATCCAGCAGTGCCGCACGTACTTTAGCGACGGCGGCGTAGTTCAGTTGTTCCCACGGATAGTCAGTTGCATCCGCACCTCGTTTAAGTATGCTGGCGCTGCGGTTTAACAGGCTGGTGATGCCCCGCCGCCCCGAGGGTGCCAGACCGCCAATATACGCATCGAACACGGTGGTTTGCACCACTGGCGCAATCTGACGTAACGCAGTCCGGCTCATGCGCCTAACCCGCAATAACGTACATTAAACCAGGTAACTTTCAGCATCACACCAGCCCCGCTCAGCCATCGACACCGTTTCAGTCCCGGCGACGATAAAGTGGTCAAGCAACCGCACATCCAGCATTTCCAGCAGCTCCTGAAGTTTTTTGGTCAACCTGATATCGCAACGGCTGGGTTCAGGCTCGCCGCTGGGGTGGTTGTGGACAAGGATGACTGCGGCAGCGTTATATTTCAGTACGCGTTTGATAACTTCGCGGGGGTGAACGCTGACCGAGTTTAACGTACCCCTAAACAGGATTTCACGGTGCAGCAGCTGATTCTGATTATCGAGCAGGATGATGCCAAACTCTTCATGTTCAAGCGGTGCCAGCTCAACCATTACGCACCGTCGAACATCATCAGGGGAGCAGAGCTGAACCCCACGCTGATAGTACCGGCTGATGATGTCACGCGCCTGATCGAGGATACGGGTTTCACGCTGGGTAAACATGGTCATGTCAGAACTCCCGTTCAATGAAGTAAATGGCGTCGGGAAACAGCTGGCGGCGGGTTACGCCAGTACGCAGGGAGAAAGCTGTACGGGGCATGGTAGTTCGCCCGTTGCTGTCGAAGAAACAGAGCGTTTCTTCATCTATTTTGACCAGAAGGGACCAGTGAAACTGGTCGCTGAGCATAATCAGGCGGGAGTGGTCAGTGACGTCAAGAAACCGCTGCATTTCTCTGAAAAGTCGCCCGTCTGATAACCCTCGCTTCCCTGCAAAGGGCTTGGTGATTTCAACCGGGAACTGGCGGCTGTAATGTCCTTTCTGCAACACCTGCGCCATCAGCCAGTCTAAACGGTCTTCTTCAATCCCTTCAGTCAGCCATTCATGCAAAGGCCAGCGCTGCTGATAAGCCTGAATAAGCCGATTCATTAACGGGCGTCGTTTCACTCTGCCGTCATACAGCCAACTCAGCATGTTAACCACGCAATAAGCACCGCAAAGACAGTCCAGTTCGCCCTGTTGAGACGCACGTATCCCTCTGTCAGTTCTCACAGATAATTCCCCATAAAGTAGTGATAGTTAGTGCAGAGGGATTAGCTTTCCCACAGGACGGTAATGGTGTAGACGTTCATTGCGTGATACTGAATAAAGTTGGATTGCCAGAGTTCAAACAGCTCCCTTCCGGCGTTAACAGCCAGATCACCAATATGAGCAAGAAAGACATATTGCTGACTCCAGCTAAAATCAATTTCCTTTTCCAGTTCGGGGTATACCACTCCCATATAACTGAAGTCGGTAATGTAATCAAAATACCACTCGTCATTGCGAGAAATAAGCCGTATTTCGACAGGATGGTAACCGCCATTTTCAGCGCTGTAACTCAGATCTTTAAATAACAGACTGACGGCTGTAATTTTGGTTTTATGCGGCGGTGGATTTCCCGCTTCATTTAATATGATATTGATTAATTCCTGATCGACGGGCATAGCTAGCCCTTCCTGACGTATAACACTCATCGTTTTTATTCCGGTAAATATGCATTTGAATTGATGATAAAAACCAATAATTGACCATTGCCCATACTGACTGTTTAGACGATAGACGTCCTCCCATCACGATGGGATAATAAAATGAAATGCTAAGTTGGCAATCAGTTTGTATCAGCTACTGGACAATATGACACTATCCAGCAATGTTATTTTACCAGGGACATGATTTTGATGCAAATAGTTTCACCAAGAAACTATTTTGATTGTTATTTTATAAACTCATCTAAAAACATAATTAAGCTTTTTCTCTTAGTGTTATCTAGTTTATTCCAGACTTGATCGAGACGTTGTTTTAATTCAATGTCAAGCCCAGTGGCATAGTTAACTGGGATATCAGAAACATTTAAATCCTCCATACAATCAATAAAGAACCAGCTTATTGGAGTTTTTAAAGCAACAGCAATTTTGACTAAATGAGCAATATTGATCTTATTCGTTCCGCGTTCATAGCGGGAAAGTTGTTGTTGAGAGATATCGATAGTCTCTGCAAGATCGGCAGCAGTTAACCCTGCTTCTTTACGCCTGGTCTGAATACGCTGTCCTACCAGCTTATCTGCTGAATCTGCCATCAGTTTAACCATCATATGTTCTCCAGAGCGTCCATAAGAGGAATTCTGGGGCTTTTTTACTCTTGCATGAACATCACTAATGGACATAAAATTGATACTTATATCCTTTATAGACAAAACAAACTGCAACAGATCAACTAGGCTGCATTGAAAGCCCCATCAGTTGAGCAGCAGAGCAAAGGTGGACAAAAAGGAGAACATTGTGGGAACAACCATTACTGAGATAACGGATTGCTTTGAGTACTTTTTCAGCTCACTTTATCGCAGAGAGTTCGTCAAAACCCTGCGCCTGAATGAATGTAGCGAGCGGGAATTACTGCCTCTGGTACGTTGCTATTTACTAGGTTGGTATGCTGATAACGTCTCACCAGAAGTCAAAAGCAAGCTGCCAGGAACTGTATCCGGTCACGGTTACATTGATTTTGTGATTGATGATGTAGCCGTTGAGTTTGCAGTACGTAAACCAACTGCGGCACGTTCCAATGTCTCCGCGACCGTCAACAGTACAGAAGTTAAGAAATTGATGAAGCACGACGGCAGAGCCTTACTTGTGCTGTTTGACTTCTCTGACACGCCCTACTCAGAAGAACAGATCGAATCTTTCCGCAACTGGCCCTCTCTCGGTCGAGGGAATCACCGTAAATCAGCTTTCAATGTGGTCTATTTTTTTGTGGAAAAACGCAGACCGCTGGCTCTGGGGAAAATCACCAAAAACATTCGTATCAACTAACAAGGAATTTAATGATGAAAAGAACATTTGTTGCATTATTACTGGCAGCCGTTGCCCTTCCGACAATCGCTGCTCAGTACTCCAAACCCGGTGCTATTTTAACGCTGAAACCAGGTAATAGTAATGCTGAGTTCAGTATAAGTGCGTCAAACAAAGATGGCATAGGGACCTGCAATATGGAGGGGACAGCACAACAAATAGCTGCTGGCGAGAATCAGAATCACCGTTGGGTTTGGAATGATAGTTCCAGCCAGTGCGTTGCTATGTTCAGTGAAATGAATAATGGGAAAACCGGCGTTATGACGCGTGGTTGCGAAGGATACTGCGGTGCTTCTGCGTCGGGTTTAATGGATGGCCAATACAACAAAAAATAACAAGATAACAACTCTGAATTGAAGGAAAACAATAAATGAAAATGAACGTACTTCTGGTTCTGATTGCTGCGAGTTTGATGGTTGGTTGCGGTGATAAGACGCCCAAATGCAACAGTGGAGAAGCTAAGAATCTGGTAGTTGATATTGCCCACAAACAGATCAAAAAACAGTTTGAGCAGCTCAGAAGCTCTCAAATGTCGGGAATGGTACCTAGCAATACTGACAGTCTCCTACAAAACGTTCTTAACGTCAGAACATTAAGTCATAACTCATCAGCAGATACTTATGAGTGTGCGGCAAATCTTCAGATGACTATTGCGGATGAGCAATCTAAACTTCCCAACACAACTGAGATACCGATAACTTTTAGAATTCAGAAGACAGATAATAATGGAGATTTTTATATCAGCATATTAGGCTTATAACTTAATAAAAAAACTAATAATCAAAAAAAATAAACCCGTGAAAAAGGGTTTATTTTCATCAGATCATTTTACTAACGGATCGAAAAAAGGAATTTTCTCAGCTTGGCAGACAGCTTTTAAACTTTTATCTGATGTAACCAAGACTAAGGCTCTTCCTTTTTTTGCCTCAACAGCTACACTTGCAGCTACTAATGCATCATGCGAGCCAAATGCATATTTGTGAGCATATTCCCTAAGAATATATCGACCTTTATTTATTGCTTCTGAGTTTAAAGAAATAGATGTTGCCTTTATCGCGCCTCTTTGATTTTCAATATCACTTAACAATTTCAATAATGCTTTAAAAACTTTATTTTTAAGCTTGGGCCTTTGCTCTACAAAACAAGTATGTGAACAACTCATCAATTCATTTTCATTATAAACCTTTCTTGAACATCTTTCACTTGAACCTTTATTACTACCACGCTTATATTTACCTAATACAGAATATATTTCCATGGAAACAATTTCAGGGATTAAAAATGACATTACATCCCCCTCCGAAATCCGCTTCTCTAATATCAGCGCTGATTCTGTTTTTGGGTACTTAAAAAGAAGTGCATAAGCATTAGTATCAAGTGCATAGGTCTCTTTCATTTTTATGCCTCACAATCCCTTGAATAAGTCACTGGGGAGTTGCTTCAATAAGTTTTCACGTTCATCTTCGGACATAGGATCTAGCATATCTTTAATTTGCTTAACGGTATCCCATAGATCAGCCGTTGCTCCTTTGCTAATGTAACCATCCACACCTAAGTTTATTAGCTTTCTCATCACTGGAGGATCTTGATAGTTTGTATAAACCACCACGTCAACATATGGATCTATCTTCCTCAAACTCTCAAGAATTTCATCCCCCGTCATGCCTGGTAGTTTTAAATCTAAAATAATTAGATCATAACCACCAGGATGGATTAGTTTCAATGCATCCTCCCCATTATTCACCCACTGAACTTCAATCCCTTCTTCTTCTAAAGCTCCTTTGAGCATTTCAGCTGTTTTTACTTCATCTTCAACTAATAATATTGTATTCATTTATCATTAACCTCATTTGATTTATTTTTAGGAAGGGTAAGTACAAATTTAGCGCCGCCCTTATATTTAGCATCCACAAAAATCCTTCCTCCGAGCATTTTAAGTATATTCCACACAATAAACAACCCCAAGCCCTCACCTTGCCCAGGGGCTTTTGTAGAGTAAAAAGGATCGAATATTTTATTCCTACTCTCCACAGGAATTCCAACACCTGTGTCAGCAAAGCTAATGCTCACATCATTCACATTTTCAGAAATCATAATATTTATCTCTTTTTCTGATTTTTTATTGCTTTCATTAATAGCATCAATTGCATTAAGAAGTAAATTACTAATTAGTTGATCAAATTTAACTGGATCACAGAATATGACAACCTTTGAACTATATTTTACAACTACATTTATCCCACTCTCAACTAATCTTGGACTTTCACCTTTAACTCTCTTATCGATTCTTTCATAAAGATCAAACAGTTCTGTAGTACCTCTACTTGAGGTTAAGGGAGAAAGTCGTCTTACTAACCCCCCCATTCTCTCTGTCTCTTCCAATATAGATTGGAATACTTTCTCAACAATAGAAATATCTAAATCAGCCTCAAGCTTCCTCCTATAAAATTGGATCGTGTATCGTATATTTGTTAAAGGTTGACCTAATTCATGAGAAATTCCTGTCGTAAGATCACTGATTGCCGCCAACTGTTTTTGGTGCTCAAGTTGCGAGTGTAACTCTTGAATTTTTGAAACTAATGAACTTTCACTTTCTTGGGCTTCGTAATTAAACTTCCCTTTAACTTTTGGATTTTTCTTAGTAATCCTTAATATTATTTCATTTAATTCCTTTACTTCATCAACCATCCCAAATCTTATATAGAAATTCCTTGCAGTCCTCAGCGCAGGTAAATTTTCGGAAAAGCCTTTTTTAATATGCCTTAATATAGTCTGGGCTGAATGAATGTCATCCTGAAACTCAAAATAGTATATAAGTTCATACAAAATATTGAAATCATCTGCCCTAAGAAGTTGTGGATTGCTCTCGAATAAAATATCGGCTGGATAATAATTGTTCTGCAACCTGCAAATCCTTAGCAAGGCCCTTACGGCAACAGGCTGAATTTTAACACTAAGTAACTCCTGAAGTATATCAATAGCATTAGAATAATAATTATACTTTTCGTAAATTGACACACAATGAAAATCAATCATCCAATATTTAACTGACCTTGCACGGTGCAAAATTACAGTATTTAAAAGTTGGATCAAAGAATCACTAGAGTTAGACTCAACTCTTTTGCTGAATTTAGTAAATTCACTAAATTTAGAATCCCTCGATGATAACGCCCTGAACTCAGTCAACAATGGGGAAATAATTTCTTTTGGATCTGTATCTTTATCAATCAGCTTTTTTAACTCATTAGCAACATCATTACTTATTAAATCAGACTCAGTAATTTTCAGAACTTTATCTTTCAGGGACGAAAATGATTTATCATCTATTAACTTTTTCATCCTAAAAAAACGAGTTGCGAAATATCTTAGATCTTTCTTGCCAGCATTAATATATTTTATGTTATCTATTAAAGCTGAAGCAGATTGTTGTAAATCACCGTTCTGAAGGTAAATATCAGATAGAATATTTCTCAAAATTTTATTGGATTCATCATTTCTTAAATTCTGAACACAGCATTCTATCGCTTCCTGCACTCGTTTGTTATATCGTAAATCTTTAACTTGTTCGGCTACAGATTTCCGATGTGATTGTAATGTCTTTAATCCAGAATGATCATTATCATAAAAAACCATCACATATACCTTATCAAATTATCCAAATTATTTTCTCGATACATCAGGAACTATCAAGTTCTATCAAACCATATTAATGTCTAGATAATCAGCCCACACTTGCAACCACTTCCGACACTCAGCATCATACTTATACAAATTATAAATCCCTTCAACACCGCCGCGCGTATGACCCAGTACAGCTTCTGCTACCTCGTTTGGACATTGCAAACGGGATAGCCCTGTCCGTACTGTACGGCGCAGATCATGGGGCGTCCAATGAGGTATATCAAGCATATGACCGCTTTCACGTAAACGCCATGAGTTTTCAGTTAGATACTTCTGCTGGATTGGCTTCTTAGTAGCCTGAGAAGGGAATAGATATTTGTCAGAGGTAAGGCGTAGAATTTTGAGAAAGTCGATCGCTTGATCCGATAACTGAACGTAACGTTCTATCCCAGTCTTGGTTTCTCTAAGATGAATGGTGCCTTTTTCAAGATCAACATCCTTCCATGCCATATTACAGACCTCACCGGTACGACACCCGGTCCAGAGAGTCAGACGTAACACGTTTTTGATCGTTGGCGTATAAGCAGAGCCCGGAAGCCATTTAAGGAATTTTGCAAGCTCGTCCTCACTCAGTACTCGTGTTCCACGTCCATTTGTGAGCTTGATTCTGGTCTGTCGTAAGCTGGATTTTGCTAACAACGCTGGATTCGCAAAACTGTCATCAAAGCGCCCAAGGCCAATTGCATACTCATAAGCGAGTGAAAGTTCCCTCAGAACATTACCGGCCTGTACGGTTGCCCCTCGGGCTACAATGCCATTGATTAAATCAATGATATCCTGGCGCGTAATCTCAGCAGCATTTCGTGTTCCCAGGCTTTTGACGGCATCACCATAAAGAGTACGACGGACTTCGGCCTGCCCTTTCGGTTTTCTGGCACCGGGTATGATCTTTCCATCCTTCGTTTTACGATCCTCAATACGTTCAGTAAGATACAGTTCAACTAATCCCTGTACGGTCAATTCAGGGATCTTAGCCTGTTCAGCTTCAATCGCACGCTGGAGCTTATCTTGTTTGAGTTCAGTCGCAGGACACCGACCTTCCTGTCGGAGGAGCTTTAATTCGTGAAGTTTAAGACGTGCAGCGGCGAGAGAAGTCTGCGGGAAGTTACCAATTTTAACCTGAGCAAGCTTGCCAGTCAGAGGACTTGTGTAACGGTAGAAAAAAGACTTAACCCCGGTTGCACCACAGGAGACACGTAAGCCACGATTTTCGCCTATATCAGCCTTATCTTTGTCGCCAGGCTTCATCATTTCTACCGCTTTAAACGAAAGTGGCTTTCCCTCTTGTTTTCCTGCCATAAAGACTCCGTTATCATGCACCTTATGCAGTCATGAACATAAATGTAGGTTGCGCTGAATGTGCCCATATTTTACCAGGCTATAGGTAGGCAAGCTACACTTTAACCTACATTTAAATGTAGGATTTCATGATATTCGATGAGACAACGTGAAACTTAATGATAACAATAAAAATCACTAACTCATTAAAAATTAAGAAAATGGACATCACAAACCGATGAGTACAATAGAAAATTTAGACTCTCACACCCCAATGATGCAGCAGTATCTGAAGCTGAAGGCTCAGCATCCGGAGATCCTGCTGTTCTATCGTATGGGCGACTTTTATGAGCTGTTTTATGATGATGCCAAACGGGCCTCTCAGCTGCTCGATATCTCGCTGACCAAACGCGGCGCCTCGGCGGGTGAGCCCATTCCTATGGCCGGGATCCCGCACCATGCGGTGGAAAACTATCTCGCCAAACTGGTCAACCAGGGTGAATCGGTGGCCATTTGCGAACAGATTGGCGACCCGGCCACCACCAAAGGTCCGGTCGAGCGCAAAGTGGTGCGTATCGTCACGCCTGGCACTATCAGCGATGAAGCGCTGCTGCAGGAACGTCAGGATAACCTGCTGGCCGCTATCTGGCAGGACAGCAAAGGCTTTGGCTATGCGACGCTGGATATCAGCTCTGGTCGTTTCCGTCTGAGCGAACCGGCCGACCGCGAAACCATGGCCGCCGAGCTGCAGCGTACCAACCCGGCTGAACTGCTGTATGCCGAAGATTTTGCCGAATCGACGTTGATTGAAGGCCGCCGCGGCCTGCGCCGTCGTCCGCTGTGGGAGTTTGAAATCGACACCGCGCGCCAGCAGCTGAATTTACAGTTTGGCACCCGCGACCTGGTCGGTTTCGGCGTCGAAAATGCGCCGCGCGGTCTCTGTGCCGCCGGCTGCCTGTTGCAATATGTCAAAGATACCCAGCGCACCTCCCTGCCGCACATTCGCTCCATCACCATGGAGCGCCAGCAGGACAGTATTATTATGGACGCGGCAACCCGCCGTAACCTTGAGATTACCCAGAATCTGGCCGGTGGTTTCGACAATACCCTGGCGTCGGTGCTCGACTGCACCGTGACGCCGATGGGCAGCCGGATGCTCAAACGCTGGCTGCATATGCCGGTACGCGACACGGCGGTGCTGGTCGAACGCCAGCAAACCATAGGCGCGCTGCAGGAGCGTTATACCGAACTGCAGCCGGTGCTACGTCAGGTGGGCGATCTGGAACGTATTCTGGCGCGACTGGCGCTGCGCACCGCGCGTCCGCGCGACCTCGCCCGCATGCGTCATGCGTTCCAGCAGCTGCCGATCCTGCGCGAGATGCTGGCTGACGTCAGCTGCGCGCCGGTCCAGCGGCTGCGCGATAAAATGGGCGAGTTCAGCGAACTGCGCGAACTGCTCGAACGCGCAATTATCGACGCGCCGCCGGTGCTGGTGCGCGACGGCGGCGTTATTGCCCCGGGCTACCATGAGGAGCTCGATGAATGGCGCGCGCTGGCGGATGGCGCCACCGACTATCTCGATAAGCTGGAAATTCGCGAACGCGAACGCCTGGGGCTGGACACGCTGAAGGTCGGTTACAATGCCGTGCACGGTTACTACATTCAGATCAGCCGCGGCCAGAGCCAACATGCTCCGATTCACTACGTCCGCCGCCAGACGCTGAAAAACGCCGAGCGCTACATTATTCCGGAACTGAAGGAGTATGAGGACAAAGTACTGACGTCGAAAGGGAAAGCGCTGGCGCTGGAGAAACAGCTCTACGAGCAGCTGTTCGATATGCTGCTACCGCACCTTGCCGACCTTCAGCAAAGCGCCAGCGCGCTGGCGGAACTGGATGTACTGGTTAACCTCGCCGAACGCGCGGAAACCCTGAACTACTGCTGCCCGACCTTCAGCGACAAACCGGGTATTCGCATCAGCGAAGGCCGTCACCCGGTGGTCGAACAGGTGCTGAAGGAGCCGTTCATCGCCAACCCGCTGAGCCTGGCGCCGCAGCGCCGGATGCTGATTATTACCGGCCCGAATATGGGCGGTAAAAGTACCTATATGCGGCAGACCGCGCTGATTGCGCTGCTGGCCTATATCGGCAGCTACGTCCCGGCGGAGAAAGTTGAAATCGGCCCTATCGATCGCATCTTTACCCGCGTCGGCGCGGCAGATGACCTGGCAAGCGGCCGTTCCACCTTCATGGTAGAAATGACCGAAACCGCCAATATTCTGCATAATGCCACCGAACACAGCCTGGTGCTGATGGATGAAATCGGCCGCGGGACCTCCACCTACGACGGTCTGTCGCTGGCGTGGGCCTGCGCCGAAAGTCTGGCCAATAAGATTAAGGCGCTGACCCTTTTTGCCACCCACTACTTCGAACTGACCCAGCTGCCGGAGAAAATGGAAGGCGTGGCGAACGTCCATCTTGATGCGCTGGAACATGGCGATACCATCGCCTTCATGCACAGCGTCCAGGATGGCGCCGCCAGCAAAAGCTACGGTCTGGCGGTTGCCGCACTGGCGGGCGTGCCTAAAGAGGTGATTAAGCGCGCGCGGCAGAAATTACGCGAGCTGGAGAGTATTGCCCCAGGCGTCGCCGCCACGCAGGTCGATGGTACGCAGATGTCGCTGCTCTCCGCCCCGGAAGAGACCTCGCCGGCGGTAGAAGCGCTGGAAAATCTCGACCCGGATTCTCTGACCCCGCGTCAGGCGCTGGAGTGGATTTACCGGCTGAAGAGCCTGGTGTAACGCCTTCTTATTCCGCAGAAGTGACAAAAGGGCAGCCCGTAAAGCGCTGCCCTTTTCGAAAATAAATGGCTGCAAGGCTCATACGCCGGCCTCAGTGGATAGAATTATCTGCCGGGACTTACGTCTAGCCGGATCCTGTCAATGCTCAACGCCAGACAGCCTCAGGCACCCACCGCGATTCTCACTCCGCCGGTCGGCAGAAATTATCAGCTGGAAATCAAACGGAATGATTTTATTATCGATTGCGAGAGGGATCGCCAATACTCAAATGCTATTCACTTTTCCGTCATTTTAATTAATAAATAGTTTTCATTGATGATGCGAAATATAAAAACGGTGCGCTTGAGCGATAAATAACACCATCCGCTTGCGCCCTTCATCCACACGCTCATGACGCAAGAAGAATTAGCCCTGGCGCTCGCGTAAGAAATCAATGAACGCCCGGACCCGGGTCGGGACATGCTGCGCGTCCGGATAAACCGCATACACGCCCTGCGGGGGAAAGGTAAACCCGGGCATGACCTGAACCAGTCTGTGCTCCGCCAGTGCCGGCGCTACCAGCCACTCGGGCAACAGCGCAACCCCGCATCCCGCCAGGGCGAAAGCCAGCAGCGCGCTGGCGCTATCCGCCGACAGTCGCGGCACCGCTTTAATATCTAAAGCCACGCTCTCATCGCGCGGTCCGGTGAGTTGCCAATGGAGCGGCGCGGACAACCGTTCATGAATAATCCACGCTGCCCGGGCCAAATCCTCAATCGTCTCCAGAGGATGTTCCGCCAGCCATGCCGGCGCGGCAACCGGGACAATCGCAAAACGGGAGATCAGCGCCGCGCGGTAGCGCGAATCTGCCAGCGTTCCGAGGCGGATCGCTACATCAAAACGCTCAGAGATTAAGTCCGCATGGTGCGAGGAGGAGACGTGGCGCACCCGTAGCGCCGGATGCCGCTGACTGAACTCGGCCAGCGCGGGAATAATCACCTGGGTGCCATACTCCGGTGTCGTGGTGATACGGAGTTCACCGCTCAATCCGCTATGGCTGGCCCGCACCTCATCCTGCAGGTTTTCCGCCGTTTTCAGTAATGCCAGGCCGCGATGATAGAACAGCGACCCCGCTTCAGTCAGCGTGAGCCGTCGCGTGGATCGTAACAACAGCGTGACGCCAAGTTCGCTCTCCAGCTGACGCACGTTAAAGCTGACCACCGCCTTTGTTTGCCCCAGGGCCGCCGCTGCCGCGGTAAAACTCCCGCTTTCCACCACCGCGACAAACATGGTCATGCGTTGCAGATTCAGCATATTCACTTCACTTATTGTCAAAAATTTTCAGACAGTATATCCCCGGATGTCCTGTTTATCCGCCTGTCCCTGCGGTTTAGAGTAGCGGCCTTCTGATGAGGAATAAAAATGACAGCACGCAGCAAGGTCGCCACCGTTTTTTTACTGGGTTTCTTTCTCGATTTAATCAATATGTTTATCGCCAGCGTCGCCTTCCCCGGTATGAGCCGGGCGCTCAACGCCTCCGTCAGTGAACTGGCCTGGGTGAGTAATGGCTACATTGCCGGCCTGACGCTGGTCGTGCCATTCAGCGCCTGGTTGACGCAGCGCTGCGGAGCTCGCCGGCTCGTTATGCTCTCGCTCACGCTGTTCAGCGCCGCAGCGCTGGCCTGCGGACTGAGCGACTCGCTGGGCAACCTGATTTTCTGGCGTGCCCTGCAAGGGATGGGCGGTGGCTTGCTTATCCCCGTCGGACAGTCTCTGACCTGGCAGCTGTTTCAGCCGCAGGAGCGGGCGAAACTCTCGGCCGCCGTGATGCTGGTAGGTCTGCTGGCCCCGGCCTGTTCTCCGGCAGCAGGTGGACTGCTGGTTGAAACATTCAGCTGGCGCGGGGTCTTCCTGGTCAGCCTGCCCGTGGCGCTGGTCACTCTGGCGTTAGCCAGCGTATGGCTAAAAAATGACGACGGCCCGGCGCGGCCCTCCCGTTTCTTACATCTGCCGCTGCTGGCCGATCCGCTGTTGCGTTTCGCCATGTTGATTTATCTCTGCGTACCCGGCGTCTTTATTGGCATTAATGTGGTTGGCCTGTTTTACCTGCAGACAATAACCGGCATGTCGCCTTCGGCAACGGGCGCCCTGATGCTGCCCTGGTCGCTGGCGTCTTTTGTGGCTATCTCTCTGACCGGCCGTTTTTTTAATCGCCTCGGCCCTCGCCCCTTTATTCTCTTCGGTTGCCTGCTTCAGGCCGCCGGGATCCTGCTGTTGATCGGCGTCACGCCGCAAAGCTCAATGGCGTCGCTGGTTTTCGCCTTTATCCTGATGGGCGTCGGCGGCAGCCTGTGCAGCAGCACCGCCCAAAGCTGTGCATTTCTCAACATCGCCAATGGCGATATGCCGGATGCCAGCGCACTGTGGAACATCAACCGCCAGCTCAGCTTTTTGGCCGGGGCCGCGTTGCTGTCCGCATTGCTGGCGGTCCTGCAGGTTTATTATCCGTCAACGCAGGCCTGGCACGGGGTGTTTATCATCGCCGCGTGCCTGACGCTTATCCCGCTTCTGGGCTGCCTGCGCCTTAATAACCAGGCGATAGTCACGCGCCTGCATCAAAAAATGGAGACCCCATGAACCCATATATTCAGGAAACGATCGACGCCCATGTGGCTATTGAAAACTGGCTGAGTCGGAAACAAGGCGCGGCAGAGACCTTAATGACACGCTTTTCCCCTGATTTTTCAATGGTCGGTATCGGTGGAAACGTCATGAACCACCGGGCGCTCAGCGCTTTCTTTGCGGCCGCAGGCGGCAGTCGTCCAGGCTTGAGCATCACCATTGATAGCGCGACCACGCTCGCCGAATGGCACGATGGCGCGGTGATATGTTATCGGGAAAGGCAGCGTTTACCCGAGCAGGGCGAAACTATCCGCTGGTCAACGGTCCTGTTCAGGAAAGCTGAAGGGCGTATTTTGTGGCGCCATTTACATGAGACCCGACAGGCGTAGCATGCAAAGAAAAAGGCCCGATCGGACGATCGGGCCTTTTTGAGAGGAAAATTGCTTATTCGCGGAATAGCGCTTCGATGTTCAGCCCTTGTCCTTGCAGGATTTCCCGCAGGCGGCGCAGGCCTTCTACCTGGATCTGACGTACGCGTTCGCGGGTCAGACCAATTTCACGACCAACATCTTCAAGCGTAGCGGCTTCATAGCCCAACAGGCCAAAACGACGCGCCAGGACTTCACGCTGCTTGGCGTTCAGTTCGAACAGCCATTTAACGATGCTTTGTTTCATATCATCGTCCTGCGTGGTGTCTTCCGGACCGTTGTCTTTCTCATCGGCCAGAATATCCAGCAGCGCTTTTTCCGAGTCGCCGCCCAGCGGCGTGTCCACTGAGGTAATGCGCTCATTGAGACGCAGCATACGGCTCACGTCATCAACCGGCTTATCCAGCTGCTCGGCAATCTCTTCCGCACTCGGCTCGTGGTCCAGCTTATGGGACAACTCACGTGCGGTACGCAGATAGACGTTCAGCTCTTTGACAATATGGATAGGTAAACGGATGGTACGGGTTTGGTTCATGATCGCCCGTTCAATCGTTTGACGAATCCACCAGGTGGCGTAAGTCGAAAAACGGAACCCACGTTCCGGGTCAAACTTCTCAACCGCGCGGATCAGCCCCAGATTGCCCTCTTCAATCAGATCCAGCAGCGCCAGACCACGATTGCTATAACGACGAGCAATTTTCACCACCAGACGTAGGTTACTTTCAATCATCCGGCGGCGTGAAGCCACATCACCACGCAATGCGCGACGGGCGAAATAGACTTCTTCTTCGGCCGTCAGCAGTGGGGAATAACCAATCTCACCCAGGTAGAGTTGCGTCGCATCAAGCACACGTTGTGTTGCGCCTTGCGACAGAAGATCTTCCTCGGCCAGATCGCTATCACTGGGTTCCTCTTCTACTAAGGCTTTCTCATCGAAAACCTCGACTCCGTTCTCATCAAATTCCGCGTCTTCATTTAAATCATGAACTTTCAGCGTATTCTGACTCATAAAGATGGCTCCTACCCGTGATCCCTGAGCAAAGCACCTTCGCTATACATCATTTAACGACGCCGGACGGAGACTTTTTGCCCCGGTGAAGGGGCTGTTGCGACCGGCCTGGCGTCTGCTAACTGATGTGACGCTTATCCGTACTTCGCCAAATTATCGCTGCGGTAAATACTGCAGCGGGTTGACGGATTTCCCCTTGTAACGAATTTCAAAATGCAATCTTGTAGAGCTGGTGCCGGTGCTACCCATGGTAGCGATTTTCTGCCCCGCTTTAACTTCCTGTTGCTCCCGGACCAGCATTGTATCGTTATGAGCGTAGGCACTCAGGTAATCATCGTTGTGTTTGATGATAATAAGATTACCGTAACCGCGCAGCGCGTTACCGGCATAGACGACGCGTCCGTCAGCGGTCGCGACAATAGCCTGTCCCTTACTGCCTGCAATATCAATACCTTTATTGCCGCCTTCTGCGCCACTAAAGTTCTCGATAACCTTGCCATCAGTCGGCCAGCGCCATGTGGAGATAGGCGAACTGGTTGACGTACTGCTTGCAGTCGGTTGGTTTGTGCTAACAGCGGGAGCCGTCACTGGCGCGACGGTAGTCGTCGTCGCTGGCTTATTGTTCGGCAACATCTTATTAGCATTCTGTTCACCTGAGGATTCAGAATACGTAATAGTTGGTTGTGACGCAACCACCGCGGTCGATTTTTGTGCAGTATTTGAGGCCGCCGTCGCACCTCCGCTTGCCCGTACGCTTGCCGCAGCAACGGCGTTATCACCGGTGATTGGCTGGCCAGCAGAGTTGCCAACCTGCAGCGTCTGACCGACGTTCAGACCGTATGGTGCAGGGATGTTGTTGCGTTGCGCGAGGTCACGGAAATCGTTACCTGTTACCCATGCAATATAGAACAGCGTATCGCCGCGTTTCACGGTATAGGTGCTGCCACCCGTATAGCTGCCTTTCGGAATATCGCCATATTTACGGTTATAGACTATCTTGCCGTTCACGGTCTGCACCGGCTGCTGAGCCATCGGCTGAACCTGCGTCGCAGGCGTCTGAACCGGCTGTACCTGAGGGGTATGCGGAACAATGGCGGATCCTGTTGTCGACGGCGGAGTGATCAGCATCCCGGAATTCGTTCCCGAGGATGAGGCTCCACCCGCCGAGCTAACCGGCGCAGGCGGATTATTGGTATTCGTACAACCTGCCAGCCAGAGTGAAACCAGTGATAACGCCGCAATACGGCTTAAGGTAAATTTTGGGCTTCCCGCGCTCATTTATCCCCCAGGAATATGTTAACTGCCAATATCTTGCTTACCGGACAACACCCGGCCAGGACACTAAAATGTGTCCACCCTACGCCTAAAGTCAGGCAAAAAAAACCTGGATAAATCCGGGTCTCACGCCAGCTCCCCTTGCACCAGAGGAACAAAGCGTACGGCTTCGACGGTATCCATCACAAACTCATTACCGCGACGACGGATCCGTTTCAGGAACTGATGCTCCTCGCCCACCGGTAATACCAGCACGCCTCCCTCATCCAGCTGCGCCAGCAGCGCTGGCGGCACTTCCGGCGGTGCGGCGGTGACGATAATCGCATCAAAGGGAGCGCGTGCCTTCCAACCCTGCCATCCATCGCCGTGACGGGTTGAAACATTATGTAAATCAAGTTGTTTCAGGCGACGACGCGCCTGCCACTGTAAACTCTTAATCCGTTCGACCGAACACACATGATGAACGAGATGCGCCAGGATCGCCGTCTGGTAGCCTGAACCAGTGCCAATCTCCAGCACCCGCGATTCCGGCGTCAGCGTCAGAAGCTCCGTCATCCGCGCCACCATGTAGGGTTGCGAGATGGTTTGCCCCTGGCCAATAGGTAGTGCCGTGTTCTCCCACGCCTTGTGTTCGAAGGCTTCATCAACGAATTTTTCACGCGGTACCAGGGTTATCGCCTCCAGCACGCGCTCGTCAACGATGCCCTGAGTACGCAGCTGATTCAGCAGGCTTTCTACACGTTTGCTTACCATTGTGTTGCCACTCCGACGCGATCCAGCCAGTCGGCCACCATCCCGTGAGCCTGGTGGGCGGTTAAATCAACGTGCAGCGGCGTCACGGAGACATAGCCTTCGTCAACGGCCGCAAAATCGGTATCCGGCCCGGCATCGTGCTTCTCTCCCGGCGGGCCAATCCAGTACAGCGTATTGCCGCGCGGATCTTTTTGCGGAATGACCTGATCGGCGGGATGTCGGCTGCCGCAGCGAGTGACGCGGATGCCTTTAATCTGCTCAAGTGGCAGATCGGGCACATTGATATTGAGGATGCGACCGGTACGCAGCGGCTCGCGGCTTAAAGCACGCAGGATAGAGCAGGTGATGGCCGCCGCGGTGTCGTAGTGCTGATGACCATTCAGGGAGACGGCCAGCGCCGGAAAGCCGAGGTGACGGCCTTCCATTGCGGCGGCGACAGTGCCGGAGTAGATGACGTCATCGCCGAGATTGGGGCCGGCGTTAATGCCGGAAACCACGATATCCGGACGCGGGCGCATCAGGGCGTTGACGCCGAGATAGACACAGTCCGTTGGTGTCCCCATCTGGACGGCGATATCGCCGTTATCGAAAGTGAAAGTGCGTAACGAAGACTCGAGAGTCAGGGAGTTCGATGCGCCGCTGCGGTTACGATCGGGTGCAACTACCTGGACCTCAGCAAACTCCCGTAAGGCCTTCGCCAGGGTCTGAATACCCGGCGCATGAATCCCGTCATCGTTACTCAGCAATATTCGCATAGTCACCCGTTGTATTGATAAGTTCCCTTACCACGCTGGTGGCGAAGCTGCCCGCTGGCAGCCAGAAACGCAGTTCAACGGTTACGTCATCCCACCAGTTCCAGCTCATCTGCTGCGGATAGAGCAGCATCGCCCGGCGTGCCGCTTCTACTTTTTCACGCACCAGCAGAGCCTGGAGCTGCGTCTCTTCGGCAACGGCCGCCTGCTCGGCGGCCAGCGCCTCGCGTTGGCTGCCCCACTCGCCGCTTCCCGGTAACGCCGCCGTAATCATCAGTTCACGGTTATCAACCCGCTCCTGCAGCTGCGCGCGTTCCTCAGGCGTAGCGACAAACCAGCTCCCGCGCCCCGCTAATTGTAGCGCATCGCCATCAACAACCTGATTAAATTCCGGTTTTTTTAATCTAATACTGACCTGTTGATTAAACAAGCCGCTACGCGCCGCCGACAGCCAAAAACTGCGTTTATTGCGATCGCGAAGCGGTGCGCCGCTCTCCGCCCAGCGCAGCGCGCCCAGCAGATTGCTGCCGCCGATACCAAAGCGCTGGGCGCCGAAATAGTTCGGCACCCCCTGTGCGGCAACAGCCTGCAGACGCCGCTCGACCTCGTCGCGATCGCTGATTTCCCGCAGAATCAGGGTAAACTGGTTGCCCTTCAGCGCGCCGAGCCGCAGCTTACGTTTATGCCGCGCGTATTCCAGTACCTGGCAACCTTCCAGCTGAAACTTGCTCAGGTCAGGCATCTCTTTGCCCGGAAGCCGGGCGCACAGCCACTGCTCGGTCACGGCATGTTTATCTTTCTGCCCGGCAAAACTCACTTCCCGCGCATGGATTTTAAGGAACTTAGCCAGCGCATCCGCCACAAACCGCGTATTGCAGTCCGTTTTCAGAATCCGTACCAACAGATGCTCGCCTTCGCCATCCGGCGCAAAGCCGAGATCTTCGACCACCACGAAATCTTCCGGGTTGGCTTTCAGTATCCCCTGCCCCTGCGGTTTACCGTGCAGCCAGGTGAGTTCATTGAAGGCAATCATTGCTGCCCCTTACGCAGCAGCGCCACCGCTTCGCAGGCGATGCCTTCACCGCGGCCGGTGAAACCCAGCTTCTCGGTGGTGGTGGCTTTCACGTTGACATCATCCATATGGCAGCCGAGGTCTTCGGCGATAAAGACACGCATCTGCGGAATATGCGGCAGCATTTTCGGCGCCTGAGCAATGATCGTGACATCGACGTTTCCGAGGGTATAACCTTTGGCCTGAATCCGCCGCCAGGCTTCGCGCAACAGCTCGCGGCTGTCGGCGCCTTTAAAGGCCGGGTCGGTATCCGGGAACAGCTTGCCGATATCCCCCAGCGCCGCCGCCCCAAGCAGGGCATCGGTCAGCGCATGCAGCGCCACGTCGCCATCGGAATGGGCCAACAGCCCTTTCTCGTAAGGGATGCGCACCCCGCCAATAATGATTGGGCCTTCACCACCAAAAGCGTGTACGTCAAAACCGTGTCCAATTCGCATTAAGCCTTCTCCTGGTGTCGGGAACGGGTAAGGTAAAATTCTGCCAGCGCCAGGTCTTCCGGGCGCGTCACTTTAATATTATCAGCTCGTCCGGCCACCAGTTCGGGATGGAAGCCACAGTACTCCAGCGCCGAGGCTTCATCGGTGATGGTCGCGCTTTCATTGAGCGCGCGCGTCAGGCACTGGAGGAGTAATTCACGAGGGAAAAATTGTGGCGTCAGCGCATGCCATAAGTCATTCCGATCGACGGTGTGCGCAATAGCCACCTTGCCGGGTTCCGCGCGTTTCATGGTATCGCGAACCGGCGCAGCGAGAATGCCCCCCACGCGGCTGGTTTCGCGCAGCGCCAACAGGCGCTGGAGGTCATCCTGATGCAGGCACGGGCGCGCGGCATCGTGCACCAGTACCCATTCGGCTTCAGGCAGCGCCTGCAGACCAGCCAGGACGGAGTCAGCGCGCTCGGCCCCGCCGTCGACGACGGTAATCTGCGGATGAGTGGCCAGCGGCAGCTGGCTAAAGCGGATATCGCCGGGACTGACGGCAATCACCACGCGCTGCACGCACGCGTTCGCCAACAGCGCGGCGACCGCGTGTTCGAGAATCGTTTTGTTACCGATTGAGAGATATTGTTTCGGGCATTCCGTTTGCATGCGGCGGCCAAAACCGGCTGCCGGTACCACGGCGCAAACACCCGGAAAAGTGGCTGCCATGTCGTAATCCTGGGCTTGTTTATCGATTGTTCTGCGTCGACCCCTGGTTGCGCTTAGACGCATCCGGGACCAGACGATAAAATGTTTCGCCCGGGCGGGTCATGCTTAGTTCATTGCGCGCGCGCTCTTCGATCGCTTCCTGACCGCCGTTAAGGTCATCGATTTCCGCAAAGAGTTGATCGTTGCGCGCCTTTAATTTGCTGTTAGTGGCTTGCTGCGCGGTGACGTCGTCATTCACCCGGCTATAGTCATGCAGACCATTTTTACCGAACCACAGCGAGTACTGTAGCCAGACCAGCAAAGCCAATAGTAGCAGCGTTAATTTACCCATTCTGCCCCCTGAAAAACGGCATCATCATCCCATAACTCGCCCGAGCATTTCACTCCGACGCGCGGACGACGCCGCGTAACGCGGGGACTGTAACACATTTCTGTCGCCGATACCCAGGCTTGATTCATACGCAGAAAGGACTATCCCAGCAACCAGAGGAACAGCAGACCAAACATCAGCCCCACGGTCAAAATGGTCGCGCATGCGCTGTACAGGAGCTTACCGTTCAACAGCGAGTGCAGCGCAATCCCGACGACCACGGCAACCGGCATTAAGGCGAGAAAAAAGGGCCAGGTGTAGAGGAGGAAAAAAAGCGTATTACTGCCATACATGAGGAAAGGAATACCCAGCGCCAGCAGCCATGAGATAAAGCCCACGGCGGCGCCTGACAAAGACCAGGTGGTCTCGTCATGGGCCACCGCGGGTGGTTCTGGACGAATGAGACTGATGTTCTGGGTATTGCGCATATCGAATCCTGTTGACCGGGCGACCGGCACCTCAATGCCGCCGCCGTTTCAGGATCTGATAATATCGCTCTGTCTGAGGAGGTCTAATAGTTGGTGCACCAAATTTGTTACCAATTGTTCACCATCCAGATGAATTTCCGCCTTTTCTGGTGGTTCATACACCGAATCTATGCCGGTAAAATTGCGTAATTCACCCGCTCGCGCCTTCTTGTATAACCCTTTTGGATCCCGCGCCTCGCAGATAGCCAGCGGCGTATCGACAAACACTTCGATAAAGCGCCCTTCGCCTAAACGCTCGCGCACCATCTGCCGTTCAGCGCGGTGTGGAGAGATAAACGCGGTCAACACCACCAGCCCGGCATCAACCATCAGCTTCGCCACTTCCCCGACACGACGAATATTTTCTTTACGATCGCTATCGCTAAAACCGAGATCGCTACACAGGCCGTGCCGCACGTTATCGCCATCCAGCAGATAGGTGCTGACGCCCAGCTGATGCAGCGCCTCTTCCAGCGCGCCGGCAACGGTAGATTTACCTGAGCCGGACAGCCCGGTAAACCACAGCACCACGCCGCGATGGCCGTGGTGTTGTTCGCGCTGCTCCCGGGTGACCGGATGGGCGTGCCAGACGACGTTTTCGTCATGCCGGGCCATTACTTGCCTCCCAGCAGGTCGCGCGCGTCCCAGTGCGGGAAGTGTTTACGGATCAGCTGATTCAGTTCCAGTTCAAACGCGCTGAAGGAGGATGTCGATGCCTGGCGCTGTTCCAGCGGTTCGCGCACCATGCCGGCACCTACCGTGACGTTGGTCAACCGGTCGATGAAGATCAGCCCGCCGGTTACCGGGTTATGCTGATATTTGTCCAGCACCAGCGGCTCGTCGAAGGTCAAATCGACAAGTCCAATCCCGTTCAGCGGCAGCGACTCGACTTCGCGCTGGGTCAAATTATTGATATCAACCTGATAACGAATCCCGTCGACACGCGCGCGCGTTTTCTTGCCGGCAATTTTAATGTCATAGCTCTGGCCCGGGGCTAACGCCTGCTCGGCCATCCACACCACATCCACGCTGGCGCTTTGCACCGCGGGCAGCGTCACCTGCGCATCGACCAACAGGTCGCCGCGGCTGATATCAATCTCATCTTTCAACACGATAGTGATGGCTTCACCGGCACCGGCTTCCTGCAGGTCGCCGTCAAACGTCACAATACGCGCCACGCTGGATTCAACGCCCGATGGCAGTACCTTCAGGCGCTGTCCGACCTTCACGCTGCCGGAAGCCACGGTCCCGGAGAAACCGCGGAAGTCGAGGTTGGGCCGGTTAACAAACTGGACCGGGAAACGCAGCGGTTGATTTTCCACCACGCGACGGATTTCAACGGTTTCCAGCACTTCCAGCAGCGTCGGGCCGCTGTACCACGGCATGCTGACGCTCTGGGTCGCGACGTTGTCCCCTTCAAGGGCAGAAAGCGGAACAAAGCGAATATCAACGTCACCCGGCAGCTGCCCGGCAAAGGTGAGGTACTCTTCGCGAATGCGATTAAACGTCTCTTCGCTAAAATCCACCAGATCCATTTTATTCACCGCCACCACCAGGTTTTTAATTCCCAGCAGCGTCGAGATAAAGCTATGACGGCGAGTCTGATCGAGCACGCCTTTGCGCGCATCCATCAGCAGAATCGCCAGATCGCAGGTGGAAGCGCCGGTGGCCATATTGCGGGTGTACTGCTCGTGCCCCGGGGTGTCGGCGATAATAAATTTGCGTTTCTCGGTAGAGAAATAGCGATAGGCGACATCGATGGTGATGCCCTGCTCGCGTTCAGCCTGCAGGCCATCCACCAGCAGCGCCAGATCCAGTTTTTCACCCTGCGTGCCGTGACGCTTACTGTCATTATGCAGCGATGAGAGCTGATCTTCGTAAATCTGTCGGGTATCGTGCAGCAGGCGGCCAATCAGGGTACTTTTCCCGTCATCGACGCTGCCGCAGGTCAGGAAGCGCAGCAGGCTTTTGTGCTGTTGCGCGTGCAGATAAGCTTCTACGCCGCCTTCATTAGCAATTTGTTGGGCAATTGTCGTGTTCATGGCGGCTCCTTAGAAATACCCCTGACGTTTCTTCAGCTCCATGGAGCCGGCCTGGTCGCGGTCAATCATACGACCCTGACGCTCGCTGGTTGTGGAGACCAGCATCTCTTCAATAATCTCCGGCAGCGTTTGCGCGTTGGATTCCACCGCGCCGGTCAGCGGCCAGCAGCCTAAAGTACGGAAGCGCACCATCTGCTTTTTGATCATCTCGCCCGGTTGCAGATCGATACGATCGTCATCAATCATCATCAGCATACCGTCGCGTTCAAGCACCGGACGCTCGGCCGCCAGATACAGCGGAACGATTTCGATATTTTCCAGATAGATGTACTGCCAGATATCCAGCTCGGTCCAGTTGGAGAGCGGGAAGACACGGATGCTTTCGCCCTTGTTAATCTGGCCGTTGTAGTTGTGCCACAGCTCCGGACGCTGGTTTTTCGGATCCCAGCGGTGGAAACGGTCGCGGAAAGAGTAGATACGCTCTTTGGCGCGCGATTTTTCTTCGTCGCGACGGGCGCCGCCGAAGGCGGCATCAAAGCCGTATTTGTCCAGCGCCTGCTTCAGACCTTCGGTCTTCATGATGTCGGTGTGCTTGGCGCTGCCGTGAACAAACGGGTTAATCCCCATCGCCACCCCTTCCGGGTTTTTGTGCACCAGCAGCTCGCAGCCGTAGGCTTTGGCAGTACGGTCGCGGAATTCATACATCTCGCGGAATTTCCAGCCGGTATCAACGTGCAGCAGCGGAAAAGGCAGGGTTCCCGGATAAAACGCTTTACGCGCCAGATGCAGCATGACGCTGGAATCTTTACCGATGGAGTACATCATCACCGGGTTAGAGAATTCGGCGGCCACCTCGCGAATAATGTGGATGCTTTCAGCCTCCAGTTGCCGCAGGTGAGTGAGTCGTTTTTGGTCCATAACCGTTCCTTAAGCCAGATTCACCACAGACGCGTTAAACGCATCTGCTTGAGTTGTTTGTTGAAACCAGGCGAGCTGGTGGTGTAATTGCACCACTTCGCCCACGACCAGCAGAGCGGGCATCGGGGCATCTTTCGCCAGCGCTTCGAGCTGCTGTAAGGTGCCCGTTATCGTTTGCTGATCGGCGCGAGTACCGCGAGAAATCACCGCCACCGGCGTATTGCTATCCCGACCGTGGGCGATCAGCTGCGCGCTGATTTCCGCCGCTTTCATGGTGCCCATGTAGATAGCCAGCGTCTGTCGGCTTTGCGCCAGCAGCGACCAGTCGTGCGCGGCGCTGTCGGCCTTGTAATGACCGGTGACGAAGGTGACGCTCTGGGCGTAATCGCGATGGGTCAGCGGAATGCCGGCATAGGCCGTCGCCCCGGCAGCAGCCGTTACGCCCGGGACCACCTGAAACGGAATCCCTGCGGCGGCGGCGGCCTGTAGTTCTTCGCCGCCGCGTCCGAAAATAAACGGATCGCCGCCTTTCAGGCGCACCACCGTTTTGCCTTCTCGCGCCGCGTCGACCAGCATCTGATTCGTTTCATGCTGCGGCACCGAGTGTTCGCCCGCGCGCTTACCCACGCAGATCATCTCGGCATCGCGGCGCACCAGTTCGCGGATCTCCGGCGTCACCAGATGGTCATAAAACACCACGTCCGCCTTCTGTACCGCCTGCAGGGCGCGCAGCGTCAGCAGCCCGGCATCGCCCGGCCCGGCGCCGACGAGAATAATTTCACCCAGCCGTTTTTCCGGCTGATGCAGTTCTTCTTCCAACGCCTTATCGGCGGCGGCTTTATTTCCGGCAATCATCAGACTGGCAAAACGGCCATTGAAGACCCGCTCCCAGAAGTGCCGCCGTGCTGCCGTCGTCGTCAGATGCGTTTTGATATGATGCCGCCAGTAGCTGGCCGCCTCGGCGACGCGTCCCAGGTTAGTGGGCAGCAGCGCTTCGATTTTTTCGCGAATCAGCCGGGACAATACCGGTGCTGAACCACCGGAGAATATCGCTATCAGCAGCGGAGAACGGTCCACGATGGAGGGAAACACCACCGAGCAGAGCGGCTGATTATCGACAACGTTCACCAACCGGTAACGGGCGTTGGCGGCAGCGGAAACCCGCTGATTGAGCGCATCATCGTCGGTCGCGGCGATCGCTAAAAAGACATCGTCCAGCTGTTGCTCTTCAAACTCATGGGCCCGCCACTGAATCTCCTGGCGTTCAACCAGCGCGGCGACCTCTTCAGATAATGCTGCCGCCACAACCTGCACGTTGGCTCCTGCCCGGCGCAAGAACATAATTTTGCGCGCCGCAATGTCTCCGCCGCCAATAACCAGCACCGGTTTTTCTTTCAATTCGGCAAACAGGGGCAAATAGTCCACGTTGCAACAACTCGCTTACAATCAGTCATAGAGCGACTATAGGGTGCTGTTTAGAGCAAATGAAATTACTAAATGGAATGAGTAGTTACCCAAAAGAATAACGACCTGAAAAAGCAAATATCAAAAAGTGCTTAACGCGCGGTTTTTCCGCTATTTAAGAGCAAATGAAATTGTTTAACCGCAGTCACAGTTTCATACTATGAGCGTTAAATTTTTCCCTCGAGAAAGGACCCCCGCTATGTTTTCCGCGTTGTGCCGCCGCCTCCTTCCCCTGGCGCTTGGCGCAGGTTTTGTCTTCTCCGCCCCGGCTTTCAGCGCCATGGGCGAAACCGCAAATACCCAGGCTCGTCATATCGCGACTGTTTTTCCCGGAAGAATGACCGGTTCGCCCGCTGAAATGCTGTCGGCGGACTATGTGCGTCAGCAGTTTGCCCAAATGGGCTATCAAAGCGACATCCGCAGCTTCCACGCGCGTTATATCTACAGCAATACGGATAAACGGAAAAACTGGCAAAACGTCACCGGCAGCACCGTCATTGCCGCCCATGAAGGCGCGGCTCGCCAGCAGATCATTGTGATGGCGCACCTCGACACCTATGCGCCCATGAGCGATGCTGACGTCGAACGCAACCTTGGCGGCCTGACCCTGCAGGGCATCGACGATAATGCCGTCGGCGTGGGCGTATTGCTGGAGCTGGCCGAGCGGTTGAAAAATGTGTCCACTCACTACGGCATTCGCTTTATTGCTTCCAGCGGTGAAGAGGAAGGTAATCTCGGCGCGCAAAATATCCTGAAGCGAATGAGCGATGCGGAGAAGAAAAATACGCTGCTGGTGATTAATCTCGATAATCTGGTGGTTGGCGATAAGCTCTATTTTAATAGCGGGCGCAGCACTCCCGCCTCGATTCGCAAACTCACCCGAGACCGCGCGCTGGCTATTGCGCGCAGCAAAGGGATTGCCGCCTATACCAACCCTGGCCTCAATCATGATTATCCGCAGGGTACCGGCTGCTGTAATGACGCCAGCATTTTTGATAGCGCGGGGATCCCGGTCCTGTCCGTGGAGGCCACGAACTGGTCTCTGGGTAAGAAAGATGGCTATCAACAGCGCAACAAATCCGCCTCCTTCCCGCGAGGAACCAGCTGGCATGACGTACAGCTGGATAACCAGCAGCATATTGATAAGGCTCTGCCGGGTCGTATCGAACACCGCAGCCGCGATGTCGTCAAGGTGATGCTGCCGCTGATAAAAGAGCTGGCAAAGGCGGAAAAGCAGAGCTAATTCGCTATCCGGCGACATGAAAAAAGCCCTCGTCGTTCAGACTGAGGGCTTTGTCTCAGGAAACGGTCGTCGCTGACTTAGCCTTCGTGCAGCCCGCACTCGCGCTTCAGACCAAAGAAACGCGTCTCTTCTTCCGCCATCCCCGGTTCCCATTTGCGGGTGGTGTGGGTATCCCCTACCGAAAGGTATCCCTGCTCCCACAGCGGATGATAGGTGAGGCCGTGCTTCTGCAGATATTGATAGACGGTGCGGTTATCCCAGTCGATGATTGGCAGCACCTTAAAGACCCCGCGCTGAATGGCCAGCACCGGGAGCGTGGCGCGGCTACCGGACTGTTCCCGACGGAGTCCCGCAAACCAGGTTTGCGCGTTCAGCGCTTCCAGGGCCCGGTTCATCGGTTCGACTTTGTTGATCTCATTGTATTTCTCAATGCCTTCAACGCCCTGCTCCCACAGCTTACCGTAGCGTGCTTCCTGCCAGGCGGCGCTCTCCTTCGCCCGATAGACCTTCAGGTTCAACTTGAGCTTATCCGTTAACTCGTCGATAAACCGATAGGTTTCCGGGAACAGATAGCCGGTATCGGTCAGAATGACCGGAATATCCGGCCGTACCTGATTAACCAGATGCAGGCTCACCGCCGCCTGAATACCAAAGCTTGAAGAGAGCACGTATTCGCCCGGAAGGTTTTCCAGCGCCCACGCAACGCGCGCTTCCGCGCTCAGCTTTTCCAGCTGGCTGTTGGTTTCCGCCAGTTGCAAAATGCGATCGACCTTCGGTAATTCGTTAAGGACGTGTAGATCGAGTACGGACATAAAGACCTCATTTGCCTGTTCTGCCGGGCGTACTGCATTTGCCCGACCTACAAAACCAGTACCCGATAAGCTTAGCGCTTCCGGGCGATGCCGGGCTTATTCCCAGAAATCACGGGCTGGGTCGAGCACCGGGCGAATGATGCCCGCACGCACCGTAAAGTCGCCGAAGCCTTCACCCGCTTCGCGCTCTTTCGCCCAGCGCCCTACCAGTTCGTCGATCGAGTCGAGAATCTCCGACTCGGTAATGTTCTCGCGATACATCCGTGGAATACGCGTCCCGCTGCGGTTACCGCCGAGATGGAGGTTGTAGCGACCCGGCGCTTTACCCACCAGCCCGACTTCCGCCAGCATCGCACGACCGCAGCCGTTCGGACAGCCGGTCACACGCGTCACGATATGCTCATCGCTCACGCCGTGCTTGCCCATGATCCCGTCAACCTTATCAATAAACGACGGCAGGAAGCGTTCTGCTTCGGCCATCGCCAGCGGACAGGTCGGGAAGGAGACGCAGGCCATCGAGTTTTCACGCTGCGGGGTGACCGCATTCATCAGCCCGTGGTCGCGCGCCAGCTTTTCAATCCGCGCCTTTTCCGTCTCCGGTACGCCGGCAATAATCAGGTTCTGGTTCGCCGTAATACGGAACTCGCCCTGATGGATCTTTGCGATCTCGAGCAGACCGGTTTTCAGCGGACGGCCGGGATAATCAAGAATACGTCCGTTTTCAATAAACAGCGTCAGGTGCCATTTTTTGTCGATCCCTTTGACCCAGCCGATGCGATCGCCGCGACCGGTGAACTCATACGGGCGGATCGGTTCAAACTTGATCCCCGCCCGGCGCTCCACTTCGGCTTTGAAGGTTTCGACGCCGACGCGCTCAAGAGTATATTTGGTTTTCGCATTTTTACGGTCAGTACGGTTACCCCAGTCGCGCTGGGTAGTGACGACCGCTTCCGCGACCGCCAGAGTGTGCTCCAGCGGCAGATAGCCAAACTCGCTCGCCGTACGGGCGTAGGTTTTTTTGTTGCCGTGCTCAATAGACAACCCGCCGCCCACCAGCAGGTTAAAGCCTACCAGCTTGCCATTTTCGGCAATCGCCACGAAGTTCATGTCGTTGGCGTGCAGATCGATATCGTTCTGCGGCGGGATCACCACGGTGGTTTTGAACTTACGCGGCAGGTAGGTCTGGCCGAGGATCGGTTCTTCGTCGGTGGTGGCGACCTTTTTCTGATCGAGCCAGATCTCCGCATAGGCGCGGGTACGCGGCAGCAGGTGCTCGGAGATCTTTTTCGCCCACTCGTAGGCTTCAGCATGCAGCTGAGACTCGTGCGGGTTAGAGGTGCACAGCACGTTACGGTTCATGTCGTTGGCGGTGGCCAGCGCGTCCAGGCCAACCGAGTGCAGCATCTGATGCACCGGCTTCACATTCTTCTTCAGAATACCGTGGAACTGGAAGGTCTGGCGGTTGGTCAGACGAATACTGCCGTAAATGGTGTTATCGGCGGCAAATTTATCAATCGCCTGCCACTGCGTAGTGGTGATCACGCCCCCAGGCAGGCGACAGCGCAGCAGCATCGCATGACGCGGCTCCAGCTTCTGTGCCGCACGCTCGGCGCGAATGTCGCGGTCATCCTGCTGATACATGCCGTGAAAGCGAATCAGCAGAAAGTTGTCGCCTTTAAAGCCGCCGGTAAGGGGGTCGTTTAAGTCTTCTGCGATCGTGCCGCGCAGGTAGTTGCTCTCTACCTTCATGCGCTCGGCGTCGGTCAGTTTACCTTCGACCACCAGAGGTCCTGGATGTTTTTCGCTCATTAGTAGACATCTCGCTGATAACGGCGCTCAACGCGCAGCTCACTCAAAAATTCGTCCGCCGCTTCGGCGTCCATCGCGCCGAATTCGGCAATCACTTCCAGCAGCGTCTGTTCAACGTCTTTCGCCATGCGATTGGCGTCGCCGCAGACATAAATATGGGCACCGTCATTAATCCAGCGCCACAGTTCGGCCCCCTGCTCGCGCAGCTTGTCCTGAACATAGACTTTTTGTTGTTGATCGCGGGACCAGGCCAGATCGATGCGGCTCAGTACGCCCTCTTTGACGTAGCTTTGCCATTCAACTTGGTAAAGGAAATCTTCCGTAAAGTGCGGGTTGCCGAAGAACAGCCAGTTCTTGCCCTCGGCGCCTTCCGCCGCGCGCTGCTGCATAAATGCGCGGAATGGCGCAATGCCGGTACCGGGGCCAATCATAATTACCGGCGTCTGCGGGTTAGCAGGCAGGCGGAAGTTGTCGTTGTGTTCAATAAAAACGCGAACTTCGCCATCTTCTTCGACACGGTCAGCCAGGAAGCTGGACGCACCGCCAGCGCGAGCGCGGCCTTCGATATCGTAGCGAACGGCGCCCACGGTGATATGGACTTCGCTTTCTACTTCCGCCTGCGATGAGGCAATGGAGTAGAGACGCGGCGTCAGCGGACGCAGCAGGCCAATTAACGCGTCGGCATCCAGCTGCGCCGGAGAGAAACGCACCATATCGACAATCGGCGTGGTCGCGGCATAGTGCTGGAGCTGCGCTTTATCGCCCACCAGCGGCAGCAGGGTTTCGCTGCGGGTTAAGGTCGCGTAATTCTCAACGATGTTAGCGGTATTGACCGTTAACTCGAAATGCCATTCCAGCGCTTCCGCCAGCGGCAGGGTTTTGCCGTCAACCGTGACCGGCTCATCACCTTTCAGCCACAGCAGCTCAACCAGCTCTTTCACCAGAGCCGGATCGTTCTGATACCAGACGCCCAGCGCATCGCCCGGCTGGTAACGCAGACCGGAGTCAGCGAGATCGATTTCAATATGACGTACATCTTTTTCAGAATCGCGGCCGGTGATTTTCTGATTCACCGCCAGCGTCGCCGTCAGCGGCACTTCTTTGGTATACGGGCTGGAGTGAATGTCATTCACCGCCCCGCTCGTCGCTCCCTGGGCCGGAGCCGCGACGGGCGCACGAGATTTCAAGACTTCAACAACCCGCGCGCGCCATTCTGCCTCCGCAGGCTGGTACTCGACGTCTGCGTCAACGCGATCCAGCAGACGTTCAGCGCCCAGCTCAGCCAGACGGCTGTCAAAATCTTTTCCGGACTGGCAGAAGAATTCGTAAGAGGTATCACCTAAGCCAAATACCGCAAAGGCGGTACCCTCAAGCTTCGGCGCTTTTTTGGAAAACAGGAATTTATGCAGCGCAACGGCCTCTTCCGGCGACTCACCCTCACCTTGCGTCGACGTCACGATAACCAGCAGCTTTTCGGAGGCAATTTGTTTGAATTTATAGTCGCCTGCGTTCACCAGTTTCACGTTCAGCTGCGCGGCGATCAGATCGTCACGCAGCGCTTCCGCCACGCGGCGTGCGTTGCCGGTTTGCGATGCTGAAATCAGAGTAATGCCCGGCATTTCTGCAGCCTGAGCAGGAACCGCTGTGGCTGCGCCGGAGTGCTGATTCAGCACGCCCCAAAAGTAGCCCGAAACCCAGGCAAGCTGAGTCGGGGTGAAGTCTGTCGTGGCCGCCTGAAGGCGTGCCAGTTGCTCCGGGTTCAGCGGGAGCAAATTGGAAGGTGGGGCCTGTGTCGTCATGCGTCGTTATGTTCCAGTAAGCAAAGCTGTTATTCGCACCCTGTCAGCGCGGCAAAAACAGAAGAGGATGTATTTACTCTAAATAATTCGAGTTGCAGGCAGGCGGCGACGCAGTTCCCCCCCGGGAGCTTATCTAAGTAAGTGACCGGGGTGGTCGAGGACAAATTCGTCAGGAACGAATTTGAACGCTGTTCACTGCGCCCGTTAGGGCGAGGCCCAAGGATGGGCCGAGTTATTGCCAACGCACATGCGGCTCGAAGTATGACGAGTTATAAGGTTAACGGCGCCGATAGTAACAATTAAAGAAGGGATGGAAATAACAAATAACCAAATGGACTAACCTGTTTTAGTTATAGTTATTAACAACAAAAACGATTAGCCAACGCTATGAAATTAAAAAGAATATTAAGGTACTCGTGGGTAAATACGTCGATATTTCGCTCAGGACCGTTTTAGTTAATGATAAAAAAACCGCTTTCCGGTACCCTACGGCGGTTTTTTTGTCTTATTGAGAGTAAAAGATGTCCACCACCCTGTTTAAAGATTTCACCTTCGAAGCCGCCCATCACCTGCCTCACGTACCGGAAGGTCATAAGTGCGGTCGCCTGCACGGCCACTCTTTTATGGTGCGTCTGGAGATTACCGGTGAAGTCGATCCCCACACGGGCTGGATCATGGATTTTGCCGAGCTCAAGGCGGCGTTTAAACCGACCTACGATCGCCTGGATCACTACTACCTGAACGACATTCCCGGTCTGGAAAACCCAACCAGCGAAGTGCTGGCGAAGTGGATTTGGCAGCAGATGAAACCGCTGGTGCCGCTGCTGAGCGCCGTGATGATCAAAGAAACCTGTACCGCAGGCTGCATCTATCGCGGCGAATGATGCGCTGGCCGGAAACCGACGTTTCCTGGCGCGCAGAACAGAAAGGCCCGGTACGCATCCTGCGACCGGGCCTTTTTATCAGGCAATATTCAGATATTTATGCGTCTGCATTGAGAGCCGCCAGTTACGGGCGATGCAGGTCTCAATACACAGACGTGTCGCATCCTCTTTCTGGCTGATGGGCTGCAGAGCAATAATCCGCGGCTTGTCGTCGCTCAGCGTTTCCAGCAGTTCGTCCAGCGCTTCGATATCGCGCACGCGGCCAACCGGATGCTTAATTTCATCCGCGCGCAGCAGCGCCTGCGACAGCACATCGTAGCCACCGCGCATATTGACCTTCGGTGAAACCGTCACCCAGGTGCGCGGGCTGCAGCGCACTTCATGGGTACCGCTGGTTTCAATCTGGCAACTGAATCCGTTCTGCTCCAGCAGCATGGTCAGCGGGGTTAAGTCGTGGATGCAGGGTTCGCCGCCGGTGATGACTACGTGACGTGCGGTCCAGTCCTGACGGCCGATAATCGCCAGCAGGTCTTCGCCGCTGGCCGGGCCCCATTTATCACTCTCTTTGGTTTTCGCCAGAATACTAAACAGCGACACTTCCCGATCCGCAAGCTTATCCCAGGTATGTTTGGTATCGCACCAGGCGCAACCAACCGGGCATCCCTGCAGACGAATAAAAATGGCAGGCACGCCGGTGAAGTAACCCTCGCCTTGCAAGGTCTGGAACATCTCGTTAATCGGGTACTGCATAATCATCTCTGTTTAGGTTCGAAACGAGCATTATCGCAGATTTAGCGGCCGAGGTCTTGTCCTCAGCTGCGATTGCCGGCGCTTAGCTGTGGCTGAAGTCAGACTAAGATTATAGCCTGCTGAGCAATTCTAAACGGTCCCTTCAGCTTTATTTCTCGCAGCCTTTAAAGACCTTCAACGACGGAAGAAATAAATCGCCTCGACTTATTTCTGCATGTATTACGTTTTTTATACAGCGACTTTTGATGTAACTAAATATGTTTTAAATTACATTTAAACACCTATAACAACACCATTGATAATATAACAATAATCATAAAAATCATATATGTACAAATTGAAACATGAAAAACAGAATCTTCTTCACTTCGCGGATGTCCAATGCTATCCACGCCCGTTCGTAACCTTAATTCGGTCTTAAGAAAGCCTTCCGACTCGCCATTTTCCATTGACTCACCGTTTAGTTTCAGCCGCCTAGAATCCAGCCGACCAACCATGATGAGACGGCGTTCATGAATACACTATTAATTACAGGCGTTACCGGTTTTCTGGGGGGAGCGGTTTTAGAGAATATCCTGAAGCAAAATAACGGGATTAATCTGCTGCTTTTAGTTCGAGCCGATAATGATGACGCGGCGCTTGCCCGGGTCAAAGAAAACATGCGCAAGTTCAATGTCTCTGAGGAGAAACTGGCGACGCTGGGTACGCAACATATTCTCGCGGGCGATTTAGCTAACCCCGCAGAATTTCTCTGCGACCCACGTCTGGAACAAGTGACTCACGTGCTCAACTGTGCGGCTGTCGCCTCCTTTGGCAATAACCCGCTCATCTGGAAGGTGAACGTGGAAGGCACCCTGCAGTTTGCCCAACGTATGTCCCGGGTTGCCGGGCTACAGCGCTTCCTGCATGTGGGTACGGCTATGTCATGTTCTCCCGAGCCCGATTCTCTGGTCGCGGAAAGCGCCGAGTTTCGCGAACGTGCCGAACACCTTGTCGAATACACCCACTCTAAATCCACGATCGAGCAGCTGATGCAGCAGACCTGCCCGACGCTTCCGTTGACGATTGCCCGCCCCTCGATTGTCGTGGGCCATACTCATCACGGCTGCCAGCCCTCCAGCAGTATCTTCTGGGTATTCAGCATGGGCTTAATGCTGCAAAAATTCCTCTGCTCAATGGAAGACCGGATCGATGTGATTCCCGTCGACTATTGCGCCGATGCGCTGATGATGCTGCTTGATAACCAGCTTGCGCAGGGGGAAGTCGTGCATATTTCGGCAGGTGAAGAAAATAGCGTCAAATTTGCTGAGATCGATCGCGCCATGGCCTCGGCGCTGGAGCAGGTTCCCGTCGGCGATAGGTATGCGCAGGTCAGCTATGAGACGCTGGTCAAGATGCGTCGCGAACTGAAGGATATCTTCGGTCCCTGCAATGAACGTCTGATGCTCAAAGCAATGCGCCTTTATGGCGCCTTCGCAACCCTCAACGTACGCTTCAGCAACGATAAACTGCTCAGCATGGGAATGCCGAAGCCGCCGCGCTTTACCGATTATATCGATCGCTGCGTGCAGACCACCCGCGGGCTTTCGATTCCGCAGCAGATGGCCGTTGATTTCAAATAAGCCTGTAAAACCCGCCGAGGCGGGTTTTTTATTCAGTATAAAAACCTCAGGCTTTGATGGCCGCGGCAAAGCGTGCCGTAATTTGCTGAGGACGAGTAATCGCGCCGCCAACCACCACGGTATGCGCGCCCAGTTCAAGGCACCGGGCCGCCAGCGTCGGGGTTTCAACGTTCCCTTCCGCCACCACCGGAATATTTACAGCAGCCAGTACATCGCGTAAAAAACCGCAGTCGTTTTCCGGCAGTGCGTGCCCCTCCGTTTCTGCCGTATAGCCGTAAAGCGTGGTGCCCACGCAATCAAACCCGAGAGACTGCGCCGTGAGCGCTTCTTCCGCCGTCGAGATATCCGCCATCAGCAGCACCGACGGGTACTTCGCACGAATTTCCGCGACCAGCGCATCCAGCCGCTGCCCACCGGGGCGCGGGCGAGCCGTGGCATCAAGCGCGATGAGTTCCGGCCCGACGCTCATCAGTTCATCCACCTCTTTCATGGTCGCCGTAATAAACACTTCGCTGTCCGGATAATCACGCTTAATGATGCCAATCACCGGCAGTGAAACCAGCTGTTTAATGGCAGCAATGTCCGCCACGCTGTTGGCGCGAATCCCCTCCGCGCCGCCCTCTTCTGCCGCTACCGCCATCCGCGACATGATAAACGGGCTGTGCAACGGCTCATTATCCAGCGCCTGGCAGGAGACGATGAGTTTCCCTTTCAGGTTATCCAGTACAGTTTTCATAACGCTAAGCTCTCTTCCACTTCATTTTTAATAATCGTGACGTGCGGGCCATAGATGACCTGCACGCCGTTGCCTCGCAGGATCACGCCGCGCGCGCCCGTGGCCTTCAATGCTTCCTGATCGACTTTCCCGCCGTCTTTTACCGTGACGCGCAATCGCGTGGCGCAGCAATCCACCTCTTCCAGATTATCTCGCCCGCCCAGCCCGGCAATCACTGCCGCCGCACGTTCGCTTTGTGGGATGGTATTTTCGACTGCCGCTTCTTTCTCCCGGCCAGGCGTCATAAAACCAAAACGGTTAATCAGGAAGCGGAACGTGAAGTAGTAGAGGCAGAACCACGGCACGCCGACCAGCGGCACATACATCCAGTGAGTTTTGGCTTCGCCCTGCAATACGCCAAAGAGGATGAAGTCGATAAAGCCGCCGGAGAAAGTCTGGCCGATGGTGATGTGCAGAATGTGGGCGATCATAAACGCCAGCCCGTCGAAGAAAGCGTGGATGACGTAGAGAACGGGTGCCACGAACAGGAAGGAGAACTCAATTGGCTCGGTGATCCCCGTCAGGAAAGAGGTCAACGCCGCTGAAAGCAGCAGCCCCGCCACGCGCTTCTTATTCTCCGGCTTCGCCGTGTGGTACATCGCCAGACATGCGCCAATCAGGCCAAACATCATGGTGATGAAACGCCCGGACATGAAACGGGACGTGCCGATAAAGAACTGCTGCGTATTCGGATCGGACAACTGAGCGAAGAAGATGCGCTGGGTGCCTTCCACCAGCTGTCCGTTAACGATTTCGCTGCCGCCGAGTGCCGTCGTCCAGAACGGTAAATAGAAGATGTGATGCAGGCCAAATGGGCCCAGCATGCGCAGGATAAAGCCATACAGCAGCGTGCCCAGATAACCCGTCGCATCGACCAGTCCGCCCAGGCCGAAAATCAGCTTCTGGAAATGGGGCCACACTACGGTCATAAGGGCCCCGACCAGAATCGCGGCCAGCGAGCTGATAATCGGGACAAAGCGCGAGCCGCCAAAGAATCCCAGGAACTGAGGCAGCGCAATTTTATTAAAGCGATGATGCAGGGCGCAGGTCACCAGGCCAATCACCACGCCGCCAAAAACGCCCGTTTCCAGCGTCTGAATGCCCAGCGTCATCCCCTGTCCCACCGCGCCCGGGTTCTCATGCGCCAGCGTGCCGTTGAGGATAAGCAATGCGTTAATTGTGGCGTTCATCACCAGAAACGCCAGCAGCGCCGCGAGCCCGGCGGTCCCTTTGTCGGTTTTCGCCAAACCAACGGCAACCCCGACGGCAAACAGCACCGAGAGATTGGCAAACACAATAGAGCCTGCGCTGCTCATGATCGTGAAGATGGCCTGTAGCCAGGCAACATCCAGGAACGGATACGCCGTTAAGGTGTTCGGGTTAGAGAGCGCGCCGCCAATTCCCAACAGTAAGCCTGCGGCAGGCAGCACAGCGATCGGCAGCATGAACGATTTCCCGAAGCGCTGTGCCTTTTCAAACCATGCTCCGGAGGAGGCACCGCTGAACATTTGATTCATTTTTTCATTCCCCTGTTGTAGTGATGAAAATTTTTACCATAATTTAATTTATATGTGAAAATTATCATCACAAACCAAGAGGACGATCATACTTTTTTAAAATGACTGGCATCGATCCCCTGCTTTCCGCCACACTAGCCACAGAGAAACGCATTAAGGATCCTGCATGTCTGAAAATGAAAATCTGCTGTTAAGGCTGCGTCAGGGCGTGTCCGGCTACAGCCCGACACAGCAAAAGCTGGGGGAGTTTGTGCTGGGCGATCCGGCAAAGGTGCTTTACCTGACGATCACCGAACTGGCGCGAGAGAGTGAGACCAGCGAAGCCAGCGTGACCCGCCTGTGCCGCACGCTGGGCTGCAAGGGCTACAACGAATTTAAGATGGCGCTGGCGCTGGATATTCAGCAGGGTCAACCAACTCAGCGCAGCGGCGATGAAATTGATAACGTGGTCAATGAATCCGTTCAGGCCTTACAGGACACCGCAAAGCTGCTCGACAGGGCATTGCTCGAACAGGCGGCTCAGGCGCTGCATCAGGCAGATGCGGTGCAAATATACGGCGTGGCGGCCAGCGCCATTCTTGGCGAGTATCTGCATTACAAGCTGCTGCGCCTCGGCAAGCCCGCGCAGCTTTTCAGCGACATGCATCGCGCGGCTATGAATGCCACCACGCTTTCAAAAAACACGCTGGTGGTGGCGATTTCCAGCTCCGGCTCCACACGGGATCTGCTGCACGTGGTGAAGCTTGCCCGCAAGCGCGGCGTGCAGGTGCTGTCGCTCAGTAACACCCCGCGTAGCCCGCTGGCTTCGCTGAGCGATATTCAGCTGGTGGCGGCAAAGCCCGAAGGGCCGCTGAGCGCAGGCGCACTCAATGCTAAAGTCGGCGTAATGCTGCTGGTGGAACTGCTGACGACCTCGCTGATTGCACTTGATGAGCACTACAGCGACGTCAACCAGCAAACGGCCAGCGCAACGCTGCCGCTGCTGCTGTAAATCGGTTAGCTTCAGATATAAAAAAACCCGCCAGGGCGGGTTTTTTAGATTAAGAGCGAAAGTCAGTCTTACTGACCTTTGATCTCTTTACGACCGTTGTACGGTGCTTTTTCGCCCAGCGCTTCTTCGATACGAATCAGCTGGTTGTATTTAGCAACGCGGTCAGAACGGCTCATAGAACCAGTTTTGATCTGGCCTGCAGCGGTACCCACAGCCAGGTCAGCAATGGTCGCGTCTTCAGTTTCGCCAGAACGGTGAGAGATAACGGCAGTGTAGCCAGCGTCTTTCGCCATTTTGATCGCAGCCAGAGTTTCGGTCAGAGAACCGATCTGGTTGAATTTGATCAGGATGGAGTTAACGATGCCTTTCTCGATACCTTCTTTCAGGATCTTGGTGTTGGTTACGAACAGATCGTCACCAACCAGCTGGATTTTGTCGCCCAGGACTTTAGTCTGGTATGCGAAGCCATCCCAGTCAGATTCGTCCAGACCGTCTTCGATAGAGACGATCGGGTACTGTTTGGTCAGCTCTTCCAGGAAGTGAGTGAACTCTTCAGAGGTGAACGCTTTGTTGCCTTCGCCGGCCAGAACGTATTTACCGTCTTTGTAGAATTCAGACGCTGCGCAGTCCATCGCCAGAGTGATGTCTTTGCCCAGCTCGTAACCTGCAGCTTTAACCGCTTCAGCGATAACAGCCAGCGCTTCTGCGTTGGAGCCCAGGTTCGGCGCGTAGCCACCTTCGTCACCA
>Ga0302347_1000338_pt1 | contig 80846 bp, 69 predicted proteins | sample PhyWR1_FD_202178 | JGI IMG/M metagenome (GOLD analysis project Ga0302347, IMG submission 202178) | Leaf surface microbial communities from wheat plants in UC Gill Tract Community Farm, Albany, California, United States - DLSL W.R1 (v2)... | ecosystem: Host-associated > Plants > Phyllosphere >... | reverse complement strand
CTCAGGCGCTACCATTTCTGACCGCAGAAAACGTGTTGATCCTGTACGGCGATGTACCGCTGATCGAGGTCGAGACCCTGCAACGTCTGCTCAAGCAAGTTGGCCCCGAGCAACTGGGCCTGCTGACTGTCAACCTGGCCGACCCGACTGGTTATGGTCGTATCGTGCGTGATGCGGATGGCAAGGTGTGTGCGATTGTTGAGCACAAGGACGCAACCGAAGCCGAACGTACAATTACCGAAGGCAACACCGGGATCCTCGCCTTGCCGACCCGTCGCCTGGCTGACTGGATGAGCCGTCTGTCGAACAACAACGCACAGGGCGAATACTATCTGACCGACGTTATCGCCATGGCGGTTAGCGATGGTTTGGTCGTGGCCACCGAGCATGCCCTTGACCCGATGGAAGTACAGGGCGCCAACGATCGTAAACAACTCAGTGAGCTGGAACGTCATTACCAGTTGCGCGAAGCCCGTCGCCTGATGGCCTTGGGTGTGACCTTGCGTGACCCGGCGCGTTTCGATGTGCGCGGTGAAGTCACCGTGGGTCGTGATGTGCTGATCGATATCAACGTGATTCTTGAAGGTCGCGTGGTTATTGAGGACGACGTGGTCATCGGTCCGAATTGCGTAATCAAGGACAGCACCTTGCGCAAAGGTGTTGTGGTCAAGGCCAATAGCCATCTCGACGGTGCCGTGATGGGCGAGAACAGTGATGCCGGTCCGTTCGCTCGTCTGCGCCCGGGCAGTGTGCTGGATGCCCGTGCCCATGTGGGTAACTTTGTCGAATTGAAAAACGCCCACTTGGGTGAAGACGCCAAATGCGGTCACCTGACTTATCTGGGCGATGCCGAGGTCGGACCGCGCACCAATATCGGTGCTGGCACCATCACCTGCAACTACGATGGCGCCAACAAGTGGAAGACCGTGTTGGGCGCTGATGTATTTATTGGTTCGAACAACTCGTTGGTTGCACCTGTGGATATCTCCAACGGTGCTACCACTGCTGCAGGCTCGACCATCAATCAGGATGTTGCCGCGGAGCAACTGGCCGTTGGTCGTGCGCGCCAGCGCAACATTGATGGCTGGAAGCGTCCGGTTAAACAGCCAAAGCCTTGATTTAAAGTTATCCACAGATAGGCGATGATGATTTAAGGTTATTAACAAGTCATCCTATAACTGTTTTAAATCAATAAGTTACCTGAAGCCTTATTCACGCCCTGTGGATAAGGCTTTGTTTTTTGCGGGCTTAAATAAGCGTTTTGGCCAATGAACACAGGCCCATATCGAGTTATTCACAGAAAATAGCCCGCAACATTTTCTTGACGAAGGTTTCGAGATACGGTTTCATTGCTTTCGTTATCTTTCGAAACGAAACTTAAGCCGTTATGTCCAAACGTAATACGCCACAACGCAGACACAACATCCTGGCCATGCTTGCCGAGCAGGGCGAAGTCAGTGTGGATGAACTGGCCAAGCGCTTCGAAACCTCTGAGGTTACGATTCGCAAGGATCTGGCTGCACTCGAAAGTAACGGGCTTTTATTGCGTCGTTATGGCGGCGCGATCACCATGCCGCAAGAACTGGTCAGTGATGTCCCTCAGCCAGTTTCTCTTTATAAGCAAGCCATTGCCCGTGCAGCGGTTGGTCTGATTAAAGAGCATGCGCGCATCATCATCGACAGCGGCAGCACCACGGCCTCGATGATTCCACAACTGGGCCTGCAACCTGGCCTGGTAGTGATGACCAACTCCCTGCACGTCGCCAATGCACTCAGTGAACTGGAACATGAGCCTGTATTGCTGATGACCGGGGGCACCTGGGATCCGCACTCCGAGTCCTTTCAGGGACAGGTTGCCGAACAGGTGTTGCGCTCATACGACTTCGATCAACTGTTCATCGGTGCTGACGGCATAGACCTGCAGCGCGGCACGACAACTTTTAACGAGTTGTTGGGTCTGAGCCGGGTCATGGCTGACGTCGCGCGTGAAGTGATCGTGATGGTCGAGTCGGACAAGATTGGTCGAAAAATACCCAACCTGGAACTGCCCTGGAGCAGCGTCCATACCCTTATTACCGATGATCGCCTGCCCCTTGAGGCACGCGAACAGATTCAGGCCCGGGGCATAACATTGTTATGCGCGGCCCTAAGCTAGGAGAACTTTATGTGTGGAATCGTTGGCGCAGTCGCTGAACGTAATATCACGGCCATTCTGCTGGAAGGCCTGAAACGTCTTGAATACCGTGGTTACGACAGCGCAGGTGTGGCTGTTTTCACCAACAACGGGACCCTGGAACGCATGCGCCGCAACGGCAAAGTGGCCGAGCTGGAACAAGCTCTGGCCGGTGAGCCATTGGCCGGTCGTCTGGGCATTGCCCATACCCGTTGGGCCACCCACGGTGCGCCGTGCGAGCGTAACGCTCACCCGCATTTCTCCGGTTCCGATCTGGCTGTTGTACATAACGGCATCATCGAAAACCATGAAGCCCTGCGTGAGCAGCTCAAAGGCTTGGGCTATGTGTTTACCTCGGACACTGACACCGAAGTCATTGCCCACCTGCTAAACCACAAACTCAAAGATCACAGCGACCTGACCGAGGCCCTCAAGGCCACCGTTAAAGAGTTGCACGGTGCCTACGGCCTGGCTGTGATCAGCGCCAAGCAACCGGATCGTCTGGTTGCAGCCCGCAGCGGCAGCCCGCTGGTGATTGGCCTGGGCCTGGGTGAAAACTTCCTGGCCTCCGACCAATTGGCACTGCGTCAGGTCACTGACCGTTTCATGTACCTGGAAGAAGGCGATATCGCTGAAATTCGTCGTGACAGCGTGCAGATCTGGGACGTAAACGGTCAGAGCGTTCAACGCGAAGCCGTGCAATACAGCGATGGCGCCGAAGCGGCCGACAAGGGCGAGTATCGCCACTACATGCTCAAGGAAATCCACGAGCAACCAGCTGTAGTTCAACGCACCCTGGAAAATCGCCTGGGCCAGGACCATGTACTGGTTCAAGCCTTCGGTCCACAGGCGAAGGAATTGTTCGCCAAGGTTCGCAATGTTCAGATCGTTGCCTGTGGTACCAGCTACCACGCTGGCATGGTTGCCCGTTACTGGCTCGAAAGCCTGGCAGGCATTCCGTGCCAGGTTGAAGTGGCCAGCGAGTTCCGCTACCGCAAAGTTGTGGTACAGCCGGACACCCTGTTTGTTTCGATCTCGCAATCGGGCGAAACCGCCGACACCCTGGCAGCACTGCGCAATGCAAAAGAATTGGGCTTCCTTGGTAGCCTGGCGATTTGCAACGTAGGTATCAGCTCACTGGTGCGTGAGTCTGATCTGACGCTGCTAACCCAAGCAGGTCGCGAAATCGGTGTGGCTTCCACCAAGGCATTCACCACCCAGCTGGTAGGCCTGTTGCTGCTGACCCTGTCCCTGGGGCAAGTGCGCGGCACTCTGGAAGAGGGCGTTGAAGCACAGCTGGTAGAAGAACTGCGTCGTTTGCCTGCGCGTCTGGGCGAAGCCCTGGCGATGGATTCGGTGGTTGAAAAAGTGGCTGAATTGTTTGCCGACAAACATCACACCTTGTTCCTGGGCCGTGGCGCTCAGTTCCCGGTGGCAATGGAAGGTGCACTCAAGCTCAAAGAAATTTCGTACATTCACGCTGAAGCTTACCCGGCGGGCGAGTTGAAGCACGGCCCTCTGGCACTTGTGGATAACGACATGCCGGTAGTGACCGTTGCTCCGAACAATGAGCTGTTGGAGAAACTTAAATCCAACCTGCAAGAAGTGCGTGCCCGCGGTGGCGAGCTGATTGTGTTTGCTGATGAACAAGCCGGTATGAGCAACGGCGAAGGCACCCATGTGATCAACATGCCGCATATCCACGATGTGCTGGCGCCGATCCTCTACACCATCCCGCTGCAATTGCTGTCGTACTACGTGGCCGTGCTTAAAGGCACTGACGTGGACCAGCCGCGTAACCTGGCTAAATCCGTGACTGTGGAATAAATCACAGCTGCGGCACTACTCAGTGGTTTTAGAGAGTTAAAACTGTCGCGAATGAAGGGAGCCACTTACGGGCTCCCTTCTTCGACAGATCCCCTTCTTCCGGGTTGCTTGACCAACACTGAGGGAAAGAATCAATTACAGGTGGAAATGGCCCGCAGCCTCTGGCTGGTAAAGCACTTTCCTGATCTCAATTCGGCGGGTCCGATCAGAAATTCGCCAGTCAATGGCGTCCCCCTCCTGATAGCCCAAAATGGCGGCGCCAATGTCGGAATACACAGAGTGCTTCCCGGCGTTACTGTCCGCGTCTTCCGGGTAGACCAAGGCCACTTCGATCTCTTCGTCGTCCAGTTGCACTAAAGCCCTGGAGTTCATCGTGACGACATTACCCGCCACCTGCTGCGGCTTGACGACAATGGCTCGTTCAAGCTCATGTTCGAGCTCAACAACCGTCGGACCTTGCTCCAGAGCGATTAGACTCTCGAGCCTGGCCTTGTCGATTTCAGTGATGTAGATCCTGGTGGAGTCGCCAACGGTACCTTCGCGCAAGAGCTGGAGATAGCGCCCCGCTGCCATGGAAAATGACTTCAATGTGGGCGTTTCGCTTTCAAGCACAAAGCCGCTGCGCAGAAAGGCTTTTACCGAGCGCGTGTTGTCCGGGTGGATCTTGGCGATGAGCTTCTTGGCCCGCATGTCGAGGAAGGCCAGTTTCATGCCTTCGCGGATCGTGCGGGCGCCAAGGTTTCGGCCCCATTTGTCGCTGTCTCCAATGACCAGGACTATCTCGCAATTTGAGCCGGTCTTGATCAGACGGACAAAGCCTACCGGGGCGTCATGCCGGTCATAAGCCATGAAGAATCGGCCACCCTGGTTGAACAGATGGGTCAGGATTGGCAATTGGGTTCTATCAATGGCTTGCTCGATGGAGCGGGAGACATGACGTGAATCGCTCAGATAACAGGTGACGCGCTCATCTTCCAACCAATCCATCAACGTCAACGCATGCGCCCGAGTAACTTCCGGGCACAGCGAAATGAAAGGCTTGTTCATCTTCACCACACTTATTTTCAAGGGATGAAAGCCCTTCATGGCTACGGCCATGACGGTTCTTTCGGCAACCGGCTATTTTAAGACATAACGCAAGTAATGCCGAATGGTCGGGAGAGTTCGGGGATATCTTCGTTTTACCCTTTGATCCGACCCAGAGCCTCGCCGCAAGCAGCGCCAGCAAATGTACGTGGATGTCTTGTGGTTTCTGGGTTGTGGATAACTTCAGCAAGGAGCTGGCATGCTTTACACCAATGCGCTGAAACAATTGGATATGCAGGATATTTCGATCGTCTTGCTGTTGATCGAAAATCGCAGCGCCAAGCGTGTGGCAGAAATGTTGAATCTCAGCCAATCAAGCATCAGTTACAGCCTGAAAAAACTCCGCCACTGTTTCGACGACAAACTCTTCGAGAACACCGACGGCGCCATGCAACCCACGGCACGGGTGCTGGCGATCAAGCCCTATCTGCAAAACATCCTGCAGTGCATCAATCAGTGCGCCAAGGAAGGAGCAGGGCAGGGCACCGCGCTGCGTCAGTGGAATATCACTGCCCCGGAATATTTTGAAATTCTCATGTTGCCTGCAGTGTTGCAGCAGGTGCGTTCAACCGGGCGCAACTGGGCGTTGAGTGTGAGCCGCCTGGGCCAGGATTTGCCCATCAATGAGTTATTGGCTTCTGACACCGACGTTTGCTTTGGCTTCGGCCCGGGCTATCACCAACGGCATCCGTTGCTGGGCTATCGCAGCCTTACTGAAGATTCTTTTGTGTGCCTGTCCAGCGTGGCAAAACATCAGCCTAAATCTTTTTTGGATATTGATGAGTTTTGTGACACGCCGCACATATTTCCAACGCCGTGGCTGTCGGAAAAAAACATGGTGGATGGCTGGCTGGAAAAACAGTCGCGGCGTAGAAATATTTTTACCCGGGCCAACTCCTATCACGCCGGGGTCAATGTTTTATTGGCGGTGCCGGCACTGATCGTGATCCCGAAAAAAATAGTGGCGACGTTGAATGTGCCGCCAAACATTAAAGTTCTCCAACCGCCGCCCGGTTTTCCGACTTTCACTCTGGACATGATCTGGAGCCGTGAACGAACCATCCACAGCGACTTTCATGAGCTGGAAGGGTTGATCGAAAAAATAAAAAAATAAATTTCAGGCGCGCAAAATCGCCTGCGGGTGCTGGTGTGCGCTATACATTCCCACTGCTTATCCCGCAGGGTAGGGCACGGCCATGAACTGAAAAGGAATTTTCGATGATCAAGCGATTTATCAAACCCGCCCGCACCGGTGCGGTTTTTCTAGTGACTTGCCTGGCGGCTTCCATCGCCTGTGCCAGCGATAAAACCAGTTACCCGGACGCCGCTGCCAGCGACCCGGCGAAGCTGGGCTGGATGGTCGGTGCACCGCCCCCGCCGGATCGCATCGTGCGCTTTGCCGACGGCAGTTATTTCCAGTTTCCCGCCATGCGCTGGAGTGTTTCCAACTTCCGTCAATTGATGCCTACCACCAATGTCTCCCGTGGCCTGGGTGCGCCCGTGCCGCTGGCCAAAGCCTTGCGCACGGATATCGACGCCTTGACCTTCGTGCCACTGGGCAGCAAGGAGCCGATGACCTGGGAACAGTCGCTGGCGGCGAACTACACCGACGGCATTGTGGTGCTGCACCGCGGCAAAATTGTTTATGAGCGTTACTTTGGTGTGCTGACCCCCGAGGGCCAGCACGGCGCCATGTCGATGACCAAGTCCGTGGTGGGTACTATGGGCGCGATGCTGGTGGCTGATGGCACGTTGGATGCCAATAAAAAAATTGCTGAGTATGTACCCGAGCTGGCCAAGTCGGCCTTTGGCAACGCCACCCTGCGCCAGGTGCTGGACATGACCACGGGGCTTAAATACAGCGAAGATTATGCCGACCCCAATGCGGAAGTCTGGAAGCATGCCCAGGCGGGCAATCCGCTCCCCAAACCCAAGGACTACACCGGCCCGCAAAGTTATATGGAATATTTGCAGACGGTCGAGCCGGAGGGGGAGCACGGCGAGGCCTTCGCTTATAAAACCGTGAACACCGATGTGCTGGGCTGGGTCATTGCACGAGTGACAGGGCGCAACGTCGCGCAATTGCTCTCGGAAAAAATCTGGCAGCGCATTGGCGCTGAACAATCGGCCTATTTCACCGTGGATTCAATCGGTACCCCGTTTGCGGGGGGTGGTTTGAATACAGGGCTACGGGACATGGCCCGCTTTGGAGAAATGATCCGTAACAATGGTCAGTATCTCGGCAAGCAAATCGTACCCAAGGCGGTTGTCGATGACATTCGTGGTGGCGGCGATAAAGCGGCCTTTGCCAAAGCCGGTTATGACTTGCTCAAGGGCGCCAGCTATCGCGACATGTGGTGGGTGACGCACAACGCGGATGGTGCCTTTATGGCGCGCGGTGTTTACGGTCAGCGCACCTACATTGACCCGAAAGCCGAAATGGTTATTGTGCGTTATGCCTCCAACCCGGTTGCCAGCAACTCGGCTAACGATCCGGTGACTATTCCTGCATTTGAAGCCCTGGCCAAACAGTTGATGACTCACCCGGACTGATAGCGCCAAAAAACGCTGGGAGTCGTGCTTGACCGGCTCCCATAGCGGCGTTTCGCCGTTTTTAAACCAAGATGAAGAATCCGTAAGCTCGACAAAAGTTTCATCATTTCTGCGATATCGTAACTAGATATTTCATAAGTGAGTGTTTCCATGCGTGTCGATTTAGAGGCAGAGGAGGGCCGGCTCGAGTCTTTGCCTCGTTTCCAAAGCGCCAGCGCACAGGCTCGTCAGCTCTATCTACTGGGGGTAGTGCTGGCAGTCCTGGCGTTGCTGGCGTGGGTGCTGGCATTTTTTATAGGTCTGTTTTCATCGGAATCGCTGTGGCCGGTGCTGCTGGGCAATAACGCAGCAGCCATGCTGGTGCTGGCCGCAGGCGTTCAATCGGCTTACTGGGTGGCGGATTGGCGCAATGACGCACTCAACCCCGCACCACAGGTGGCTGAGGTCGCGCCCGACGAACAGTTGCGTGGCATTGAACGTTTTAACCAGCGGATTGATGCCGGGGCAAAACAGGTGCTGGCCACCATCGGCGCGCCCGTTTTGTGGCTGGCAGGCGTGAGCGGTGTCGCCTGGTGGAGCGTCCAGCACACCTGGAACCTGGCTTTACCCGGTTTGGCTCTGGGAACCTGGGGCAGTGTCGCGGCTGGCATTGCGGTGCTGTGCGCGTTTGCACTGTTAGTGTTCGAACGTTTCCTGGCGCAGCAACACCCTGGCCAATGGCCGGAGGCGCGTTTGCTGGCACCGTTGGTTCGCGTGCCCATCCTCACTTTGCTCCTGAGCGCCGTGTGCCTGATTTTCAGCAGCGACGATGCGGTGTGGCCTGCCCGCCTCGCGGTGCTGACCGGGTTGCTACCTGCTGCCGTGGCTATTGAGCTGATTCTGAGGGCGCTGGCTGCACTGTTCATCCCGCGCCGCGACAAACTAGAACCGCGCATGATCGGGCAAAGCTTTGTCGCTGGTATGTTGCGTTGGCCGCCTCAGCCATTGCTGACGCTGCAGAGCGAATTGCATAACCGGTTCGGCATCGACCTGCGCCAAATCTGGGCTTTTACCTTTATGCGCAAAGCGTTTTTCCCGGTGCTGGCGGTGGTTGCTGCTGTCGGCTGGGTGCTGAGCGGTGTGAGTGAAATCCCGCTGCAAGGTCGAGGGATTTATGAGCGCTTTGGTGAGCCGGTTGAAGTGTTGGGCCCGGGTTTGCACGTGGGCCTGCCATGGCCTTTTGGGCGAGTCCTGGCGGTGGAAAACGGTGTGGTACATGAGTTGGCCACTAGCACGGAATCGACTGTCGATCCGCTACTCACGCCTGCCGATGGTTTACCACCGCTTACCGCCAATCGCCTGTGGGATGCCACCCATGTGAATGACAAGTCCCAGGTGATTGCCAGCGACAGTGGCGACAAACAGGGCTTTCAGATCGTCAATATGGACGTGCGTTTTGTCTATCGCATTGGCCTGAGCGACCACGCCGCCATTGCCGCCACTTATCACAGTGCTGATGTACCGACGCTTATTCGCACTACCGCCAGCCGCATTCTGGTACACGACTTTGCCTCTCGGACGCTTGATGGTGTGCTCGGTGAGCAGCGCAGTGCGCTGGCCGATGATATAGGCCACGCCGTGCAGGCTGATCTGGATGGCCTGGACAGCGGGGTGGAAATTCTTGCCACCGTGGTTGAAGCCATCCACCCACCTGCCGGGGCCGCCAATGCCTATCACGGTGTGCAGGCAGCACAGATCAGCGCGCAGGCCCTGATTGCCCGCGAACGGGGCGCGGCCAGTGAACAAGCCAATGTGGCGCAATTGCAGGCCAGCGTTGCCCTGGATCAAGCCCATGCGCTGGCGCGTGAAATAAATGCCACCGCACTGACAGCTGACCTGCGCTTTGGCGCCGAGCAAAAAGCCTATGCCAGTGCCGGTCATGCGTTCCTTTTGGAACAGTACCTGAGCCAGTTAAGCCAGGGGCTGAACAATGCCCGATTGCTGATCCTCGACCATCGCCTTGGGGGCAGCAGTGCGCCGACCCTCGACCTGCGTTCTTTCACGCTGCCGGCCGATCCTGTCGCGCCGCGTAAAGCTGCTCAGTAAGGAGTCTTCTCTTGTCTCAATCCCACGATCACAGCAGCCATCATCATGGCTGTTCCCACCACGGTCATCACCATCATGACGATACCCTTGAGCCAAGCCCCTTCCCGTGGCGACGCATGGGCTGGGCGGCATTGCTGGTGCTGTTCGCCATCGCCGCGGCGAGCCTGGTGCAAGTACGTTCCGGCGAAGCCACGGTAATTACCCGCTTTGGCAACCCGGCCCGGGTGCTGCTGGAGCCCGGTCTGGGCTGGCGCTGGCCGGCGCCATTTGAAGTCAGCGTGCCGGTGGATCTGCGTTTGCGCACCACCTCCAGCGGCCTGCAGGACGTGGGCACTCGCGATGGTCTGCGGATTATTGTGCAGGCCTATGTGGCCTGGCAGGTGCAGCCCGATGCCGAGAATGTGCAGCGTTTTATGCGCGCCGTACAAAATCAGCCTGACGAAGCAGCGCGGCAGATCCGTACATTTGTGGGGTCGGCACTGGAAACGACGGCTGCCAGTTTCGATCTTTCAAGCCTGGTGAACACCGATGCCAGCCAGGTCAAAATTGCCGACTTTGAAGCGCAATTGCGTCAGCAGATCGAACAGCAATTGCTCAACACCTATGGTGTGCGTGTGCTGCAAGTGGGCGTGGAGCGCCTGACTTTGCCATCGGTCACGCTCACGGCGACGGTTGACCGCATGCGTGCCGAGCGCGAAACCATCGCCACGGAGCGCACCGCCGCAGGCAAGCGCGAAGCGGCGCAAATCCGCTCCGCTGCCGAACGCGATGCGCGCATCCTGCAGGCCGATGCGAGCATCAAGGCCGCGGATATCGAAGCGCAGTCGCGGGTAGAAGCCGCGCAGATTTATGGTCGTGCCTATGCCAGTTCGCCCGCGCTGTACAACGAACTGCGCGCGCTCGATACGCTGGGAACAATGGTTAATCCCGGCACAAAAATTATTTTGCGCACCGATGCCGCACCCTTCCGGGTACTGGTCGATGGCCCGCCGAAGCTGGATGCCAAGGCTGGATCGCAGCCATGAGCCAGGCACCTGATGAAATCAAAGGTGTCAGCAGCCCATGGCAACAGGCGGGGCGACTGGCATTTTTGGGCCTGTACGCGGTGACTGTATTCGCGGCGGTTGCCTGGGGGGTTTCCAATGTGCGTCAGATCGATCCGCAAAATCGTGCCGTGGTATTGCGCATGGGCGCGTTGGACCGTATCCAGAATGCCGGCTTGTTGTGGGCGTGGCCAAAGCCTTTCGAGCAAGTGGTGATCGTCCCCGCAGCAGACCGCGTGAGTGAACGCCGGATTGAAAATCTGCTGCGCTCGGATGTGGCGTTGCAGGCCGATCGAAAAGCTTCGTTCGCCACGCCGGTCAGCGATGCGCTGGCCGGTTCCGGGTATTTGCTGACCGGTGATGCTGGCGTGGTGCAACTGGATGTACGGGTGTTTTACAACGTCACCGAGCCCTATGCGTTTGTGCTGCAAGGTGAGCATGTACTGCCTGCGCTGGACCGGTTGGTGACACGTAGCGCCGTTGCGCTGAGCGCCGCCCGCGATCTGGACACGATTCTGGTGGCGCGCCCGGAACTGATCGGCAGCGACAGCCAGGCAGCTGAACGCCGTGAGCGCCTGCGCGGTGATCTGGTGCAAGGCATCAACCAACAACTCGCATCCCTGAGTGCCACCGGGCAGGGTATTGGTTTGCAAGTGGTACGGGTGGATGTGCAATCGAGTTTGCCGGGCCCTGCGGTGAATGCCTTCAATGCGGTACTGACGGCCAGCCAGCATGCGGAGCAAGCGGTGGCTGCAGCGCGCAATGAAGCGGCCAAAGTCACCCAATCGGCCACCCAGCAGGCTGATCGCAGTGTCGAGCAGGCCCAGGCCCAGGCCAGCGAGCGTCTGGCCAAGGCTCAGGCAGATACGTCTACCATCATCAACCTGGCCAAGGTACAGCAGGCCGGCAATGACTCTGGCTTGATGTTGCGCCTGTACCGCGAACGCATGCCCAAGATTCTGGGGCAGGCCGGTTCTGTCACCAGCGTCGATCCCAACGATGATTCCCGCCTGATTATTCAGGGAGCCGAACAATGAATGCGTCTGCCACTCAACCCGCCGTGAGCCTGTTGACGGGTCCCGAACAACGTCGCGCAGCACGCCAACTGACACTGGCCATGCTGGCGCTGGGCTTGTTGGGTTTAGGGCTGGTATGGCGCTGGCTGATGCCCGCGCAAATCGGCGTCAGTCAGTTGCTGCTGGGTTTTGCTTCAATATTGGTGGCCGTGCCGGTCATGCGTTCGGCCTGGTACAGCCTGCGCTACCCGAGCCTGCACGGGATTACCGACCAGTTAATTGCCTTGGCCATGCTCGGCGCCTGGGCCACCGGCGATTTGCTGACGGCGGCTTTGCTGCCGATCATCATGATTTTTGGCCATGTGCTGGAAGAGCGCAGTGTGATTGGCTCCCAGGAAGCGATCCATGCCCTGGGCAAACTGACCCGCAGCCAGGCGCGTTTATTTCAGGCTGACGGCAGTTTGCTGGAAGTCGACAACGCCACCCTTAAAAGCGGCGATCAGGTAGAGGTGCGCGCTGGAGATCGGGTGCCCGCCGATGGTCTGGTACTGGCAGGGCAGGCCAGCCTGGATACGGCCTCTATTACCGGTGAGTCAGTGCCGCTGGAAGTCGGTAGCGGCATGCCGGTCTTTGGTGGGGCCATCAACCTCGATGGTTTACTGCGGGTACAGGTTACCCGCACCGGTGAAGAATCGACATTAGGTAAAGTCATCGCCCTGATGCAAAGCGCCGAGCGCGCCAAGCCGCCGATCACCCGTTTGCTTGAACGCTATGCTGACAGTTATATGGTGTTGGTGTTGATGATTGCAGCAGTGACCTGGTTTATCACCAACGATGCCCAGGCCATGCTGGCAGTGCTCGTGGCTGCGTGCCCTTGTGCGCTGGTGTTGTCGGCACCGGCGACGGCGATTGCCGGGATTGCCGTGGCGGCGCGCCATGGGATCTTGATCCGTAGTTCGGCGTTTCTGGAAGAGCTGGCAGACCTCAGCTCATTGGTTGTGGATAAAACCGGTACCCTGACCTACGGCACTTTGCGCCTGCAAGCGATCGAAACCGATGTGCTGCACGAGCAACCGCTGCTGCAACTGGCCGCCAGTTTGGGCGCCGCCAGCAGCCACCCGGTGAGCCGGGCGCTGGCCGGGTTGGTGAGCCACGAGCAGATGCTCACCCTCAATGATGTGCGCGAGCGACAAGGGTTGGGCATTGTGGCCAGCACCGGGCAGGGTGAAGCAGCGTTGGGCCGTCCTGAATTGTTCAGTCAATTGAACATCACCACCAGTGCCGTGCCTGACCACGATGGCCCCATTGCCGGGCTTTCCCTCAATGGCAATTTCCTGGGCTGGATGTTGCTGGCAGATAGCGTAAAACCCGAAGCCCGACAGGCGTTAAGTGAATTACGTGAACTGGGGCTTGGGCGCCAGGTGCTGCTGACCGGCGACCGCCAGAGCGTGGCCGAGCATTTGGCGCACACTGTGGGCATCAACGAAGTTCAAGCGCAGGCACTGCCCGAAGACAAGCTCGAACGTGTGCTGAGTGAAATCGGCAACGGCTTTCGGCCTATGGTGGTGGGCGATGGTATCAACGATTCGCTGGCGCTCAAGGCCGGTGTGGTGGGGGTTGCCATGGGCGCCGGTGGCGCGGATATCGCGCTGGCGTCATCGGATATCGTGTTGATCGGCAGCGATTTGCGTCGGCTGGGCACCTGCGTGCGCCTGAGCCGTGAGTGCCGGCATACTTTGCAGGTCAATGTGATCATCGGCCTGGGCTGGACCCTGGCGATTGTCGCGGCGGCGGCGTTTGGCTGGCTGGGGGCCGCCGGCGCGATGATCGCCGCGGTGTTGCATAACCTCAGCACATTGCTGGTGCTGGGCAATGCCGGGCGTTTGCTGCGGTTTCATGAACCCCTGCAGCCGTTGAAGTTGGCTTGAAAGTGATTCGGATAAACGGTCGCGCCCGCTCTAGCGTCGACCTCCTGTCCGCGAAGCTGACAGTTTTCGTTATTCGTCTAACCTATAGTTTTGATATCTGAAATGAAGGAGGATTACAGATGCTCGCGCAACTTCCACCGGCCTTACAGAAACTTCAACTTCCATTACGCCTGAGGCTGTGGGACGGGCACGAGTTCAATTTCGGCCCGACGCCCAGCGTCACGATCGTGGTCAAGGACCCGACCCTGGTGGCTCAATTTACCCACCCCAGCCTCGACTTGCTGGGCAGTGCCTTCGTTGAGGGTCGGCTTGAACTGGAAGGCTCTATCAGCGAAGCGATTCGGGTATGCGATGAGTTGAGCCAGGCGCTGGTAGATGATGATGACTACGCCCCGCCACCCCGGGTTTATCACGACAAGGCGACTGACGCCGAGTCCATCTCTTATCACTACGACCTGTCCAATGACTTCTACCAGCTGTGGCTTGATCGCGACATGGCGTATTCCTGTGGTTATTTTGAAACCGGGGAAGAGAGTCTGGACGAAGCCCAGCAAGCCAAGTTTCGTCTGTTATGCCGCAAGCTGCGACTCAAGCCCGGCGAATACTTGCTGGATGTAGGCTGCGGTTGGGGCGGGCTGGCGCGGTTTGCCGCACGCGAATATGGGGTCAAGGTATTCGGGATTACCCTAAGCAAGGAACAACTCAAACTTGCCCGTGAGCGCGTCAACGCTGAAGGTCTGCAAGACAAGGTTGATCTGCAACTGCTCGATTATCGCGATCTGCCGCAGGATGGCCGGTTCGACAAAATCGTCAGCGTCGGGATGTTTGAACACGTCGGGCACGCCAACCTGCGCGAATACTGCGAAATTCTCTCCAGAGCGGTGCGCGAAGGCGGGTTGGTGATGAACCACGGGATCACTTCCAAGCACACCGATGGCCGCCAGGTTGGTCGGGGTGCAGGGGATTTTATCGATCGTTATGTGTTCCCCAATGGCGAGTTGCCGCATCTGTCGATGATGACTGCCGAAATCAGCGAGGCCGGGTTGGAAGTGGTCGATGTTGAAAGTTTGCGCCTGCACTACGCGCGTACGCTGGAGCATTGGAGCCAGCGCCTGGAGCAAAAACTGGATGCTGCCGCCAAGCAGGTACCGGAGCAGGCCCTGCGGATCTGGCGTTTGTATCTGGCCGGTTGTGCCTACGCCTTTGCCCATGGCTGGATCAACATCGACCAGATTCTGGCGACCAAACCCCATGCCGATGGCTCGTTGGAGTTACCACCGACCAGGGCGGATATTTACCGCTGAGCGTGGGTTTCCCAGGTGATGGGTTGCGGGTCTTGTATCAGGTTTCTGTCCAGGACGAAGCGCCCATTCTGGAGCCCGATATTTTGATCAACCTTGGCCAGGGCTTTTTGCTCAAACGTCAGTGAGCTTTTGTTGAAAACAAGATCGTGGCGGGCAACATTGCCGCCCCAGTCCGGTGAGGGGAGGGAGATGTAACTGATGCGGTATTGGTCGTCAGTAAAATCTCCCTCCACCACATACACGCCGTAATGGTTCTCTCCCGGGGAGATGATTTTGTAGAGGCCATTGTCGTAGTAGTACAGCACCGCTTCTTCAAAGGGCTTTTCGCTATACATCTTCTTGTAGTGCAGCCGGTGGATAAACGTTGGCTGGCCCACTTCTACGTTGATTAGCGGCGGGGTGTGAGGGGTGTCTTTGGCCTGAGCTGAAGCAAGCGTGCTGATAGTGAAGAGCACACCCATTAACGAGAATCTCATTATTTTTATTCCTCAAACTGAACGGCCCGGGTTATTCCGGGCCATTCAGTTTATGGAATCCTGCTTGACGCTTTTGCCTGCCCTGAGTAATTCAGATCCGTCCTACACAGCTATAAAACCGGTGAAACCAGTCTGGCTATTCGCATGCCCAGTTGCTGCAAACGGTGTGTGGCTTTGATATCGGCATCAGTGATTTCACGGGCCAGTGCGAAGTCATCAAGCAGCATATGCTCGACTTGCCTGGCGAAGTCTTGGTCGACGGTCAGCAGCATGACTTCAAAGTTGAGACGGAACGAGCGGTTGTCCATATTGGCGCTGCCAATGGCACTGATCTCGTCATCGACCAGTACTACTTTTTGATGCACAAAACCGGGCTGGTAACGGAAGATCCGTACGCCTGCGCGTACTGCCTCGAAGGCATACAGGCTGGATGCGGCGTACACGATTTTGTGGTCCGGGCGTGAAGGTATCAGGATGCGTACATCCACGCCGCGCAGCACGGCGAGCCTGAGCGCGGAAAACACCGCTTCGTCAGGTACAAAGTAAGGGCTGGTAATCCACACCCGTTGATTGGCGGCATGGATAGCTTCAACGAAAAACAGCGAACAGGTTTCGTATGGATCTGCCGGGCCGCTGGCCAGGAACTGGCAGAGCACGCCACCGTCCGGGTAGCTTTGTGGCAGGATCAGGGGCGGCAGTTTGCGTGCGGCCCAGAACCAGTCCTCGGCAAACGACTCCTGCAGGCAGGCCACAACAGGGCCGGTGACTTCCACATGGGTATCGCGCCACGGCGACAGCGGGGGCTTGGCGCCCAAATACTCATCGCCAACGTTATGGCCGCCGACAAAACCGCGCACGCCATCCACGACCACCACTTTGCGATGGTTACGGAAGTTGACCTGGAAACGACTGATCCAGCCGCCACGGGTGGCAAACGCATAAGTTTGCACGCCACCTGCGCGCAGGGTCTCGGCATAAACTTTTGGCAAGGCATGGCTGCCGATACTGTCATACAGCAGATGCACCGCGACCCCTTGCGCGGCTTTTTCGAGCAGCAGTGCATGCAGTTTCATGCCCAGGTCATCGTCGTGGATGATAAAAAACTGCACCAGCACCACTTCTCTGGCTGAGCGAATGGCATCGAAAATGGCGTCAAATGTCGCCGTGCCATTGATCAACAGGCGCACGCTGTTGTTGGCCAGGCATGGCATGCGACCCAGTCTGGGCATTGCTCGCAGCGAGGCGTAGGCTTTTGAGCTGCGTGCGGCCAGTGCTTCTTCGACCCATGGGCGCCAGCTCAGATGGGTGATGGCTTCACGCATTTCCTGGTTGGCATCGCGTCGGGCTCGAATGTAATCGTCAAAAGTACTACGGCCAAAGATCAGATACGGGATCAGGGTGAAGTAAGGAATAAAGAACAGCGACATAGCCCAGGCAATCGAGCCCTGCGCAGTCCTGACCGTCAGCACTGCATGCACGGCGGCAATCAGGCCTAAGCTGTGGATTAATAAAATCAGATAACCAAGTACGTGCGGGCCTAGATAATCCATGCGTATCCTTACTCCAAAATGTCTAATGCCAGTACTAACAGACCATGATCTGTTATGAATGTCCTATTTGTTTGCGGGCGCAACACTTGCCCTTTTTTGACGTCTAACGCTGACAATCGCGTAGGAGTTGCTTGATGAATGTTCGTCTGCTTGGGCTGTTCATGGCCTGTGGTTTGTCGATTCCTGTGGCTCAGGCCCAGATGCTGCAACCGGGGCTTTGGGAACTCAGCTCCAGCAATATGCAGGTAGATGGCCAACAGCTGCCTGAACTGCAGGTAATGTTAGGCCAATTACAGAATATGCTGACCCCGGAACAAAAAGCCCAACTGGAAAGCCAGGGGCTGACCATGGCGGGCAAAGGTGTGCGGGTGTGCCTGACGCCCGAGCAAGTGAAGTCAGACAACATTCCGCTGACTGACCCCAAGTCTGGGTGTAACCAGCAGATCACTGAGCGTAGTGGAAATCAGTGGAAGTTTCGCTTTAGTTGTCCAAAAGCCCAGGGCGCAGGTGTGGCAACGTTTGCCAGTGATCGGGAGTTCACCACCCAAGTAAATGGCACCTTCAATGCGACCGGGATACAGCAGAAGGGCAGCATGGATACCCGTGCTGTCTGGTTGGGACAAAACTGTGGAACCGTCAAACCACGTACTTGATCAGAACTCGTTTTGCAGCGCTTTATAGCCGCGCACCAAATCCACATTGGTGCGCGCTACATCTTCTGAAAACTCCGATGCGCTAACACTCACTGGCGCAAATTGGCTCAGGTCCGTGTTTGGTCCGATTCGGGTCGTGGACGGCACATAGAAGTTATCCGGCAGGTCGCGGCCATCCACGACCGAGTTATGCCGCACCACACAGCCATCACCCAACTCGCAATTGAACAGCACACTGTTGAAACCGATAAATACCCTATCGCCAACACGGCATGGCCCGTGAACGATGGAACGATGTGCTATCGAAGTGTTTTCACCAATGATGACCGCCGCGCCGGACTTTGAGTGAATGACCACGCCGTCCTGAATATTTGAATTAGCGCCGATGCTGATCGGTTGCATGCCGCCGTCCTTGTCGACTTCATCGGCGCGGATCACGGCGTACGGTCCGACAAATACGTTTTCGCCGATCACTACTTTGCCGCAAATGATGGCCGTTCTGTCGACATAGGCGGACTCGGCGATTTGTGGCAAGTCGCCTGATGGATTTTTTCGGATCATGGTGTGCTCAATGCGTTGTGCAGGGTGGTGAGGTTGTATTCGAAAAGGCCAAGAAAAGTGCTGGCCGGACCTTCACTGGCCAGGGCATCGGAGTACAGCGTGCCACCAATCTGTGCGCCACTTTCATCGGCAATCTGCTGCAACAGACGCGAGTCTTTAATGTTCTCCATAAATACGGCCCTCACCTTGTCGGCCCGTATCTGACGAATCAGCGAAGCGACTTCAGCGGCCGAAGGTTCGCGCTCAGTGGACAAGCCCTGTGGTGCCATAAAGTCGATGCCATAGGCCTGGCCCAGATAGCCGAAGGCATCATGGGAGGTCACGATACGGCGATTGCCGGCGGGCAGGTTGCCGAGCTCTGTTATGGCCTCGGCTTGCAGTCGATCCAGCTTTTTCAGATAAGCCGCAAGGTTGCGGTTGTAGTACGCCTCATCGGCCGGGTCGGCCTTGATCAGCGCTTGGGTGATGTTGTTCACATACAGTTTTGCGTTTGTCAGGTTGTGCCAGGCGTGAGGGTCGGGGATGGTTTCGCCGTCTTCCTCCATCGTGTGAGCAGCCACTCCTTTGCTGGCAGTCACGATAGCCCCCGGGGTTTCGGTACTACTCACCAGGCGATCAAGCCAGGGCTCGAACCCCAGGCCATTTTTGATAATGATCTTGGCATTGAGCAGTGCCTTGGCATCGTCCGGGGTGGGCTCATAGGTATGTGCATCCTCATCAGGGCCGACCAGCGCGCTGACGTGCACATGTTCGCCGCCGATTGCCCGGGTCATGTCGCCGAGAATGCTGAAGCTGGCAACGACAGGTATTTTCGGTGTCTGAGCCGCGACGCCAAGGGACAAGCCCATCGCCACGCACATACTGAATATCATGGGTAGAGCACGCATCGTGTTGCACCTCATCGGGATGACAGCAAAGGCGGTCGGCGCAGCAAACCGTGTACCGGACCAAAAATGACAGACAACGCATAGCTGCAACCCGCTATCAGCACGATGGCCGGGCCGCTGGGCAGTGAGTAATAAAACGACAGCAAAAGGCCCAGCCAAACCGAGACGCAGCCAATCGCAGCCGAGATCAGGATCAGCACAGGCAGTCGACGGCTCCAGAAGCGCGAGGCAATAGCCGGCAACATCATCAGGCCAACCACCATCAGTGCGCCGATAGCCTGAAAGCCGATCACCAGATTCAACACCACCAATGTCAGGAATAGCCCGTGAGCCAATGGCCCCAGCCGACTGACACTGCGAAGGAATAGAGGATCCAGGGTGTCGAGCAACAATGGGCGGTAGATGGCTGCCATCAGCAGCATGCTGAAGCCGGTTACCCAGAGCATGCCTGTGAGCGTCTGGCTGTCGACGGCCAAGGCTGAACCAAACAACAGATGGAGCAGATCAAGACGTTTACCGGCGATGCCAAGGATCAATATGCCGCTGGCCAATGAGATCGGGTAAATCGCCGCGAGGCTGGCATCTTCACGCAAGCCGGTGCGCCGAGTGATCCAGGCTGACACTCCGGCCATGCTCAAACCCGCCCCCAACCCCCCCAATGTCAAAGCAGGCAGGCTCAGCCCGGCAAACCAAAACCCCAGCGCAGCTCCAGGGAGAATGCCGTGTGCGACTGCATCACCAATCAAACTCATGCGCCGCAAGATCAAAAAAACGCCCAGGGGTGCCGTGCTACATGCCAGTACCAGACCGCCAAATAAGGCTCGGCGCATAAAGACAAATTCCTGGAACGGTTGCCATAACTGGCTGGCGATAACCATCAGGCGACCTGCGGCGGGTTGATCAGTTGCTCGGTCGGCGCCAGTAAGTTGCCGCTGCTTTTAATCAATAATGTTTGGGGGATATGTTTGCGAACGGCGTTAAGGTCATGGCACACAACCAGCAACGTTCGGCCTTCGGTTTGCCATCTCTGGATATGTTGCCAGAGCAGTTCTTGCCCCAGTTCATCGAGAGCTGCATGGGGTTCATCCAGTAGCAACACCGAGGCATCGGCAAGGCATAAGCGGGCCAGAAGCGAGCGTTGCAATTCGCCGCCCGACAGGGCCATAAGCGGTCGGTGTTCCAGGCCGTCTAAATGCCAGTCTGCCAAGACAGCGTTCAACCGGTCGCTTCGTTGTTGGGCCGTTTGCTTCTTGCCCCAAAATCCCGCAGCCACCAATTCTTGCAAACTGATGGGGAATTGCCGATCCATAAATTGTTGTTGTGGCATAAAGGCCACGTTGCCTTGGCGTGGAACATCCAGCACAACTTTTCCCGAGAGCGGCTTTTGCAGCCCCGCAATCACTTTGAGCAAACTGCTTTTGCCGCAACCATTGGCGCCTATTACGGCTGTGAGGCTGCCTTTGACCAGGTTCATATTTAGCGCTGGAGTGAGGGGCTGACCCGGAACGCCCCAAGTCAGATGCTGACAACCGATCATCACGCCTCCCAATTCCAAAAGCTTTCGGCCACGGCGTCATGGCTGTGCAAACTTTCTGCGTGAACAACTTTAAGTTTGAACGCCTCCACGCCAGAAGTTTTCTGCAACACCGTATTGAGCCTTCGGGCAGCGTCTTCGCAGAACATCAAGTTTTGACCGTTGGCCAGTGCGAAGGCTTGTTCGTCGGCGCGTTTTACCGCTGTTTGAACGGCAGTCCCTAATGCGCCTTCGGCATTATTGATGATTGTTTCCAGAGGCAGTTGTGGGAACTGATGTTCCAAACGAATCGTTAGATGTGCAGCGCTTCGCTGGCTGTGTGGTGTGGCCACGATACCTTTTGAACTACCGAGCCAAGCAAGAACATCTGCGTGTTGCAGTGATGTGTTGGCGAAATCATCGATGAATTGTCGCTGTATTAATTGCCGTGCGAGCGCCGCTGAGCAGGGGCATGTGGAGGAGTAACTCACGAGAATTTTTAGTTCCACGTGGAACATTCCGTTTTTCAAACTCGCTTCAATGCTTGTTGGATAGCTTTTCCAGCCTGCCAATGGGCTGACTAAGGCCGAGCGTTTGAGCAGTACATCGCTGTGAATTCGCACATAGGCTTTGTTCGATAAACCTTCGTGGCTGTCGAGAAAGCACTGCAATAGTTGCCTGAGCAGGGCAGGCGTAAGGTTTTCCGTTTCCAGCTGATCCAACGCCAGATACAGGCGAGACATGTGAATGCCCCGTGCAGTGGCGTCTACGAGATTGACGCCGGCATCTATTTTCGCGCTGAGGCGTTGGCCGTTGATTAATACCGGGGAAGCAATGCCGCACATACCGACCCATTCAAGCGCTATTGCTTGCTGGGATGACTGCGCGGCGACATCTGGCAAAGTCAGCGCATTCATAAAGTGAGATCCGTCGCAGAGTGTTTTGACATGTTATATTATAACTATAAGGTCGACGATGCTTTTTTGCTGGGGCATACACACAGCAATCTTGAGTACGGATGCTCCCTTATCTGCGGTACAGGCCATGCACAGACGTCAACTGCTCAACTGGCTGCTTGCCAGTTCCGTATTCACATTGCCGCTGGGAATTTCAGCTGCCCAAATTCAGCACGCCAGGCTATGGCGCACCGGGAATACCTTGCGTCTGGTTCTGGATCTGAGTGGGCCGGTGCAGTACAAAACCTTCTCATTAACGGCTCCCGATCGGCTGATTATTGATGTGAGTGGTGCCAGCCTGAAGGGGGATTTCAGTGAGTTGGTACTGGCCAATACGGGCCTGCGTTCGATTCGCTCCGGGCATTACGGCCAGGGTGATACGCGCATCGTGCTGGACCTGGATGAGCCGGTTCAGCTCAGCAGTTTTCTGCTGCCACCCCAGGGCGGGCAAGGTCACAGGCTGGTGCTAGACCTGGCCAAAAGTGCGGTCGCCAAACTGGGTGTGGCAGCGGCAACGCCAAGCAACACACACCCCAAACGCGACATTATTGTGGTGATTGACCCCGGGCACGGGGGTAAGGATCCGGGTGCGACGAGCGCCAAAGGCCATCGTGAAAAGGATGTTGTTTTGTCCATCGCCCAGCTGCTGGCCAAGCGCCTCAAGCGTGAAAAAGGCTTTGATGCACGGCTGGTGCGCAATGATGATTTCTTTGTCCCCCTGCGCAAGCGGGTAGAAGTCGCTCACAAGCACAATGCAGACCTGTTTATTTCGGTGCATGCAGACGCAGCGCCGCGTCTTACGGCGTCTGGAGCGTCGGTGTACGCGCTCTCGGAGGGTGGGGCTACATCGGCCACGGCGCGGTATATGGCACAGCGTGAAAATGGTGTGGATTTGCTCGGTGCCACCCGTCTTTTGAACCTTAAAGACAAAGACCCGATGCTCGCAGGCGTGATCCTCGATATGTCCATGAATGCCACCATCGCGGCCAGTTTGCAGTTGGGCAACACCATTCTGGGCAGCCTTTCGGGCATCACCTCACTGCATCAAAAACGCGTGGAACAGGCCGGTTTTGCCGTGCTCAAGTCGCCGGATATTCCGTCGATTCTGGTAGAGACGGGCTTTATGTCCAACCCCCGCGACAGCGAGCGCTTGATCACCGCGCGTCATCAACAGGCGGTAGCCGAGGGTTTATTTAACGGATTAATCGCTTATTTTCAGAAAAATCCGCCCGCCAGCAGCCATATGGCGTGGGTTAACGAACAGAAAAACAGTACGTTCGTCACTTCAGGGTTGTCTTAAATGTATTGTTATAATGTATCATTTGTTGATCCGGTATCGGATTGACTGCCAAGCGGGCGTTTTGACCTGCAGCCCTGATGAGGAAATATCCAGATGTCGAATCGTCTTCCTGTAACTGTTCTCTCAGGCTTTTTAGGTGCAGGTAAAAGCACGCTGCTCAATTATATTTTGCGCAACCGCGACAACTTGCGCGTGGCCGTGATCGTTAACGATATGAGCGAAATAAATATTGATGGCGGTGAAGTACAGCGCGATGTGACCTTGAACCGGGCTGAAGAAAAACTGGTCGAAATGAGCAACGGCTGCATCTGTTGCACCCTGCGTGAAGACTTGCTTGAAGAGGTCAGCGCACTGGCCAGGGAGGGTCGATTTGATTATTTATTGATCGAGTCGACCGGTATTTCAGAACCGCTGCCTGTGGCAGAAACTTTTACGTTTCGTGATGAATCAGGACAAAGCCTGGCCGATATTGCCCGCCTGGATACGATGGTTACAGTGGTCGACGGGCTGAATTTTCTTCAGGATTATCAAGCCGCAGAGAGCCTGGATTCACGGGGTGAAACCCTTGGAGAATCAGACGAACGGTCAATTACTGATTTATTGATCGAACAAGTTGAGTTCGCTGACGTCATTTTAATCAGCAAAATTGATTTAATAAGTTCCGACGAACGGCAAGAATTAATGGCCATTCTGCGACGCCTCAACGCTCAGGCCGAAATAATGCCTATGGTCATGGGTGAAATTGCGCTGCATAAAATTCTCGATACCGGCCGGTTTGACTTTGACCGTGCTGCGCAGGCACCGGGCTGGTTGCAAGAGTTACGCGGTGAGCATGTGCCCGAAACCGAAGAATATGGCATTGCCTCCAGTGCCTATCGTGCGCGCCGGCCTTTTCATCCCGAACGTTTTTTCAATTTTATCGAGCGGCCCTGGACCAATGGCAAACTGCTGCGCTCCAAAGGTTTTTTCTGGCTGGCCAGTAAATTTCAGGAGGCGGGCAGTTGGTCTCAGGCTGGCGGTCTGATGCGCTATGGGTTTGCCGGTCGCTGGTGGCGCTTTGTGCCCCGCGACCAATGGCCGCAGGAGCCGCAAGCCAAGGCAGAAATATTGCAAAAATGGCTGCCGGATACGGGAGATTGCCGCCAGGAATTGGTGTTTATCGGTCAGCACATCGACTTCGCCCGGCTGACGGCTGAACTCGATGCCTGCTTGCTCAACGATGCTGAAATGGCCTTGGGCGAAGCGAGCTGGAAATTGCTGAGCGATCCTTTTGGCGACTGGTATGAAGAGGTGGCTGCATGAAGAATGCATTTGCCTTTACCGCTCAGCCGTTGATCGATCAGGTTCGTGGGCAGACGCCTGAAATCATGACCCGAATTCTGGATGAAGACGTCAACCTGGCCATCTGGCAGCGTCAGTTACCTGTGCATATCGTCGATTTCGGGGCTTTATTGCTTTCGCTGGACGAGCCATTGGCTGACGCCATCGTGATAGATATGCCCAACGAAAAGGCTCACCCCAACCTGACAGGCCTGGCTGCCAGGTTTAATGATCTGGAAGGCTATGCAGGCTTTATTGCAGACGTTTCCTGGCTGGTGAGTGCCTACGCGTGCCTGTTGGGCGCAAAACGCATTGGGCTGCGTCTCAGAGCCCTGGATAAAGCCATGTGCCCCCGGTTTCATGTGGACCATGTACCTGTACGTCTTATTACCACTTATGCAGGGATTGGTAGCCAGTGGCTGCAGGAAGGCGTAATGGAGCGTCGTCAGTTAGGGCAGGTGCAGGCCGAACCCGCCCGTGCAGAGTTGATTCAGCAAATAAACGCCGGTGAAGTTGCCTTGCTCAAGGGGGAGAAGTGGCAGGGTAACGAGGGAGCGGGGTTGATCCATCGTTCGCCGGCACTGGCACCGGGCGAGCGCAGGCTGATTTTGACCCTCGATTGGCTGGCCTGAGGCATATTGCTTGCTTCAATCCGTACAGAAGCTGGCCTCATGTTGCAAAACATACCTACCCACGTGATTGCCGGGCCGCTTGGCGCCGGCAAAACCAGTCTGATTCAGCATCTGATGGCGCACAAACCGCCACACGAACGCTGGGCGGTGCTGGTCAATGAGTTCGGTCAGATCGGCCTGGATGCGGCCCTGATGAGCCAGGGAAGCGATGACATTGCTATCACCGAAGTGGCGGGTGGCTGTGTGTGCTGCGTCAATGGCGCGCCTTTTCAGATCGGCTTGAGTCGCCTTTTGCGCAAGTCCAGGCCCGATCGCCTGTTTATCGAGCCTTCCGGTTTAGGCCATCCCGCACAGATTCTAAAGCAGCTCGGTGAAGCGCCCTGGCTGGGGGTTTTGGCCCTCCAGCCGTGCGTCATGGTGCTCGATGCGCAAGCGATGGCTCAGGGCAAACCTTTGCCAAAAACCCAGCAAGAGGCCCTGAAAAGTGCCGGTTTACTGGTCATGAATAAATCTAATAGTGTCCCAAATGAGCAACGTGAGCAGATTGCATGCAGCCTGCCAAAGTGCCCTGTTTTATGGGTCGAGCATGGCCGCATCCCTTTAAATACGCTGCCTGTAGCCCATATGAATATTGCTCATGCTGTGGATAACTCATTGATTTATAAGGATTTTAATCATATTGGCAGTGTGTTTTCCGACCCGCGTACGCCGATGGTGATGACTCAACATCAGCCCGAAGGATGGAGCGCAGGTTGGCGCTGGCACCCCTCTCGGCAATTTGACCTGGATCTGTTGCAACAGTGGCTCGAAAGCCTGGATTGGCAGCGTGCAAAGCTGGTTATTCATGGTTCGGCGGGCTGGTTTTCGAACAATTCTGTGGATAACTCGATCGCGCAATGGAGATCGAGTGAGTGGCGCAAGGATTCACGCCTCGAATTGATTTTTGCTCAGCCCCAGGATCTGGATTTGCTTTGCTCGGGGCTGGAAAGTTGTCTACTCAAGGAGGTTTTTTAGGTAGCAGGCCCGTGTTGCGAGGCACAAAACCCAGTGTTTTAGCGGGTTCTGTGCTGGTAAAATTGTCCTACAGCTTGAAGTGTGCGCATGGGATTTGCACCGTCAAAACCTCACAGAGGTGTCTATCTCAATGGTTTTAGCGAGGTTGCGCGGAAAGTTATCCACAGGCGCCCGGCATGCAGGCGCTGAAAGGCAGGGCTCAGTGGCGGGTCTTGCTGTGTTCCTGGCGCCACTGGCTGAGTTCGATCACCTGAGCGCTGGGAATGACACTTGGCTCGGCTTCGGTCTGGAACGGGTAGGGCGGCAGCTCGATTTTTACGCTGTGGGCGCCGAACTGGGTGATGGTTCCGGTATGACGCTGATCACCGGTCACCGTGAATTCAAAGTTATACACACGGGCCAGGCGTTTATGGCCGTTGGCGTCGGGGATCAGACCGATTTTTTTAAGCGCCACGTTTTCATCGAGCAGTTCGATATCGAGGTTTTTGCAGTGTTGCTTGACCCGCTCCAGCGCCCGCTCGCGCAGCCCGTGGTTGTGCCACAGCCAGGCAGCGCCTGCAGCCAGCAGCATGAGGACGAACATATTTCCCAGGGTCAGCATTACATGTGCTCCAACAGATTGTGCTCAGCTTAACTGCGTCTTCAACCTGTCGTACAGGCCGCGTTTGGTCGCATACTGCGTGGCTTGAATCCACCCGTAGTCTGGAATCCGGCATGAAACGTACACCTCATTTACTCGCCATCCAATCCCACGTGGTTTTCGGCCATGCCGGCAACAGCGCAGCGGTTTTTCCCATGCAGCGCGTCGGGGTGAATGTCTGGCCTCTGAACACGGTGCAATTCTCCAATCACACTCAGTATGGCCAGTGGACGGGGGAAGTGTTGGCTCCCGAGCAAATTCCTTCGCTGGTCGATGGAATCGCCGCCATCGGCGAGCTGGGCAGCTGTGATGCGGTCTTGTCCGGTTACCTGGGCAGTGCGGCGCAGGGGCGGGCCATTTTAAGCGGGGTGGCGCGTATTAAGGCTGTTAATCCCCATGCACTGTACCTGTGCGACCCGGTAATGGGGCACCCGGAGAAAGGTTGTATCGTGCCTCAGGAAGTCAGTGACTTCCTGCTTGAAGAAGCTGCCGCTATGGCCGATTTTTTGTGCCCCAACCAGCTCGAACTGGACAGTTTTTGCGGCCGCCATCCGCAATCGTTGTTTGACTGCCTGGCCATGGCCCGCAGCTTGCTGGCCCGCGGCCCGAAAGCGGTGCTGGTGAAGCATTTGTCGTATCCGGGCAAACTGCCTGAAAGTTTCGAGATGCTGCTGGTCACGGCAGAGGGCAACTGGCACTTGCGTCGGCCGCTGCTTGCCTTCCCTCGCCAGCCAGTGGGCGTAGGCGACCTGACCTCAGGTTTGTTCCTGGCGAGAGTGCTGCTGGGCGACAGCCTGGTGGCTGCGTTTGAATTTACCGCTGCGGCGGTGCATGAGGTGTTGCTGGAAACCCAGGCCTGCACCAGCTATGAATTGCAGCTGGTACGGGCCCAGGACCGCATTGCCCATCCGCGTGTGCGGTTTGAGGCAGTGCCGATCAGTTTGTAAGCAAACTGAACAAAACCTGTGGGAGCGGGCTTACAGTGTTTCGTCTTTTAGCTCGCGGTAGCGCTGCTCCAGCTCCTGACGGATCTGGCGGCGTTGCTTGCCCTGGATAAAGCGGCGCTTGTCTTCGCTGTTCACTGGCTGCAACGGCGGAACAGCGGCCGGCTTACGGTCGTCGTCCACGGCTACCATGGTGAAGAAGCAGCTGTTGGTGTGGCGCACCGAGCGCTCGCGGATATTTTCGGTAACGACCTTGATGCCAACTTCCATCGAGGTGTTGCCGGTGTAGTTGACCGAGGCGAGGAAGGTCACCAGTTCACCGACATGAATCGGCTCGCGAAAAATGACCTGATCCACCGACAAGGTGACCACATACCGCCCCGCATAGCGGCTGGCGCAGGCATAGGCGACTTCATCGAGGTACTTGAGCAGGGTTCCGCCGTGAACATTGCCAGAAAAATTGGCCATGTCCGGGGTCATCAAGACCGTCATCGACAGTTGGGAGTTTCCGGGTTCCATAGCAGCAGGCTCGTGGTTGTGTGGCAGCAGTGAAATGGGTATCTCTGTGGATACTTGTCGATTTTTGAAACAGTGATTAACGGGACGCTGCCGTGTTGGCTGCCGTCACGCTTATCTCTATCTGTTTCCATATATTGCACCGCCTTTCTGTCGCAAGTCGCGGTGTTAACCTGCAAAAGTCCGTTAGTCGGATACTTCCTACATTTTAAACAGTCGATACGCGCGGCCTGACAGGCTGTGTCTGTCGTCATGTTGCCTGGTGAATATCAAACAAGGAGTGCCACGCCATGCATGCCATCAGTTTTATTCAGGATCTGGCAGTCATCATGCTGGTCGCAGGTGTGGTGACGATTCTTTTCCACAGGTTCAAACAGCCGGTGGTACTGGGCTATATCGTTGCAGGTTTTATTATCGGCCCGCACACCCCGCCGTTTGGCCTGATTCACGATGAAGAAACGATCAAAACCCTGGCTGAGCTGGGGGTGATCTTTTTGATGTTCTGTCTGGGGCTGGAGTTCAGCCTGCGTAAGTTGTTCAAGGTCGGGGCCACAGCCTTTATCGCAGCGTTTATGGAAATCACGCTGATGATCTGGATTGGTTATGAAATTGGCCGCTGGTTCGACTGGAACACCATGGATTCGCTGTTTCTGGGCGCCATCCTGGCCATTTCATCTACCACCATCATCGTCAAGGCCCTCAACGACCTCAAGATGAAAAACGAGCGCTTTGCCCAGCTGATTTTTGGCGTGCTGATCGTTGAAGATATTTTGGGTATCGGGATTATTGCGCTGCTGTCGAGCATTGCGGTCAGCGGCAGCGTCAGCCCCGAAGAGGTTTTTTCGACCGTCGGTAAATTGTCATTGTTTATGATCGTGGCGTTGGTTATCGGCATTTTGCTGGTGCCGCGTGTGCTGGCGTATGTAGCCCGATTCGAAAGCAATGAAATGCTGCTGATCACTGTGCTGGGCCTGTGTTTTGGCTTTTGCCTGCTGGTGGTCAAGCTGGAATACAGCATGGTGCTCGGGGCGTTTTTGATCGGTGCAATCATGGCCGAGTCGCGTCAGTTACTGAAAATCGAGCGCCTGATTGAACCGGTGCGTGATTTGTTCAGTGCAATATTCTTTGTCGCCATCGGGTTGATGCTCGACCCGGCAATCCTGCTGGAGTACGCGCTGCCAATTGTGGTGATCACTATCGCCGTGGTGCTGGGCAAGATGCTCTCCTGCGGTTTGGGGGCCTTTATCGCAGGCAATGATGGACGTACCTCGCTACGAGTCGGAATGGGGCTTTCGCAGATTGGGGAGTTTTCTTTCATTATCGCGGCGCTGGGTATGACATTGCAGGTCACCAGCAGCTTCCTGTACCCCGTAGCAGTGGCCGTCTCCGTATTGACCACCCTGATGACCCCTTACCTGATTCGCGCCGCAGACCCGCTCTCGCTCAAGCTGGCACAGGTGGTGCCTGGTCGCTTGTCACGGGTGTTGGGGTTGTATGGCGAATGGCTGCGCAGTATTCAGCCGCAGGGCGAAGGGGCGTTGTTGGCGGCCATGATTCGCAAGATCTTGCTGCAAGTTGGGGTCAATCTGGCCCTGGTCATCGCTATTTTCTTTGCCGGCGGTTATTTCGCACCGCGCATCGGCCGTTATTTGCAGGGCTGGATTCTGGAGCCGAGCTGGCAAAAAGGGATGATCTGGGGAGCTGCTTTGCTGCTGTCGTTGCCGTTCCTGATTGCGGCGTATCGCAAGCTCAAGGCGCTTTCGATGCTACTGGCCGAGATGGGGGTCAAGCCGGAAATGGCAGGGCGCCATACGCAGCGCGTGCGCCGGGTGATCTCGGAAGTCATCCCGATTCTGTCGTTGCTGGTGATTTTTCTGCTGCTGTCGGCCTTGTCGGCAAGCATCCTGCCCACCAACGAGTTGCTGATGGTGATTGCGGTGGTGGCGGCGGGGGTTGCGGCGCTGTTGTGGCGCTGGTTTATCCGGATTCACACGCGCATGCAGGTTGCACTGCTGGAAACGCTGGATAACCACAAGGAGGGGGGGCACTGACAGCCCGCTGACCAATGGCTGGAAAGCGGGGATGCCCGGGGGCTGTTGATGTTTCGTTGTGGCTCACAACGAAACGTCAACCAACCCTTGAGGTATCAGCTTTCCAGCCAGACGTCGCGCGCCCAGTGCCAGACCGATTCCCAGGTTTCTTCAGTGACGAGTTCTTCTTCGCCGGACCACAGCACCACGGTGCCGTCTTCTTCCACGCAGTAGTAGTCGTCGCCGTCCTGGCAAATAGGGATCAGGCTGCGATCAACGCCAGCATCCCAGGCATTTGCCGCCACTTCCGGCAGGTAGGTGTGTGATTGTGGGTCGGTCACCGTGACCGGCTCCAGGCTGCCATACACCACGTCACTGACGGTCAGCAGAAATTCTCTGAAGACAAATGGAATATCGATGAACAGCTGTTCTTCGATTTCCACCAACTGGTCTTCTTCAGGCAGTTCCAGGGGAACCGGTACAGGCTCGTTTTTTTCGCGTAGCTCTTCAATAATCTCTTCCACGACCTCATCCTCATGCTCTATGGCGCGGTTTATATGACGCGCTTTATACAGTAGCTCGTTATAAGTGCAATCGTGAAATGCAAAGCCCCGGACAAGTCCGGGGCTTTGGTAAACGCATGTGTAACTCGCAGGGTTAGCCGTTCTGGCGGATACCTGCCACCAGCCAAGGCTGGTTGTCGCCTTGCTGACGTTCCATGTTCCAGCTTTCGCTGAAGGCTTCGCCCTGGTCAAAGCGCGAGTTTTTCGACACGCCGCTGAAGGTCAGGGTTGCAATGGTTTTGTCTGCGCGATCGTCCAGGCCGTCCAGTTGCACGGTCAGGTTGTCGATGTAGGTGGACTGGAAGCCATCACCCAGCTCAGCGCGTTCACGCTTGAGGAAGTCGAGCATCTGCGGGGTCACGAACTCGGCGATCTTGTCCATTTCGTTGGCATCCCAGTGCTGTTGCAGGGACTGGAAATGGTTGCGCGCGGCTTCCAGGAAGTTTTGCTCGTTAAACCAGGCTGGAGCGTTGATCACCGGACGTGCTGCAGGGGCAGCCGAACCACCGAAGATCGAAGCAGCAGGCTTGGCGTCGAACGCTTCGCGTTGCATGGGTGCGTGGCCAGCAGGGGCCATCATGTCAGCTTGTTTGCGACGACGGGCCGCGATAAAGCGGAAGATCAGGAAGGCGATAACCGCCATGATCAGGATGTCGAAGAATTGCATGCCCTGGAAGCCGCCGCCCATGAACATGGACGCCAGCAGGCCACCGGCAGCGAGGCCGGCCAGAGGGCCGAGCCAGCGCGAAGCACCGCCGGCCTTGGCTGCGGCGCCTGCGGCACCGGCAGCCGCCGGGGCTGCAGCTGGAGCAGCTTGACGCGTTTGGTGGCTAGGCGCTGCACCCGCGCTTTTGCCGCCACCGAAGCGCTTGGCGTTCGCGTCGATGCTCATCGTCAAGCCGATGCACAACGCCATGGCGATGCTAAGAAAACGTTTCATAAGGGGTTCCCATTTGTGGATATCACGCGCGCCATGTTGCACAGATGAGTTGTGACTGGCTAGCGGTGAAGTGTTTCGGGCTTTTGCTTATTTGTTTGTAGGGCTAGGATTTATTTTGCGTAGGAGAACATGTGGGAGCGAGCCTGCTCGCGAAAGCGGTGTATCAGCCAACAATAATATTGACTGATGCGCTCTCTTCGCGAGCAGGCTCGCTCCCACAGCGGTTTGCCTTACCTTATTCCCGCCAAGCTGTCGGGTTGCTGTCAGACCGCCTCAAGTTTGGCGTAGCCCATCATCAGCCATTTGCTGCCTTCGCTGAAGTTGACCTGTACCCGTGCCTGGGCACCTGCACCCTCGAAATTGAGGATGACGCCTTCGCCGAAGACCGCATGCTTGACCATCTGGCCGAGCTTGAATTCGGTTTCGGGAATCTCCGAACCACCAAACAGGGTGCTGGCGCTCTGCTTTTGACCGCCGCCGAAAGGACGACTGACACTGTTGGACAGTCGAACCTCTTGAATCAGGCCCTTTGGCACTTCGCGTACGAAACGCGAAACCTTGTTATAGGTCTCACTGCCGTACAGGCGTCGGGTTTCTGCGTAGGTCATCACCAGGTTTTGCATGGCGCGGGTAATGCCTACGTAGGCCAGGCGTCGTTCCTCTTCGAGGCGACCGGGCTCTTCCAGGCTCATTTTGTGCGGGAACAGGCCTTCTTCCATGCCCACCAGGAACACGTACGGGAACTCCAGGCCTTTGGCGCTGTGCAGCGTCATCAGCTGGATGCCGTCTTCATGTTCTTCGGCCTGGGTATCGCCAGCCTCCAGTGAGGCATGCCCGAGGAAGGCGGCCAATGGCGACAGCTCTTCGTCTTCGTCATTGTTCTCAAAGTTGCGTGCTGCGCTGACCAGCTCCTCAAGGTTTTCTACCCGGGCCTGGCCTTTTTCGCCTTTTTCCGCCTGATGGTAGGCAATCAGCCCGCTTTGCTCGATCACGGTTTGCGTCATCAGATGCAGAGGCATGTCCATGACTTTTGCCGCGAGGTTTTCGATCAGTTCCATAAAGCCGGCAATGGCACCCGAAGCACGGCCCGGCAGGGCTTTATTGGCGATCAGCTGGCGCATTGCTTCCCACATCGACACGTCGCTGTGACGTGCGTGTTCGCGAATGGCTTCGACGGTTTTTTCACCAATGCCGCGGGCAGGTACGTTAATCACCCGCTCCAGCGCCGCATCATTGCCACGACCTTCGAGCAGGCGCATATAGGCCATGGCATTTTTGATTTCCGCGCGTTCGAAGAAGCGCTGGCCGCCATAGATGCGGTAAGGGATGCGCTCGCGCAGCAAGGCTTCTTCAAGCACCCGCGACTGGGCGTTGGAACGGTACAAGATGGCGATATCGCTATGGGCGATGCCGGTTTTCAGAGCGCTTTCGATGGTTTCGACCACGTAGCGCGCTTCGTCATGTTCGTTGAACGCGGCGTACAGATTGATGGCTTCGCCTTCGCCGCCGTCAGTCCACAGCTCTTTGCCCATGCGCCCGGTGTTGTTGGCAATCAGGGCATTGGCCGCTTTGAGGATGCCCGCCGTGGAGCGGTAATTTTGCTCCAGACGAATGGTCTCGGCATCCGGGAAGTCGGTTGAGTACTGATAGATGTTTTCGATTTTTGCGCCGCGCCAGCCGTAGATCGACTGGTCGTCATCACCGACCACCATCAGGCTGTCGCCGCCCTGGGCCAGCAACCGTAGCCAGGCATATTGCACGGCGTTGGTATCCTGGAATTCGTCTACCAGGATGTGCCGGAAGCGTTTCTGGTAATGCGCCAGCAAGCCCGGGTTGTCGCGCCACAAATCAAGGGCACGCAGCAGCAGCTCGGAAAAATCGATCACACCGGCGCGTTGGCACGCGACCTCATAGGCCTCGTAAATATTGCGCATGGTGGCCAGGAACAAGTCGCCGCTGGCCTGGATATGTTTGGGGCGAAGGCCTTCGTCTTTTTGACCGTTGATAAACCACTGGGCCTGACGTACGGGCCAGCGTTGTTCATCCAGCCCCAGCTCACGGATCACACGCTTGACCAGGCGTTGCTGGTCGTCGCTGTCGAGGATCTGGAATGTCTGGCTAAGGCCGGCTTCTTGCCAGTGAGCCCGCAGCAGACGGTGAGCCAGGCCGTGGAAGGTGCCGACCCACATGCCTGCCGGGTTGATACCCATCAACTGCTCGATGCGGTGGCGCATCTCGGCAGCGGCCTTGTTGGTGAACGTCACCGACAGCACGGAGTGTGGGGACGCGTTTTCGACCTGGATCAGCCAGGCGATACGGTGCACCAGCACACGGGTTTTGCCGGAACCAGCGCCGGCCAGGACCAACTGACGCCCGACACTGGCCGTGACGGCCTGACGTTGGGCATCGTTGAGAGAATTTAACAAGAGAGAGAGATCATCGCGCATCGGGGCATTTTAGGGGCTGTTGGTGTTTCATTGCTAGCTGCGTGGCCGCCTTGGGCCGAGCGGTCTAAAAGCCGGACAATAAATGTGCCTGGCTGATTTCATCCATTTAATAGCGCCTGTGCGTTTGGTCACGGGCATTGCTTGTGTATGCTCGGGCGACTTTTTGGCTCATCTACTGATAAGAATTTCGCCGATGGTTCAGAGTTTAAATTCGCCGGGTATTTTTTTCGGCATAGGCATCGGTTTTTTCCTGCTGGCGGGCGGCCTGGGATGGCAGGTCAAGCGGATCAGGCAACGGCGCATGGTGCGCCGCTTGCGGCATCAAGGTTTGCGCGAAGATTTGCAGCAAGCGAATGTCCGTAGTGAGCAACTCAATACCGAGCTTGCCTATGAGGTCGAGCAGCGCCGTTTGAGCGAAGCGCGGGTGCGCCACCTGACCCGTTTTGATGAGCTGACCGGGCTGGCCAACCGCCTTCTGTTCAAGGAACGCCTGGAGGAGGCTAGCCAGCGTGTACGCCAGGGCTCGTGCAACCTGACGTTGCTGCACATCAATCTCGATCGTTTCAAATTGCTCAATGACAATTTCGGGCATGAGCTGGCGGACCATGTGCTGCAAAAAATGGCCGAACGCATCACCAAGGCCTTGCCTGAGGCCGACACCATTGCGCGCCTGTCGGGTGATGAATTTGCAGTGCTGTTTGATGCCTATAACAGCCTGACCAGCCTGGCGCGGGTCGCGACCCGGCTGCTGGACAAGCTCGGTCGGCCGCTGGTGGTGGATGGCCATGAGCTGGTCATCAGTGTGTCAATGGGCATCAGCATGTTGCCCGACAGCGCGCGCGATATTGCCAGCCTGGTCCATCAGGCCAACAAGGCCATGCAGCAGGCCAAGCACCTGGGCGGCGGCAGGTTTCAGTTCTACAGTGACAGCCTGCATGGCAGCTCCCTTGAACGGCTGCAGCTGGAAAACCAACTGCGCAAAGCCATTAGCGAACGCCAGCTCAACGTGTTCTATCAACCCAAGCTGTGCCTGGCCACAGGGCGTCTGCACGCCGCCGAAGCGTTGGTGCGCTGGGATCACCCGCAACTGGGTAATGTGCCGCCAGGCAACTTTATTGTCCTTGCCGAAGAGACCGGCCTGATCAGCGCCATCGGTGAATTTGTACTGCGCGAAGCCTGCCGGCAAGCGTGTGAATGGCAACGAGCAGGGCTGGCGCCAATACGGGTATCGGTGAACTTGTCGGGGCATCAGTTGCGCCAGGGCAAGCTGGTCAGCCTGGTGCGCCAGGTACTTGAAGAAACCGGGCTGGCGCCGCACTGCCTGGAACTGGAACTGACAGAAAGCCAGTTGCTCGACAATGTTGAATACGTCATCGCTACCTTCCAGCAATTGCATGAACTGGGGGTGAAGCTGGCAATCGATGATTTTGGCACCGGCTATTCATCGCTCAGTTACCTCAAGCGATTTGCGGTGGATTACGTAAAAATCGATAAAACGTTTATTCACGGCGTGGGCCGTTGCAGCGAAGACGAGGCCATCACCCTCGCAATTATTGCCATGGCCCACAGTCTGGGCCTTAAAGTGGTGGCAGAAGGCGTTGAAAACGAGGCGCAGCTGGCATTTCTCAAGACTCGCCAGTGCGACGAAGTGCAGGGCTATTTGATCAGTCGTCCGATAAACGCAGTGCAATTCAGCGATTTACTGCGTAACGGTGTAGTGGTCTTGTAGTGCCAAAAAGGGCTACATGGCCCTCAAGCGGCTTGAATCAAGGGAGATAACTGGATAGTTGATGGCGTATTGGCTGGGCAGAAAACGAATTCTTGTAGTATAACTACAAGATTGCTACATCCCCGGCGCCCGCCGCTTACAGACCGAGTCCTGCCCTTTGAACCTGCTGCAACATATTGCCCAGTCACGCCACCTGTTACGTAAATCGGAACTCAAGGTCGCCGATCACGTGCTGCTTGATCCTGCGGCTGTAATGCACAGTTCCATGGCCGACCTTGCCCACAGTGTCGGAATCAGCGAGCCGACCATCGTGCGTTTTTGCCGGGCGATAGGCTGTTCCGGGTTTCAGGACCTGAAGCTCAAGCTGGCGCAAAGCCTGGCGGCCGGTGCCAGTTTTGGTCAGTTCGCGATCCATGAAGACGATTCGGTAGCGGACTACAGCCTGAAAATTTTCGACACCACGCTGCATACCTTGATGGACGTGCGCGAGAAGCTCGATCCGATAGCGCTGCAGCGTGCCGTGACGGCCATGTCGCAAGCGCAGCGTGTCGAGTTTTATGGGTTTGGTGCCTCGGGCGCGGTTGCGGCGGATGCCCAGCACAAGTTTTTCCGTCTGTTGCTGACCGCGGCGGCCTATTCCGACCCGCATATGCAAGCGATGTCGGCCGTGACCTTGAAGCCTACCGACGTGGCGATCTGCATTTCCCAGTCGGGCCGTTCCAAAGACTTGCTGATCACCGCCAACCTGGTGCGTGAAAGCGGCGCGACACTGATTACCTTGTGCCCGAGCCAGACGCCGCTGGCGGAGCTGGCAACCGTCAATCTGGCGATCGATGTGCATGAAGACACCGAAATCTATACCCCGCTGACCTCGCGTATTGCCCACCTGGTAGTGATTGACGTGTTGGCAATGGGTGTTGCCATGGCCCGAGGCCCGAGCCTGGTCAACCACCTCAAGAGCGTCAAGCGCAGCCTGCGCAGCTTGCGCCTGTCGCCTAAATCACTGAAAAGCCACGAAGATTAAAAGCGCACAACATCTTCTGTGGGAGCGGGCTTGCTCGCGATAGGGAATGCCGCCGTGTGACAGACACACCGCAGCGCCTGAATCGCGAGCAAGCCCGCTCCCACGCAGAGCTCACATTCAGCGTTCATCCCCCTGTCATCCCACCTTCGCCAAGTCGTCATAAACAAGGTGCATCGTAAAGCTCCCGTACACGCCTTGGGAGACTCGAAATGGCTCAGCCTTACGAAGAACGCAATAGCGCCGTCAAAACCCGCCGTCAGCAAGAAGACCAGCGCCGCATGGCCTTCCGTCGCGCGATTGAAGACCATACGAGCCAGCGCCAACTGCGTCTGGAAACCTCTGATTACCCTGACCTGGGGTCGATCAACTACTGGCAGTCTGCGTCGGCAAGTGACCGTCGAAGCGCTCAACCAACGCGCTGATTTGCAGGCGCTCACTGCGAATAAACCCCAGAAATGCATGCGCCACCGGTGACAGGCGCTTGGCCTTGGCCTGCACCACGCACCAGCTGCGATACAGCGGCAACTCCTCGACCGGCAGTTCGCACAGCAGGCCGGTCGCCAGCTCCAGGCTGACGGCGTGGCGGGTCAATAACGCCACGCCCAACCCGGCTACCGCGCACTCGCGCTGCGACTCGTTGGACGACACTTCCAGCGTCTGATTGAAGTGAACGCGCTTTTCCTTGAAATACTCCTCACACGCCATGCGCGTGCCCGAACCCTGCTCGCGCATCAGCAAGGTATAAGGCTCCAGATCCTGCAAATGCAGCGGACCCCGGTTGCACAACGGATGATCAGCGGGAGCCACGGCCACAATCGGGTTGTTCAGAAACGGCAAGAATTCCAGGCCCATGTCCTGCGGCACCATCGACATGATCACCAGATCATCGCGGTTATCTGACAGCCGACGAACGGCCTGCGCCCGGTTGACCACCGTCAGTTGCAAATTGACTTCCGGATGCTGGCGCTTGAAGGCCGCAAACAGATGCGGCACAAAATATTTCGCGCTCGACTCTACGGCCAGTTTCAACTGGCCTTGCAATGACCCGAGCATGTCGGAAAGTTGCATGTCGAGGTTTTCCAGCCGGCCGAAAATATCCCGACTGGCCAACTGAAGCGCTTCAGCGGCTTCGGTCATGTACAGCTTTTTGCCGACGTACTCGAACAATGGTTGGCCAACCAGCTCTTCAAGCTGACGAATTTGTAGACTTACGGCGGGTTGCGTCAGCGACATTTCTTCTGCTGCGCGGCTGTAAGAACGCAAATCACAGACTTCGTTAAACACCTGTAATTGGCGAAAAGTGATACGCATCAATGACTTACGCATTTTTATAAAATTATCCGAAGCGACAAGTGATCTGACTATAAGTTGTTACTTATGCACGACCCAAGAATTATTGATTTTTGTTTATCACTGCGTGGGTCTAGTGTGACGACACAACGGTTCAGACACATTTGGACACGTGCCGACCTGGTCTAGCAGGTCGTTTGTTCCATGGGCTTTAGGGAAAATCCAAGTGATAAAAAAGATCCTGATCGCCAACCGCGGAGAAATCGCCGTCCGCATCGTGCGTGCCTGCGCCGAGATGGGGATTCGCTCTGTAGCGGTCTATTCCGAAGCTGATCGGCATGCCTTGCACGTCAAGCGCGCCGACGAAGCACACAATATCGGCGAAGACCCGCTGGCCGGTTATTTGAATCCGCGCAAGCTGGTGAATCTGGCGGTTGAAACCGGTTGTGATGCTCTGCATCCCGGTTACGGTTTTTTGTCAGAAAACGCTGAGTTGGCTGATATCTGCGCCGAGCGCGGGATCAAGTTCATCGGTCCGGCCGCTGAAGTCATTCGCCGTATGGGCGACAAGACTGAAGCGCGTCGCAGCATGATCAAGGCCGGTGTGCCGGTCACACCGGGCACTGAAGGCAACGTTGCCGACATCCACGAAGCCTTGATTGAAGGCGAACGCATTGGCTACCCGGTGATGCTCAAGGCCACCTCGGGTGGTGGCGGTCGCGGCATTCGTCGCTGCAACAGCCGTGAAGAACTCGAGCAAGCCTTCCCGCGGGTGATCTCGGAAGCGACCAAGGCCTTTGGTTCGGCCGAAGTGTTCCTCGAAAAATGCATCGTCAACCCCAAGCATATCGAAGCGCAAATTCTCGGCGACAGCTTTGGCAACGTGGTGCATCTGTTTGAGCGCGACTGCTCGATCCAGCGTCGCAACCAAAAGCTGATCGAAATCGCCCCAAGCCCGCAGCTGACCCCGGAACAGCGCGCCTATATCGGCGACCTGTCTGTGCGCGCAGCCAAGGCCGTGGGTTACGAGAACGCCGGTACCGTGGAGTTCCTGCTCGCCGAGGGCGAGGTGTACTTCATGGAGATGAACACTCGGGTGCAGGTGGAGCACACCATCACCGAAGAAATTACCGGCATCGACATTGTTCGTGAACAGATTCGTATCGCCTCTGGCCTGCCGCTCTCGATCAAGCAGGAAGACGTGCAGCATCGCGGCTTTGCCCTGCAGTTCCGGATCAACGCCGAAGACCCGAAAAACAACTTCCTGCCCAGTTTCGGCAAGATCACCCGTTACTACGCGCCCGGCGGCCCCGGTGTACGTACTGACACGGCGATCTACACCGGCTATACCATCCCGCCGTATTACGACTCCATGTGTCTGAAACTGGTGGTGTGGGCCCTGACCTGGGAAGAAGCGATGGACCGTGGTTTGCGCGCCCTCGACGACATGCGTCTGCAAGGGGTCAAAACCACCGCCGCGTATTACCAGGAAATCCTGCGTAACCCGGAATTCCGTAGTGGTCAGTTCAACACCAGCTTCGTAGAAAGCCACCCTGAGCTGACCAACTACTCGATCAAGCGCAAACCCGAAGAGTTGGCCCTGGCCATCGCTGCCGCCATCGCCGCCCACGCAGGCCTGTGAGGAAAAGAATAATGAGCAAGAAGATTTTCGTAACTGACACCATCCTGCGTGACGCCCACCAGTCGCTGCTGGCCACCCGCATGCGCACTGAAGACATGCTGCCGATCTGCGACAAGCTCGACAAAGTCGGCTACTGGTCCCTGGAAGTCTGGGGCGGCGCGACCTTTGATGCCTGCGTGCGTTTCCTCAAGGAAGATCCGTGGGAGCGTCTGCGCCAACTGCGTGCCGCCTTGCCCAACACACGTCTGCAAATGTTGCTGCGCGGCCAGAACCTGCTGGGCTATCGCCATTACAGCGACGACGTGGTCAAAGCCTTCGTCGCCAAAGCAGCAGTCAACGGCATCGACGTGTTCCGCATCTTCGACGCCATGAACGACGTGCGTAACCTGCGTGTGGCCATCGAGGCGGTCAAAGCTGCCGGCAAGCATGCCCAGGGCACCATCGCCTATACCACCAGTCCGGTACATACCACCGAGGCGTTTGTGGCGCAGGCCAAGCAGATGGAAGCCATGGGCTGCGACTCGGTCGCCATCAAAGACATGGCTGGCCTGCTGACGCCGTACGCCACGGGCGAACTGGTCAAGGCGCTGAAAGCCGAAATCACTCTGCCGATCTTTATTCACTCCCATGACACCGCCGGTCTGGCTGCCATGTGCCAGCTCAAGGCTATCGAGAATGGCGCAGACCACATTGATACCGCGATCTCCAGCTTTGCGTGGGGCACCAGCCACCCGGGCACCGAGTCGATGGTTGCCGCGCTCAAAGGCAGTGAATACGACACCGGTCTCGATCTGTCGCTGCTGCAGGAAATTGGTATGTACTTCTACGCAGTGCGTAAGAAGTATCACCAGTTTGAAAGCGAATTCACCGCTGTTGATACCCGTGTTCAGGTTAACCAGGTGCCGGGCGGGATGATTTCCAACCTTGCCAACCAGCTCAAAGAGCAGGGTGCGCTGAACCGCATGAGCGAAGTGCTGGCCGAAATCCCGCGTGTGCGTGAAGACCTCGGTTACCCGCCGCTGGTAACACCGACGTCGCAAATTGTGGGTACTCAGGCATTCTTCAACGTATTGGCGGGTGAGCGTTACAAAACCATCACCAACGAAGTGAAGCTCTACCTGCAAGGCGGCTACGGCAAGGCGCCGGGCGTGGTCAACGAGCAACTGCGTCGTCAGGCCATTGGCAACGAAGAGCTGATCGACGTACGCCCTGCGGACCTGCTAAAGCCCGAAATGGTCAAGCTGCGTGCTGAAATTGGTGCCCTGGCCCAGTCGGAAGAAGACGTACTGACCTTCGCCATGTTCCCGGATATCGGTCGCAAGTTCCTTGAGGAGCGCGCTGCAGGCACTCTGACCCCAGAAGTGCTGCTGCCTATCCCTGAGGCTGGCGGTGTCACCAAGGCGAGCGGTGAGGGCGTGCCGACCGAGTTCGTGATCGACGTTCACGGTGAGAGCTATCGCGTTGACATCACCGGTGTCGGCGTCAAGGCAGAGGGCAAGCGTCACTTCTACCTGTCCATCGACGGCATGCCGGAAGAGGTGGTGTTCGAACCCCTCAACGAATTTGTTGGTGGCACCTCAAGCAAGCGCAAGCAGGCCAGCGAGCCAGGCCATGTGAGCACGGCAATGCCAGGCAACATCGTTGATGTACTGGTCGCTGTAGGCGATGTGGTCAAGGCGGGTCAGTCGGTACTGATCACCGAAGCGATGAAAATGGAAACTGAAGTCCAGGCCGGCATCGCAGGCAAAATCGTCACCATCCATGTAATCAAGGGCGATCGCGTTAATCCGGGCGAAATTCTGATCGAAATCGAAGCCTGATACTGCCTTTGATGTAAACGCTTTAAACCTCGGGGGGGCATGTGCTCCCCTTTTTTTTGCTCTTGAATTGAGGCTTTTTCGCAGGTTCGATTCAAGGAGTCTGGCGACGACAAGGCTGGAAAAGCGCCTGTAGCGCCTAGCAAGTAGGGCGAGGTGTGGTGCCCGTACGAGGCGTTAGACATAAGTCGCTGAGCCATGGTGTTTCAGGTGCATCGCGCTGCTACGAGTGTTTGCGCTTCTCCCCGTGCAACAGGGGTATCAAGCGGTCGCGTAGCGCAAATGTGTTTATTCCAAGCACAAAAACGCCCAGCAGTCCTTGCTGGGCGTATTGATCAAATTTTATACAGCTGTGGCTCTGCATTCTTCCAGGGTCTTTATTTGGCCGCTTTCTGGTTGGTTATCCAATGCCAGCCATTTTTCGAACCCTGCCGCTAGTGCGGGCCATTCCATACTAATAATACTGTACCACGTGGTATCACGGTTTTTGCCTTTAACCACCATATGCTGGCGGAAAACGCCTTCGTATGTGTACCCCAATCGTACTGCAGTACGCTTCGATCTTGCGTTATCGTTGTTGCACTTCCATTCCAGACGCCGGTTGCCCAGGGCGAAGGCTTCCTTGGCGAGCAGGTAGACCGCCTCCGTGCTTTTCGGTGAGCGTTGCATGGGTGCGCCAAAGGCGACGTGGCCGATCTCGATACGCCCGTGCTCCGGGACGATGCACATCAGGCTAAGCAAGCCTTGTGCCTCACCGCTGGGCTTGTCGATAACGGCATAGAAATGTGGATCACGGCTATCGGCATGCTTTTGCAGCCAAGCGTCAAAGGTCGGACGCTCGTTAAATGGACCGTAGGGCAGGTAGTCCCAAAGCTTGGGATCGGCCTGCGGCCCTTGTAAGGCTAGCCATAGTTCATCGCCATGACGTTCGGGGTCGAGCTTTTCCAGACGAATGAATCGCCCTTCGAGGGTGCGGGTATCCGGGGTTTTAGCCGCCAGCCAACGTTCTAGAGAGTCGGGCATTGCGCGTTCCTTATTTATGACAAGGTTTTGCGAAACTGAATAAAGCCGGGGCGCTCGCCAATGCGCTCATACAACTGAATAGCCGTGGCGTTGGTTTCCTGGGTGAGCCAATGCACTTTGCAGCAGTCCTTGGCGCGGGCGGCAGCGTATACATGCTCGATTAACTGACGACCCACCCCCTTGCCGCGCACATCGGGACTGACAAACAGGTCTTGAAGATAGCAGGCGTCTTTGATGCTCCAGTTGGTGCGGTGATAAACGCACTGCACCATGCCCACCGCTTTGTCGTCTTGCCAGGCCAGGGCCAGGGTGGTCGGTTCTGCCGGGTCGAGAAAACGCGCCCAGGTGGATTGGCTGATTTCGTCGGATAGCTCGGTTTTGTAGAAGCGCAAGTAAGCTTGCCAAAGTGGTAGCCACTGTTCGCGATCGGTGGCGGTGGCAGTTTTGATCTGGATTTGAGCCATTTTCAGTTATTCCTTAACCATTAAATGAGCGAGTGCGTGGTCTTGCGGGTTGGGGTTGGCCAGCAGGCCCTGGCGCACACCAGCCTGGTCGCGGGCGTCGCGGTTCTGGCTGAGTTTGCGTTTGCCTTGCAGGCGGGTGATAGGCAGGCGAAAGCCCACAATGGCCTTGAGCATGCTGTCGACATAGTCGGCGGGGGCGTCGCTGACAGCCCAGGGCGCGGGGCGATTGGCTTCCTGCCTGTCGCTCAGGCGGCTGACCAGTGCCAGCAAACGTTCGGCATCATCGAACACCTCGGCCATGCCATAAGCGTGTACGGCCAGGTAATTCCAGGTGGGTACGGCTTTTCCGTGGTCGGCCTTGCCTGGGTAAAAGGTCGGGCTGATATAGGCCTGTTCGCCGGCAAAGATCACCAGTGCTTCCGTGCCTTGGGCCAGGTCCTGCCAGTGTGGATTGGCCCGGGCCAGGTGCCCGTACAATGTGCCGCACGGGCCTTCGTCGGGGTTCAACAGCATAGGCACATGACTGGCGAGCAGGCCCTGGCTGGCATGTGTGACCAGCACGGGCAGGGGGGAGGCCTGCATCTGCTGGTGCAGGATTTTAATGTCGTCTACGGCGAAGGCGCGGGGTACGTACATGGAAATTATCCTTGGCGATTGGCTTTATCCTAGGCAGGCTATTGGTTGGTTGTAAGAGCCATTAATGGTCAATTTCATAGGTCCAATCCATGAAGGATTCAGTTCTTTCCATTGCCTTCAACCCCGCCGGGATCGAGCTTGATCCCAAAAAGGGTCTGAGCCGCCAGCTGTATCTGGCATTGCGCCAACGTGTGCTGGATGGTCGTTTGAATGGCGGCTCGCGCTTGCCCGCCAGCCGTGACATGGCCGGTGCCTTGGGGATTTCCCGCAATAGTGTGATGCGGGCCTATGACCAGTTGTATGCCGAAGGATTTATTGAGGGGAGAGTTGGGGACGGTACCTATGTCGCCAAATTGCCAGAAAAAGCCCTGCCGCTAAAAAAGTTGTCCACCAACTTATCCACAGGCTTTTCAACAGGCTTATCCCCAGGGTTATCCACAAAACAGCCTGAAATACCTGTAATTACATCCAGTAAAGTTATCCACAGCACGGCTCTGAGCAGGGTTGCAACCCATGCATTGGACCTGCCACCTAGTGGTGTTCCCCGCGCATTTCGAGTGGGTGTTCCGGCGTTCGACTTATTCCCTTTCGAGGTATGGAGCAAGCTGCAGGCGGCTTTTTGGCGTAAGCCGGAGTTGCAGCACCTGTGCTACGGCGATCCTGCAGGTGATGAGCGTCTGCGTGCATTGATTGCGGCTTATTTGCGTACTTCACGAGGTTTATCGTGTACGGCTGAGCAAATTTTGATCACCAGTGGCGCGCAGCAAGGAATTAGCCTTTGTGCACAGCTGCTGGTGGAGCCGGGCGAAGGGGTGGCTGTGGAAAACCCCGGCTATCGCGCAGCTGCCTATGCCTTTGCGATTGCCGGGGCGAATGTGCAGGGCGTGGCGGTGGATCAGGACGGTATGGACTGTTCGGCGCTGGCGCATTTGAGCAACTGCCGGCTGGCCTATGTCACGCCCTCCCATCAATACCCCAGCGGGGTCACCATGAGCCTGGCCCGGCGCCTGGAACTGCTGGCCTGGGCCGAGCGTACAGAGGGCTGGATTGTCGAAGACGACTACGATGGCGAGTACCGCTATAGCGGTGCGCCGCTGGCCCCGCTGGCAGCACTGGACCGCAGCGGGCGGGTGATTTATGTCGGTACCTTCGGCAAGGTGGCGTTTCCGGCGTTGCGCCTGGGGTATCTGGTGCTGCCCAAGGGGCTGATCGAGCCGTTTGCCCGCCGGCGCTCGCTGGATATGCGCCATTCGGAGGTCGGCACTCAGGCGGTGATGGCCGAGTTTATGGCGGCGGGGCATTTTCAGCGGCATATACGGCGGATGCGTCGCGCGGCTTTGAGTCGCCGTGATGTATTGCTGGCCAACTGGCCAAAGGGGTTGGCGGAGGTTGGGGCCATGCCGGGTATCGCGGCGGGCTTGCATGTGGCGGTGCCGGTGGCGAGTTTGGCTCGTGAGCAGCAACTGCTGGCGCAGGCCCGGGCAGTGGACGTGGAGATCAACGGGCTGAGCAGTTATTGGTTGCAGGATTCGAGTGAGCCTGTGGATAACCGCGCGGGATTGGTGTTGGGGTTTGCAGCGGTACCCGAAGTGGAGATCAAGGCGGCGCTGGAGCGGCTGGGCAAGGTGTGGAATGGCAGCCGTTGAACCTGTGGGAGCGGGCTTGCTCGCGAGGGGGCACCGCATTAATTCAGACAGACCGCACCGGCTGAATTGCGAGCAAGCCCGCTCCCACAGGAAGGGCTTGATCATTGCGCGCTTTCAAACCCCTCCAGCACATTCACCGCATTCACGCCGATTTCCTCTACGGCGTAACCACCTTCCATCACAAATAGTGTCGGTTTGCCCAGCCGCGCAATACGCTCACCCATGCGCAGGTAGTCCGGGCTGTCGAGTTTGAATTGGGAAATCGGGTCGTTCTTGAATGTATCCACACCCAGCGAAACCACGATTACGCCAGCGTCATAGCGCTCGATTTCAGCGCAGGCCAATTCCAGCGCCGCGCTCCAGCGATCCCAGGCCGAACCCGCAGCCAGCGGGTAGTTGAAGTTGAAGCCTTCCCCGGGCCCTTCCCCCAGTTCGTCTTCGTAGCCCAGAAAGAACGGAAACTCGGCCTCAGGATGGCCGTGAATCGAGGTAAACAGCACGTCGTTACGTTCATAGAAAATCGACTGCGTACCATTACCGTGATGGTAATCAACGTCGAGGATAGCCACCTTGCTGTGGCCTTGATCGAGAAAGGCCTGGGCTGCTATGGCGGCGTTATTCAGGTAGCAGTAACCGCCCATCAAGTCGCTGGCGGCGTGATGCCCCGGTGGCCGGCAAAGTGCGAAAGCACTGTGGGCGCCGTTTTGAATTTCGGCTTGGGCAGTCAGGGCTACTTGCGCTGCACTGTAAGCCGCTTGCCATGTGCCCGCAGTAATCGGCGCTCCGCCGTCGAAGCTGTAATAGCCAAGTTGGCCATGCAGGCTGGTGGGCAGAACGGCACGTAAAGTACGGGCAGGCCAGGTATAAGGCAGCAAGTCACCGTCGCGGCCATGTTGGGCCCAGCGGTCCCAGGCACCCTGGAAAAAGTCCAGGTAGGCCGCACTGTGAATCCGCTCGATAGGCCCGCGGCCGAAGTCTTGCGGGGCGCTCACTGGGCCGAGTTCACGGGTTTGTACACGTTGCAAAATATGGTCGGCCCGTGATGGCATTTCAAAGCAGGGCAACAGTTGCCCGTCCATCAACTCACAACGGCCATGATGCAGGTGGTGATCGTCCGAATAGATCGTCAGCATTGTCTTGTTCTCCCAGGGCATGAGCGGTTGGCTACAGTCTTGCGGCGCCGGGGGTTTGAGAGAACGGCAGGAGCGGCCAAAAGGAGATGTATGTGGCCAAAATGGTTGACCGTAATTGGCCCCTGCCCATCCCCTCTGAATCAGGCCCGGAACTGGCTGGGTGCAACCCCGCTCCAGCGCACGAAGGCATGGCGGAAGCTCGCGGTTTCACTGAAACCCAGGGTCTCGGCAATCTTGTAAATGGGCCATTCGGTTTCGTTGAGCAGCAGCTTGGCGCGCTCAAAACGCAGGTCATCGAGCAGCGTCTGGTAGCTGCAACCCATATCGTGCAAGTGGCGGCGCAGGGTGCGCGGCGAGCAGTTCATGTGCTCGGCCAGCCCTTCGAGGCCGGGGGCTGCATGCAGTTGTGCGGCCAGCAACTGGCGGATGCGTTCCAGCCAGGTTTGTCTCCCGGTGAACTCCAGATTCTGTTTGCGGCAACGCTCGGCCATCGCTTGATGGGTCACCGCATCGGCCAGTGGCAAAGGCTGGTCGAGCCATCGCTTGGCGAAGGCGAAAGCATTGCTGTCGGCATCGAACTGACGCGGGCAATCGAAGCTTTGCCCGTAGCTGGCGTGGTAGTCGGGTGCGCTGTGGATAAAGCGTGCACCCAATAGCGGCAGCGATTGGCCTAGCAAGTCTTCGCATATAACCTTGAGCGAAACCAGGCATAGCTCGGTATTGAACACCGCCATTTGCGGGCTCTCGGCATAGCCATTGGCACAGAACCGGACCTGTTCGCCCTCGACCTCCAGGCTCAGCTCAAAAAGTGTTCCCAGCAGCGCCGGGTAGCGTAAAGCTAGACGCAATGCGTCACCTAAGGTGGCACTGGTGAGTAGGGCGTAACCGAGTATGCCGTAGGACGACACATGCATGCGTCGCCCTAGTTCAAGGCCGATTTCGCGGCGCAGAGCCACGGCATTGGCGCACACGCGCATTTCCTGATTGGTGGTGATGCGAGTGTCTGCACGGCTCAGGTCCGCCGCCCGAATGCCGCTGCCGGCCAGCAGCATCTCGCTGGGCAAACCTTCTGCGTTGAAGGTGCTGAGCACCAGGGATACGGCGTTGAGCGTTGTGAGATGGGAGTGGAGCATGCTCGTTTCCTGCCTGGGAGGTGCAGGAAGCGAGCAAGTTGTGTGCCGGGGGATGTACACCGAACCTGTAGCCGCTGCCGCAGGCTGCGATAAGGGCCGCAGGACCTTCAATCAGGGCGGGTCTGGTGCACAGTCCATCACAGCCTGCTAGAGCGGCTACATAGGCCGGGTTATGGGCTTTTAGGCCAGCTCCCCGCACACATCCAGTTCGATCAGGCGGCGCACCTCGGCCAGCGGCAGGTCAGCGCCAAGCAAGGCATGCAGTTTGCCGAACACGGCCTCGCGGGTCATTCCGCCACCTGACAGCACACCCGCCTCACGCAAGCGGCTGCCAGCTTCGTACACGTCCAGTTCTACACCGCCTTCATGGCATTGGGTAATGGCCACGATCACAATGCCATTTTCCTGTGCCCGTTGCAGACTGGCGAGAAAGTCCGGGTTGTCGCCAGGGCCGGTGCCACTGCCGAAGCACTCCAGTACCAGGGCTTCGATCCCGCTGTTGAGCAAGGCATCGAGCTGGGCGGCGCCAATCCCTGGTACCAGTGGCAGCACGCCTACGCTGGCCTGGTGTTTGGGGTAGCTGTAGGCCAGTTCTGCCGGGAGGGTGCTGGCCCTGGTCCCGCCGCCGTTGCGTGTCAGCGTCACAAACGGGTTACGGCCAAAGCTGCGCACTTTGGCGCAGCGAGTTGGAGCCATCAGCTTGCCGTGGAAGTACAACTGCACGCCGTTAGGCTGGCCCTGGCCCAGCGCCTGCAAGGCACCGCTGATGTTTTCCCAGGCATCGCTGTCAGGTACGCCCGCTGGCAGCATGGAGCCGGTGAAGAGTACCGGTGCAGGCAAGCCCAGCAGTTGAAAGCACATCGCCGCAGCGCTGTAGGCCAGCGTGTCAGTGCCATGCAGGACCAGTACAGCATCGCAGCCATCCTGCTCGACGGCTTCGATGATCGCACTGCGCAGGCGTAGCCAGTAGGCAGGCGTCATGTTGGCGCTGTCGATCAGCGGGCTCATTTCGCGAAAGGCCCATTGCGGTACTTGCAGCTGCGGTTGGCTGGCCAGGTGCTCGCGCATGCGTGCCTCAAAACCCGAGGCTGGTGCCAGACCGCTGGCGCTGGCCTGCATGCCGATGGTGCCGCCGGTGTAGAGCACCATGACGTGTTGGCAGGTGTGATGAGTGGCTGCGGTCATTATTGAGTCTCCATAAGCAAAAACGCGGCGGTTCTGGAGAACCGCCGCGTCAAGTATCAGCGTTTTGTTTCGTCGACCTGGGCGGCCGGCTTTGGCGGCCAGGCCTTTAGATCGAGATCCAGATCCGGGAATTTACTGGAATCGAAGACAGGTGTCTTGATCCCCGCGCGGCGCTGGTCATCGTAGTCCTTGAGCACGCGCATGCAGATCTTGAACAGCATCGCCAGCGCAACCAGGTTAACGAAGGCGAGCATGGTCATGGCAATGTCGGCGAAAGCGAAAACCGTTTGCAGGTTTTCGATCGACCCCCAAAAGATCAGCACCAGTACCAGTGCGCGATAACCCATCAGTGCTTTGCGGCTCTCTCCAACCAAAAAGCGCAGGTTGTTCTCGCCCAGGTAGTAGTTGTAGAGCATCGAGGTGAATACGAACAGCGCCAGGGCCACGCTGATAAAGACACGACCCCATTCGCCGACCACGGCTGCCAGGGAGTTCTGGGTCAGGGCAATGCCGTCGCCTTCAAAACCTGGGGTGTAGAAGCCCGACAACAGAATCAGCAAAGCCGTACAGGTGCAGATCACAAAGGTGTCGAGGAATACGCTGAATGCCTGCACCACGCCTTGGGCGATCGGGTGCTCAACATCGGCCACGGCAGCCACGTTCGGGGCGCTGCCCAGACCGGCTTCGTTGGCGAAGACGCCACGTTTGACGCCCATCACGATTGCGCTGCCGATCAGGCCACCGAACACAGGGTCCAGGCCGAAGGCGCTCTTGACGATATGGCCCAGCATGGCGGGTACGTGGTCGAATTGCAGTACGATCACATACAGGGTGACCGCAATATAGGCCAGGGTCTTGACCGGTACCAGCAGGTCGGCCACCGAAGCGATACGCTTGATCCCGCCGATAAACACCAGGCCCAGCAGGATGGCGATGGCCAGCCCCGAGTAGTTGACCTTGAAGCCGAAGGCGTCTTGCAGCGAGTGGGTCACGGCATGGGCTTGCAGGCCCATGAAGGCAAAACCGAAGGTGATCAGCAACAGCACGGCCATCAGTTTGCCCATCCACACTTTGCCCAGGCCGTACTTCATATAGAAGGACGGGCCGCCGCGCAGTTGGCCTTCCGAATCACGACGCTTGTACAGCTGGCCCAGGGAGCATTCGATCAGGCTGCTGGACATGCCGACCAGGGCGGTCACCCACATCCAGAACACGGCACCGGGGCCACCCAGGGTAACGGCAATACCGACGCCGGCAATGTTGCCCGCGCCGACACGGCCGGCCAGGCTCAGCATCAATGCCTGAAATGAGCTCAGCTCACCGGCGCTGCTGCGCAAGCTGTCCTTGAATACCGAAAACATGTGCAGGAAGTAACGAAACTGAACGAAACGCGAGCGGATCGTGAAGTAGCCACCGAGCCCGACCATGAGCACGATTAGCACTTTCCCTGAGAGGAAGTCATTGATGACTTCAAGCATGGATTATTCCTCGCTGTTTTTATCTGATGGCAACACGGCCGGATCGAAATATCGCGTTACACCTGCTTGAGCAAGGCATAAACGTAGGCGATCAATGTGACCCTGGCCATGTTGCTGCTTGGTTTACGATGCTGTTTCCGTGCTGACGATGGCCGCTGGTGCTGGGGCCGGGCACAGGAAGAGGGGCGGCACTATACCTAGGAGCGCAGGAAGCGTCTGCATAAGTGACTGAATTTTCATGTGTGAGTTGTCCGATATGGCTTTGTTTATTGTCAAATTGCCCTCACCCCAGCCCTCTCCCTGAGGGTGAAAGGGCTCGATTTGTGGCGCTAATCAGATCTGCTTTTGCCTTTAGTCTTCTCTCCCTCTGGGAGAGGGGGGAGGGGTTTCAAAATTCCAGGGCCAAAAAAAAGGGCCTGCAGACGTATCTGCAAGCCCTCAAAAGGTGAGAGGTGTCTAGTCCCTCGACCTGGTGAGCGTTGAGCGTGTTACAGCATCAGGCCTTGAGTGGCACCAGACGCGGAGCAATCATGTTTTCCGGGCGCAGGATGTCGTCGAGCATGGCGTCGTCGAGCAAGCCTTCTTCTCGCACCAGTTCCAGTACGCCGCGGCCGCTTTCAAGAGCGATACGGGCGATACGGGTGGCGTTTTCATAACCGATGTACGGGTTAAGTGCAGTCACCAGACCAATCGAGTGCTCGACCAGTTCACGGCAGCGCGCTTCGTTGGCCGTGATGCCGGTGATGCAGTGTTCGCGCAGCATGTCCATGGCGCGTTGCAGCAGACGAATCGAGTCGAAGATCTTGAACGCGATCAGCGGCTCCATAACGTTCAGTTGCAGCTGGCCACCTTCGGCAGCGATGGTCAGGGCCAGGTCGTTACCGATGATCTGGAATGCCACCTGGTTCACGGCTTCCGGGATAACCGGGTTGACCTTGCCTGGCATGATCGAACTGCCTGGCTGACGTGCTGGCAGGTTGATTTCGTTGATGCCGGTACGTGGGCCGCTGGACAGCAGGCGCAAGTCGTTGCAGATCTTCGACAGCTTGACCGCGGTACGCTTGAGCATGCCGGAGAACAGTACGAAGGCGCCCATGTCGGAGGTGGCTTCGATCAGGTCGGCCGCCGGTACCAGCGGGTGACCGCTGATGGTGGCCAGGCGGTTCACGGCCAGCATCTGGTAACGCGGGTCGGCGTTGATGCCGGTACCGATGGCGGTGCCACCCAGGTTCACTTCAGTCAGCAGCTCTGGTGCCAGGGTTTTCAGGCGAGCCAGGTCTTCACTCAATGTAGTGGCGAAAGCGCGGAACTCTTGACCCAGGGTCATTGGCACGGCGTCTTGCAGCTGGGTACGGCCCATTTTCAGGACGTGGCTGAACTCGGCGCCTTTGGCTGCAAACGACTGGATCAGGCTGTCGAGGCTGGCCAGCAGCGCGTCGTGACCCAACAACAGGCCCAGACGAATGGCCGTCGGGTAGGCGTCGTTGGTCGACTGCGCCATGTTGACGTCGTTGTTCGGGTGCAGGTATTGGTATTCGCCTTTCTGATGGCCCATGGCCTCCAGCGCGATATTGGCGATCACTTCGTTGGCATTCATGTTGGTTGAAGTGCCAGCGCCGCCTTGAATCATGTCCACCACGAACTCTTCGTGGAAATCGCCGCGGATCAGGCGTGCACACGCTTCGCTGATGGCAGCGTGCTTGGCGTCGCTCAGATGACCCAACTCGCGGTTGGCGTCAGCAGCGGCCTGTTTAACCATGGCCAGGCCCACAACCAGCTTCGGGTAATGCGAGATCGGAACGCCGGAGAGACGGAAGTTGTTCACCGCTCGCAGGGTCTGGATGCCGTAATACGCTTGAGCGGGTACTTCGAGTACGCCAAGCAGGTCTTTTTCGGTACGGAAAGATGCAGCGGAGGACATGATAGAAATCATCTCGATATGAACCCGGTCTGGGCCGGAACGCTGCGAATCCTAGGCCTGCAGACTATTTTGGGCCAATGCCTTTAAACACTAACCTATGCATAAACGGCATAATAGCGACGTGACGCGGCAGGCGCGTCGAGCGTGTGACCCATTTTGGTGCGCGTCCGGGAGGACTCGATGAATCTCGAAAGTAAATGGTTAGAGGACTTCAGTGCCCTGGCTGCTACCCGCAGTTTTTCCCAGGCAGCAGAGCGCCGTTTCGTCACTCAGCCGGCCTTTAGTCGGCGAATTCGCAGCCTTGAAGCGGCGCTTGGGCTGACCTTGGTGAATCGTTCCCGCACCCCGGTGGAGTTGACTGCGGCCGGTCAGCTGTTTTTGGTTACCGCACGTACGGTCGTCGAACAGTTGGGTGAGGTGCTGCGTCACCTTCATCACCTCGAAGGCGGGCAGGGTGAGGTCATGCAAGTGGCTGCCGCTCACTCCCTGGCCCTGGGTTTTTTCCCGCGCTGGATCGCCCAGTTGCGCAATGAAGGGCTGAACATCGCGACACGACTGGTTGCGACTAACGTCGGAGACGCGGTGCATGCTTTGCGCGAAGGTGGCTGCGATTTGATGCTGGCTTTTTACGATCCGGATGCGGCCTTGCAGATGGATCCGGAAATTTTCCCGTCCTTGCACCTGGGTAATACCGAAATGCTCCCGGTATGTGCTGCCGATGCCGACGGCAAGCCGTTGTTCGATCTGGAAGGCGATGTCAGCGTGCCGCTACTGGCCTATAGCGCTGGCGCATTTCTGGGCCGCTCGGTGAATTTGCTGCTGCGCCAGCGCAGCCTGCGCTTTACCACTATTTATGAGACCGCGATGGCCGACAGCCTTAAAAGCATGGCGCTCGAAGGGTTGGGCATCGCCTGGGTGCCGCATTTGAGCGTGCGTGCCGAGCTGGCGCGGGGCGAGCTGGTGGTGTGCGGTGGCCCGCAATGGCATGTGCCGCTGGAGATTCGCCTGTACCGGTGTGCCCTGGTACGCAAGGCCAACGTACGGTTGTTGTGGCGCAAGCTGGAAAGTGGAACTCAACCGGAGTGAACCCGGCCTCCACCCTCATTAATTCATGAGGAGTCATCAATCAGGATCATGCAAATATCGGCAGGCTTTTCGGCCCGCCGATATTCGGCCATGGGTGCAGCAGAAACGGTTTGAATAGACATGCGCAATGTTTCAATAACGGCACCAATATGCGGACGGTCTTCATTTATTGCTCGGGCGTAAACCTGTCGAGTAATAAATAAGTTTAATCGGTGATCGTTTTCTAAGTAGCAGCGTCATGGGCAAGTGTAGATGCGTTTATGGATTGTGATTTTTAGCCATTATCAAGATGATGGTCGACAAGATTGTTAACAGTTTACGCCTCAAAGGGCATCACTTAAGAACGCTCTTATGTTATCTCTGTTTTCCGGCGTGAAACGGTAACAATTACTTCGAAAAGTTGAAGCGTTGGGAAACATGAACGTTTCACACACGCTTCCCCATGGATTGTGGCCGAGTGCTGCATTGTTGTGGGATGCATTGAAACTGTGGCCTACTTCATGGGCGATCACTTGATAGTGTTTAAGGCTGGCAATGACGGCGGGTTGTCCGGGGTAAGCGCAGCCCAGGGTGGTTTCGTTGAGCGGGGAGTGCGTAACCAGAATGTAGCGTTCGGTTTTACCCCACTTTAGCCCGTGTTGGTTTTTGTATCGGATGGCCGCCAATTCCCATCGATGAAGAACATCGTCTATGGACTGACTTTTATAGTTGAAGTCAGTCATGCCCTGCACGTTACGTATGTCCTTGAATATAAAAGATCGTTTTGTAATTGCCGTGATTTCGTCGGTAAACTCTTTGAAGTATGCACGCCCCAATGTGTTGATGGCACGGTGCGGGACATCGTTGTGGATAAAAATATAAAGTGTGATCGGTTGCATGGGAAATATCCTTTTAATAAGGAGCCTGCAATCCTTGCAGGACTGTTTACGTTTTTGCTGTTACCGGTTTGAATTTAAGTGAAGACGTTAATTCCAGGTTTCGCCGTGGCTGGAATTCGTCGAGTTATGTCGTTTCTATCTCTGTGCGATGTAGGCGTGGCACCCGATGATCAGAGGCCGTAGCCGAGGAGGAGTGCGTTGACCTGCAGGTCAATAAAACCGGGGTATTCAGGATTATCCGATGTGCATGACAGATGGTCGTCAAAGGTGCTTTCAAGGCACATGTTTGGGGTATACTGCGCGGCCTTCGGCTGGCTTGACCGGCCTTAATTCCTATAACAAGCCACGTCGGATCCTCCACGTGGCTTGTTGTTTTTTGACGCGCCTGCGGGCGCCCAAGAGAAGAGGCGCGACGATGAGTGCACTGGTAGGCGTGATCATGGGCTCCAAGTCCGATTGGTCCACCCTCAGCCACACCGCCGATATGCTGGAAAAACTCGGCATTCCTTACGAAGTGAAAGTGGTCTCTGCCCACCGCACTCCGGATCTGCTGTTCCAGTATGCCGAAGAGGCCGAAGGCCGCGGGATCGAGGTCATCATCGCGGGTGCCGGTGGCGCAGCCCACCTGCCAGGCATGTGTGCAGCCAAAACCCATTTGCCAGTGCTCGGTGTACCGGTGCAGTCGGCGATGCTGTCGGGCGTAGACTCGCTGCTGTCGATCGTGCAAATGCCGGCGGGCATCCCGGTTGCAACCCTGGCCATCGGCAAAGCGGGCGCGATCAACGCTGCCCTGTTGTCGGCGAGCATCCTGGGCGCCAAGCATCCGCAATTCCATACCGTTTTGAAAGCATTCCGTGCTGAACAGACAGACAGCGTGCTGGACAATCCAGACCCGCGCGTAGCCTGAGGTTTCTGACGATGAAAATCGGTGTAATCGGTGGCGGTCAATTGGGCCGCATGCTGGCTCTGGCGGGCACTCCGCTGGGGATGAACTTCGCTTTCCTGGATCCGGCTCCTGATGCCTGTGCCGCCTCGCTGGGTGAACACCTGCGTGCGGACTACAGCGACCCGGACCATTTGCGCCAGTTGGCTGACGAAGTCGACCTGGTGACGTTCGAGTTCGAAAGCGTTCCCGCTGAAACCGTGGCTTTCCTGTCGCAATTCGTCCCGGTATACCCGAGCGCCGAAGCGTTGCGCATTGCCCGCGATCGCTGGTTCGAAAAGAGCATGTTCAAGGATCTGGGCATTCCGACGCCGGCATTTGCCGACATCCAGTCCCAGGCTGATCTGGACGCAGCAGTGGCCACCATTGGCCTGCCTGCCGTGCTCAAGACCCGCACCCTGGGTTATGACGGCAAGGGCCAGAAAGTGCTGCGCACCCCTGCCGATGTCGTGGATACCTTTGCTGAACTGGGCAGTGTGGCGTGCCTGCTGGAAGGGTTTGTGCCGTTCACCGGCGAAGTGTCGCTGATTGCCGTACGCGGCCGTGATGGCGAAACGAAGTTCTACCCATTGGTACACAACACTCACGACAGCGGCATTCTCAAGCTGTCGGTTGCCAGTACCGATCACCCGTTGCAAGCCCTGGCTGAAGACTACTCCAGCCGTGTGCTCAAGCAGCTGGATTACGTTGGGGTGATGGCATTCGAATTCTTTGAAGTCGACGGTGGCCTCAAGGCCAACGAAATCGCCCCGCGTGTCCATAACTCCGGGCATTGGACCACCGAAGGTGCCGAGTGCAGCCAGTTCGAAAACCACTTGCGCGCCATCGCCGGCCTGCCGCTGGGTTCGACAGCCAAAGTGGGTGAAAGCGCCATGCTCAACTTCATCGGCAGCGTGCCGCCGGTTGAGAAGGTGATTGCGATTGCTGATTGCCATCTGCATCACTATGGCAAGGCGTTCAAGGTCGGCCGCAAAGTCGGTCACGCCAACCTGCGCTGCGCTGATATGGCGACGTTGCAAGCGCAAATCCTCAAGGTTGAAGCCCTGATCGACGAAGCGTAAATCGCTTTGTACGGAACCATTGGGTTGTCGCTGCTCTCTGATGGCGTGATGCCAAAGTGCTGACTAGGCTTTGGTTGTAACGCCATTTAATTTTGAGGGAGCGTCCATGGGCATCATCGGAACCATTTTTATCGGCTTGATCGTTGGCCTGCTGGCTCGTTTCCTGAAACCGGGTGACGACAGCATGGGCTGGATCATGACCATCCTGCTGGGTATCGGCGGCTCGCTGGCGGCTACCTATGGTGGTCAGGCGATTGGTATCTACAAGGCAGGCGAGGGTGCCGGCTTTATAGGTGCCGTGGTGGGTGCCGTGATCTTGCTGGTGATCTACGGCCTGGTGTCGAAAAAGTCCTGATTAAACGCTTTGGCTCTCTCTGCGCCAGCCGCAGAGAGGGTTAAACTGCGCGCGTTCAATCCTTCTTTTATCGAGCCTTGCATGCGCCGTCTTCTACTGACTTTTCTTTTGCTGGGTTCAGGCCTGGCACATGCGGCAGAGTTGCCCGAAACCGACTGGCTTGAACTGATGCCCAAGTCGGATCAAATAGCCCTTGAGCAAATGCCCGAAATTGACCATGACTCGCCCGAGGCCAATGGTACGTTTACCGACAAGGGTGGTTTGAAGCAGAGCAAGGGCCTGCCCGCGGTGATGTACTCCAGCAAGACAGTGGCCAGCATGAACGGCAAAAATATCCGTTTGGGTGGCTACCCCGTGCCTCTGGAAACAGATGCCAAGGGTCGCAGCACGCTGTTTTTCCTGGTGCCGTACCCGGGCGCCTGCATTCATGTGCCGCCTCCGCCGCCCAATCAGTTGGTGTTGGTGCGCTATCCAAAAGGCTTGAAGCTGGATGACATCTACACGCCGTTGTGGGTGATGGGCTCGCTGAAGGTCGAGAAGGTCAGCAATGACCTGGCCGATGCTGCTTATGCACTGGATGCGAGCAAGGTGCGGGTAGTGGTTGAGGAAGATTTGTAGGGATCAGACCAATTGTGGGAGCGAGCCTGCTCGCGAAAACACACTTCGCGAGCAGGCTCGCTCCCACAGGTTTTGTTTGTATCAGGTTTTCAGGCGCTTGCTGGCAATACTCACACCCAGCGTATGGCTGGCGCCCGGTGCCAATGTGATGATGTCATCCATCACATTGGCGGTTTCGATGCACAGCATGCGCTGCCAGCCATCTGCGGCCATATCGCCGAGCGTGGCGGTCTTGTCGATCCAGGGATTCCAGATTACCGCCGAGCGCGAGCCGCGGCTGGTCAGCTCGAGCGTGCGGGACCAGTCCGGGTCGACGATGCTCAACTGCTGCGGGGTATCGAGGTAGATACGATCGGTTTCGCCGCTGAAGGTCAAATCGCCCGCTTGCGCAACACGTTTCCAGTCGTCGAGTGTGTCGATGTAGGTCAGGCCGTCGACTCCTTTGACCTCAACCTTGCGCACGTCGCTGACCGCAAAGTAGCTGTGCAGGGCCTGGCTGATGCTCACCGGGATGCTGCTGCGGTTATGGCTGGTGAGGCTGATATGCAGTTGGCTGTCGAGGCGGATGTTCAGGGTCAGCGCCACGTCGTGGGGCCAGCCGGGCAGGCCGCCTTCGATGTGGGGCAAGCCCAGCGCTATATGCAGCGCCTCACCGGCGTCATCGATCTCCAGCACTTCCCATTCGCGCGTACGTACCAGGCCGTGGGCCGTGGCGGGCTCATCGCTGTGGCGCATGGCCTGTACGCTTTGCGGGTTGAGTGCCAGGTTGCCAAACCAGGGCCAGCACACCGGCACGCCCGTGCGGATGCCATGGCCTTGCTTGAATTGGGCTTTTTCGTTGAGCCAGATGATCGGCGGCTCATCACCTACCTGATAACTGAGAACCTGCGCGCCCTGTTTGGCGACCAGCAGTTGGGCCTGGCCATGCTGGAAGTGCCAGCACTCCAGTTCATCCAGGGTGACTGACTCAATGTGGTGCATGGCAGGTTCTCTATTTATAGGTTTAACGACGTGGCGGAACGGAGCGGGTGCGGCCGCTGCCATCGATGGCGACAAAGACAAATACCGCTTCGGTCACTTTACGCCATTCGCTGGACAACGGGTCGTCACTCCACACTTCAACCATCATCTGGATCGAGCTGCGGCCGATCTCAAGTGCCTGGGTGTAGAACGACAATTGTGCGCCCACGGCCACGGGTACCAGAAATGCCATACGATCAATAGCGACAGTGGCTACACGGCCACCGGCAACCTTGCTGGCCATTGCGGTACCGGCCAGGTCCATTTGAGAGACCAGCCAGCCGCCAAAAATATCGCCGAAACCATTGGTCTCGCGCGGCAGGGCGGTGATTTGCAAGGCCAGATCGCCTTGCGGAATTGGATCTTCTTGTTCGAGCTCTAGCATGCCTAAGGGCCTCTGACCCGTGATTCATCATAAGTACTGCGGGTGAAAAAGCGTCTTTAGAAAAACGATTCAGCCCGAACATACTACGTTCGTCACGTTCTTCATAAGCCGCACCAAGGGGAAACTCTGCGAAATCGGCTGAAGTGGCCAGCGGACGTTTTCGCACAGCAACCTCAGAAGTTACCAAGTGTTTCTTACAGCATGAGTATATCGGGGGACAGCCTGGCCGACGACCTCCTGATTCTGCTTTTTGGGTGCGCTGCACGTCTAGCTCTGTGCTTTTGTAAACAATTTGTTATCTTTCAAAACCTGCCCAGCCCCTGCCGGCGAAGTTGCAGCTTTTTGCCGTGCCTAATAAGAGAAGCAATACCCCATGATCACAGAGCCTTCCAGTGCTGCACCGCCTTCGCGGCCGTTAACCCGTAATGACTATAAAACCTTGTCGCTGTCTGCCTTGGGTGGTGCGCTGGAGTTTTACGATTTCATTATTTTTGTATTTTTTGCCACCGTGGTCGGGAAACTGTTCTTTCCGGCGGACATGCCCGAGTGGCTACGTCTGATGCAAACCTTCGGTATTTTCGCTGCGGGTTATCTGGCGCGTCCTTTGGGCGGCATTGTCATGGCGCACTTTGGTGATTTGCTGGGGCGCAAAAAGATGTTCACGTTGAGCATCTTCATGATGGCTGTACCGACTTTGATCATGGGCTTGCTGCCGACCTATGCGCAGATTGGCATGTGGGCACCGATTCTGTTGCTGCTGATGCGCGTGATCCAGGGCGCGGCCATTGGCGGTGAAGTGCCCGGGGCCTGGGTGTTCGTGGCCGAGCATGTGCCGCCACGGCATGTGGGCTACGCCTGCGGCACCCTGACCTGCGGGTTGACCGCGGGCATCTTGCTGGGTTCCCTGATGGCCACGGCGATCAATACGATCTATACGCCGGCTGAAGTGTCTGACTTTGCCTGGCGGATTCCATTCCTGATGGGCGGCGTGTTCGGCCTGTTCTCGGTGTACCTGCGTCGCTGGTTGCACGAGACACCGGTATTTGCCGAGTTGCAGCTGCGCAAGGCGCTGGCTGCGGAAGTCCCGCTCAAGACCGTGCTGCGCGACCATCGCGGGGCGATTGTGGTCTCCATGCTGCTGACCTGGTTACTGTCTGCCGGGATCATCGTGGTCATTCTGATGACGCCCACGGTGCTGCAAACCATTTATGGTTTTTCAGCGACCACCTCGTTGCAAGCCAATAGCCTGGCGATCGTCTTTTTGAGTTTGGGTTGCATCGCTTCGGGCGCCCTGGCTGACCGCTTTGGTGCGGGCAAGGTGTTTGTGGTGGGTTGCGCCGGGTTGCTGATCACGTCGTGGACCTTCTATCACAGCCTGCTGCAGCATCCGGACTGGCTGTTCCCGCTGTATTCCCTGAGCGGTCTGTTTGTCGGCACCATCGGTGCCGTCCCTTATGTGATGGTTAAAGCTTTTCCGCCAGTGGTGCGTTTCAGTGGCCTGTCGTTTTCCTACAACCTGGCCTACGCCATCTTTGGCGGTCTGACCCCAATGGCCGTGACCCTGTTGCTCAAGGAAAGCCCGATGGGGCCGGCGTATTACGTGGCCATTATCTGCACGATGGGCCTGGTGGTCGGTGCTTATTTGTGGAAAAAGGGCCGCTGAGACATCGCTCAGTGGCCATGACACTTCGCTAGCCTCTCCCCGAAGGCCATCATTTGTAACGAATGATGGCCTTTCATCTAATTGTCACAATCGGTTCATAGAGTAGTCACATGGCCTGCAGATACTGGCCCCCGATTCATCTAACCCCGTTTGCTAGGAGTAAGGCATGAAACTGAAGCGTGTGATGGCGGCCCTGACTTTTGTCGCCGCAGGCGTTGCAACTGCCAATGCGGTTGCCGCTGGTGTTGACCCGGCTATTCAGCCCTACGTGAAGACCACTGGTGTGTCGGGCAACCTGTCCAGCGTTGGTTCTGACACCCTGGCGAACCTGATGACCTTGTGGGCTGAGGCGTACAAAAAAGAATATCCAAACGTAAACATCCAGATTCAAGCTGCCGGTTCTTCGACCGCGCCGCCTGCGATTACTGAAGGCACCGCTAACCTGGGCCCGATGAGCCGCAAAATGAAAGACAACGAACTGGCTGCCTTCGAGCAGAAGTACGGCTACAAGCCTACCGCCATCCCGGTGGCAGTGGATGCCCTGGCCGTGTTCGTGCACAAGGACAACCCGATCAAGCACCTGACCATGGAACAGGTTGATGCGATCTTCTCTTCGACCCGCCTGTGCGGCGCCAAAGCCGACGTTAAAACCTGGGGCGACCTGGGTGTGACCGGCGACCTGGCCAACAAGCCGGTTCAACTGTTCGGTCGTAACTCGGTATCCGGCACTTACGGCTACTTCAAGGAAGAAGCCCTGTGCAAAGGCGACTACAAGCCTAACGTGAACGAACAGCCGGGCTCGGCTTCGGTTGTGCAGTCGATCAGCAGCTCGCTGAACGGCGTCGGTTACTCGGGCATCGGTTACAAAACCGCCAGCGTGAAGACCGTGCCTTTGGCTAAAAAAGGCAGCACCGAGTTCATCGAAGACACCGAAGAAAACGCACTGAACGGCAAATACCCGCTGTCGCGTTTCCTCTACGTGTACGTGAACAAGGCGCCGAACAAGCCGCTGAACCCGCTGGAAGCCGAGTTCATCAAGCTGGTCCTGTCCAAGCAAGGTCAGGAAGTGGTCGTGAAGGATGGCTATATCCCTCTGCCAGCCAAAGTCGCTGCCAAAGCATTGGCTGACCTGGGCCTGAAAGAAGGCGCATAAGCAGACGCCATGTGGGAGCGGGCTTGCTCGCGATGCAGGCAACTTGGTACATCAGACCTATTGAGTTGACGCCATCGCGAGCGAGCCCGCTCCTGCAGGTTTGCCTCGCAACCGCTTCACCAAATTTTCCATTCCGCTGCCAGCACCGTTGGGCGGCGGATTTTTTGCGTCACTGCTTTGTCATCTTTCTGTCATACAGGACCGCTAGGGTGTGCGCATGAATGATCTGGCCAATTCCCCAATGACTACGACATCCGCTCCCAAGCGCATTGATTTCAATACGCCTGAACTGCAACGCAAGCGCCGTATCCGCGCGTTTAAAGATCACCTGACCCGCTGGTATGTATTTATCGGCGGTCTTGCCGTGCTTGGCGCAATCACTCTGATCTTCTTCTTCCTGGGCTATGTGGTTTATCCACTGTTCCAGGGTGCCGACCTGAACGCCAAACAGGCGATTACGCCGGTGTGGATGCAGGACGCCGGCAAGCCGCTGATGATCTCCATCGAAGAGCAGAATCAGGTCGGTATGCGGGTGTCCGACAAGGGCATGGTGTTGTTCTTCAATGCGAAGAACGGCGAAGAGCTGTCGCGGGTCAACCTGCCGTTGCCGGCCGGCACTCAAGTGACTTCTCTGGGTGAAGACCAGCCGGGTAATCCGGTGGCGGTGCTGGGCCTGTCCAACGGTCAGGCGCTGGTGTTCCGGCACAGCTATAAAGTCAGCTACCCGGATGGCAAGAAGACCATCACCCCGGCAATCGAATACCCGTATGGCGAAACGCCAATCGTCCTCGACCCGCAGGGTGGTGCACTGGATCACGTCAACCTCAGCGTCAACGATTCAACGCTGGTGCTGGCCGGTTCCTCGGGCGCGCAACTGAACGTGCTGTCACTGGCCCGCGAAGAAAACATGATGACCGACGAGGTCACCAACACCGAGACCCGTATCGACCTGCCGCAGATGACCGCGAAGGTCAAAGCGCTGTATATCGACCCGCGTCAGCAGTGGTTGTATGTGATCAATGATCGCGCCCAGGCCGATGTCTTCAGCCTGCGCGACAAAAGCCTCAACGGTCGCTACAAGCTGGTGGATGACGCAACCACCGAGATCACCGCCAGCACACAACTGGTGGGCGGTATCTCGCTGATTTTTGGTGATTCCAAGGGCGGCCTGAGCCAGTGGTTCATGGCTCGCGACCCGGATGGCGAGCAGCGCTTCAAACATATCCGCAGCTTCCAGATGGGCACGTCGCCGATTGTTGAAATCACTGCCGAGCAACGCCGCAAGGGCTTCCTGGCTCTGGACGCGGCCGGCGAGATCGGTGTGTTCCACAGCACCGCGCATCGCACCCTGCTGGTCGAGAAAGTGGCAGAAGGTCCGGGCGTCATGGCGTTGTCGCCGCGTGCCAACCGCATCATCGTGGAAGAGGGCGGCAAGCTGCTGCCACTGACCCTGAAGAACCCGCACCCGGAAGTGTCCTGGAGCGCGCTGTGGAGCAAGGTCTGGTACGAGAACTACGACGAGCCTAAATACGTCTGGCAATCGACAGCCGCCAACACTGACTTCGAACCGAAAATGAGCCTGGCGCCATTGACCTTCGGTACCTTGAAAGCAGCGTTCTACGCGATGTTGCTGGCGGCACCTCTGGCCGTTGCCGCAGCCATCTACACCGCTTACTTCATGGCTCCAAGCCTGCGCCGCAAGGTCAAGCCGGTGATCGAGCTGATGGAAGCGATGCCGACGGTGATTCTGGGTTTCTTCGCCGGTCTGTTCCTGGCGCCGTATGTGGAAGGCCACTTGCCGGGGATTTTCAGCCTGCTGGTGCTGATGCCGATCGGCATTCTGGTGGCGGGCTTCACCTGGAGCCGCCTGCCCGAGTCGATCCGCCTGCGTGTGCCTGACGGTTGGGAAAGCCTGATCCTGATCCCGGTGATTCTGTTTGTATGCGGCCTGTCGCTGTATATGAGCCCGTTCATGGAAGCCTGGTTCTTCGGTGGCGATATGCGCCTGTGGATCTCCCACGACCTGGGCATTACTTACGACCAGCGCAATGCTCTGGTTGTGGGTCTGGCAATGGGCTTCGCGGTGATCCCCAACATCTACTCGATTGCTGAAGATGCCGTGTTCAGTGTGCCTCGCGGTCTGACCCTGGGTTCGCTGGCGCTGGGTGCCACACCGTGGCAAACCATGACCCGCGTGGTCATCCTGACGGCCAGCCCGGGGATCTTCTCGGCACTGATGATCGGTATGGGCCGTGCGGTCGGCGAGACGATGATTGTGTTGATGGCCACCGGTAACACCCCGGTCATGGAAATGAACCTGTTCGAAGGCCTGCGTACCCTGGCGGCGAACGTGGCGGTGGAAATGCCGGAGTCGGAAGTGGGCGGTAGCCATTACCGCGTGCTGTTCCTCTCGGCGCTGGTGCTGCTGTTGTTCACCTTCATCATGAACACTCTTGCCGAACTGATTCGTCAGCGTCTGCGCAAGAAATATTCGTCGCTTTAAGGAAGGTAGAAGTCTGTGAAACAGAACTCCCTCAAAGGCTGGTTCAAGAGCGGCGCTCCAGGCGTCTGGATCAGCGGTGGCGCAGTGTCCATCGCCGTCATCATGACCATCGGCCTGCTCTCGGTGATTGCCGTGCGTGGCCTGGGCCACTTCTGGCCGGCCGACCTGATCCACGCTGAATACAACGTGCCGGGTGATGCCAATCACCTGGTGATCGGCGAAGTGGTGCAAAAGGAAGAAGTGCCCCGCGAGCGCCTGAAAAGTGCGGGCCTGCCGGTGCCGGAACAAGGCCCGGAGTTCATGACCCGGGAGCTGATCAAGGTCGGCAACCGTGACCTGAACGGCAATGATTTTACCTGGGTGGTCGGCGAGTGGTTGACGAACCAGAGCACGCCGCACGAGTTGATGGCCATTGAGCGTCGCGAGTGGGGCAACTTCTACGGCTACCTGGTTAACGTCAAGGAAAACGGCAAGGTGGTGGCAGAAGGTGCCGCGGCCTGGCCGGAGCTGCAAGCGCGGGTCAAGCGGGTCAATGACCTGGCCGCGCAACTGAGCCAGCTTGAGAAGAAAGACATCGGCGCGATCAACTACGGTCTGGAGCGTATCCGCCTGCACGGTCGCAAGCTGGAGCTGGAAGGCAAGCTGACCCCGCAGGCACAGGCCGACATGGAAACCGAGCGCGCCGAGCTGAATGCACGCTACAAGGCCATCGAGGACCGCTTGGGCGAGTTGCATGCACAGTTCAACCGCGACAGCCTCACGGCCCGGGATGCCAACGGCAAAGAGCTGGAAATCGGTATCGGCAAGGTGGTCAAGGTGTACCAGCCGAACGCGATGAACAGTTGGCAGAAACTGGCCATGTACTTCAGCAATATCTGGGAATTCCTGAGCCAGGATCCACGTGAAGCCAACACCGAGGGCGGGATCTTCCCGGCCATTTTCGGCACGGTAATGATGACCCTGATCATGGCGGTGATTGTGACGCCGTTTGGCGTACTGGCGGCGGTTTACCTGCGTGAATATGCCAAGCAAAACACCCTGACCCGGATCATCCGTATCGCGGTGAACAACCTGGCAGGCGTACCGGCCATCGTTTACGGCGTATTCGGCCTGGGCTTCTTTGTGTACGTGCTGGGCGGCTCGGTTGACCGCCTGTTCTTCGCAGAAGCATTGCCTGCGCCGACCTTTGGTACACCTGGCCTGATGTGGGCTTCGCTGACCCTGGCGCTGCTGGCCGTGCCGGTAGTGATCGTGGCCACCGAAGAAGGGCTGGCGCGGATTCCGCGTACAGTGCGCGAAGGCTCGCTGGCGCTGGGTGCAACCAAATCGGAAACCCTGTGGAAAATCGTGCTGCCGATGGCCAGCCCGGCCATGATGACCGGCATGATCCTCGCCGTGGCCCGTGCCGCCGGTGAAGTGGCACCGCTGATGCTGGTGGGCGTGGTCAAACTGGCGCCGTCGCTGCCGCTGGACGGCAACTACCCGTACCTGCACCTTGACCAGAAGATCATGCACTTGGGCTTCCATATTTATGACGTCGGCTTCCAGAGCCCGAACGTCGAAGCCGCCCGACCGCTGGTATACGCCACGGCGCTGCTGCTGGTGCTGGTGATCGCGACCCTGAACCTGTCCGCCGTGTGGATTCGTAACCACCTGCGCGAGAAGTACAAGGCGCTGGATAGCTGATAGACACATGACCTGTGGGAGCGGGCTTGCCCGCGATGGTATCGGTAAGGTTTCAGCGTGAAACCGAGGTGCCTGAATCGCGAGCAAGCCCGCTCTCCCAGAAGAAACCCGGTTACTGAAAAACCGAAACGAATTTTTAGCGTATGGAGCAACCCATGCAGCATGAATCCTCAACCCACGGCATCAACATGTCCGCCTTGGGTCGCACCAAACAAAGCTTGAACCTGGCAAACGAAGAAGTCGCTATTGAAGTCCCGGGCCTGAATCTTTACTACGGTGAAAAACAGGCCCTGTACGACGTCAGCCTGAATATCCCGAAACAACGGGTCACGGCGTTTATCGGTCCGTCCGGCTGTGGCAAGTCGACGCTGCTGCGTACCTTCAATCGCATGAACGACCTGGTGGACGGTTGCCGCGTAGAAGGCGAGATCAACCTGTACGGCAACAACATCTACCGCAAGGGCGAGGATGTAGCCGAACTGCGTCGCCGCGTCGGCATGGTATTCCAGAAGCCCAATCCGTTCCCCAAAACCATTTACGAGAACGTGGTTTACGGCCTGCGCATCCAGGGCATCAATAAAAAGCGTGTGCTCGATGAAGCCGTCGAATGGGCCCTCAAGGGCGCGGCGTTGTGGGACGAAGTCAAAGACCGCCTGCACGACTCGGCACTGGGTTTGTCCGGTGGCCAGCAACAGCGTCTGGTGATTGCCCGTACCATCGCGGTAGAGCCCGAAGTGTTGCTGCTCGATGAGCCATGCTCGGCACTCGACCCGATCTCGACGTTGAAAGTCGAAGAACTGATCTACGAGCTCAAGTCCAAGTTCACCATCGTGATCGTAACCCACAACATGCAACAGGCAGCCCGTGTCTCGGATTACACAGCGTTCATGTACATGGGCAAGATGGTTGAATATGGTGACACTGACACGCTGTTCACCAACCCGGCCAAAAAGCAGACCGAAGACTACATTACCGGGCGCTATGGCTAGTTTGAGCGGCATTGCCCGTTCTATGTCACGATAATTCGGCTGGCCGCTAACCGCGTGCAGCTCACAGCTTTTGCGGAGCAGAACCATGATTTCAAAGGATGGCCTCACCCATCACATTTCCGCGCAGTTCAACGCGGAACTCGAAGACGTGCGCAGCCACCTGCTGGCGATGGGCGGCCTGGTCGAGAAGCAGGTCAACGATGCGGTGACCGCACTGATCGAGGCCGACTCGGGCCTGGCGCAACAGGTGCGTGAGATCGATGAACAGATCAACCAGATGGAGCGCAATATCGACGAGGAGTGCCTGCGTATTCTGGCCCGTCGTCAGCCTGCGGCGTCTGACTTGCGATTGATCATCAGCATTTCCAAGTCGGTGATCGACCTGGAACGCATTGGTGACGAAGCGACCAAGATCGCCCGTCGGGCCATTCAGTTGTGCGAAGAAGGTGAGGCGCCGCGCGGATACGTTGAAGTGCGCCATATCGGTGACCAGGTGCGCAATATGGTGCGTGATGCACTGGATGCGTTTGCCCGCTTTGACGCCGATCTTGCCCTGTCTGTGGCGCAGTACGACAAAATCATCGACCGTGAGTACAAGACCGCGCTGCGTGAGCTGGCCACTTACATGATGGAAGATCCGCGTTCGATCACGCGTGTGTTGAGCATCATCTGGGTGCTGCGCTCACTGGAACGTATCGGCGACCACGCCCGCAATATCTCGGAGCTGGTGATTTATCTGGTACGCGGTACAGACGTGCGGCACATGGGTCTCAAGCGCATGCGCGAAGAAGTTCAGGGCACGGGTGCTGATAACGCTAATGTTGCGTCGTCGCCTGACGATAAATAAGGCAGCCCGATCTAAAAAACGCCCGGCTCAATGCCGGGCGTTTTGGTTTTCGGGCGTTCATATCCAAGGAGCAGTCGATGAGCAAGGTTAGTGTGCTGGTGGTAGATGACGCGTCGTTTATTCGTGATCTGGTTAAAAATTGCCTGCGTAACTACTTCCCGGGCATCAGGATCGAAGACGCGGTCAACGGCCGCAAAGCCCAGGCCTTGCTGTCCCGTGAAGCCTTCGATCTGGTGCTGTGCGACTGGGAAATGCCGGAGATGTCCGGCCTTGAGCTGTTGACCTGGTGCCGCGAGCAAGACCGTCTGAAAACGCTGCCCTTTATCATGGTCACCAGCCGTGGTGACAAAGAGAACGTGATCCAGGCCATTCAGGCCGGAGTTTCGGATTTCGTCAGCAAACCCTTCACCAATGAGCAGCTACTGTCGAAGGTGAAGAAGGCGTTCACCAAGGCGGGATTGCTGAGCGCCGTGATGGCCAGCACCCCGACGCGGGTTAATTCGGCCTTTGGCAATGACTCGCTGAATGCATTGACCGGTGGCAAGGCGCAGGTCGTGACCCCGACGTCGGTGACATCTGCCCCGGTTGCCCCGGCACCACGGCCGGCACCTGTCGCGGCACCGGCGCTGACCAGCCGTGGTCAGGGGCAACTGCGTTTGCCCAGCGGTACCCAAACCTGCGTAATCAAGGCGTTGAGCCTCAAGGAGGCGCTGCTGGTGGTGCGTCGTGGCGAAGTGCTGCCTCAGGTACTGGACAGTGCCGTACTGGACCTTGAGCAGGGCGAGAACGCCGAGGTGGCGCGTTTGAACGGTTATCTGCATGCCATCGTGGCATTCGAGCCAAAACCGGACAGTGCGTGGTTGCAACTGACCTTTCGCTTTGTCGATCAGGACGCCGACAAAATGAACTATCTCTCGCGGCTGATCGCCCACGGCACGGCGCAGAAGCATTTTGTGCCGGGTGCGTGATGACAGGAGCCTGTGTAGCCGCGGCCTCGTTCCTTCGGCAGCGGCTACAGGGCGATTGCAACCCGCCAGCTATCGATCCAGAAATGCCAGCTGATAGGTCTCGCGATCAATCATCACCAGCTGCACATTGTTGATTCGGGTGTTGGCCGGCTTGCCGTTGACGGCCACCGATGTTTCGATCCGGTAGATACCCTGCGGCGCACGCTCATCGAGGGTGATGGTGAAGGTGTTCTCGTAACCGCCACTGCCGCCTTTGGTGTTCGCGATCTTGCTGCCTTCTTTCAACGGCTTGGCCTCGTTGGGGGCAAACAGGCGGATCTCTTCCTTGATTTCGCTGATCGGCTGGGTCGCACCGTTGATCGCAACAATATTGGAAACCACGGTAATCGGTTGACCCCGTTTGATGGTCATACCGGGCTGGATACTGGTGTCGTAGCTAACCAGTTCTGGCTGTGCCGGTTGTTTCTTGCCCGAGGTTTTATATTGTTGTTCAACTTCTTGAGCGGTTTTGGTCTGTACCGACTTGGCATTGATCGCGAAACAGGCGGCCATGCCGGCAACCCCGCCAATCAATACGCCTGCGCCTTTATCGTTGGCACCGCTCACAGCAGCACCCGCTGCCGCACCTGCTGCAATTGCCAGCCCGCACTTCATCCAGTCGCTGCCACTCCAGTTGGTCGGGTTGATGCTGGCAGAGTCGATATTGGCGCAGCCTTGCAGACCCAGTAGCGAAGCCAGGCCCAAGGCCAGCAAGCGTTTATCCAAAGAGTTGGAGGGCAATTTCATCAGTAACTTCCAAGTAAGAGAGGGGAAAACTCATACACCCTGATTATTCGATCCGGGTTCGATTCAGTGCTTCTTTGAGTTGTTGTTCAGCCTGGCGGATGATGTTGCGCGCCCGACTATTGTTTGGGTCCATACCCAGCACGACCCTGGCCACGGCAATTGCAGACTGGTACTCCCCGGCATTGAGCGCGTTTTGCGCTTGTTGCAGGGAGGCATTAACAGCTTTGGCAGCCTGTTGCTGCTGTTGGTCACGCACCTGGCGATCGGCCGCTTCCTGGCGCTGGCGCTCAAGAGCTTGCTGTTCGCGCAAGGCATCGGCTTGTCGCGCCGCCTCGGCAGACTGGGCTTTGAGCAACTGCTGTTTTTGCGCCGCATCCTGCAATTGTTGCTGGCGCACCTGGGCGGCCTGCGCGGCCTGCGCACGCTGCAGCAGACTCAAGGCGCGAGGGTCATTGCTGTCCTGTTGCAAGGCGAGCCCGGCATTGTCCAGCGCGCAAGCAAAGTCCCTGGTGTCAAAACAGCTCTGACCGGTTTGCAAAAAGCCATCGAGCTTTTGCTGGCTTTGCCCGGCCATCATCTTGATTGCAACGTAGCCGCCCACCACCACTGCCAGAGTTACAACTGCCATTATCAGGGCCGGTTTTCTGTTGGTGGGCGCTGGTGTTGCGGCAGGCGGCGCAGGTGGGGGAGCCGCCGGACCTGGTACAGGTGTTGGCGCTGCAGCAGGTATGTCCCGGGCTGGTGGAGCACTGGCAGGTGTGACAGTTGCTTTGGGTGCAGGGGTGGCTGGCCGAGCCTTGGGTTCAGCTGCCGGTACCGGGGTAACCGCTGCGGGCGCCTGCTGAAGCGGGGCGCCGCAGAACGGGCAGTATTTAACTGGGCCGCAGAGCCCCTGACCGCAGGCGCTGTTGGCGCATGAGGTCGGGAATGCAGAGGCTTTGGCTGACGATGCGGACATGGTCTTCTCGTGTGCGCTCAAGGTGCTGGCGGTGGAGCCGGGGCTGTCAGAGGAGGGCCGCCCACGGCTGGCGCAAACAGGTGCGCAAGCTCCATGATTTGCCCGGCCGTCTGCCAGGCAGGCATGCCTTCACGCCACAGCAGGCTGTCGCGGGTGATTTGCCCGGACTGCACATATTGCTGCAGTTGCTGGGTGTTGTAAGGGCCGTAATTGGTCCCGCTGACACTCAGGTGGTAGCTGTGCTGTGGTGCGGCGAACGGTGGTGGTGCGCCGTTACCTGCTGCTGGCGGTGGTGGAGCCATACCTGCTGGCGGGGCTGCACTGGCCTGGTTGAACAGGTTTTCCAGCCAGCCTTCGTTAAAGAACTCTTTAACCACGGTGAGTTTTTCGCCGTGGAGGGCATCCACTTCTTCTTTGTACACATCAGCCAGGGAGCCTTCGATATGACGGCCCCATTGCCCTTTGTATTGCTCGGCAAGCGTACGCAGCTTTTTCGCGTCAGCTGGAGCCTGACGGTTCAGTCGAGCCAGATATTCGTTCTTCAACAACTCGGCGATCTTGAACGGAAATGCTTCAAAATTGCTGGATACACCTTTCTCGTTCGTGCGTTTCTGCGCTTTGTAGGCGCTGGTACTTAAATCTTCGAACACTTCTACCAGCGCCGCCACTTGAGCGTTATCCAGGCGCAAGGACTTCTCCTTGACCTGCGCAGTAATGTCGGTGCGATGAATACTGTGGAAGCCGCTTTGACGAATGGAGAACTCATCACCAATGGTGAAGTTGTCCTTGGCGATGAGGAACTCGTACAAGCCGTTGTTCAGACGCTCCAGGATGCCCAGTGCAATAGCGTGCAGAAAGAGTTTGAAGTCTTCGGCAAACTGGCGGTATTGCTCCTGGTTGAACTGGATGGGCTGCACGAACTGGCTGATGCGTTTGTGCACATGCAACGGGATGATTGCACTTTCTTTGCGATAGCTGGCCAGGTAAGTCGACAGCTGGGTCAACGCCGGGATCGGGAAACCGCTTAACTCGGTGTAGCAAATCAGTTTGCCGGGCATACCGGACTCCACAAACTGAATTTGCCCGGCGGTCATCCCCGTGCCTTGCGGCAGACACTGGGCCAGTTGGGCGCCATAAGTGCGGCTGAACTCACTGGCGTTTTGTACGCCAATCAGACAGGTGTAAAGGTCTTTGTGAATATCAAAGTCGCCATTGAGGTTCAGTGGCACCCAGGGCATGGCCCGCTGCAGCAACAGGCGGAATTTCTCGCGCTGTTCATCCGGGGTCAGCGCAGCCAGGGCCGTCATCAGCGGGTCGACGCCCGGCAGATTCTTCGGCAACTGCTGTACGGCCTTGTTGCGTAGCTTGAGCAGCAACTCTTCCTGGCCTTCTTGAGTCTGCAGTTTGCCAAACAAGGTTTTCGAGCCGCCGAAGTCCTTGAATGCATCCTTGGCCCACTCACGTACTTGCTGGCTGTCGACGGGTTGTTCGTCGTCGTTTTTCACCAGTTGCAGCGGGATCAGCGTGGCGTGTTGGGTGTGGATGCTCGCCTTGATTTTGGCGATATTGGCATCGATACCTTTGAGCAAGTTATCGACTGCGTTGCGGCCATCCTGCAGGCGGCCGACAAAGCCACTCCAGAGTGGGCGGCCGTTGTTGTCGACCGATTCCTTGCGCCCCAACCATTCGGAAATGTCGCGCAGCAATTGTGCAGCCTCGCGGGCAGCGACCGAGCGCACATAGAACAGCAGGCTGTCGCGCAGTGTGTCTTTGACTTGGCTGATCACGGTGTCGGCTTGTTTTTCTTTACCGCTCAGGCGGGCCAGCAGGCCTTTGCCCGTGGTTTCTTTCAGACGCTCGAATTCCCGGGCAAGCTCTGACGACTCGAGCTTTTCAGACAGTTCCTTGAAACGCCCGGCGTTTTTTTCCAGTGCGGGAATGATGCCGTTATCGTTTTCAAGACGGTCCTTGATCATTTCGACCAGCGCCAGGGTGTAATCCAGCCCACCGCGCTCGTCGTCGTCGAGACGACGGAACAGCTGCTCGGGCAAGCTGTCTTCACGTGTCCATTGAGCGAAACGCTTGAGCCGGTTTTCCTTGATGCGCACTTCATGGTTGCGCTCGGCGCTGTCGATGGAACTGCCTTTGGTATCACGTTCCAGTTGCTGCTGAATTTCGCGTACCAGTGTCAGCCATTGATCCTTATCGGCGCCGCCGTTCTGCAGGCGCTCGAACAAGACCTCGACCTTTTGTTCGATCTGGGCAATGACGCTGTTGTCACCCTCGACCTGCAGCAGGTCATCGGCAATCTGGTAGTGAGTGAACTCACCCGTAGCCTGGGTCAGCTCTACGCGAGACAGAAACTCGGGTAGATCTGTGAACGTGCGCGCAGTGATTGTCAGCTGTTCCTTGAGGAACTCGTCGCGCTCTTTATCGGTCGGGCGATTGCCCGTGACTTCCGCGTTGGCCACACCAAAGAATGCCTTGAGCATGTGTTGCACTTGCTGGTTAAGGCGTACGTTCTGGCGGGCATCGATCTGGGTGTCGAGCACCGCCTGCCCTACGGAGGAGTAAGCGCGCGGGAAGCGCAGCTTGGTGTCGCTGCCGTAATCTTGCGGCAGGCTGACGTCAAAACTACGGATCTTGAACTGGTTCTGGTTGACGGCCACCGAGCGCTTTTTGTTCGCGAAGTCTTGCGAGGTGAAGTCGGTGAACAACACATCGGAGACCATCTCGTAGATGTCTTCCTGGTTTTCGGTTCTGGCTTGCGCGACATTGCCGTTGTCGAGGATGAACACATCATCGTAGGGACGTGATTCGATAAACAGGTTGTCGGTGGCGTCCCAGTGCTTGAGCAACGGGTTGCCGCGCATGCAGGTTTCCAGTTCCATCAAGGCGGCGTAGCCGTTTGCCTGTACCCGCTCGGTATTGAAGGCATTGAAGCCGCCTGGCAAAACAAAAAACAGGTCGACCTTGCCGGAGATATTGTTTTCTTTAAGGATTGCCTTGGCCAGGTAGCCCATGTCCAGAAATGACCCTGAACCTGTGCCGCCCGCTGCAGACCCGGTGATGACGATGCGGATTTTGCCGGGGTCAATTTCCAGGCCGAGTTTTTTCAGCTTGTCAGCCTGAGTGCCGATGTTGTTGAGCAAGCGCCCGACCTTGTCGCGCAATTTGTCGCGAATGGTGGGGTATTTGTCGAAAAAATACAGGCGGGACAACGCGCGAATCTGTCCGGCCCCTTTGGAAGGGTCAATCCCCAGGGATTTGATCTTGTCCGGTGTCAACGGGAACCACTCGGCCACCTCACGGTGACGATTGAGCTCATCAATGGAGTGGGTGTACTTGCTCAGGTGCAGAGGTTCAATGACTTTTTCTTCGGAGGTGAAGGCCACCTGCTCGGCAAGTACGTCAGTTTTGACCGATTTGCCATCCTGGGTCACTTCGCCGGAGTCGAGGTCGAAGTTGATGAACTGCACCAGCGGAAAATCCGAAATGTGCTGTACCTGATTGTTTCCTCCCCAAATGGCATTGAGGATGCGCCGGCGCAGGCGGATGTTGACCTTCATGCCGGTGCCGCCCAGGGCGATAAACAAGGTGGGGTGAATCTTTTCACTGACCGGAGGGGTTGCCGGGCCGGAAGGTTGTGCACTCTTGTCCATCTAAAACTCCATGAGCCCTTGGGGCTAACCGATGATCTCGGCGTGTTGATCCACAAATCAGGTAAAGCGGGCCAGGGGCGGGTGGTTCCCCCCGGCGTTAGGGTTTAGCGTTTGGCCGAAAACGTCATCAGCCATGCCACCAGCGAGATGGCAGCTACGCCACCCAACGGTGCGATGTAGAGCGGCGCAAGGAACTGCCCCGAGTTGAGTACGGCGAGCACGGCCATGATGGCGATCATCAACAGGCCCAGAAACAGGAACCAGCCCGAGGCGTTTGCCCGGCTCGGTGCGACACGCTCACGTACGCGCCAGTTGGCATAGGCGTTTTTGATCACGAAAAACAGGATGGCCAGTACCACCAGCACGGCGACGCCAATCAGGGCATCGCGGCTGTCGACTTTCTTCGCCCCGAGGTCAAGGCCCAGCGGTTGCGGCGCGGCCAGAGTGGTGGTCATGGGCGACGGCGCAGGTGCAGGGCTTTCGCTTTCGATAGGTGCTGGCAATGTGCTGGTCTGTGCCATGTATAAAACTTCCTTGCTATGCGTGTGGGGTTACTTGAGTCGTACGGCGGTATCGGGCTGGATATTTTCCAGGCGGGCACCAAACAGGCCGCGCTTGAGGGTCGCGACCCTGTTCTGGTTTGAATCGTATACGCCGGCACTGCTGAAGGGTTTGAGCGGATAAGACTGGGGCACACCTTCGACGATCACGGTCAGGGTCTTTTTGCCTGCAATCAGCAAGGCAGCCAGCAGGGCGCCAATCAAGAGCAGAACAAACAGCCCCAGCAGCATGAGCACCGGACCGAGCGGGTAGCTGATTTTCAGCACAACCGGCAGACGGGTCTCGGAAGTAGTGGCTTCACCGGAGGGGATAAATACGTCAGGCAGGGCGTCACCGGGGAACAGTTCATTCATGCGCGCAATGAACCCCTGGGAGATACGCAGTTGTTGCTCGCTGAGGTTGATGCTGATGCTGCCGGCGCGTTGGTAACCGCTAGAAAAGATCACATCGCTGGACCATTGCGATGGCAGGGGCGGCAGTTGCAGGCTGATCTTCAGCTCGTCGGAGCGGGCGCCGGGCTCGAGGTCTGTCAGGCGGTCCAGCGATATATTCGAGTTCAGGGCTTCGCCCGGCATATCCAGGGTCATGCCTATTTTCGCGTCATGAATCTGGTAAGGATTGAACTGGTTTTCGAATTTGCCCAGCAGCACTGCCGTTTTCGGCGAGCTGTCGACGTTGATATTGAGGATGACCGTTTGCTGGTCGGGGGCCAGTTCGGCACTCACGTCCTGAGTGTCTTCAACACCGGTAGGAATAAAGCGCACGGCAGCCTGGGTCAACGGCTTTAGCCGTACCCGGTCATCTTTAAGCAAGCTGGCGAGGGCAGGCTGATTGAGCACCTGCTCCAGTGCGACACCGGCTTTTTGACCATAGGCCAGAGCGTAGATCATCAACCCGTTGGCTTCGTAGTTGGGGCCTTTGACCGGCATTTTCTGCGGGAAGGCGGCAATCCGGGTGATAGCTGCTTCGCTATGCAACAGGTCGTAGAATTCGCGGTTTTTGGCCTGGGTTTCGCTGCTGTTGTTCGGGCTGTTTTTATTGTTGGTGATGATCCAGACAATACCCTCGCGACCTTCCAGCCCGGTGGTGATTGAGGCCAGCAAAGCCTCTTTGAAGTCCGTGTCGGCATAGGCACCGCTGGCTTTGCGCTCCAGCTTCAAGCCATTGACGTAGTTGGGCAGTGCAGCGTGGTTGGCCGGGCCGCGATAGATCCACTCGGGCGAAGGGTGCTGACTGTCAGCCTGGTTGAACCCGCCAATGACGACTTCTGCGCTGCCGGCAGCAGTGCCCACCAGTTGGGTGACCATCGACTTGAACGGCGATGACGGGTCGCTGTAGAACGGCTCCATCCAACCTGAATTTTGTACCAGGAATACCTGGCGCAGAGGCTCTGCGCTGGCCACGCTGCTGGCAAGTACGAGGGAGAGTAACAGGCAGCGGCGCAGCCAGAAGGTCAAGCATTCCATCGGTAAAGCGCTCCGCATGAGTCGATATACAGCCACATTGCGTTATCAAAAAAGAACCACTGGGCATTCCAGGGTTCGCTGGCGCGGGCACTGATCGAAAAGCGCTGATCACCAATCTGCTCGAAGCAATAATCAACGTCCATTGGCTGGCGGCTGTCGAAAAAGGTTTCCAGCGTACTGGACTGCTGGGCCCGCATTGAGAGAAGTCGCTTTTGCGTGGCGAATTCGATGAAGGGCTGCACCACTTCACGGGTGGTGGGCTCGATGTTTTCGTCGTGTTCGCCCCAGGGCAACTCAAGCCGGATGTTGTATTTAAAGCTCAAATGACCGGTGCTCAGGCGATACCCCTTGATGGGCATCGGCAGGTCGGTAGCACCCGGATCCAGTTGCAGGTAATGCTGACCGTTGGCATCGAAGATCAGCTGCCACAGGCCCCTGCCGTCCAGAAACGGTGGCCCTTGCTCGGGATGGGCGGTGGCGTTGTTGGGCCACGGATGCCATTGGGCCTTGAGTTCGCTGCCTTGGGTCAGGCTGAGGTAGCCGTGTTCACCGATCCACAACAGGCGACGGGAGGCTGCGTCGAGAATCGGCGCCGAGAGCCGGGTCATGCGCTCATGGTCAGCGCCTTCAACCAGGCAACGGTCCCACCCGTAGAGGCTGGCAGGGTTGACGATGCAAACGTGGCCGCTCTTGAGCTGAGGCAAATAAGACTGGCCTTCCAGCGTGCCAGGGCCGGCCAGCGGGCTGCCGTCGTCGCGCAAGGTTTGGTAACGCAGTGTGAGTGGGTCGACACTGACTAACGTCGCTCCGCTATCGCTGGAGAGCAACAGGTGCTGCTGGTTTTCGTCCACGTGAAGGGCGACCGACCAGGCCCAGCTTTCCAGGCGAGAGCGACCGATGGGTTCGCTCTTTGGCAGTAACTCAAGCCACTTGCCCGAGCCTCTTTGCCACAGGAACAAGCTGCCTTCGCGGCTTAGTGCGTACAGGGCTTCGCGATGCCCGCCGAGGTTGGCGGCGAGGAAGTTGAGGCCGTTCTTGCGAGGCAACTCAATAATCAGCTTGCGACTGTTCAGGTCACCCTGGCGGGTATCGAGCAACTGGCTGTACAAGCGCGAGCTGATCTCCTCGGCCGAGGACAGTTTGCAGCGCTCATTGATCACGCGAGAGCCACTGCCATCGCCATAAGGCGGTAGCCAGCGGGTAGTTGTCTGGTAGGCGACCTTCGGCAGTTCTTTGCCTGTGCTGGGGCAAAACGCGAATGCAGCAGGCAGGTAGTTGCCGGGAGAGGTATCAGGCGCGGGTGTTGCCCCGACCAGATAATCCAGATCAACCAGCTCGGCCGGGGGCTTGGTACCAGCGACCTGGTGCAGAGAGAATGTACCGTCATCTGCTTGCAGCCACTCCTGGTCGCCTAGCGTCCAGACAGAGGTGCGGTCGTTTCTGGCTATCTCCATATAATCCTGCCGATACCTGTAAACGGTGCATGCCAGTCCCTGCCGGGGTTATGGCAAGCACTTCACAAATGAGAGGGTGTGACTCAAACGATGGTGTGGCCAACGGCATTGATCAGTGCCGAATAATGGCGCGGTGCCACTTTCCATCGCGGAATAGTGGCAGAATGATAGGGCTTGTCAACCGAACTTTAGTTCGGTCAGGGCAGCTGCAAACCGCCGGATGCCTTGTGGATTGTCCGTAGATGTTCGCCGATCAGTTTGACGTTGGCTTCGGTGGCTGCAATTTCGGCTGCACGGGCAGGTTCCAGCAGGCTGCGCACCTCCTTGTCCAGATCAGTGGTCAGACGCAGTAGCTGCTGCTGGCGCTGACTGCTTTCTGATTCGAGCTTTTCCCACTCCCTGGTTTGCGGCAAGCCGTAGCCGTCGCTGCCGAGCAATTCTGCCGGGCGGCTGAGAAAACCGCTGCTGGCAAGAATTTCCTGCAGGGTCTTGTTGGCTTTGTCCATACCGCCATCCTTGAGCTGGCGTGCGCCCAGGTACTTTTGCTTGACCTCATCCTGTGCCAACAGCAGTTGCCGACGAAAGCTGGCTTGTTCCAGCAGCAACAATGCCGCACTGGCGCGCAGATCGGCTTGCTCAAGCCATGGGCGGCGTTCTGCTGCATCAAGGGCCAGCCAGTCTTTGACTGTGGTTTGCTTGATCGGCAAGCGGGTTTTGAGAACATCAAACATCGCCTGGTAGCGATCACGGTAGGAGTCAAAGCGATAACCCAGGCGCAACGCCTCTTTGGGATCCTCCAGCACGCTGGTATCGGCCAGACCGCGAGCCTTGAGCACTTCGAGCAAACCATTGGGCACAATGCTGTCCAGGCCTTTGAGCCGGGCATTGTCGCTACCGCTGCGCAGCAGTTTGAGGGTTTCAACCGCACAGTTATTGGAGATGAAGTAGTAGTCGCCGTCATAGCTCCAGTGCATCTCGGCGGCGTGTTCAACCACTTCTTCGATTTCAGGGCGGCTCAGTTTGAGCGGCACGGAAGCCAGGCTGCGCAGTTCGGTTTTAGTGTATTCGTCAATTACCTGGGCCAGCGGCAATACGAAAAGGCGCGATGGGTAAGCGCCTGTCAGGCCGTCCCAGCTTGAGAGCTGTACGTCATTGACGAATGCCCGGTAGGACAACACTAAGTGTTCTTGCAGGTCGAGTCGGCAGTCCGGCCCGCGTGGGCGGCCCGGGGCACAGATCACCAGGCGCAACATGCTATGGCCCCAGCGGCTGGCCCATTCCTGATTGGCCTCAGCCAGCAGGTAGTCGACGGCGTAGACCCGCTCGGGATCGACGGTACCCAGTGGCTGTTTGGCGAAATCGTTGCCGGCATTGAGGAAGGCAAAACCCTTCGGGCATTCGTCTCTGGCGGCAGGCGCCCAGCCGAAATGCTGCTGGTAGTAGCGATACAGTGCCGGGCGGCGGCAGGCGTAAGCCGGGTCGAGGAGGAAATACTCCATGTTGACTGCGACAAATTCCTTGGGGCTGCTGACTTCGTACAGGTCCGGGCTGCGCACCACCTGATGATTGTCTTGCTCGCGCTCGCCCCGGCGCCCCACGTATTGCTGCCAGCCGGCCAGATCAAGCAGACGCGGGTCATCGCTGAGGGTGAAGCGGCGTCCGGCTTGCCCGCGGCATTGGTCGGGCAGGCCAATCAGCCCCGTGTTGCTGTTTTGGCGGGTGCAGCGGCGTATCAGCGTGCGCTCGTCCGCGGGCCAGAGGCGGGCACGGTCATATAGGTGTGTCAGTTCGTGCAAGACGGTGGCGAGCATCTCCCGGCGCACAGTGCCGTGGGGGCGGTTGGTCTGCAGGCGGGCAGCGGAACCATCGGTCAGCCCGGCCAGCAGCTTGCGATTAAGGTCCAGCTCGGAGGTCAGCGAAGCCTGGCCGTAAGCGTTGGCGGGCATGTCATCGGTCCACCCCACCAGGACTTGCCGGTCCAGTTGTTCGATAAAACGCGGTGGCAGTCTCTGCATGGCTTCATCAAGCAGGGCTTGGCTGGCCTGTTGCTCGGCCGGGCTCAGGCCCTCGGTCTTGAGTTGCAGATGCAGCGCGGCCTGGGCGCTGCTGGCAATCAGCAGCAGGCCACAGGCGGCGAACCAGCGCGTTAACGGCCTCACAGTGCGAGTATGGCTTCGGCGAGGTCTTGATCGCTGGCGTTACGGGCTTCAGGCACGCGGTCGCGCAAGGTGCTGAAGGCCGCTTCCAGTTGTACGCCGCGAATATCGCCTTGGCTGGCAACGAAAGTGGCGGCGTCGTCGTGGGCTTCGCGCACTACTTTAGAGTCACGGATGGAGGTAGTTGTATCGGACGTAAAATCGATGGTGCGGCCAAAAGCACGCACGATGATGTTACTGGTCTGCACGACGGTCTGTGCCTGTGCCACATCGGCAAGCAGCAAAAGGCCAAGAGTGGCGACAATCAAAGGGCTACGCATGAATTTTCTCCAGAAAAAGCGGGTATTTATTGGACGAGAATTGTCTGTGCCAGTTCAAGGTCGCTGGCACTCAATTTTGGCTGGTTCTGGCGCAGATAACGCAGGGCAGACTCCAGCTGTGCGCCTCGCGTCTGGCCATCACTGGCAATAAAGACGGCGGCATCATCCTGGGCGGCACGTATCAGTTTGTGATCAAAAGGCGCGGACGTCACTTTACTGGTGACATAACCACTGAGCACCACATTTTGCGTGGTCAGGTCGAAGGCGTTGGCTGATTGAGTCCAGCAGAGTGCAAGCAGAGCTAATAAGGAAAAACGCATGGGTCTCGAGGCTGTTTGAATGAGCGCCAAGGCTAGCGTAATGGCCGGGGCAGGGCCAGCGTGGGGGCGTTGTTGAAATTTTTTTCATGCCTGCACGGTATATGTGGGAGCGGGCTTGCTCGCGATTGTATCGGCGCGGTTTACCTGAGAAATCAGGGCGCCTGAATCGTGAGCCAGCCCGCTCTCACAGAGTGCTGACCCCGATCAGATCGTCAGGATCGCCTGGGCCAGCTGTGCATCGGTGGCCTGCAGCTGTGGTGCTTGCTGGCGGATGGCATCGAAGGCGCTTTCCAGTTTCACGCCACGGATGGCGCCTTCGCTGGCCACAAAGCTGGCAGCGTCGTCACGGGCTGCGCGCACGATCTTGTTGTCACGAAACGAGCCGGTAGCATCCGATGTCAGGTCGGTGGTGGCTTTGAGCGTACCCACGATGCCATCGGTGGTGGCGATGAAGCTCGTGGCGTTGGCGCTTGCAGCAACAGCCAGCAGAACTGCGGCACTAAGTAGGCGAAGAGTGGGCATGGTAATACTCCTGAACATGAACTAATGAAAATAGACGGTTATGGGCCGAATAGTAGGCTCAGGGTTGCTTCAGGCAAAGGTTGTTTTGTCCGAAGCGCGTATCAGGGTGCTCTGAATCAGGTATCAGGCAAACTGTACCTGTGGTATTTCAATTAATTTAAAACTGTACTTGTCACTTTGCAAGTTGGCAAAACTCGGCCCTAAAACGACAAAACCCGTCAGCGGTAATCCGCGACGGGCTTTGTTTTTTCAATTCAGGTTGCTGGCGGTGGACCGGTGGTCAGGGCCAGCGAGCGCTAATCAGCGCCAGAACGGCTTGCTCAGCTCTTCGTAACGCTGTGCTTCGCTAATCCCGGCATCAGCCAGAAGACGCGAGTCCAGGCGAGCCAGTTGATGGCGGCTGGAGAT
>Ga0302347_1000336_pt1 | contig 80956 bp, 73 predicted proteins | sample PhyWR1_FD_202178 | JGI IMG/M metagenome (GOLD analysis project Ga0302347, IMG submission 202178) | Leaf surface microbial communities from wheat plants in UC Gill Tract Community Farm, Albany, California, United States - DLSL W.R1 (v2)... | ecosystem: Host-associated > Plants > Phyllosphere >... | reverse complement strand
AATATTAAGCAAACAAACAGTAAACTGGTGCCCAGGCTTAAAGTGAAGCCAGGAAGCACACGCTTTGAGGCCTGGGCAAACATTAACTACGCCCCGCTGCTAACAGTTTGTCCAGTTCACCGCCTGTTGCGAAATGCGTTTTCATCACTTCAGGCCAGCCGCCAAACTGCTCTTCCACCGTAAACAATTCAGTTTTTGGGAATTTATCTTTCAGTTTTTCCATAACCGCTGGGTTATTCACACGATAGTAGTAGTCGGTAATGATTTCCTGAGCTTTCGGGCTATAGAGATACTCAAGGTACTCTTTTGCCGCTTTTTCAGTACCGTTAGCCTTAGTGTTTTTATCCACCCAGGCAACCGGGAACTCTGCCAGAACGTTAACTTCAGGCACCACAACTTCGTAGCCGTCTTTTTCGTACTGTTTACTAATATTGTTCACTTCGGACTCAAAGGAGATCAACACATCGCCCAGGCCACGCTCCACAAAGCTGGTTGTTGCGCCGCGACCACCGGTATCGAAGACTTCAACGTTGCCTAAAAACTGCTTCATAAACTGCTCAGTTTTTGCTTTATCGCCACCGTCAGCTTTATCCGCCGCACCCCATGCTGCTAAGTAGGTATAGCGTGCATTTCCTGAAGTTTTTGGATTAGGGAAAATCAGTTTTACATCTGAACGCGCTAAATCATCCCAGCTCTTGATATTTTTAGGGTTACCTTTGCGTACCAGGAAAGCCATGGTGGAATAGAATGGTGAACTGTTGTTATCCAGACGGCTTTGCCAGTCTGCCGGGATAAGGTTGCCTTTATCATGCAAAATTTGCACATCGCTGACCTGGTTATACGTCACCACGTCGGCTTTTAAGCCCTGTAGAATAGCCAGCGCCTGTTTTGATGACCCGGCATGAGATTGTTTTATCGTCAGCTTGTCGCCGTTATTTTCGTCAGCCCACTGTTTTTCAAACGGTGGATTCAATGCTGAGAATAACTCACGAGACACATCGTAAGAGCTATTCAGTAGCTCAGTCGCCTGAGCAGAACCAGCCAGCACGAGAGAAACTGCTAATGCATTCCATACATTTTTAACTGCTGTGATTGCCATGCTTTGCCCTTACAAGTGGTGAAAGTAATGGTTAACTGGCGACCAGTTTATTTATAACAGACGTCAAAACTATAACGCTTTTATATACCGTTTAGCGATTTGCAATAAGAAACAAGAATAAGTAGACGTGGCGCGGCTCGTCCCGCGCCAGTCATTAGATTTTTAGCAGCACATCAAGTGAAGGAGCGAAATAATAACCACCGGTTACCGCTCTGGTGAAACGTAGCATGCCATCATGCTTACCATCAGCGTCACCAAACATACTCAACAGTTGTTGCTCAATGTTATGCAGACGTGCGCAATAGGCAATGAAATAGAGTCCATGTACGCCGCTGGCGGTACCATAAGGCAGACTCTGACGCAGAATTTTTAAGCCTTTGCCGTCTTCTTTTAAATCGACCCGGCTTAAGTGTGAAGTGACCGGACGGGAGTCGGAGTCAATCTCTTCGTTATCTTGTTTGGTGCGGCCAATCGCCATTTCCTGGTCATGAATGCTCATGCGATTAAGCTGACGCAGGTTATGCTCCCAGCGTTGTACCAGCACATAGCTTCCGCCGTCATCAATGCCATCCTGAATAATGGCGACTTTCCGGCGTTCTTCCTCACCCTGCGGGTTTTCAGTGCCGTCGACGAAACCACTCAGATCGCGTTCTTCAACCCAACGGAAGCCATGTATTTCTTCTTCAATTTTCAGGGCGCTAGCAAAGGCATTTAATGCCGCTTGCGCTAAGGTGAAGTTAATATCATGGCGCAGGGAGAGTATGTGGATCATCACATCATGCTGTGTTGCCGGTGCCAGTCCCCGCCCTAAGGGGGTAAAGTCTTTCAGTTCTTTCGCACTGTCGTTTCCGCGCAGTTCACGCCACAGCTGGTTACCAAATGCCACGACTGCGCCGAGCTGTGCTTCAGGAAACTGCTGCTGGAGCTCATTCAGAGCATGAATGAATTTTGTGCAGCCTGCGCGTAATGTTGCAAAATCACCAGTGAAAGAGGCTTCTAACCAAATCGCTGCGCGACAATGCTCAGGTAGAATCCCACTTTGAGTCCGGGACATAAAATCTCCTAATAAGTAGCCACAATCGCGGCCCTCAGATTGCTAATAATATGAAAACACGTGTTTTCCACGCTTTATGATATATCTGCCATCGTTCAAGTTGCCCGGAGGTTGCCTGCAGGCCACTTGAAGTATGACGGGTATAGATGACATAACGATACAGGGGAAACTTGCCCCTTAATATATCGTTATGAAGTATGACTAATTTATGAATTTTTGGACGGTATTTTATTGACCTGTAACATGACTCATTACGATAGCCATTATACCCGTCATACTTCAAATTGCGCAGGGTTGCCGACGTTCATCCCGCCGAATCACATAGTTTATCTATGCTCATCGACGGCCTGAAGCTTTGCGCCGACAAGCAACTCGAATTATTTTGGGTATATATCCCCTGCATACGTCAAGTTGCCTGAGTGGAAACAAGCAACCTGCTCTATTTTGCGTTGAGGATTATTGTTGCCAGATAATTTTAGTCAGCGTCCATTTTTTAAGCATATCGTCTGCTGGCAGCAGGCTTTCCGGCCCGGTCCATTCCCCTTTAAAGGCATAGCTAATATGGGAGCTATTCGGCGCTTTACAGACAACTAAATCAGCATCGTCTCCCTTGCCCTGCTCACACACACCAAAAGCTTTATCGTACAAATTACCAAAGGGTGTGCCTATTTTAACGCCCTTTTCGCTCTCAATACTGGGGTCCATCACATCGATACGGCTGACTTTACCGTTATTACCGTTAATGACGAGCAGCACCTGTTTATCTTTAAGCGCTTCAAAATAAGAAACAATCTCCCCATTAGCGGTTTTCATGCCGTTGCGCAGATGATAATTATCACCCAGTCCATCACGGACAGCCTCTTCATCCATTGGCGTTGTCGCATTCAGTCCTGCCACTCCCTGCTCGCTAACCGCTGCTGACGAGCCGAACCAGTTCCAGGGAAGAGCTGAAGACCACTGAACAGACGACATCGTTGAACAGCCAGCTAAAATGAGTGGTAGCCCCAGTACCATCAGGCGCAGAGATTTCATCATGGGATCCTTTTTAAAAGAAGTTACGGCCTTTGGAGTACAGCGATGATGAAAAGTGCCATTTTATTCATGATGCAAGGCGAAGTAATCACGCAGCCTGTGGTTCATCATCAGCCACCAGAGCGCCAGAATATCTATCACCAGCAATAAAATGGTGATGCCGCTAATGGCATCGTCAACCAGCCCGCTACACTGCCAGGCTAGCAGGAGTAACTGGGTCACGATAAGTACACCACGTAATTTTCGCCACAAGCGTGGCCATAAGTGACGGCGACCACTGAGCAGAAACGCTATCGCGGCCGGAATACCGGGTAACAAACCGAGCCAGAAATAGTCACTATCAGGGTAAAAGCCTCTCAAAATAGCCTCACCCTGTTCGCGGGAAGCGCCAGCAATAACCAGTAATACCCAGGTCCGGGCCTGAAAAAGTAAGATAGCCCAGAACAGAACAGGCGCTTTCAGATACCCTTGCGAATCAAAGTCATTATAGGAGTACATATTATGATTTAACTCAGTACTCCTGATCTTCAATCAGTCGTTTCCCCAGTAAAATTGTATCCTGATGCTCATATTCAAGCTTTTCATACAGGCCAATCACCAGATCGTTTTCTTCCCGGATATGAATGTGAATCTTCGGACAGCCACGCGCTATCAGTTTCTTTTCCAACCGATTTAATAACGCATTCGCGATACCACGCCCGCGATATTCAGGATGCACGCCAAGATAGTAGGCCGATCCACGATGGCCGTCATACCCTCCCATCAGAGATCCCACAACCTCACCGGCAACTTCAGCCACCAGAAACAGGTCTGGCGAATGCTGCAGCTTACGTTCAATGTCCATTTCAGGATCGTTCCATGGGCGTAATAAATCACAACGTTCCCAGAGAGTAATCACTTCTTCGAAGTCTTCCTGGCGAAAAACACGAATTTCCATGAGAGTAACCACCTTGAATCAGAAAAGTCTAATTATGGCGATAAGCGCCCTATAAGCCAATATCTGCCACAAAACTGTTAAAAAAGTGGCATAATCCGTAATTAGCTATTAAATAAATAGAAAAAAATTTGTGGCATAACCTGCCTTCTTGACAACCTAAGATAACGACTTCCTCCGTATGAGCAAAATTAAATCGCTAACGCTACTGACAACGCGCCGCCAGCTTCTGCTCACCGGACTGGCCGCTATGACCCTGGTCGGAATCAATAAAGCCCTGGCCAGCGATACCGCGACAAAAAAAACATCGTCAGCTTCCAGCAAGCCAACGGCCAAAAAAAAGACGCGCCGTATCGTCGTGCTGGATCCTGGTCATGGAGGAATTGATACGGGTGCAATCGGACCTAATGGTTCTAAAGAAAAACATGTGGTGCTGGCTATTGCCAAAAACGTGCGCAATATTCTGCGCAGTAAAGGTATAGAGACCCGACTCACGCGATCTTCAGATCAGTTTATCCCATTGGATGAACGTATTGAAATTGCTCATCAGCATGATGCCAGCCTGTTTATGTCGATTCACGCTGACGGCTTTACCAATCCCAGCGCCTCCGGTGCTTCGGTTTTTGCTTTGTCGAATCGCGGAGCCAGTAGTGCCATGGCTAAATATATTTCAGAACGTGAAAACGCCGCTGATGATGTTGCGGGCAAGAGAGCGAAAAATAAAGATCAGTATTTGCAGCAGGTTCTATTCGACCTGGTGCAGACCGACACTATCAAAAACAGTCTGACACTGGGCTCACATATTCTGAAAAATATTAAGTCAGTTCATAAGTTGCACAGTAAACATACTGAACAGGCTGCATTTGTGGTGCTGAAATCGCCGTCTATTCCTTCCGTGCTGGTTGAAACCTCATTTATTACTAATCCGGGCGAAGAAAAACTGCTGGGTACGACGGCATTCCGTCAGAAAATCGCCAATGCGATTGCCGCAGGCGTCATCAGTTACTTTAACTGGTTCGATAATCACAAAACTCATGGTAAAAAACGCTAACGTGATGGATAAACCTAATCTTCAGGCCGTGAAACTGTTCCTGCTCGATTTACAGGAGCGAATTTGTCAGCAGCTCAGCGCTATCGACGGGGCTGTTTTTCAAGAGGATAACTGGCAACGTCAGGAAGGCGGCGGCGGGCGCAGTCGTGTCCTGCGTAATGGCAGTGTCTTTGAACAAGCAGGTGTCAATTTCTCGCATATTCAAGGGGCTTCGATGCCCGCATCGGCGACCGCGCATCGCCCTGAACTTGCCGGGCGTAGCTTTGAAGCAATGGGCGTCTCTCTGGTTATCCATCCCAATAACCCTCATGTCCCCACCAGCCATGCCAATGTGCGCTTTTTTATTGCTGAAAAACCCGGCGCGGACCCCGTGTGGTGGTTCGGCGGTGGTTTTGACTTAACGCCTTATTATGGGGTGGAAGAAGACGTAATACACTGGCATCAGACCGCTCGCGATCTGTGTCTGCCGTTTGGTGATGAAGTGTATCCGCGCTATAAAAAATGGTGTGATGACTACTTCTTCATTAAACATCGTAACGAACAGCGCGGAATTGGCGGACTTTTCTTTGATGATTTGAACCAGCCTGATTTTGCCACCAGCTTTCAGTTTATCCAGGCGGTGGGTAACGGCTTCCTTGATGCCTATGTCCCGATTGTTGAACGCCGTAAACAGACGCCATTTAGCGAAAATGAACGTAATTTTCAGCTCTATCGCCGGGGCCGCTATGTGGAGTTTAATCTGGTCTGGGATCGTGGAACCTTGTTTGGTCTGCAAACCGGGGGGCGTACCGAGTCCATTCTGATGTCAATGCCACCACTGGTTCGCTGGGAGTATGACTATCAGCCAGAAGAAGGCAGCCCGGAGGCTGCCTTATATCGTGACTTCTTACCGGTAAAAGAGTGGATTTAATCTTCTGACTACAATGGCTGTGTTTGCGCCTCAACCACAGCCAGTGCCACCATGTTAACAATACGACGTACAGAGGCTATCGGCGTTAAGATATGTACTGGCTTCGCCACCCCCATCAGTACCGGCCCGACCGTAACCCCTTGTGAACTGGACACACGGAGTAAGTTATAGCTAATACGGGCAGCCTCAACGTCAGGCATAATCAGAATATTAGCCGAACCTTTCAGTGGGCTATCTGGCATGCGTTCCTGGCGAATACTTTCCACCAGGGCCGCATCACCATGCATTTCACCATCAATTTCCAGCCCCGGCGCCCGCTTGCGGACATTTTCCAGGGTCTGGCGCATTTTACAGGCTGCTTTTGAGTCAGAAGAACCGTAGTTGGAATGGGACAATAAGGCGACTTTCGGTTCAATACCAAAGCGACGAACCGTTTCGGCCGCCAGCAAAGTGATTTCAGTGAGTTCTTCTACTGAAGGGTCATCATTGACATAGGTATCAGCAATAAAGGTATTACCGCTCGGCAGCAATAGCGCATTCATCGCCCCTGCCGCCCGGACATTATCGCGATAACCAAAGAGTTTTTCGACCACCGAGAAGTGTTCGTGATACTCACCAATGGTGCCGCAAATTAAAGCATCAGCCTCACCACGATGAACCATTATGGCCCCAATCACCGTGGTATTACTGATCACCGCACGCTGCGCCTGTTCCTGGGTAATACCCCGGCGCTTCATGATGTTGTAGTACTCTTGCCAGTACTCTTTAAAACGCGGATCGGACTCATTGTTGACGATTTCAAAATCAACGCCCGCCTGAATTTGCAGACCCAGTTTTTTCAGTCGCATCTCGATAACGCTAGGGCGACCAATCAGAATCGGTTTTGCCAGTCCAAGGCTTACCAGCTCCTGGGTGGCATGCAGGACACGTATTTCCTCTCCTTCACTCAGCACAACGCGTTTCGGTTCTTTACGCGCCTGAGAGAAAATCGGTTTCATAAACAGATTAGTTTTATAGACAAATTCCGTCAGCTTTTCCTTATAGGCTTCCATATCTTTAATGGGTCGGGTTGCTACCCCAGAATCCATCGCTGCCTGGGCCACCGCTGGCGCAATTTTGACTATCAGCCTCGGATCAAACGGCTTGGGAATAATGTATTCGGGGCCGAAACTGAGCTCCTCTTCACCATAAGCAGAGGCCACCTCTTCACTTTGTTCGGCATGAGCCAGGGCCGCTATGGCATGCACGGCGGCTAACTTCATCTGCTCATTAATCGCCGTTGCGCCGACATCCAGTGCGCCGCGGAAAATAAATGGAAAGCACAGGACGTTATTAACCTGGTTCGGGAAGTCAGAGCGCCCGGTACAGATAATCGCATCAGGTCGAACTTCTTTAGCCAGCGGCGGTAAAATTTCCGGCTCAGGGTTTGCCAGGGCCAGAATTAACGGCGATTTGGCCATTTTTTTGACCATATCCTGAGTTAATACTTTCGGCCCTGAACAACCGAGGAAAATATCTGCGCCGTCAATCACATCATCGAGGGTACGTTTACCGGTATCAGGCACCGCATAAGCCGCCTTGGTTTCTGCCATCGGCTCTTCACGTCCCTGGTAAATAACGCCTTTAGAATCACAGACGATGATATTGCGTTTCTGCAAGCCGAGCGCGACCAGCAGATTCATACAGGCTATCGCTGAGGCACCCGCCCCAGAAACTACCAGTCTGACCTCCGCGATATGTTTACCTATCACCCGTAATCCATTGAGTACTGCTGCGGTACAGATAATCGCGGTACCGTGCTGATCGTCATGAAAGACCGGAATATTCATGCGTTCACGGAGTTTCTTTTCAATATAGAAACACTCCGGAGCTTTAATATCTTCCAGATTAATGCCGCCAAAGGTTGGCTCAAGTGCTGCGATAATATCAATCAGTTTATCGGGATCCATTTCATCAATTTCGATATCAAAGACATCGATATTGGCGAATTTTTTAAACAGTACCCCTTTACCTTCCATCACCGGTTTACCTGCCAGGGCACCAATATTTCCCAGTCCCAGTACCGCAGTACCGTTAGAGATAACGCCAACCAGGTTACCTCGGGCGGTATATTTATAAGCAGCCAGCGGATCTTTTTCTATTTCCAGGCAAGGCGCTGCAACACCCGGAGAGTATGCCAGAGCCAAGTCACGCTGAGTCGCTAAGGGTTTGGTAGGAGAAACTTCTATCTTGCCAGGAATGGGAAACTCATGAAAGTCGAGGGCACTTTGCTTCAATTGTTCATCCATCAGGTTATTCCTTGATAACGGTGATTAAAAACTGCATCAGTCAAGCAGTATCCCTTGCTAATAACAGATAAACGGTGAGCCAGGCCAAATTATTGACATGCTGTGCGGCAAATTTATCTATTGCTAGCAGATTCCGCCAGTCTCTTGCGAATAGGCCGAAAAATAGCGACATGCCACAATACTTATTCCAGATAAACACTATGCTTAAGTATTAGAAAACAGTCCCGTCACTGACAGCCGTAGCGGGCCAGACGGTATTTTCATCCTTGCTGGAGGAAGTCATGTCATCACGTAAAGATCTCGCGAATGCTATTCGTGCCCTGAGTATGGACGCGGTAGAAAAAGCGAATTCAGGACATCCGGGCGCGCCAATGGGAATGGCGGATATTGCTGAAGTCCTGTGGAATGAATTTTTGATACATAACCCAGGTAATCCACACTGGCATAATCGCGATCGGTTTGTCCTTTCCAATGGCCATGCCTCAATGCTGCTCTACAGTTTGCTGCACCTGACAGGTTATGAACTCACCATCGACGATCTGAAAAACTTCCGCCAGCTACATTCAAAAACCCCCGGACACCCGGAAGTGACCGATACCGAGGGTGTTGAAACGACGACCGGACCACTCGGTCAGGGGATAGCCAATGCCGTAGGGATGGCGATAGCGGAACGCACCCTTGGTGCACAATTTAATCAGCCCGGACACCAGATTGTCTCCCACCATACCTATGTATTTATGGGGGATGGTTGTCTGATGGAAGGTATTTCCCATGAAGCCTGCTCGCTGGCCGGAACGCTCGGGCTGGGTAAACTGATTGCTTTCTACGACAGCAACAGCATTTCGATTGACGGTGATACTCATGGCTGGTTTACCGATGATACCGCCAAACGCTTTGAAGCTTATCACTGGCATGTCGTGCACGAGATTGACGGACATAATCCAGAAGCGATTAAACAAGCTATTATTGAAGCCCAGGCCGTCACCGATAAGCCTTCATTAATCATCTGCCGCACCATTATCGGCTTTGGTTCGCCCAATAAAGAAGGGACTGAAAAAGCACACGGGTCACCATTAGGCGATGCGGAAATAGCGCTGGCGCGTAAAGAACTGGGCTGGAACTACCCACCTTTTGAAATCCCAGCAGAAATCTATCGTGACTGGGATGCTAAAGAAGCGGGAAACCAAGCAGAATCTCGCTGGAATGAACAATTTACGGCCTACGCTGCGGCTTATCCGGAACTGAGTGCCGAATTCACCCGTCGCCTTGGCGGTAAACTACCTGATGCCTGGCACGATACGGCCTGGCAATATATTGAACAGTTACAGGCAAGTCCGGCGAAAGTAGCGACCCGTAAAGCGTCACAAAATACCCTTGATGCCTTTGGCCCACTGTTACCGGAATTTCTTGGCGGTTCTGCCGACCTGGCGCCGAGTAACCTGACCATCTGGAAAGGCTCTAAATCAATTAAGGATGATGAGGCGGGAAACTATATTCACTACGGTGTCCGTGAGTTTGCCATGACCGCGATTGGCAACGGTATTGCGCTGCACGGTGGTTTTGTTCCCTATACCGCGACCTTCCTGATGTTTGTTGAATATGCCCGTAATGCTGCGCGTATGGCTGCCTTGATGAAAGCTCATCAGATTATGGTTTATACCCATGACTCCATTGGTCTGGGGGAAGACGGTCCAACGCACCAACCGGTTGAGCAACTTGCCAGCTTGCGCTTAACGCCTAACTTCAGCAGCTGGCGTCCTTGCGATCAGGTTGAAACCGCCGTGGCATGGAAAGCGGCCATTGAACGCCATGATGGCCCAACCGCGTTAATTCTCACCCGTCAGGGACTGGCTCAGATGCCGAGAACGCCTGAGCAGTTAACGGCGATTGCCCGCGGCGGTTATATTCTGAAAGACAGCCAGGGGACGCCGGATATTATTCTGATAGCAACCGGATCGGAAATAGAAATAACCGTTAACGCGGCAGAGCAGCTTACCCAGGAAGGACATAACGTGCGCGTGGTATCCCTGCCATCAACAGACGTATTTGATGCTCAGGACGAGGAATACCGTGAATCCGTACTGCCTTCAGATGTCAGCGCTCGGGTCGCGGTCGAGGCTGGTATTGCTGACTACTGGTATAAATATACCGGGCTGAAAGGAAAAATAGTCGGTATGACGACTTTTGGTGCCTCAGCACCCGCAGAGCAACTGTTCCCGCTCTATGGCTTTACGGTTGAAAACGTGGTTAAACAGGCAAAAATCGTCCTGAGTAAAAAATAATACTGAGGCAGATGGGGCACTGTCCCATCTGCTGTCCTGACCTGCCGCTGGCTGCACGGATCAATCATCTTCGAGGCTGTATTTCTGAAAACCGGCGGCTTTACATAATATTTCGCAGCTGGAGCTGTTGCAGTAAAATCACCGTTTTTCCATCACAGATTTCTCCGCTACGGATCATATCCAGGGCCTGGCTAAAGGGGACTTCTAACACGTCGATATCTTCATCTTCAACGCCCCCACCGGAATGTTTACGCTGTGAGTCGTTGTAGGGCGCCAGATAAAAATAGACAATCTCGGTCACGCCGCCTGGCGACATATAGAGCTCAAAGACTTTTTCCAGCTCCCCCACCTCATAACCGGTCTCTTCCATCGCCTCTTTGCGTGCACACTGCTCTGGCTCATCCGCATCCAGTAGCCCGGCACAGGTCTCTATCAGCATGCCATCAGCATTACCGTTCATCCAGGTCGCGATGCGAAACTGTCGGGTCAGTACTACCGTTTTCTTCTCGCAGTTATACAGCAGAATGGTCGCGCCGTTTCCACGGTCGTACACTTCGCGCTTGTGGCGAATCGCTTCCCCATTACGGCGAAATAGCTCATAGGTGATATTGCGCAGAATGAAATAGTTATCCGAAAGAAGTTGATTTTTAATAACGTTAATACGTAATGCCATAGCATTCCCTCAATATGGTCAGGCCACTCTTTCCTCGGCAACCATTTTTGCTCTTTTCTGCCTCTGCTGCAAAATATCTGACTTAAACAGAGTGATACCCATCGTAAAACAATGGTAGCATCCGCGATCTCCTGCGGAGGTCCTTCCGACCTGATAAAAATAAAAGATAATCAATAAAATGCCACTCAAAAAGTTCTTGTCACGCTTTCAACACAATAAACATCAGCAGAGTGCTCTCACGCTTAATTCATTACATGATGCTATCGCTACCGTTGAGTTTACACCGCAAGGAGAAATACTCACGGCTAATGGCCTGTTTCTTGAATGCATGGGCTATGAGCTGGCTGAAATAGTGGGTCAGCCTCATCATCTATTCTGTACTCCGGACTATTCACATTCCGCACAGTACCGTGAGTTCTGGCAGCGCCTGAGGCGTGGTGAAAGTTTTAGTGATAAATTTTTGCGACTGGCTAAAAACGGTCGCCCTGTCTGGCTTGAAGCGCATTATATTCCAGTGAAGTCAGCGACGGGTCAGGTGATTAAAATTATCAAACTGGGCTATGACATCACCGACTCCGCCATTGATACCCAGGAACAGCGGGCCATGACGACAGCGATTAATCGTTCCATGGCAAGAGTGACCTTTAATCTGCAAGGTCAGGTTCTGAACGCAAACGCTAATTTTCTGACCCTTATGGGTTATCGCTCTGAAGAGATTGCCGGCTACCATCACAGTCAGTTTTGTCTGCCTGAATTTCGAAATAGCGAACAGTATCGCCATTTTTGGCGCAGGTTAAATAACGGTGAATTTGTGTCCGATCAATTTCAGCGTCTGACTAAACAGGGTAAATCCGTGTGGTTGCGGGCAACCTATAACCCCGTGTTTAATGAAGCGGGTGAACTGTATCAAGTGATGAAACTGGCTACCGATGTCACAGCGCAAGTGGAAAAAAATTTGCAGGAGCGTGAAGCTGCACAGCAGGCTTATCAGGCTGCATTACAGACCAGCAAACGTACCGAGTTTGGCGCAGCAGTGACGGAAAAAAGCGTCCAGACTATCAATGAATTTGCCGATGAACTTCAGACTATATCCAAAGATATCAATGAACTGAATGAAGTCTCCAACAGTATTAGTGAGCTCGTTGATAATATCCGTCGGATTGCCAATCAGACCAGTCTGCTGGCACTTAATGCCGCCATAGAAGCGGCACGCGCAGGTCAGCATGGTCGAGGCTTTACGGTGGTCGCGAATGAAGTCCGCTCGCTAGCAAAAGATATCAATACCACTACCAGTGAAATAGAAACCAAGGTCAAATACAACCACTTATTAACAGATAATACGTTGAAAACCATAGAGTCTAATCTTATGGAGATTGAACACTGTATCACCCTTGTTAAGGATGCCGGTAATGTGATGGCCGAGGTCAACACCCGCTCTAATACCGTGGTTTCTGCTATTAGCAATGTGACAGAAGTTCTGAAAAATTAAGCGTCTCTCAGGTCTGATATCACAACAGGTTTCACACTAATATCATCAGACAGGCCGAATAAATAATCCGGCTTGACCTCTGTCCGCGTGGAGATTATTTACACTATCTTCGTAATTTCTCCACGATTGCAGCTCTACTTGCGATTAAAGTGTGATGGCTTTTAACAAAAAATAAGTGTTTTTAAGGGGTTCCATCACATGGCGAATTTTTTTATCTCACGCCCAATTTTTGCCTGGGTGCTGGCGATAGTCTTATGTCTGACCGGAACACTGGCTATTTTTTCACTTCCTGTTGAGCAGTATCCTGATCTTGCGCCCCCTAATGTGCGCATCACAGCAAACTATCCTGGAGCCTCTGCCCAGACACTCGAAAATACCGTTACCCAGGTCATTGAACAGAGCATGACTGGCCTTGATAACCTGATGTATATGTCATCCCAGAGCAGTGCCGTGGGTCAGACTTCAATCACCTTAAGCTTTAAAGCAGGCACCAATCCGAACGAAGCGGTACAACAAGTGCAGAATCAGCTGCAATCCGCACTGCGAAGGCTCCCACAACCGGTTCAGGCACAGGGGGTTAATGTGCGTAAAACCGGTGACAGTAACATTCTGATGATTGCCTTCGTCTCCACTGACGGTAGCATGGATAAACAAGATATTGCCGACTATGTTGCCAGCCAGCTTCAGGATCCGATAAGCCGTATCGAGGGTGTCGGTGATGTTGATGCTTATGGCTCCCAGTATGCGATGCGTATCTGGCTAGACCCCATCAAACTGACCAGTTTTCAGCTAACCCCTCAGGACGTAGTTGCAAAGATTAAGTCCCAGAATGCGCAAATCGCGGTGGGTCAGCTAGGAGCCACTCCCGCGGTGGATACCCAGACGCTGAATGCCACCATTAACTCCCAGTCGCTGCTACAAACACCCCAACAGTTTCGCGATATTGCACTACGGGTTAATCAAAACGGCTCGGTGATTACGCTGGGTGATGTGGCTGAGGTTGAGCTGGGTGCTGAACGCTATGATTTCTTAAGCCGTTTTAATGGACAGGCCGCCTCTGGCCTTGGCGTTAAGCTCGCCTCAGGCGCGAATGAGATAGCAACCGATAAGCTGGTCAGAGATAAAATCACCGAGTTGTCACGCTATTTCCCGCACGGACTGGAAGCCAAAGTCGCGTTTGAAACGACCCCCTTTGTTAAAGCGTCTATTAAGGATGTGGTTAAAACACTACTGGAAGCCATTCTGCTGGTCTTTCTGGTGATGTATCTGTTCTTACAAAATTTTCGCGCCACTTTAATCCCAACTATTGCCGTTCCGGTGGTACTGCTTGGTACCTTTGCCGTGCTGTATGCCTTTGGCTTTAGTGTTAATACCTTAACGATGTTTGCGATGGTGCTAGCCATCGGTCTGCTGGTCGATGATGCTATCGTGGTGGTGGAGAACGTCGAGCGAATAATGAGTGAAGAAGGTCTTTCCCCCGCCGACGCAACCCGTAAATCGATGGGGCAAATCCAGGGCGCATTGGTGGGTATTGGCCTGGTATTATCAGCCGTTTTTGTACCGATGGCCTTCTTTGGCGGCACGACGGGGGCTATCTATCGACAGTTCTCCATCACTATTGTCTCGGCAATGGTACTTTCAGTGCTGGTGGCGCTGATTTTAACCCCGGCGCTGTGTGCCACCTTATTAAAACCCTTGCGTAAAGGCGAACTACACGGTCAGAAAGGTTTCTTTGGCTGGTTTAACCGTCGCTTTGATAAAGCCGCTAACGGTTATGAAAGTATGGTGGGTAAAATTCTCGGCCGTAGTTTGCGCTGGCTGGTTATCTACGGGTTACTCATCGTTGCGATGGTGATTCTGTTTATGCGCCTGCCAACCTCATTTTTACCGATAGAGGATCGCGGCGTGTTTTCCACCTCGGTACAACTACCCAGTGGATCGACCCAACAGCAAACGCTGAAAGTCGTTGAAAAAATAGAGCAGTACTATCTCACTCAGGAAAAGGACAATGTGGTCTCTGTTTTCGCCACTATTGGTTCAGGCCCTGGCGGTAATGGACAAAACGTGGCTCGTCTGTTTGTGCGTCTGAAAGACTGGAGCCTGCGTGACACTCATACAGCAAGTGCCGAAGCTATCATTAACCGGGCGACGAAAGAGCTGTCAAAAATCAAGGAAGCGCGGGTCTTTGCCAGCAGTCCTCCGGCTATCAGTGGTCTGGGAGGGGCTGCAGGCTTTGTTCTTGAATTACAGGATAATGCCGGTATCGGACATCAGGGTCTGATGGAGGCGCGTAACCAGTTACTGAGCTTCGCTGGCGACTCCCCTCAGCTCATCCGTGTCCGTCATAATGGCCTGGATGATAGCCCTCAGTTACAAATCGATATCGATCAGCGTAAAGCTCAGGCGCTGGGGATCTCGGTGGATGATATTAATGACACCCTCCAGACCGCATGGGGTTCCAGCTATGTAAATGACTTTATGGACCGGGGACGAGTCAAGAAGGTCTATGTTCAGGCCGCTGCTGAATATCGTATGCAGCCTGATGATATTCAGCGCTGGTATGTTCGCAATAATCAAGGGGTCATGGTGCCGTTCTCTGCCTTTGCCTCCTCTCACTGGGAAACCGGATCGTCACGTCTGGAACGCTACAATGGCTTCTCTTCTGTGGAGATTGTCGGTGAAGCTGCGCCGGGAGTCAGTAGTGGTACGGCAATGGATATTATGGAACAGCTGGTAAGTCAGCTACCGACGGGCTTTGGCCTTGAGTGGACCGGTATTTCTTATCAGGAACGCTTATCAGGCGCTCAGGCGCCTGCCCTGTATGCTCTGTCATTACTGGTTATTTTCTTGTGTCTGGCCGCACTGTATGAAAGCTGGTCGGTACCTTTCTCAGTGATGCTGATTGTTCCACTGGGGGTGATCGGTGCGCTGGTGGCGACCTGGTTACGCGGACTGGAAAACGATGTCTATTTCCAGGTCGGGCTACTGACGGTTATCGGGCTATCGGCGAAAAATGCCATTCTGATTGTTGAGTTCGCCAATGACTTAAATACCCGTGGCCAGGATTTAGTCGCGGCTACCCGAGTTGCCTGTCGCCAGCGTCTGCGCCCGATACTGATGACCTCGCTGGCCTTTATTTTCGGCGTCTTACCCCTGGTTATCAGCAGCGGTGCAGGGTCAAGCAGTCAGCACGCCGTCGGGACTGGTGTAATGGGAGGGATGATTTCAGCGACATTCCTGGCGATTTTCTTTGTGCCGCTGTTCTTTGTTCTGGTCCGCAGGCGCTTCCCTATACATAAACGTCCTGAGTAATAAGCAAAAAAAAAGCGCCTGTTCATTTAGTTGAAGGCGCTTTATTTGTTTAATCTACTGGTCAGTAAATTTATTGTCATATCATTTTTTATATACCCCAAATAATTCGAGTTACAGGAAGGCGGCAAGAGAATGAATCCCGATGAGCTTACTCATGTAAGTGATTCGGGTGAGTGAACGCAGCCAACGCATCTGTAACTTGAAGTATGACGGGTATATTCTGGATTTCTATTTGCGCAACATTTGCTCAATAAAGTCTTTCCAGTGCCCAAGTTCAGTATCAATCATAGCTTCCTCAAGTGTTACAAATTTATTATTCTGAGTCTGTTTCAGGGGTAATCCCCCATCAGCCCAGTGGTCAATTAATACGCCATCTGACGATTAACAGTCAACCAAAATTTTAAACATTTTTTAACACCGCAAAATGTAACATTCCCCACCCCTGAATAGTTCAAAAAAACACCACAAATAAAAAATATTAAAAATCAATACATTGATTATTCACCCAGAACAATATTCACTCTACTCTCGCGATGTGTGTAATTGTTAAACAAAATTATCTGAAGAAGATCATCAAATAATTTAAGAATGATTTATTATCATTTTAATAACATTTAGCGTTAAGAGAGTGGCGTGTTATACCCAGACAACTTAAGTAAGACGGCTATAGGCCTGAATGGGTTATCATCAGCCGCTTTATTCAGTATTATCATTGTGTTCTATAGCCAAAATGATTCGAGTTGCTTGTCGGCGCAAAAAGAAGACAGCCAATAAGCATAAACAACGGCGTGATTCGACTGCCTGACAGACTCTCACTTACAAACAGAGGTAGTATTTTATGTCAGATGACCTTCAGAACGCTTTGCCCGTTCTTTATGGTATTAAAAACTGCGACACCATTAAGAAGGCTCGCCGTTTTCTTGAACAACAAAACGTGAATTATCAGTTCCATGATTACCGGGCTGATGGCCTTGATGCCGCTTTGCTGGACAGCTTTATCGCTGAACTCGGCTGGGAAGCGTTACTGAATACACGCGGGACCACCTGGCGTAAACTGGACGAAACCCTGCGCGCCAGCATTATTGATGCACCCAGTGCGGCAAAATTAATGTTAGAGATGCCAGCAATTATCAAACGCCCATTGCTCTGTGCGCCCGGTAAGCCTATGCTTTTGGGCTTTAATGAATCGAATTATCAGAAGTTTATCAACGAGGTATAACGTTATGTCCTGCCCGGTTATTGAGCTGGCCCAACAGCTTATTCGTCGCCCTTCCCTCAGTCCTGATGATGCGGGATGCCAGGCGTTAATGATAGAACGCCTGCGTGCTATCGGCTTTACCGTTGAACGCATGGATTTTGGCCAGACACAAAACTTCTGGGCTTGGCGTGGGCAAGGTGAGACTCTGGCGTTTGCCGGACATACTGACGTCGTTCCTCCGGGAGATGCGGATCGCTGGATTAACCCACCATTTGAACCCACGATCCGCGATGGCATGCTGTTTGGTCGCGGTAGCGCAGATATGAAAGGCTCGCTGGCAGCGATGGTGGTTGCAGCAGAACGTTTTGTTGACCAGTATCCTCATCACCAGGGGCGTCTGGCGTTTCTCATCACCTCCGATGAAGAAGCCAGCGCTCAGGACGGAACGGTCAAAGTCGTCGAAGCCCTGATGGCGCGTAAAGAACGTCTCGATTACTGCCTGGTGGGTGAGCCGTCCAGTACTGAAGTCGTTGGCGATGTGGTTAAAAATGGTCGTCGTGGTTCTCTGACCTGCAACTTAACCATTCATGGAGTTCAAGGCCACGTAGCCTATCCGCACCTGGCGGATAACCCAGTACATCGTGCCGCACCAATGCTGAATGAACTGGTCACCATCGAATGGGATAAAGGCAATGAGTTCTTCCCTGCGACCAGTATGCAGATAGCCAATGTTCAGGCCGGAACAGGCAGTAATAATGTCATTCCAGGTGAACTGTTTGTGCAGTTCAATTTTCGCTTTAGCACTGAACTGACTGATACTGAAATCAAACGTCGTGTGACCGCTTTGCTGGATAAATACCAGCTACGTTATACTCTGGACTGGTGGCTGTCCGGACAACCGTTTCTCACCCCGCGTGGTAAGCTGGTTGATGCCGTGGTTCATGCTATTGAGCACTATAATGAGATTAAGCCACAGCTATTAACGACCGGTGGAACATCAGACGGGCGTTTTATTGCCCGCATGGGTGCTCAAGTTGTTGAACTTGGCCCGGTCAATGCGACTATCCACAAAATCAATGAATGTGTGAAGGCGTCCGATCTTCAGTTGCTGGCCCGGATGTATCAGCGCATTATGGAACAGCTCATCGCCTGACAACAGGTACACAGACAGGGGGTATCAGCATGGAATGGCTAGCGCGTTACTGGTGGATTTTTATTCTGGTGGCATTGGTGGGTATATTTCTTAATGTCATTAAAGATCTTAACCGGGTAGATCATAAAAAATTTCTGGCCAATAAGCCCGAATTACCGCCCCATCGTGACTGCAACGATAAATGGGACGATGAAGACGACGACAATCGTCCGAAAAAATCCTGATAACGACAAAGCCGGGCTGAATATTTAGCCCGGCTTTTTATTCGCTCGCGACAGGCCTGATGGTCTGTATCCACCGCTGTAATGCCTCACAGCGGCCTCTATCAAGCGTCATCAGTGCTATTTCTGTTTCTAAGCGCTGAGCAGCCAGCAGGGCTTTACGCCCGGTTAAATTAAATAACTGACATAACTCCCTGTTGCTGTCGCCTCTTTCAAGCTGTCCTCGTAATAAATCTAACGATTGTTCGCAAGCCAGCAGCAAGCGATGCAGAGCGCCGCGCGTACAATCAAGTGGACGGTGGGCAAAAGCAAAACCTGCCAGTTCAAGCCAGTCACGCTCATTGAGTGAATCATCAGTCCCTGTATCGGGATCAGCAGGGATATCGACTATCCGCTGCGGATACCAGCGACTATCACGTAACAATCGTTGCTGCTCAGCATCCGTAAGACGGATACCGGCTTCAGATAACGGCATTAAGGCCATTATCGTGTAACAGCCGCTGCTGGCCTCCCGCTGGGTACCCACGCGTACTATTTTAAAACCGCAACGTTGCCAGAAACGCCACAATCCTTCGGTATAACCAAAGCTGACGGACAGATAGTCATACTGCCCTTGCGCCAGAGGGAGAGCCTGTTTTATCAGCTCACTGCCCAGTTGCTGACGCTGATGACTGGGATGAACCGCAATACGACTGACACGTAAGCCACGCAGGGTTGCAGCTAAAGGACTTCCGCCATGGGCGGCCAGCGACTGAGCCACCAGATTGCCTCTGGGACGGCGAAACCCGGCCCAGACTTGATGACTCAGTAAAGGGGAAAGTCCCCCCTCCTCAACCAGCCACAAGGCACCAGCACAGCGCTGTTCAATAGTGGCAGCCAGGTAATGCATGCCTGGCGCATCGAGCAGGCGTCGCCAGTCCAGAGGTGATGTCCGGTAATGTGCCCCGGATAACAGGCGGTAAATGTCTGCCAGCTGCTGGGCATTACCCGGCCAGTCGTTCTTATCGATTATCGAAAACTGTAGCGGTCCGGCTGGCAGAGCATCAAGGCTTGGCTCATCAAATAACATGACCTGGTTTATCAATTGTTCCAGGGGATCGTTTTCGGCCCAGCGAACAGGCGTGTTGAGTGTAAAGGCCCGATACTCAGGAAGTGAGGCACAAAATTTCAGTAAAAAGCCGCGTCCGGTGCCTTCATAACCCTGCACCGTCGTGGTCAGCAGAACACGAGAAAAAGGCGCGATCATTTGCTGCAACAGCGGCCCGGGAATAGCCGCGGCCTCATCGACAATCAACCAGTCAAAATCCCCGTCTGGCTTATTCAGGGCCAGAGCATCCGGCGCGATAAAGTGAAACTTTTCCCCAGCAAATTGTGCCAGCACATCGGTTGCAGCTTTGGCTGGAGCGCTGACCAGACACTGTCCGGAACTGCGGCTAACCAACATCCCCGCCAGCGATGATTTACCTCGTCCACGGGCAGCGGTAACAACAGCAACACCGCTTTCCATCGCTGTCAGCTGCGTTAGCAGTTCGGCCTGCTCCTGCTGCGGCCCCTGGTTAACGGGATTCCATTGCGGATAATCAGGTAAGTTCTTCAGTCTCAGCGGATGATGTTGCTGCCACACTGGCGCATCAGGCGAGTCCGTTATGCAGGACTGTAAATGGGCAATAAAATGTGGCGTTAATATCGCCTCAGGAGTATCGCTCCAGCGGCAGGAGTCAGCGTCCGGTAGCGTCGGCCAGTTTTGCCAGTCCGGAGCTAACAGCACCAGCCAGCTTCCTGCTTTTAGCGTCCCCGCTAGCGCGGACAGGGCGGCGGCATCAAGACCTGTGCGGGCATCAAAGACCGCATGCTGAAACTCTTGTCCTAACAATGTGCGTAGCGCGGCGGGAGCACAATGCAAAGGCCACTCAGTCCCTTCCCCTACCCATAACCAGTCACCGGCTAAACAGGTCGCTAATTGTTGAGCCTGATGATGACTCCAGTGCCGTTCCCCGGCTATCACCAGTAAACGACGTATGCCACTCTCATGCATCTGGGTGGTGAGGTGTACAAACTCACTCAATAAAGAGCTATCTGGCGTCATCATTGAACGGATACTGAATCAGGGTTCAGGCATTGTTCAAGCTCGCCGCTGACGAATCCACGATTAAACGCTTGATAACGTTGTTGTAGCGTACCGTAAGCGAAGTTTTCTGGCATAACCGTTCCGGAAGCTAACGAGCGTTGTTTTTCATCAACAATCGGAGCGACATTTATCGCGGGCTGTATATCTCCGGCACTGAGGATCTGCTGCTCTGCCATACTGTGCCCCCAGAGTCCGGCAAAACAGTCAGCCTGTAGCTCTTGTTCTGTCGACATTTTTTCCGGGATATTCAGTAGCAGCAGCTTTTGCACATGATGCCCGACCGCATGAGCCATCACATAACCCTGAGTAAAGTCACCTCCCGCCCCCAGAGCGCTTTGCATCTCGTCATACAGCGTTAAAGAGACATAAACGGTATTGTCCTGGGGACAATAAAATGTCCCGATAGCATGACTCTGGTCAGCGCAGGCATGACTGACGGTATTGCGGTAAGTCACAAATCTGGGAGGCTGGTATTGAAGCCCACGGCGTTCAAATAACCTCTGCCAGGTTTCATCAAGAGTCGCCATGATCATGGTGGTAAATTCAGTCGCTTCACTGGCAGGTGGTACGACTCGCTCATCCGATATCGCGGGGGGTTGTACTGCTGTCCTGGTGGTAAAGAAGCCGATAATCGCGGACTGGTAATAACTGACCAGGATGACTATCACCAGCAAAACAAAAAAGCCTTTGCCCCGGGGAATACGAAAAATCCCCTTTCCCGAACGCATAGCAGACTGGCCTGTGGTACGCAGTTTTTGTTCTGGATGGCTATTTTTATGCTGTTCCTGCTGGCGCATATTCGCTACCTCACTGACCTTTTATAAACTGGATTCTAGAGAGATAATGCGCGAATGACTACCGTAACTTGATGAAAAAAAAGGGCGCTTAACAGCACCCTGATTCGGTAAAACGGAAACGATTGCGCAGTTAATCTAATTTAACGCCAAGACGGTGTGCAACAGCTTCATAGGCTTCAATCAGTCCACCGAGACTTTGACGGAAACGGTCTTTGTCCATTTTGTCGAGCGTCTCTTTATCCCACAGGCGGCTACCATCTGGTGAGAACTCATCACCCAGAACCACTTCACCGTTGAACAAGCCGAACTCCAGTTTAAAGTCGACGAGGATTAATCCTGCATCATCAAACAACTTGCTCAGAACGTCATTGGCCTTGTAGCTCAGCTCACGCATACGGGCAAGGTGTTCTTTGCCGACCCAGCCGAAGGTTTCGCAGTAAGACTCATTGACCATCGGATCATGCATGGCATCGTTTTTCAGGAACAAGTCGAATAACGGTGGATTAAGCAGCGTACCCTCTTCAATACCCAGACGCTTAACCAGCGATCCAGCAGCGCGATTGCGGATAACACACTCAACCGGCACCATATCCAGTTTTTTTACCAGCACTTCGTTGTCGGAAAGTAACGCTTCCATTTGGGTTGGAATACCCGCTTCTTCCAGCTTAGTCATAATGAAATGGTTAAACTTATTGTTCACCATACCTTTACGATCAAACTGTTCAATGCGTGCGCCGTCTCCTGCTGACGTATCATTGCGAAACTCAAGCACCAACAGGCTCGGATTTTCCGTGCTGTAAACGGTCTTCGCTTTGCCGCGATACAACTCAGCTTGCTTTTGCATCTTTCTGTCACTCCGGTGTTATAACCGCTTTGCGGTCAAGGATTAATACATATACCCAAAATAATTCGCGTTGCTTGTCGGCGCGAAGTGAGGCGAGTCTCACGTACGCAACACCCAGGCTACTTAAAGTATGACGGGTATAAAAAGGGTCGGTAATAACCGACCCTCTACAATCATTTATTAAATGCCGCCTGGAATACTGCGACCAGGGCGTCATTCTGCGACTGCGTTAAGGCATGTCCTTTCGGATCGATAAACTGCATACTACTGCGGTTATCCAAATCACCTATCTGCAATTTATAGTCGCCGCTGACTAGCTCTGGGTTTCGGGCTCCCAGTTCTGTCCATCCACTATCAGAAAGCGGTTTATAAGTCACTGCAATACTGCCTTTAGAACGGGTAGCATCTGTGACCTTCATACCCACTTTTTCAAGCGTTGCTGGTAACTTACTCCAGACAGCGTTAAACGGTGCACGCACGACTAACGTCGGTAAACCGGTGTCATCAGCTGCACTCTGCACGTCAAATTCAGAAACAGAACGGTTATCCTGCATATTCTGCCGGGTAGTTTGTGCGTTATCCAGACCTAAGCTGATGGTATTAAGCATTTCAGCACTGTAGCGTTGCACTGCTGCAGGATCTGTCACTGGCTTACCGGCTTGCTCAAGGTTCAGCAACTTAACCACAATCGACTGCTGATAGCCCTGAGGTAAGATACTGACCTGATAGCGTCCACGGTATTGCTGGTCTTCGTCTGCACGATTCCATTCAACCCAATCCGTGGTAAGGGTCTGCTGACCATCGCTACGTTCGGTAATGGTATAGTTTTTTTCCTGGAGCACACTCACTACTTGTGGCCACAGCCCATTCGCCAGAGCCGCCTCAACGAGCAATGTCGCGGTATCCCCTGCAAACGCAGTTCGTCCACCGTTCACCAAAGCCAGGGCTTGAGTCGGCGGACGAATATCCAGTTCTTTACCAATTGCCGTGCTGCTACGCACGACCGGAATGTCATACTTACCATTCTGCACAGGCAAGATCATACCGGCAGGAGCATGCAAATCTGCAAGCGGTGTCGCTTGCAGATAGGCTTCATCGCCGCTCACCTGACGCTTATAACGCTGGTCACTGCTACATGCAGCCAGCAACATGGCGAGCGAGACAACAGCAACTTTTGCCACCGTCGATTTCTGTACTGAGTAAGCCATTAAATCTCCCTAGCTTTTACAGCAAACCGGCATGCTTAAGTGCGTCAAGAATGACCGGGCGACTTGCGTCGGTTATCGGTGTCATTGGCAAACGTAAGGTGTCGGTTGCTACAAGACCCAATTCCTTTGCAGCCCATTTGACTGGGATAGGATTGGGCTCTACAAATAGTTTATGGTGTAGCGGCATCAGACGCTGATTAATCTCACGAGCTTTTGCAAATTGCCCTTCGGCAGCCAGTTTACACATTTCTGCCATCTGGCGCGCGGCTACGTTTGCGGTAACAGAAATAACACCGTGACCACCGAGTTGCATAAAGTCTAATGCATTAGCATCATCGCCGCTGACCAGGATAAAGTCATCGTTAACCAGCTCTTTGATCTGATTTACCCGACTTAAGTTCCCGGTTGCTTCTTTGATACCGATAATATTTTTTATCGCTGACAGTCTGCCAACCGTTTCAGGCAGCAAGTCACAGCCGGTACGCGATGGCACATTGTACAGCATCTGCGGCAAGTCAGTACTTTCAGCAATCGCTTTAAAGTGCTGATATAACCCTTCCTGAGTAGGACGGTTGTAATATGGGGTAACAGAAAGGCAGCCAACAATACCGCTATTATGGAAACGTTTCGTCAGAGAGATGGCTTCAGAGGTTGCATTCGCCCCTGTCCCTGCGATGACTGGAATTCTGCCGTCAGCCAGTTCCAGCGTTAACATCACAACATCACCGTGCTCGTCATGACTCAAGGTCGCTGACTCACCGGTTGTTCCCACCGAGACAATCGCCGACGTTCCAGCGTCGACATGATAATCAATCAGTTTTTTCAGGCTGGACCGACAAACATGACCTTTCTCATCCATCGGTGTAATTAACGCGACAATACTTCCCGTAAACATTGGCGACCCTCTGTGCAAACATGTTCCTCAATGTTACGTTTGGTGCCATCACAAAAGCAAGCAGCCAGAAGGCGCTAAGCGGTTGGCAGCAGGTTTTTTTTGTGCTTTCCTAGAGATTATCGCCCCCACGCACAGGAAGAAGACGTTTGACACCCTCATCACACCATTATTTGGTTATCACCGCATTGGGAACTGCTCGCCCAGGTATCGTCAATACCATCACCCGCCATGTCAGTAGTTGTGACTGTAATATTGAAGATAGCCGCCTGGCGATGCTGGGAGAAGAGTTCACTTTTATCATGTTACTTTCGGGTAGCTGGAATGCGATAACCCTGATTGAGTCGACGCTCCCCTTGAAAGGTGCTGAACTTGATCTGTTAATTGTGATGAAACGCACCGCGGCACAAGGCCTCTTGCGAATGCCGGTGAGCGTCTGGGTGCAAGTCGAGGTTGCTGACTCTCCTCATCTGGTGGAACGCTTTACGCATTTGTTCGATGCTCATCATATGGATATCGCTGAGCTCGTCTCCCGCACCACTCCAGCACAAGATGGCCAGGGGCCAAGGCTTTATATTCAAATGACCGCACATAGCCCTGGTTCGGAAGATGCAAGTATTATCCAGCAAGCCTTCAAATCCCTATGTACAGAACTCAACGCAGAAGGCACTATTAGCGTGGTTAACCTACAACAAGAAGACTGAAAGAGACGGAGAGAATCGATGAATCCACTGAAGGCCGGTGACAGCGCACCCAAATTTAGCCTGCCAGACCAGGACGGCGAGCAAGTAAATTTAACCGACTTCCAGGGACAGCGTGTTTTGGTTTACTTCTATCCTAAAGCGATGACACCCGGTTGTACTGTGCAAGCCTGTGGTTTACGCGACAATATGGATGAGCTGAAGGCGCATGGCGTCGAAGTGCTGGGTATCAGCACTGACAAACCAGAAAAACTGTCCCGCTTTGTCGAGAAAGAGATACTTAACTTCACGCTGCTGGCTGATGAAGATCATCAGGTCAGTGAGCAGTTTGGTGTCTGGGGTGAAAAGTCATTTATGGGGAAAACCTACGATGGCATCCATCGGATCAGTTTCCTGCTCGATGGTGAAGGTAAAGTCGAGCATGTATTTGATGATTTCAAAACCAGCAATCACCATGACATTGTAATTAACTGGCTAAAAGAAAACGGTTAGTTCAGATTTTTACAGTATTAAAACGCTCGATGTGCCTCATCGAGCGTTTTTTATTATTACGACAGGTCAACATGCCTTTCTGACTCAGACTCTTTGTCGAGCGCTGTTTTATCTGATACCTCTGCCACGGTTCCCGCAGGCAAATGAGGAGCCACCAGACGACGATACCCCCATGCCCCCAGCAGTGCACCGACCACCGGAGCGACCAGTGGAATCAGAAAATAAGGGACAGTATACCCACCGGTAAACGCCACTTTTCCCCAGCCAGCCAGGGCTGCAAAAGCTTTCGGACCTAAGTCACGAGCAGGATTAAGCGCAAACCCGGTTAATGGCCCCATTGACGCGCCAATAACCGCAATCAGTAAACCAATCAATAACGGTGCCAGTGGCCCGCGTGGTATGCCGTTCCCCTCATCAGAGAGGGCAATAATCATCGCCATCATCACTGCGGTGATAACCATTTCCACACTAAAGGCCTGAATCAGCCCCAGACGACTATCAGGGTAGGTAGAAAAAATACCCGCCAGCGGCAAACTTTCGAGGCTGCCACGCACAATATGGTGCGTCTGTTCGTAATCGGTCAGTAGATTGACATACAGTCCGTAGACTAAAGCCGCACCGCAGAAGGCACCCGCGACTTGAGCCATCATATAGGGTAAGACTTTACGTCGTTCAAAATGTGCGAACAGGCAGAATGCCAGTGTCACAGCCGGATTCAAATGCGCGCCAGAGACTCCGGCAGTTAAGTAAATGGCCATCGCAACGCCAAATCCCCAAATAACGCTGATTTCCCACTGACCAAAATTAGCGCCTGCAACTTTATACGCTGCAACACAACCGACACCGAAAAAAACCAGCAGTCCGGTTCCCAGCATTTCAGCAATACACTGTCCTTTTAAACTCGCTGTCTGACTCATAATCTACCCTGCTATTAATACAAAGAAGGAATAAAGTGACGCCCCTGAATACAGGTTACGTATGAGTTGAGAGGATAGCCGACTATGCAATCCCCTTTCTGCCATGAATCGCTTTGAGAAATAACACTTTAATCCAAATGCTTACGTTTAAACTGACTAGCATCAATGTCATATTGCTTCATCTTGCGCCATAACGTCGTACGTCCAATATTAAGCATCTGAGACATTTCCTGTACGCGGCCGCTCGTCACACGGGCGGCATGAATAATCGCCTCTTTTTCGATAGCCGTGAAAGTCAGACTCGCGGGTAATAATGACGAGTGGCTCCGGTCTCCGGGACGTTCATTAAATAAATGTGCCGGGATATGACTCAAGCGGATACGACCGTGCTCGCTGCTGATAGCAATGCTTTCAATCACACTGTTAAGTTCGAAATCGTTACCCGGCCATGAGTAAGCGACCAGTTGCGCCAGGGCATCTTCATCCAGCTTAAGACGAGAAGAAAAACGTCTCTCAAGACTGCGTAGACGATTTTGTACCAGAGCAGGAATACTGCTATTCCGCTCACACAGAGGAGGAATAACAATTTCAAAGGAATGTAGTGCGTAGTAGAGCTGTCGACTAAAGCGGTTCTGCTCGACCAGATTGCCCAAATCAACCGTGGTGGTGGCAATCACTTTGACATCGATAGGGATCAGGCGCCGGGCATCCAATCGGGTGAGCATCCCCTGCTTAATAACCTGCAATAATATCGACTGCAGTTCCGGAGCCAGATATTCAATTTTATCCAAAAAAAGCGTGCCGCCATTCGCCAGTTCCAGACGACTTAATCGACCGTTTTCATCATGAGTCTGCGTGCTACCCATAAAGTCAGATCCGAGGATATTGTCTGCATCTAACTGACAATTTACCGTAATATAAGGGCCGTCAGCATGTTCACTTTCATTATGAATAGCCTGGGCAATCAGTTCCTTGCCTACCCCTTCTTCCCCGCGTAGTAATACAGGAAAACGGCCTCTGGCAGCCTGACGCCCAAAATGGATCAAACGCCGGGTTTCAGGGCAGTCAGCCGACATTTGTTCGAAAGTATGAGTGACTTTTCCCAGCTGACTGGTCATTAACTGGCGCATCTGCTCAACGGGATGGAGCAGTAAGATAAAACTGTTACCCTGCTCTTCGATAATGGGCTTCAAGGTAATCACTGCATCAATAAACTGGTGCTGACTTTCAAATGTCACTTCGGCATGATTCAGGACTTTGGCATGTTTAATCGCGCGGCGTAACAGCGTCGGGAGCGTTATCAGTTCGTTGAGATTCTTCCCCTGGCTTCTCTGGTTATCCAGATAAAGCATCGTCGCGGCTTGTACATTAAGAAACTGCAGTACGCCTTGCTCATTCCATGCCATCACCCCAGCGTCCATACTTTCCAGCAACCCATACATTTGGTTCAAATGGCGATTAGATTCGGCCAGTAAACTGTCCGTTAATAATGAGTTCCCGACTTCTCTGGCAATAGCGAGGGTTAACGAAAGATCGGCAACAGAGGCCTCTGCGGTCTGACAGCATAAAGCGATTGAACCAAATAGCCGGCCATTATTGTCAAATACCGGTGTAGAGCAGAATGACCATGGGAACAATGCTTGCTTAAAATGCTGCTCGCCGTGGGTTTTTATCGGTAAGCCCTGCATGGCGGCCAGTGAAAGCGCACTCGTTCCGATGATGCTCTCGGCACAATAACTTCCGCTAAAAAAACCCAGTTCCTCGAGCTGTTCTCGTACTTGGGGATGACCACAATGGCTGAGGATGCAGGCGGACTCATCAAGGATAAAGAACGCGCAGGCTCGGTTATCCATAAATTCCCACGCATCTTCCAGAGCGGCCTGAGCTATGGTTAACAGTGCTGTTTTACGACGACAGATGGACTCAAAGGTCAGCCCCTGAGCCTGGTGAGGAACACCCCAGTTTTCCCGTTGCATGATTTTCCCGCAACGATGCCAGGATTGAGCGATAAATAAAGAAACATCATGCTCTGTTTTTGGGTTCTGTGTAGCCATTACCTGCCCTGAAGTCCAAATAAATTTGCCGGTGATATCTGCTGGTCACCTTCGCATTTGGCAGTGAGTGTAGCTGCAATAAAGGCAAAATGCCCCTATAAATAAAAGGGGCAAGTCACAACATCATAACTTTGTGGTTATTTTAGTGTGATAACGTTATTTGCGCGCCAGCCATTGCTCACCAAAACGGTCTGCGGTAAGGATAGCGGCATAGACGCTTTCTGCTGAGACGGGGAACGGCATATTATGAATGGTTTCGCCTGGCGCACAGGTCGCTTTAGCTACCGCCATAATTTTGTCTTCAATGCCCTCTTTAACCCCCATTTGTGCAAGTGTCACAGGCAGACCGACTCGCTGGCAGAAGCCCAGTACGGTTTCAATTTCTGCCATTGGGCTATTTTGCAATACCAGCTGAGTCAGCGTACCAAACGCGACTTTTTCACCATGGTATAAGTGATGGCACTCTTCAAGAATAGTGAAACCATTATGAATAGCGTGAGCTGCTGCAAGTCCGCTACTTTCAAAACCGATACCACTCAGATAGGTATTCGCTTCGACAACACGTTCCAGAGCGACTGTCACCACGCCTGCTTTTGCAGCCAGTAAGGCTTTTTCACCTTCAGTCATCAATGTGTCATAGCAAAGACGCGCCAGACTCAATGCCGCAGCCGTTGACTGGCCACCCGCCATACTGACGGCTCTTGCGTCATAACAGGCTTTTGCTTCGAACCAAGTGGAGAGAGCATCGCCCATACCAGCGACCAATAAACGTACCGGTGCTTTTGCAATAATGGCCGTATCCATAACCACCATATCGGGGTTTTTCGGATAAATAAGATACTCTTCGAACGCCCCTTCTTCGGTGTAGATAACAGATAACGCACTGGTTGGCGCATCAGTAGAGGCAATGGTCGGAATAATCACCACGGGCAGTTTCTGGTAATAACCTATCGCTTTTGCCGTATCCAGCGTTTTTCCTCCGCCGATACCGACCACGCCCCGACAACCGTTTTGTTTCAGAAGGGCTATCAAGCGGTTAATTTCCACATGGCTGCATTCACCGTTAAAACGTTCTGCGTGACAATGAATGTTATGTTCATGCAGGCCATTGAGCACTTTATCTCCGGCCAGCTTCATCACGAAATCGTCAGCGATAACAAAAAAGCTGTCTGCCAGGTTTTTAGCATATTGACCAAACAGCGCAGATGCATCAGGACCCTGGAGATATTTTGCCGGAGATTGAATAACTTGTAGCATTCTCTTCACCCTCAAATTAAATATTGAACTCGTTTACATGATGACGCCTGGCCGGGTTCACTTCTGCTGATTCATTTCAGCGAGAGGTTGAACACTAGCGGCGCGATAACATCACTCTAGAGCGGGTGGACGGCAAAAAAACTTTCATCAATTTTGTTCTTATATGAAACCTAAAATCGAAATACATGTTTCATTATGGAACGTAAAACCAGGCAAAGGATAAGGATTGCGATCTCTCTCCGTCTTTACCTCACAGTTCGTACCAGAACAGGAACTGAATCGCGCCTCTCTGTCCGTTTTAAAAATAATATTCGGCATCTACCCTAAATCATTCGAGTTGCCTGAACGCCGGCAACGCCCAGACAGCTTGAAGTATGACGGGTAGGTATTTGATGGCTGCCAGAATATAGCTCTGCCTCTCATTGTTGTTCCTTTTCAACAAAACAGGTTCCATTTTGAAACAAATTAATGGATTCGGGTTTCACTATGGAACCTATTTTCCCGCGGTATTTCTTTTTCCCTGACGAAGCCAGAATCACTCTATCGACCATGAGAGTAGATCTCATACCGCCTGCTTACAGCGGGTCGGGATAAAAATATTATTGATATGTTGCGGAGTAGAGAAAATGAAAAAACTGATTAACCGTGTCGAAGATGTCCTAAGCGAACAACTTATTGGCCTGGCTAAAGCGCATCCCGAGCTACAGCTGCATCAGGATCCTGTCTATGTCACCCGAGCGGATGCCCCTGTGGCCGGAAAAGTCGCGCTATTATCCGGCGGCGGCAGCGGCCACGAACCGATGCACTGTGGGTTTATCGGAAAAGGAATGCTCGCCGGTGCCTGCCCCGGTGAAATTTTTACCTCACCGACACCAGACAAAATGTTCGAATGTGCAATGCATATTGATGGTGGCAAAGGGGTTCTGCTGATTATTAAAAATTACACTGGCGATATTCTTAATTTTGAAACGGCCACCGAGCTGTTACACGAAAGTGGCGTAAAAGTGGCAACCGTCGTAGTAGACGATGATGTCGCCGTCAAAGACAGTCTCTACACCGCCGGGCGACGTGGCGTAGCCAATACCGTATTGATTGAAAAATTAGTCGGTGCAGCAGCAGAGCGTGGCGATTCTCTGGAAGCCTGCGCCGAACTGGGCCGCAAGCTGAATAATCAGGGCCATTCTATCGGTATTGCATTAAGCGCCTGTACCGTTCCTGCTGCGGGGATCCCTTCTTTTGAGCTTCAGGATAACGAGATGGAGTTTGGCGTCGGCATCCATGGGGAGCCCGGTATCGACCGTCGTCGTTTCACCTCTTTAAATAACACTGTTGAGGAGATGTTTAATATTTTACTGGAAAATGGACATTACACCCGTACGTTACGTCAATGGGACAGTGTTAAAGGCAACTGGCTGGAAATAAAACAGGAAAAACAGGCTCTACAACGCACCGACAAGGTCATTGCTATGGTCAATAATCTTGGTGCAACCCCCCTTTCAGAGCTATACGGAGTCTATAACCAACTGGAAAAATGCTGTCAGGAAGCCGGTATCACTATCGTTCGTAATCTGGTTGGTACCTGGTGTACTTCCCTGGATATGGCAGGTTTCTCCATTACTTTACTGAAAGCCGACGATGAGACGCTCGCCTTATGGGACGCGCCAGTTCACACACCTGCCCTGAACTGGGGTCACTAAGGAGAGAATGATGTCATTAAATAAAAACCAAATTGTTAACTGGCTCTACCGCTGTGGCGATATTTTTACCACCGAACGTGACTTTTTAACCGGCCTGGATAGAGAAGTGGGTGATGCCGATCACGGCCTGAATATGCATCGTGGCTTTAGTAAAGTCGTAGAAAAACTGCCTTCAATTGCCGATAAAGATATTGGTTTTATTCTAAAAAATACCGGTATGGTACTGCTCTCTAATGTCGGCGGCGCCAGTGGCCCCTTGTTTGGCACCTTCTTTATTCGTGCCGCTCAAGTCACCCAGGCCCACCAAAACCTGACACTGGATGAACTGTATCAAATGATTAGCGAAGGGGCTGACGGGGTGGTTAACCGAGGCAAAGCTGAACCCGGTGACAAAACAATGTGTGATGTCTGGTTACCCGTAGCACAATCACTTAAGCAGTCCAGCGAGCAGCATCTGCCGCTACAGGCAGCGCTTGATACAGCCTGTCAGGTCGCAGAGCAAGCAGCACAAGCAACAATAACCATGCAGGCACGTAAAGGACGCGCCAGCTATCTGGGTGAACGCAGTATTGGACACCAGGATCCGGGGGCAACGTCAGTGTTGTTTATGATGCAAATGCTGGCCGTTGCAGCCAAAGAATAAAGCAAAGGATAAGGCGATGGTGAATCTGGTAATTGTTTCTCATAGTGCCCTACTGGGCCAGGGGGTCGGGGAATTAGCCCGACAGATGTTGAGGGGAGATGGCTGTCGGCTAGCCATCGCCGCAGGTATAGATGATCCCGAGAATCCTATTGGTACTGACCCTATCAAAGTGATGGAAGCGATTGAGTCCGTGTCAGACACGGATCATGTGCTGGTGATGATGGATATGGGAAGCGCTTTGCTGAGTGCTGAAACCGCGTTAGAGCTGCTTGATCCTGACATCGCACAGAAAGTCCGTTTATGTGCCGCTCCGCTAGTGGAAGGGACTCTGGCCGCAACCGTCAGCGCCGCCGCGGGTGCCAGTATCGAAAAAGTGATGCTGGATGCACAAAATGCCCTTCAGGCAAAACGTATCCAGTTAGGGCTACCCGCACAGGAAGTCGTGGTGCAAGCGCCGGAACAGCCTGAATGGAAAGATCCTGACGCTCAGTCAGTCACCGTTATTATCCACAATCCTAACGGTTTACATGTCCGCCCGGCGGCCCGACTGATTGACGCTCTGGCAGGATTTGATGCCCATCTGCTGTTAGAAAAAGACGGCAAATGCATCAAACCCGACAGTATTAACCAGATTGCTCTGTTGCAGGTTCGCTGCCACGATAAACTTCAGCTTATCGCCACAGGTTTCCAGGCAGCAGAAGCATTAGCGGCATTTCGTGCTCTGGCAGAAGAGAACTTTGGTGAGCATATCGGTGCGCCTGAGCCTCAAGTACCACTCGCGACGGGAAAAGCCAGTATCCGTGGCCAGGTATTACAGTACGCACCGGTCGATTTTGCCCTGGAAAAGTCAGTCAGTTGCCAGGTGGAGGGTGAAGTAAAACGTCTGCAAAAAGCCATTAATCAGACGCTTGACGGTCTTAATCATCTGGCCCAACTCGCCGCTGAAAAGTATTCCGCCGACATTGCCGCTATCTTCTCTGGCCATCACACTCTGCTGGATGACGCTGAACTTTTCGACAGTGCCTGCTCTCTCCTGCGTACTCACCAGTACAGTGCTGAATGGGCCTGGTATCAGGTGATGACAGATCTGAGTCATGAGTATCAAAAGCTGGATGATGCCTATCTTCAGGCTCGCTATATCGATATAGAAGATATTTTGCACCGTACCCTTTGCCATCTGAAGCAGGTAACCGATGTTGTCCCGGTATTACAGCACCAGACCATCCTCGTTGCCGATGATATCTATCCTTCGGTGGTGCTCCAGCTAGATACCAGCAAAGTGGCGGGGATTATCCTGAAAAAAGGGAGCCCGCTGTCTCACAGCGCGATTATTGCCAGAGAAGCCGGGACCCTCTATCTCAGTCAGCAAGGCGATGCGCTCCACGGCTTACACAACGGCGAGTTTCTGACGTTAGATAACGTCCCTACCCGCCCACGGTGATAAGCCTCATTTTTTCATCTCTGGCGTTCCTCCGAAGCACGTTTTTAGAGGAACGCTATCTCTTCTGCTTAAGGTGATACGACGTTGTCTTCATCCACGATGTCATCATCCGGCCAGGCATAGACCACCGCTTTAACCAGTGTTGCGAGCGGAATGGCAAAAAATACGCCCCAGAAGCCCCAGAAACCACCAAAAATAACCACCGATAAAATAATCACTAAGGGGTGAAGATTAACAGCCTCTGAGAACAATACCGGCACCAGCACATTCCCATCCAATGCCTGAATCGTCAGATAGACCGCAAACAGAGTCCAGAATTCTGGACCGTGACCAAACTGAAATAACGCGACAAATACCACCGGAATGGTAACGGCAAAGGCCCCGATGTAGGGAATAAGCACTGACAAACCGACCAGTACAGCCAGCAGCAGCGAATAATTTAAGCCAAAGACGATAAAACCAAGGTAAGTCGCTACCCCAACGACCACCATTTCCAGCACTTTGCCGCGAATATAATTGGTAATTTGCTGATTCATTTCGACCCAGACACGCCCGGCTAAGGTACGGTTACGGGGTAATACACGGCGTACAGCATTGAGCATCTGTTCTTTATCTTTGAGTAAAAAGAACACCATCAACGGGACCAGGATCAGATAAATAGCCAGGGTTAATAACCCCACCAATGATGCCAGGGAAAACTTCACCACCTGATCGCCGACGCCAGTCAGCCTGGAGCGCATATTTTCAGTCATGGCGTCAAAAATCCCCACATCAACCAATGCCGGGTAGCGTTTCGGCAATGTCGCGGCAAAGTCTGTCAGATGATTCAACATCGTTGGCAAATCACGGATCAGATAAATACCTTGTTGCCAGGCAATAGGCGCCACGACCAGGGTGAGCAGCAGTAGAATCCCTACGGAAAAAATCAGCATAATACTGGCCGCCCAGGTGCGAGAGCAGCCTAGCCTTTCCAGTCTTGCGGTTGGCCACTCAAGCAAATAAGCCATAACAAGTGCGACTAATAACGGCGCAAGCAGACTATGGAAGAAAAACAGGATGCCAAATCCCACCACCAGAATGACCAGCAGCGCAATCGCTTCTGGATCGCTAAAACGGCGGCGATACCATTGTAACAACATACCGAGCATATAAACTTCCTGGGTCTTTTTTGCGGAGATGAAGTGTAACCAATTGGCGTGGAAAAGACTTTGCTTTTTGCTTTGCCATGTAAGGGAGTAACCACCTGAATAAGCGATTTATTATGTAACCCCTCGACTCTCAGGAAGTGACTTCCCTTCTGCTAAGGGCTAAAGTAAATATCATATATGCGAACTTATTTCCGGATTAGCATGTCAAAATTGGACTTCGACTCTACAGGACAGCAGTTATGCTCAGGCCGTTGAAAAAGAAACTGATTACCGCACTTATGTTCATGTCACTGGCTGGAAGCCTGCCTGCGGCCGCAGATTTCAACGATCAGCTTCCCGATATTGGCACTACAGCAGGTAGTACGTTGTCGATAGGTCAGGAAATGCAGATGGGGGACTACTATGTTCGCCAACTGCGTGGAAGTGCGCCATTAATTAACGATCCCTTGCTGAATCAGTACATCAATCAGTTGGGAACACGTCTGGTCAGCAGCGCCGACTCCGTCAAGACCCCGTTTCAGTTCTATTTAATTAATAATGACGATATCAACGCCTTTGCCTTCTTTGGTGGCAATGTCGTGCTTCATTCAGCCCTATTCCGTTATGCCGATAACGAAAGCCAGCTGGCTTCGGTGCTGGCGCACGAAATCTCTCACGTCACCCAGCGCCACCTGGCGCGAGCGATGGAAGATCAGCAAAGAAAGGCGCCTCTGACTTGGGTCGGAGCGCTGGGTTCTATTCTATTAGCGATGGCAAGCCCGCAAGCAGGTATGGCAGCACTATCAGGCACCATGGCAGGCACGCAGCAAAGTATGATCAGCTTTACCCAGCAAAATGAGCAGGAAGCCGATCGGATCGGGCTGCAAGTATTGCAACGTGCGGGATTCGATCCTCAGGCAATGCCGAGCTTTTTTGAAAAATTACTCGATCAGTCACGCTATTCCACCCGTCCACCTGAAATGCTGTTAACTCACCCCCTGCCGGAAAGTCGTCTTTCCGATGCCCGCAACCGTGCCAATCAGATGCGTTCTGTGGTTGTGCAGTCGTCAGAGAATTTTTACTTAGCTAAAGCGCGTGTACTGGGGATGTATAATACCGGTCGTAATCAACTATCAGACGATTTACTCAATAGCTGGGAAAAGGGCAATATCCGTGAACAGAACGCCGCCCGATACGGGAGAGCGCTTCAGGCCATGAGTGAGAAGAAGTGGGGTGAAGCACGTAATCTGTTGCAGCCACTTTTAACTGCCCAGCCCACTAACCCTTGGTTTATCGACCTGGCAACAGATATCGACATAGGCCAGCATAAATTTGCTGATGCAGTTAACCGGCTTAAAAATGCTCCTGGCTTAAAAAATAATCCAGTACTGCAAATTAACCTCGCCAATGCTTATGTTGAGAACTCCCAGCCTGCGGAGGCTGTCACTATTCTCAACCGCTATACTTTTGCGCATCCGAACGATCCGAATGGCTGGGATCTTCTGGCCCAGGCTCAAGCCTCTTTAGGTCATCGGGATCAGGAATTAGCCGCACGCGCTGAGTTACTGGCGATTAATGGCAGTCTGGATCAAGCCATCACTATGCTAAGTGGTGCCAGTAGCCAGGTTAAACTAGGCAGCTTACAGCAAGCACGTTATGACGCCCGCATCGATCAGCTGCGCCAGTTACAACAACGCTTTAAACCTTATACTAAGATGTAATGGAGCCTTTATGACCGCTGAAGTCACTCTTTACCATAACCCGCGCTGCTCTAAGAGCCGTGAAACGCTTAAACTGTTGCAAGATTCAGGTGTTGAGACCGCGGTGGTACGCTACCTGGATACCCCTCCGGATGCAGCAACCATCACATCGTTACTCGATATGCTAGGTTTCAGCGACGCACGCGAGTTAATGCGTCGTAAAGAAGCCGTTTATAGTTCACTGCAACTTGATAATCCGCAATTAACTCAGGAAGCCCTGATCCAGGCGATGATCGATAACCCTATTTTAATTGAACGCCCTATCGCTGTGGCACAGGGTAAAGCGCGTATTGGCCGCCCACCTGAGCAGGTGCTGGAAATTATTAATCACTAATCTGTCCGTCATCACGAGTATAAAAAACAGGGAAGCGCTATCGCCTCCCTGTTTTTTTATCATCGTACAATGCTGCTTTCTGTCTTACGCATTCGGCTCGATATCAATACTCTCGATGCCTATACCTAATTTACGCGGCTCATGCCCCAGAATATTTCCTTCATTAGATAATTCAGGCGCTGGCGGAACAATGATTAACAGATTGCTGCCTTGTGGGTTGCTCATATGCAGCGTTACCTCTGAGGATTTTCCCCCAAGGATAATACTGTGTTCTTCGTTTCCGACTTTAACCAGAACAGGCTGGTTAATATTCTGGCCAAAAGCTTTCGCCTTCATCTTCAAAGTAAACTGCTCTGGCAGCGGCTCGCGGTACTCAATCGTTACCTCAGGGGCCAGATTCGCGTTCGACCAGCGTCCCCATGACTCAGGGCGCGAAATTCCAGTGAATTTTGCAATCGTGTCTGGTGCCCCAGGAATGTTAAAGATAAAGCCTGGCGCCTGATAGCGAATATCATTTTCTTCAATCTTTAACTGCTCAACGTTCTGCTTAAAACGCGCGTTATCGCCGGACTGCGGCTCCCAGACAACCGGTCTGCTATCCTGTGGGCCATGCAGCAGGCTGACCACTGGCTGTCCGTCAAGCTGACCCTGAGCGGCACACAGCTCAGTAGAGAGGGCAAGTTCAGGATCCCAAAGACGGGCCATTTTAAAGCACTTATCTACCCAGATAAATTTGTCATCGCCTTTAAAACCAGCCAGCTGATAACGAAGTGGCGCCGAATACTCACTTTCTGGCAGCGGTTCGATTTTATCTTTGCCGACTTTCAGCAACATAGGTAAACGGAAATGCGCCCCGGAATAGCTGAACGTGTTGTTATTCTGGTCGATGGAAAACTCAGAAATCGTTTTCGGGAAATTCCACAAATCGATGACATCAGGTTTCCACTCCATGATTTTATCTTTCAGATTAAGGAAGATAAAAGAGAGCGATTCGGCAGAAAAACTGCTTCTGCCCAAACCTATAACGTTATCCCCGCCTAAAAGATCCAGCACGGTTGCCCCATTATCCATCGGGTTACGCTTCATCGACTTGAGTTCAGCCTCTGGAGCATTACCCGGCAAGACAAAAAACAGATTATTTCTGTCTTGCGGCGTGAGGTATTTATAGGCGCTATTGTTCATTGCTAAGTGATCGGAAGAAACCACAATCAGCGTCTGGTCAAAATAAGGAGAGGCCTTAATTTTTTCAATAAGCTTCGCAATATGCTCCTGACTACAGGCTACCGCACTGAAGCTTTTATTTTCTTTCCCTTCATAATTGTAACTCTGGCGCTGACAGGTTTTCGAAATAAAGCCATCCGGATGATGGGTGTCAACCGTGAGAGTGAATAGCGAGAAACGCTCCCCCTTCTCTGACAGCTCAATAAATTTCTTATACACTTCATTCAGAACAGTATCATCGTAGAAGCCCCAGTTATTACGATAGGACTGATCTTCAACGATATTTTTAAGCTCCTGCGCACCATAGGTATAGTCAAAGCCATGGGAAGTAAGAAAGATATCTTTTCCGGCAAAGCGCAGGTCTGCTCCCTGAATAAAGTAGTTGTTATACCCTGAAGCTTTCAGGATATCGCCAAGGCAGATGTTTTTAGGGAAAAAGCTCGACATCGATGCCGATGAATTACCTTCAAACGGCGCAAATAACGGAATACCACATTGAGAAGCCACCATACCGGCAATGGTATAGTCCATTCCGGGGAGCTGGCCGGTGTGACTAAAATCAATTCCTGACGCTTTCACTGCGTTTAGTTCAGGCGTCAGCTCTGGAAACAGATTGTCATCAAAATAGGTACGCTCGAGACTTTCGGCATAGATATAGACCAGATTCAGCTTGGGGTTCTTGATAATTTTCTGCGGTATCTGGTAATAGTCTGCGAAGTCAGAGCTCTCATGTGGCTTTTGTGAAACGACCAATGACTTAACTTGCTGAAAAGCCGGTGCAGTATTTATAGAAAGTAACGCCAGTATCAAAGCTAATAAGCTATAGCCCTGGTGACAAGGCTGGTTTCTACGGCGTAAAACCCAAGTCAGTGTTCCAATAATCGCAATCAGGCCAACAGCAATACCCAGCCCTGGCAGAATATACTTACCCACGCCAGCCCCAGTCATACTGCTCGTCAGGGTATACAGAACGGCATCATTGATCCCTTCACCGGTAAAGTAATCGCTGGCAATAAAAGTGATATTAAGAACAATAAACAGGCATGAAATCAGTAAAATAGCCGCAAACCACCAGATATTTCTCCCAGCTTTTAGCGAATATAGTGCAATAGCCGCACCAAAGAGAAAAATTGAAAGTAATTCCAACAACGCCAGTCCCTCAAAAATCGCGCAACCTGGCGCAGTGTCATAACCGGGCGCTAATTTAACTCTGTTGCCATCCTGCTGCAATTTTCATGACATAAATTTGCGTATTACCACTAAAACATTGCAGTTCTATGACCATTTTTCCCCCAATAGTATTTCTGCCCTGTCTCTTTTTGCCAAAGCAGCGCAGATAGAAAACCTGCAATGATTAAAAATGACGAGCCATGCCGCAACAATGCGATCTGAATATCTCCTAAACCGTTCTTTTATACTTTTTGATGGCCATCACTATAGAGTTGATTTTGCTTATTCATTGGATAATAAGTATTTCCCAAATCAAGGAGAAAAAAGAATGTTTACACCCGTTGATCATGATTTTTCGGCAGGCAAAAGTCTCAGTGACTACGGTCTGGAGGCAAGTACAGATTTTCCTTTTAAATCAGCTAGTTTTGATGGAAATATACTCAAACTGGTCACTTTAGTTTCTAGTGGTGGTGAGCTTCTCATTAAGACCAGTGCCAAAAGCGACAACGTCAGTCTTCAGTTAAAAGTGAAGAATGCGGAAGGAAATGCATCAACCCAGGGTAATAACCTGATCAGTAATTCATATGTAAAAACATCGACTGTTGCTAACGGTGCCGTGATTATTTTTGTTAATCACGGTGAGACCTTCGAATTCACAGGATACAGCCTGGTAGAGGGTTAACCGATCCCGCTAATTCCTACCATCAATGATTCGAGTGACCTGAACGCAGGCAACACCCAGGTCACGCGAATTATGACGGGTATGCCTATCAATTCGATACAACGAACCCATTAGAGCCACCTTAAAAATCAAAGTATCTTTCTCCTATCGCAAAACGGAGGATATACAGATGTCTTTAATTAATACCAAAATCAAACCTTTCAAAAATAGCGCCTTCAAAAAAGGTGAGTTCATTGAAGTGACCGAGAAAGATGTCGAAGGTCGCTGGAGCGTGTTCTTCTTCTACCCGGCTGACTTCACTTTTGTTTGCCCGACCGAACTGGGTGATGTTGCAGACCATTATGAAGAGTTCCAGAAACTGGGTGTTGATATCTATTCTGTTTCAACCGATACCCATTTCACCCATAAAGCCTGGCACGGCAGCTCTGAGACCATCGCCAAGATTGACTATGCCATGATAGGTGACCCAACAGGCGCTCTGACTCGTAACTTTGAAAATATGCGTGAAGAGCAAGGTCTGGCTGACCGTGGCACCTTTATCGTTGACCCTGAAGGTATTATTCAGGCTATCGAAGTCACTGCTGAAGGTATTGGCCGCGATGCGTCAGACCTGCTGCGTAAAGTCAAAGCGGCACAATATGTTGCCAGCCACCCAGGTGAAGTCTGCCCGGCAAAATGGAAAGAAGGTGACGCGACACTAGCTCCTTCTCTCGACCTGGTGGGTAAAATCTAATATTTCGCCTTCTGATGCGTTTATCGGCTGTCTCAACAGCCGATAAAACCCATCAACAAATTGCTGACACTGTCCTGTCAGCGATACAGGAATTTTTATTATCTCTGTTCTTTTTATCGGCTGCTATATACCCAAAATAATTCGAGTTGCTTGTAGGCGCCAAGTTCAGGCCGTCGATGAGCATAGATAAACTATGTGATTCGGCGGCATGAACGCCGGCAACACCCAAGCAACTTGAAGTATGACGGGTATAAGCCGATTTTTTTCAGGTATAAGGGGACCTTTTATGCTCGATACAACAATGAAAAACCAGCTCAAGGCCTACCTTGAAAAATTAACCAAACCGGTTGAATTAATCGCCACTCTGGATGACAGTGCCAAATCATCTGAAATTCGCGAATTACTGACAGAAATAGCAGAATTATCAGAACGTGTGGCCTTCCGTATTGATAACACTCTGGCAGTTCGCAAACCGTCATTTTTGATTGCTAACCCAGGTTCAAACCTAGGGCCACGCTTTGCAGGCTCGCCGCTGGGCCATGAATTTACCTCTCTGGTGCTGGCTCTGTTACAAATGGGCGGGCATCCGTCCAAGGCTTCCATTGAAGTCCTGGAACAGATTAAGGCTATCGAAGGCGATTTTCACTTTGAAACTTACTATTCCCTGACCTGCCATAACTGCCCGGATGTGGTGCAAGCCCTGAATCTGATGAGCATTCTCAACCCGCGGATCACCCATACCGCTGTTGATGGTGGTGTTTTCCAGAATGAGATCCAGGAGCGAAACATCATGGGTGTTCCTGCCGTATTCCTGAACGGAAAAGATTTCGGCCAGGGACGTATGACTCTCGAAGAAATCGTCAGCAAAATTGATACTGGGGCGGAAAAACGCAAAGCCGCAGCATTAAATGCTCGCGCACCCTATGAAGTCTTTATTGTCGGCAGCGGTCCTGCGGGTGCGGCGGCGGCAATTTATGCCGCACGTAAGGGTATTCGTACCGGTCTGATGGGCGAGCGATTCGGCGGCCAGGTTCTGGATACCGTAGATATTGAAAACTACATCTCGGTTGCCAAAACAGAAGGTCAGAAACTGGCCTCTGCGCTAAAAGTGCATGTCGATGAATATGATGTCGATGTCATTGATAGTGAAAGCGCCAGAACACTGATCCCGGCAAGTGAGGAAGGTGGGCTGCATCAGCTAGTTACCGCCTCAGGGGCCATACTCAACGCGCGTTCAATTATCATCGCGACCGGCGCAAAATGGCGCAATATGAATGTGCCAGGTGAGGAACAGTACCGTACCAAAGGGGTGACCTATTGCCCGCACTGTGATGGTCCGTTATTTAAAGGTAAGCGTGTCGCGGTTATTGGCGGGGGCAACTCAGGTATCGAGGCTGCGATTGACCTTGCAGGCCTGGTAGAACATGTCACCGTGCTGGAATTTGCCCCACAGATGAAAGCCGACAAAGTATTACAAGACAAAGTCCGTAGCCTGAAAAATGTCGATATCATCCTTAATGCTCAGACTCAGGAAGTCAAAGGGGATGGCAGCAAAGTGACCGGTTTGCAGTATCAGGACAGGGTGAGTGGTGACCAGTATGATATCGCTCTGTCGGGTATCTTTGTGCAGATAGGTTTACTGCCTAATACCCAGTGGCTGGAAGGTGTGGTCGAACGCAATCGTATGGGCGAAATTGTTATTGATACCAAAGGTGAAACCAGCGTCAAAGGTATTTTTGCCGCAGGTGACTGCACCACTGTGCCTTATAAACAAATCATTATCGCCACCGGTGAAGGAGCAAAAGCTTCCTTGAGTGCTTTTGATTACTTAATTCGTACTCCGGTAGCTGTCGAAAACGCCGCCTGATCATAAAGTTTCTGACCGATCGAAATGGCATCATTGCCGCTTCAGACTGCTGATGAGCCCTATATTCATATGGGGCTCTTCTTTTTTGGGTTGCCAAGTTTATTTAAAATTCACCGTTAGCACTGATATTCTCGTTGTCTCGTTTAAGGAGAAATAAGATGAAATGCCCATTATGTAGTGGTGAAGAACTTGAAACAGGGATTTGGGAAGTTCCTTTCACCTTCAAAGGTCATGAGACAAAATTACAGGCAAAAGGTGATTACTGCTCCGCTTGCAAAGAGGTGATTATGAGTAGTGAAGAATCTGATCTTTTGCAAGGCCGTGTGAATGAATTTAAAGCGAGGACAATAGAGGAGCATAGATACACTCTATGATTCGGCGGTCTTCGCGCATGCAACACCCAGGCAACGCGAAGTATGACGGACAATACCCTAAATAATTCGTGTTGCCTGTAGGCGCAAAGTGAAGACCGTCGATGAGCATAGATACACTATGTGATTCGACAGTCTTCGCGCATGCAACACCCAGGCAACGCGAAGTATGACGGACAATACCCTAAATAATTCGTGTTGCCTGTAGGCGCAAAGCGAGGACAGGCGATGAGCATAGATATACTATGTGATTCGGCTGTACTCGCTGCAGCAACACCCAGGCAACGCGAAGTATGACGGGTATTATTTACGACGCCAGATAGTCCCCTCAGTACTGTCTTCCAGCACAATATTCAGCTCATTCAGACGATCGCGCGCCTGATCTGCCAGCGCCCAATTCTTGCTAGCACGCGCTTCGTTACGCTGTTTAATCAACGCTTCGATTTCCTCGACATTACCTTCATCCGCCTGAACACTACTTTGCAAGAACTGTTCTGGGTCTTGCTCAAGTAAACCGAGCACGGCTGCCAGTTCACGTAATGTCGATGCCAGGCCATTAACTGCCTGCGGATTTTCACTTTTCAGGCGATTAATTTCACGCGCCAGATCAAACAGCACAGAGTAGGCTTCTGGAGTATTGAAGTCATCGTCCATCGCTTCACAGAAACGGGCCACATAGGCTTCGCCACCCGCGGCTGGCACACTGCTATCAGTACCACGTAATGCGGTATAGAGACGTCCCAGAGCAGCACGAGCCTGCTGGAGGTTCTCTTCACAGTAGTTTAACTGGCTACGGTAATGCCCGGAGATCAGGAAGTAACGTACTGTTTCAGCATCGTAATATTTCAGCACATCGCGTACGGTGAAGAAATTACCCAGTGACTTGGACATTTTTTCACGGTCAACCATGACCATTCCGGAGTGCATCCAGGTGTTAACGTAGCTACCGCTGTGTGCACAAGTTGACTGCGCCATTTCATTTTCATGGTGTGGGAAAATCAGATCAGAGCCGCCACCATGTAAATCAAAATGGTTACCCAGCTGTTTGCAGTTCATCGCTGAACATTCAATATGCCAGCCCGGACGCCCTGCTCCCCACGGAGATGACCAGTTCGGCTCACCGGGTTTTGACATTTTCCACAGCACGAAGTCCATCGGATTACGCTTGGCGTCAACCACATCGACACGCGCTCCGGCCTGGAGTTGCTCAAGATCCTGACGAGACAGCGCGCCGTAATTCGGATCGCTTTCTACTGAGAACAGCACATCGCCGTTATCAGCAACATAGGCATGACCACGATCCAAGAGCTGCTCAACAATTTCTATAATTTCCGGAATATGGTTGGTCGCCCGCGGTTCGCTATCCGGACGTAAAATATTCAGGGCATCGAAGTCCTTGTGCATTTCAACGACCATACGATCGACCAGGGCGACGAAATCTTCACCATTTTCATGCGCGCGCTTGATAATTTTGTCGTCAATGTCGGTAATATTGCGCACATAAGTCAGCTCATAACCGCGATAACGTAAGTAGCGAGCAACCACATCGAAGGCAATAAAAGTACGTCCGTGTCCAATATGACAGAGATCGTAAACCGTGATACCACACACGTACATGCCGACTTTTCCAGCATGAATAGGTTTAAATTCCTCTTTTTGGCGAGTCAGGGTATTAAAAATTTTTAACATCAGGAGATTCCATGTCGGTGTGTGGAAAAGGTAATAACTTATCTAATTGAGGGATTTTAGCGCGAAGCAGCTTGCTTTGCATTACTGACGCGACGGTAAGAGTTATGTTATAAAAACACCTTGATACAACGGCACGGTTTGCCGAGATATCCACTGACACTTATAGGATACAAAAATGGTTACTTTTCACACTAATCACGGCGATATTGTTATTAAAACTTTTGATGATAAAGCGCCAGTTACAGTTAAAAACTTCCTCGACTACTGTCGCGAAGGTTACTACAGCAACACTATTTTTCACCGTGTGATTAATGGCTTTATGATTCAAGGCGGCGGTTTTGAGCCTGGCATGAATCAGAAAGCCACTAAAGAAACTATTCAGAATGAAGCAAATAACGGTCTGAAAAACACCCGCGGTACGCTGGCAATGGCCCGTACTCAGGCTCCACATTCTGCCAGCTCACAGTTCTTTATCAACGTCGCTGATAACGACTTCCTGAACTTCAGCAGCGAAAGCATGCAAGGCTGGGGTTACTGCGTGTTCGCTGAAGTTGTCGAAGGTATGGATGTGGTTGATAAAATTAAAGGTGTAGCAACCGGCCGCAGCGGCATGCACCAGGACGTACCTAAAGAAGATGTCATTGTTCAAAGCGTCACTGTTAGCGAATAATGTCCACTCTGTTCATTGCAGATTTACATCTGTGTGATGAAGAACCGGCGCAAACCGCCGGTTTTCTTCATTTCCTGACCCACCAGGCAGCCCATGCAGACGCGCTTTATATTTTAGGCGATCTGTTTGAAAGCTGGATTGGTGATGACGATACCACGCCACTTCACGTGCAAATTGCCGCGGCAATTAAAACCTTAGTGGACTCCGGTGTCCCCTGCTACTTCATTCATGGTAACCGTGATTTTTTGCTAGGCAAACGCTTTGCCAGCGCAAGCGGAATGGTTCTGTTACCCGAGTGGCAAGTGGTTAATCTTTATGGCCGCAAAATGCTTATCATGCATGGCGACACGCTTTGCACCGATGATACGGCTTATCTGGCGTTTCGTGAGAAAGTTCATCGTCCCTGGCTGCAAAGGCTTTTTCTGGCTCTGCCGCTGTTTTTTCGCCGCCGTATTGCAGCAAAAATGCGTGCCGGTAGCCAAGCCGCCAATAGCAGCAAATCGCTGACCATTATGGATGTGAATCCACAGGCAGTGGTGGATACACTGACCCAACATCAGGTTCAGTGGCTTATTCACGGTCATACTCATCGTCCGGAAATTCACGAGCTCATCGCCAACCAGCAACCGGCCTTTCGCTGTGTATTAGGTGCCTGGCATCATGAGGGTTCGATGATTAAAGTCACTCCAGAAAACGTTGAACTGATTTCATTTCCTTTTTAGCTGAAATCGTTATTTTTTGCCTGTTCTGGCTGCGCGCAACCGTTTTCCTTCCGCAATGTTCGTGCTATTCTCTCAACCCTTGTGACCGAATGCACCGCATTCGGTGATGTCTGCACACCCACAGGAGTTTTGAGACGCATGTCTTCTGAGCATACCCCGGCATCTATCGCCATTGTTATGGGTTCAAAAAGTGACTGGGCAACCATGCAGTTTACCGCTGAAATCCTCACCGCCCTGAACATTCCTCATCATGTTGAAGTCGTCTCCGCACATCGTACCCCCGATAAACTGTTTAGCTTTGCTGAACAAGCCGAAGCTAACGGCTATCAAGTCATTATCGCGGGCGCAGGCGGAGCTGCACATCTTCCGGGTATGCTGGCGGCAAAAACGCTGGTTCCGGTATTGGGTGTACCAGTACAAAGCGCGGCTCTGAGCGGCGTGGACAGTCTCTACTCTATCGTTCAGATGCCGCGCGGTATCCCGGTCGGTACTCTGGCGATTGGTAAAGCTGGGGCTGCCAATGCCGCCTTGTTTGCGGCACAAATCCTCGCGCTGCATGATAAAGCCCTGTACCAGCGGCTGGCGGTATGGCGTCAAAGCCAGACTGATGAAGTGCTTGATAATCCAGATCCACGGGGTGAGGCATGAAACCTGTTTGTGTCTTAGGTAACGGTCAGCTGGGACGTATGCTGCGTCAGGCCGGTGAACCTCTGGGCATCGCAGTCTATCCGGTCGGGCTGGATGCTGAACCCGAAGCAGTCCCTTTTGCACAAAGCGTGATTACCGCAGAGATTGAACGCTGGCCGGAAACCGCGTTGACACGTGAACTGGCACTGCACAACGCCTTTGTAAACCGTGATGTCTTTCCCATTATTGCCGACCGTCTGACACAGAAACAGCTCTTCGACAGACTGGCACTGGCAACCGCTCCGTGGCAGTTACTGTCCAATGCTCAGCAGTGGCCGGCAGTGTTTAATACTCTTGGTTCTCTGGCGATAGTCAAACGCCGCACTGGGGGCTATGACGGCCGCGGTCAGTGGCGTTTACGCAGTGATGAAACAGCACAGTTACCGGACGAGTGTTACGGCGACTGTATTGTTGAACAAGGGATTAACTTCTCCGGTGAAGTTTCGCTGGTGGGAGCCCGGGGACATGACGGCAGCACAGTTTTTTATCCGCTGACCCATAACCTTCATCAGGAAGGTATTCTGCGTACCAGCGTCGCCTTCCCTCATGCAAACCGCGAGCATCAGAGCCAGGCAGAAGCGATGCTTAGCGCGATTATGGATGAGTTAAATTATGTCGGCGTGATGGCAATGGAGTGCTTTATCACTCCTGCAGGGCTACTGATAAATGAACTCGCCCCACGAGTACATAACAGTGGGCACTGGACGCAAAACGGTGCCTCAATCAGCCAGTTTGAGCTGCATTTACGCGCTATTGTTGATTTACCGCTACCTAAACCGGTTGTTAATGCACCGTCAGTAATGATCAACCTGATCGGTACCGACCTGAATTATGACTGGTTAAAACTGCCGCTGGTCCATCTGCACTGGTATGACAAAACTGTCCATGCCGGTCGGAAAGTCGGGCATCTGAATCTGAATGACTCGGATACCTCGCGTCTGAGCGCTACTCTTGAAGCTCTGGCCCCACTTCTGCCACCAGAATATGCCAGCGGTATCGCCTGGGCGCAGGGCAAGCTCGCTAAATAATTACCTGTTTCTTTAAGATAAAAAATGCCCGGTTCATATTGACCCGGGCATTGATATTAAGAGAGATAGCTATCAGGCCACAAAGCGGCGGAACAAGGCTTTCCCTTTCAGCAGTCGTAAGCCCAGCCAGCTACCGCATAGCGACAGAAGGATGGCACCGGTTACCGGTAAGATAACCCACAGTCGCCAGTCTGGCTGCCACGGGAAGTCGAACACCTTGGTTTGTAACAGTCCCAGAGCCGTTTCAGCGCCCATCGCCGCCACCAGTCCTGATACCAGACCCAGTAAGGCAAACTCCCACCATAATGTCACTCGCAGCAGTTTCTTGCCTGCACCCAGGGTACGGTAGACCACCAGCTCCTGATGGCGCTGACGCATCCCGACCTGCACTTGAGCCAGTAACAGCAACAGACCACAAGCGGTCACCAGCACCACCATTAACTCCAGCGCCCTGCTGACTTGTTCCAGTACCTGGCTAACCTGTTTAATAATGGCACCGATATCCAGCAAGCCGATAGTTGGGAACTCGCGATTGAGCTGAGTTAACAGACTATTATCCCCTTGCCAGCGGAAGCTCGTCAGTAAGCTCTGCGGCTGATTTTCCAGCGCTCCCGGTGGGAAGATAAAGTAGAAGTTTGGCCTCATACTTTCCCAGTCGACTTTACGCAGACTCGTCACTTTGGCAGAGAATGGCTGGGTATCACCCATAAAGGTCAGCGTATCCCCCAGTTTGATATTCAGCCGGGCTGCTACCGCCTCATCCATCGAGGTTTCGCCCGCTTTTGGTGGCCAGTAACCACTGGTTATCGGGTTATGCTCTGGTTTATGACTCTGCCAGGTAAGGTTTAACTCACGGTTTAAAGCTTCATCCGGATTACCTTCTGTCGACGTGCCGTTAATCTCCGTCATACGCACACGAACAATCGGATAGAAATTCTCCGCCGTCACACCGTGGCTGGTCAGGAAGGTTTTCACCGGCTCCGCCTGCTCTGGTGCAATATTGATCAGGAAGTAATTCGGGCTTTCTTCTGGCAGCTGCTGTTGCCAGCGATCCAGCAAATCACCCCGTAGCACCAGTAACAAGGCCAGCAACATAAAGGATAGTGAGAAAGCGGCTAGCTGACTGAGTGTCACCCAGGGCTGTCTTAATAAGCGATTGATTGCCAGGCGCAGCGCAAGATGCTTAACCGTCAGCACCCTCAGTAACTTCAGGACACCAAAACCAACGCCACCCGCCAGTATCGCCAGCACTAACATCCCTGCGAGAACCGCCCACAACAGCGTATTGCCACCCATTAATATTGCCAGCAGCGCCACCACAATACCGGCCATCACGGGCAGATAAATTTTCAGCGGCCAGAGATTCACCACGGCATCCTGACGCAGGACACGTAATGGCTGAGTTGCCAGCAGCAGGCGATAAGGACGGATACCGACAAGGAATGAAATACCAATCATCGATCCCATCGCCCATACCCATGGCCAGAAACTGGCGGCGGGCAGTTCATTAGGCAGTACTGGCCTTAACATCTGCATCAGCAGAGATTCGAATATCAGACCAATAGCGCTACCCGTAATGGCTGATAACAGCAGTAGCATAAACCACTGACCCACAATCAGCTTAGCGAGAGCGACGCGACCGGCACCGAGCGTTTTTAAAATCGCCACCAAGTCATAGCGACTGCGACAATAATGGCTCATCGCCACGGCCACAGCCGCAATAGCCAGTAGCAGTGTCAGTAGTGCGGAAAGCAATAAGAATTGTTGAGCACGTTGCAGCGATTTGCCCAAAGCCCCTTCGTCTTGCTCCATGCCGACCCAGCGCTGTTCAGGCTGTAATACCGGCAGTAAAAAGTTTTCATAAAGCTGTAGTTGTTCTGGCGTACCGGCAAACTTATAGCGCCAGGAGATGCGGCTCCCGGGCTGAACGGCTCCGGTTTTTTCGACATCCGCCATATTCATCATGAGCCTTGGGGCTAACTGAAACGGATTAAATCCGGCATCAGGCTCCTGTAAAACCTCTCCAATGATACGAAGTTTCGCGTCCCCAACATCAATACTGTCGCCGGTTTTTAAATTCAGCAAGGCCATTAAACGAGGTGCCAGCAGCACCGTGCCGGGCTCAGCTTTCAGTCCAGGAGGTTGGGTATTGAGATTGCCGTAGATAGGATAGGTTTCATCAACCGCTTTAACATCCGCCAGCTGTGGTGTCTCACCGGAAAAAGTCATGGTCGCAAAAATCAGCTGCTTTCCTACCGTCAGACCGGCTTTGGTCGCTTCATTCAGCCATTCATCCGGTACCGCTCGCGGACTGCGCAGAACCCTGTCGCCAGCCATAAAATCACGGCTTTGCTGGCTCAGACCTTGTTCCATTCGATCGCTAATACTGCCCAGCGCAAGAACACAAGCGACGGCAAGACTCAAGGCTAACCAGACAATTAGCAGCGCGGGCGAGCGCCACTCACGCCAGAACCAGCGAGCAATCATGCCTCCTCCCACAACTTACCGTCACGAACACGTAAACGTCGGTCACAGCGCGCAGCAAGGTGTTCGTCGTGAGTCACCAGGATAAGCGTCGTCGCGTTATCACGGTTTAATGAAAACAGCAGATCGGCAATACGGTCACCCGTTTGTCTGTCGAGGTTTCCGGTCGGTTCATCGGCAAACAGTACACCAGGGCGGCCATTAAAGGCGCGCGCCAGGGCAACACGCTGCTGCTCCCCTCCCGATAGCTGAGCAGGCAAGTGATGCAGGCGTTTACCAAGACCTAATTGCTCCAGTAACGCTTTCGCCTGAGCACGGCTGGCGGCATCATTTTCACCCCGTAACAGCGCTGGTAATTCGACGTTTTCCAGCGCACTCAAGGTCGGAACCAGCATAAAGGACTGGAACACAAAACCGACATTACGTGCCCGCAGAACAGCACGCTGTTCCTCATCCATTTTATGTAACGGCTGACCCAGCAGATAGACTTCCCCGGCGGTACCATCATCGAGACCGGCAAGGATCGCCAGCAATGTTGACTTACCCGATCCTGACTCACCGATCAGGGCAATAGTTTGTGCCGGTTTGACAAGTAGCTCAACTCCGGTAAGGATGGACAGCTCATGCTCCCCTTGACCTACGGACTTGCTAAGATGATGAACTTCAACACTGTATTCCGCTGGCATTTGCCCTTCCTGTTTCTGACCTTGATGACATTTCGTGTCGCAGCTGCTGACACGTTGTTAGTTTTGGGTGACAGTTTGAGTGCCGGTTACCGCATGGCGGCAAACAGCGCCTGGCCTGCTCTGCTCAATAAGCAATGGTCGCAGAAAAATATCCAGGTCGTGAACGCAAGTATCAGTGGTGATACCGCAGCACAAGGGCTTTCTCGCCTGCCTGCCTTGCTGGAACAACATAAACCAGAATGGGTTTTGATTGAGCTTGGCGGTAACGATGGCCTGCGCGGTTTTACTCCGCAGACTGTCGAAACGACTTTGCAGCAGATAATCACCCAGGTACAGGCTGCTGGCGCGAAGCCGTTACTGATGCAAATCAGACTGCCTGCTAACTATGGCCGCCGCTACAATGAAGCATTTAGCGCCATTTATCCGCAACTGGCTCAAAAAAACGCCCTTCCTTTGCTGCCCTTTTTTATGGAGCAGGTCTATCTGAAACCCGGATGGATGCAGGATGACGGGATCCACCCAACCGCTGAAGCCCAGCCTTTTATCGCCGACTTAATGGCAAAAGAGCTGACCCCTTTACTCAGTAAATAACGCAGGTTACTGAAAGCCACACTCACTCTGGTTTGGCAATACAGCCGATTCGGATATCGCGAAACCAGGACGGAATAGTTAACCATGACTAATACATTAACGGGGCATACTTCTGGTAAAGTTATGCAAAAATCTATTTTAATCACTGGCTGTTCCAGCGGTATTGGTCTCGCTAGCGCCGAAAGACTCAAGACGGAAGGATACCGGGTGCTCGCTGCCTGCCGTAAACCTGAAGATGTAGAGCGGATGAATCAGGCCGGATATACCGGTATTTTGCTGGACCTGGACTCGGAGCAGAGTGTCCAGCAGGCAGCCAATCAGGTGATATCTCTGACCAATAATCAATTATATGGTCTGTTCAATAACGCCGGTTATGGCGTCTACGGCCCGTTAACAACCCTGAGCCGTGAACAGTTTCAGCAGCAATTTTCGACCAACCTTTTCGGTCTCCACCAGCTGACGATGCTGTTGTTACCAGCCATGCTGCCACACCGTGAGGGGCGCATTGTGATGACCAGTTCGGTGATGGGGTTAGTGGCGACTCCAGGACGCGGGGCTTATGCTGCCAGTAAATATGCCCTGGAAGCCTGGTCCGATACTTTGCGTATGGAACTGCACCACTCAGGTCTTCAGGTCAGCCTGATTGAACCCGGCCCGATCAGTACCCATTTTACCGCTAACGTTAATCAGACTCAGGCGGATAAACCGGTGCACAACCCCGGCATTGCCGCGCGCTTTACGCTAGGTCCGGATGCGGTTGCCAGTAAGGTCTATCATGCATTTTCCAGTCCAAAAGCGAAATTACGTTATCCGGTAACGCTGGTTGCCCATGCTTTAAGCTGGCTGCGCCGTTTGCTACCCGCCTGCCTTATGGATAAAATTTTGCGGGGATGAGTTGAAGACCGCCCACTCGTCCCCATTTAGAACCTAAATACTGAACAGAGAATCGCTTATGTCTACCGAACACATTATCAATATTACTGAAGCGAACTTACATCAAACTCTTGAACAGTCAGCGGTAAGACCGGTGCTGTTCTATTTTTGGTCTGCGCGTAGCCAGCATTGTGAGCAGCTGACCCCCGTGCTTGAGGGATTAGCCGCTCAGTATCAAGGCCAGTTTATTCTTGCCAAGCTCGACTGTGATGCAGAGCAGATGATTGCCTCCCAGTTTGGCCTGCGTTCCATACCGACGGTATATCTGTTCCAGAACGGTCAACCGGTAGATGGTTTCCAGGGGCCGCAGCCAGAAGAAGCGATTCGTGCCCTGCTTGATAAAGTATTACCGCGTGAAGAAGAGTTAAAAGCGCAGCAAGCCGCAGAGCTGATGGCCGAGGGGCAGTACGCCGAAGCATTACCATTGCTGAAAGATGCCTGGCAGCTTTCCGGTCAGAACAGTGAAATTGGTCTGATGCTGGCAGAAGTACAAATTGCCCTGAATCGCAGCGAAGATGCCCAGGTGGTACTGAAAACGATTCCGCTGCAGGATCAGGATAGCCGCTACCACGGGCTGCTGGCTCAGATTGAGTTGCTTAAACAAGCGGCTGATACCCCTGAAATCCAATTGCTGCAACAGCAAGTCGAGGATGAGCCCGACAATGCCCTGATTGCCAGCCAGCTGGCACTGCAACTGCATCAGGTTGGGCGAAATGAAGAAGCGCTGGAACTGCTGTATCGCCATTTACAGAAAGACTTAACCGCGGGCGAAGGTCAGGTACGTAAAGTGTTTATGGATATTCTGGCGGCACTGGGAACCGGGGATGCACTGGCTTCTAAATATCGTCGTTATATGTATGCCCTGCTGTATTAATCTGGCTCCGGTCTCTGGCCGATAAAAAAGTGAGCTGATTCGGCCTTAAGAAGACTAACAAAGAGGGGAAAACTGTGATTTTCCCCTCTTTGCGTTTATTGCTTATCGGGGCTGATATCCATTGGTTTTAGCGCCGTTGCTTCCTGCTCTTTTAGAGAGTCCGCTGACGGATTATCTAAAAGATACTGTAATACCTTGCCGTTCACTTTATGTTGGGTGAATCGCCATCCTTCCCAGTAATCAGGCTGCGCTAAATAGACCTCAGGAGGAACGGTAAAATCACTTAATACTAACCACTCTTTGAATAATTCAGGATCACGCTGCTGAATAAATTGCAGCAACTGAATCAGCGTAACGGCAGAGGCCGGAACCTTAACTGAACCATCAAGATATTTATGCACCGTCGAGCGGTTAGCCCCCATCAGAATGGGCAGCAGTGACCTTTCAAGCCCCATCTCTTTAAAGATTTTCGCAAACTCATTCATTGTTACGTTCCTATACCACACCAGTATCCAGGGGCGTTAAAAGTTGCTTTTAATCAATGAAACATATTTTATCATATTTTAGCCTCATATTATGTTAGCAAAAAGAAACGCATATTCATTTGCAAAACAAACAACATCTTACATTACCTTATTTCTCACACTAAAAAATACGCTCATTTAAAGTTCCTTTTAATTAATTAAATAAGTTTCTAATGGAAACCTTATAATGATTAAAGACAACAAATATCCTTTACATCAGGTTTTCCTGAGCGTATCGTGCATAAAAATTACGGACGATTATATTTCTAATAGAAACATTACAATGTGCTTTTAGAACCATGGATAAACAAACATCAATATTGATTTTTTAACAGACGGATATTTACAGAGTAGAGACAGGGAAGCATGACAGGATTATTAGCCAAGGTTAAATACTGTGGGGCTAATGACATATGAAACTGACAACAGGTTGTTTCTTTAATGATCCAAAAACTCTCTTTACTGGCAATTGTCTTGCTTGCCGGCTGCTCATCACCGGCTCAACGGATGCATGAATGCGAATCACAAGGCATTAGCCGTGATACCTGCTACCAGGTAGAGCAGAATCGCCAGCAATCTTATAACGCCCAGGCTCAGGCGCAAGCGTACCGTAACGCCGCGGCTGCTGTTGCAGAGCCTAAGCAGCACGCACAAAGTGTCCACCGATACCACAAAACAGACTGTAAAGACTTAGTCAATTTTGCGGCACAAGGTCTGGAAATGACTCCGCCACAGCGAAAGGAACTGGCTGACTGCAAATCGGCCTCACACACTGAAGACAGCCATCCGGTAGTGGCTCAGGCGAAAACCTGGCACGGTTTTGGTGTGGTTGTGACGCGTGGCGCTGATGGGATTGTTACGGTAGACGGGAAACCTGCGGCCCTGGACGAAACTACCGATAAAGCAAAGGTTTACTCTCAGGGATTAAACCAGGTTGTCATTTATAACAACGGCAAAGCAAACCTGATTGTGAACAAAGTTATTCAGGGCTGGCTTAAATAACAATAACAGTGATGTAGTTCTTGCCTTGCTGCTTTTTACCTGTCCGTATTAAGCACAAGGCATTTTTTTAAATCCCTCGCTAGCAGACTTTTTTATTTCCCGACAACTTGTTAACCCCTATCTAAAATCATTCTGGTCTTGTTTTTTAACTAGCTTATGTCGTCACGCTAAGGGATGATTGTCCACTCATCAAGGCATACACTAAAGAAAACAAACAGGAGGTTTTTATGTTAGCCGTGATCCCTATTTTTATTGTTGTGGCACTGATTATCGTCTTTGCCGGCGTTAAAATTGTTCCTCAAGGATTTCAGTGGACGGTGGAGCGCTTTGGTCGTTACACCAAAACGCTGATGCCTGGCTTAAATCTGGTGGTTCCCTTTATGGACCGCGTCGGCCGCAAAATCAATATGATGGAACAGGTGCTCGATATCCCTTCTCAGGAAGTTATCTCAAAAGATAACGCCAATGTCGCCATTGATGCCGTCTGCTTTATTCAAGTTATTGATGCGCCACGAGCCGCTTACGAAGTCAGTAACCTTGAACTGGCGATTATTAACCTGACCATGACCAATATTCGTACGGTGTTGGGTTCCATGGAGCTGGATGAAATGCTCTCTCAGCGTGACAACATTAATACCCGTCTGCTGCATATTGTCGATGAGGCCACCAACCCATGGGGGATTAAAATCACCCGTATCGAAATTCGCGATGTGCGTCCACCAGCAGAATTGATTGATGCGATGAATGCCCAGATGAAAGCAGAGCGTACAAAACGCGCCTATATTCTGGAAGCGGAAGGGATCCGTCAGGCCGAAATTGTCAAAGCCGAAGGCGAGAAACAGTCGAAGATCCTGAAAGCAGAAGGTGAGCGGCAGTCGGCATTTTTACAAGCCGAAGCCCGTGAGCGTAGTGCAGAAGCAGAGGCACGAGCAACCCAGATGGTTTCTGAAGCGATTGCTAAAGGGGACATTCAGGCAATTAACTACTTTGTTGCCCAGAAATATACCGATGCGCTGCAACAGATAGGTTCTGCCAATAACAGTAAAGTGGTGATGATGCCACTGGATGCCACGAGTCTGATGGGCTCTATTGCCGGGATCAGTGAGCTGCTGGGACAAAGCCAGATTGAGCGTAAAAAATGATTGATTACCTTCTTGCCCAACCACATGCTTTCTGGCTGGCGCTAGGAGGCATATTGCTGGCGACAGAAATGCTTGGCACTTCGGGTTATTTATTGTGGAGTGGAATAGCCGCAGTCGCGACCGGCCTGTTAGTCTGGATATTACCCCTGGGCTGGGAAGCGCAGGGAGTGTGCTTCGCCATTCTGACGCTGGTGGCGGTTTTCCTGTGGTGGCGCTGGCTAAATCACCGTAAACAACCTCCTCAGACTGAAGTTCTCAATCAGCGAGGGCAGCAGCTCGTGGGGCGCAGGTTACGGCTGGAGTCCGCCCTGATCAATGGTCGCGGTAATATTCGCATCGGCGACAGTAGCTGGCCGGTGGTGGCAGACAGCGATCTGCCCGCTGACAGTGAAGTGATTGTAGTGGCGGTCGAGGGCATCTTGCTAAAAATTCGCGCTAGCTAGTTTTTTTACCTTCACAGCCTGCCAGATTATCAATAATTGGGCAGGCTGCACTGTCATCTCCCGGACAGGCTTGCGTCAACGCCAGTAATTGCTGGTGCATCTCCTGCAGCGCCTGAATATGCTGCTCTATTTCTGCCACCTTGTGCAGTGTTCGTGCTTTCACATCCGCGCTATGCCGCGTCGGATCGTTAAACAAATTCAGCAGTTCCTGACACTCTTCCAGATTAAAACCGACCTGACGCGCTTTGCGTAAGAAGGTCAGCTCTTCCAGCTGCTTCTGGCCGTAGGTGCGATAACCGTTATCCGCCCGGTACGCCGCGGTCACCAGCCCTTTTTGTTCATAAAAACGAATCGCTTTACTGGTAAGCCCGGTTTTTTTAGCCACATCGCTAATATTCATTTTTTCCCCTTGACCTTGACCTTACTGGAAGGTTTAACCTTTACTATAGTTAGCTGAAGTTTCAATCAGGGTCAATACTTCCCATACATTTCAACAGGAGTTTGAATATGTCACAAATAGTCTCCCTTAATCTTGATGGCCTGACCTGTGGGCATTGCGTTAAGCGCGTTAAAGAAAGCCTGGAAAAGCGTGACGATGTTGAACAAGCAGAGGTCACACAAACCCACGCCCTGGTCACCGGTAGTGCGACACCTGAAGCGCTGATAGCCACAGTGAAAGAAGCAGGCTATGACGCAGAGGTGGCAAGCCTCCCAAAGTCTGATCCGCTGACAGAATCGTCAACTCCGTCGGAAGCACTGACAGCGGATACTACTTCACTTCCGGCAAACAGTAATGAAGATGACAGCCAGCAGCTACTGATAGGAGGTATGAGCTGTGCCAGCTGCGTATCCCGGGTACAAAATGCCTTGCAAAAGGTTCCGGGAGTCAGCCAGGCACGGGTTAATCTGGCGGAACGCAGTGCGCTGGTAATGGGTACTGCGAGCGCTGAATCCTTGGTACAAGCAGTTTCCAGTGCTGGCTACAGTGCAGAAGTCATTGACGATGAGCAAGAACGTCGGGAGCGTCAGCAAAAGACTGCCGATGCCGCAGTGAAGCGTTTTCGCTGGCAGGCTATCGTCGCCCTGCTGGTTGGGATACCGGTGATGGTGTGGGGAATGCTCGGAGACAATATGATGCTCTCCGCCAGCAATCACAACATCTGGCTCGCTATTGGTATCCTGACCCTGGCGGTGATGGTATTCGCCGGGGGGCATTTCTATCGCAGCGCCTGGCGCAGTCTGATGAACAGAACAGCGACCATGGATACGCTGGTCGCCCTGGGAACCGGGGCAGCCTGGCTCTACTCAATCACGGTCAATATCTGGCCGCAATATTTCCCGATGGAAGCCCGGCATCTTTACTACGAAGCCAGTGCCATGATTATTGGTCTGATCAATCTCGGACATATGCTTGAACAGCGTGCCCGGCAGCGGTCATCGAAAGCGCTGGAACGTTTACTTGACTTGACGCCCCCCACCGCACGGGTCGTCAGTGAAGAAGGTGAAAAGACGCTCCCGCTGGCTGAAGTTACCGCAGGAATGGTACTCCGTTTAACCACCGGAGACCGGGTGCCGGTAGACGGTAAGATAACTCAGGGCGAAGGCTGGTTTGATGAAGCGATGCTGACCGGTGAGCCGGTTCCGTTGCAGAAATCACCTGGGGACACCATTCACGCAGGAACGGTGGTTCAGGATGGCAGCGTCCTGTTTGAAGCGACCGCTACCGGAAATCACACCACACTGTCGCGTATTATTCGCATGGTACGTCAGGCCCAAAGCAGTAAACCTGAAATCGGTCAGCTGGCAGATAAGATCTCAGCCATCTTTGTTCCGGTGGTGGTGCTGATTGCGCTGTTTAGCGCCGCTATCTGGTACTTCTTTGGTCCGGCACCACAAATTGTCTATACCCTGGTCGTCGCCACCACGGTACTGATCATCGCTTGTCCTTGTGCCTTAGGGCTGGCGACACCGATGTCGATTATTTCAGGTGTCGGACGGGCAGCTGAGTTTGGGGTACTGGTGCGCGATGCCGACGCCTTACAACGCGCCAGCACACTGGACACTATCGTCTTCGATAAAACCGGTACGCTGACCGAAGGAAAACCTCAGGTCGTGGCAGTGAAAACAGCACCCGAGGTGGATGAAGCCCTGGCTTTACAGTTAGCAGCCGCGCTGGAACAAGGCTCCAGCCATCCGCTAGCACGGGCGATTATCGAAAAAGCAGCTCAGGTTCAGTTACCCGAAGTGAGTGCATTCCGGACTCTCAGAGGTCTGGGAGTCAGTGGTGAAGTTCAGGGACACCACGTATTACTGGGCAATAAAGCGCTACTGACGGACCAGGGCATTGATACGCTTGCTTTTGATAGCAGCATTGAGGAATACGGTCATCAGGGAACCACACCGGTACTGCTGGCGATAGACGGTAAACTTGCTGCCTTGTTTGCCATTCGCGACCCACTACGTAGCGACAGCGTCAGTGCTCTGCAACGGCTGCATCGTCAGGGTTATCGTCTGGTGATGTTAACCGGAGACAACCCTATCACGGCCAATGCGATTGCTAAAGAAGCGGGTATCGATGAGGTCATTGCTGGCGTACTGCCGGATGGTAAATCAGCAGCAATTAAAGCGCTCCAGCAGAAAGGGCACCAGGTTGCCATGGTCGGTGACGGTATTAATGATGCTCCAGCCCTGGCTCAGGCTGATGTGGGGATGGCAATGGGCGGTGGGAGCGATGTAGCGATTGAAACTGCCGGAATAACCTTGATGCGTCATAGTCTGACAGGTGTTGCCGATGCGCTCGCTATTTCCAAAGCGACCTTAGGTAACATGAAGCAAAACTTGCTCGGCGCCTTTATCTATAACTCACTGGGGATACCGATTGCGGCTGGAGTACTTTATCCGTTAACCGGTACGCTGCTAAATCCTGTGGTCGCTGGGGCCGCTATGGCACTTTCATCAATTACGGTAGTCAGCAACGCTAACCGATTATTACGTTTTAAACCAAAAGACTAAGCCATACAGGAGTCCCCGGAAGCAGATTCAACGCTGTTTTCGGGGATCTTGACTCGCGAGAGAGTCTGAAAGATAACGGATCTGGCTGGAGGTATTTGCACCCTGCGAGACACGATAGTAGCATGGGTTTTTGCCGGGGATTTGCGACATGGGTTTATTTCAACGTCTTAGCTCAATATTTTCTCACCTGACGGCTACTGCATACCCATGGCCGGCCATTGATATTCGCCTGCCTGGCCAGCAATATTTGCATTTGGTTGGCAGTATCCATATGGGGACTCAAGATATGGCTCCCCTCCCCGAGCGGCTACTTAAAAAACTACAACAGGCTGATGCCCTGATTGTCGAGGCCGATATCAGTGTCAGCGGATCGCCGTTTACTGAGATAACTCCCGAAGCCCCCCTCGAAACGCGCCTGACGCCGGAACAATACCAGCAGGTTATCGCTCTGTGTTCTGAGTTTTCCATTTCACCAGGCATCATTGATACCGTCCCGATGTGGCAAGTGGCTTTAATTCTGCAAGCCCATCAAGCCCAGAAGCTGGGGCTGCGTGCTAATTATGGTATCGACTATCAGTTGCTGGAAGCTGCACGTCAGAACGATATTGCCATACAGGAGCTGGAAGGGACTCAAAATCAAGTTGAGCTGCTAACCGGCCTGCCCAACGGCGGGGTCACTTTGCTTAACGATACTCTGCTTCACTGGCACACAAATGCACGCATGCTGCAAATCATGATTAGCTGGTGGCTGTCGACCACCACACCGAAAGACGATACTAGCCTGCCTGATACCTTCAGCGATGAACTGCATGATATTCTTATCACGCAACGTAATCAGCAATGGTGTACTTTTTTACAACAGCTGCCACCCGGTCGTTATGTGGTCGCTGTCGGGGCGTTACATCTTTTTGGCGAAGGAAACGTGCCGTCATTATTAAAAGCAAAATAGCTTTAACATCATATATACCCTAAATAATTCGAGTTGCCTGTAGGCGTAAAGAAGGAAATTATGACACCAGCAATAAAACTCCTCGAAAAAAAGGGAGTTACATTTACCCTCCATGCCTACGATCACGACCCTCAGGAAACTAATTTTGGTGATGAGGTTGTACGTAAACTCGGCCTGAATGCCGAGCAGGTCTATAAAACATTATTAGTGGCGATTAATGGCGATATAAAAACGCTGGCCGTCGCGGTGACGCCTGTTGCAGGGTTGCTGGACTTAAAAAAAGTCGCTAAAGCTCTGGGGGCGAAAAAAGTTGAGATGGCGGACCCGATGGTCGCTCAGCGCGTGACGGGATACCTGGTCGGGGGGATCAGTCCACTGGGACAAAAAAAATCCTTACCCACAGTAATCGATACCTCTGCCCAGCAATTTGCCAGCATCTTTATTTCTGGCGGCAAGCGTGGGCTGGATATCGAAATAGCAGCAAGCGACCTGGCAAAACTGCTGACTGCACAGTTTGCCGATATCGCTCGCCGCGACTAGATCCTTAATAATTCGAGTTACCTATAGGTGCCAAGTTCAACCCGACGATGTGATTCGACGGGCTGAACGCAGGCAACACCCAGGCAGCTTGAAGTATGACGGGTATAGTTACTGCCAGCTAACCTCACCCTTCGGCTGGTAATGCTTACTGTCCAGAGGTGAGTTTTTCTCTATATATTGCTTCAGCACTTCCGCATCGACAAAACCAGTATTGACATAACCCGGTTTTCCATCAATCACCGGATAACCATCCCCGCCCGTGCCGTTAAAGTTCAGCGTGGCCATTCGGTAAGTTTTTGTCGGTTCAACTGGCTGTCCGTTGATTTTTAAATCCTGTAGCTTGCCGTCTTTAGAGACAAAGCTAACATTGGAAAACTGCGGGTATGCACCAGAGTCAGGAGTTTTCTGAGCAACTGCAGTCAGATAATCAACGACTTCTTTACCGTTCATATCGATATACACTAGGGTATTACCAAAAGGCTGTACCTTCAGCACATCTTTATAGGTAATTTCACCCGGTTCAATCGAGTCACGCACGCCACCGCCGCTCATCACCGCAAAGTCAGCATTGGTGCGCGCCATTTGCGCTGCCAGAAGCAGGCGTCCCATATTCGTCTGCACAAAACGGACTTTACTGCGGTCGCCTTCTAAGTGGCCATTCGTACTACCAACGACCCCTTTCAGAGCGGCTTCACCTTTATTCTGGAAAGGTGTCAGCAGTGTCAGCATTTTCTCATCTTCAGGAATAGCGGCGGTGTAAAGTACGCGCTCACTTTTACCTTTATCATCAGTCACTTTATGTTTCAGGTTAACGGGCAGCAGCTGGTAGTTAACCAGTTTCATTTCGCCATTGCGGAATTCATAGTCGGCACGTCCGACATATTTGCCCCACTCATGCGCCTGAACAATCCATGTTCCATTCTGCCTGTCTGGGGTACAAGGCGTACCTGGAACATAATCAGCTTGTTTTTGGTTATCCGACGCCATACAGACTGGATTCTGTGAGTGACCACCCACAATCATCGTCAAGGCGCCTTCTGGCAGGCTGCGAGCCATTTCGACATCGCCCGGGGCGTTAGAGCCATGATTGCCGTTGTCATAATGCCCCATATGTGTCGCGGCAATAATCACATCCGGTTTTTCTGTTTTCTTCAGCTCTTCAATCAGCTTTCCAGCTTCCACCGCCGGGGCACGGAATTCAATATCGGTAAAAAATGCAGGATTACCAATTTTAGCCGTGTCATCAGTCGTCAGGCCGATAACGGCAATTTTAACCCCTTGTGGATCAAACATGGCATAAGGCTTAAACAGTCGCTCGCCGGTACTTTTTTGATAGATGTTGGCCGACAGCAGTGGGAAGTTAGCCCACTTTTCCTGCTGGCGCAGAACACTCATGGGTTTATCGAACTCATGGTTACCAATCGCCATCGCGTCATAACCAATCATGCTCATCCCGCGGAAATCCGGTTCAGCATCTTGTAAGTCTGACTCAGGGATACCGGTATTAATATCACCACCTGACAGTAACAGAACACTGCCGCCTTTCTCTGCGACTTCTTTCCGTACGTTATCGACTAAGGTTTTCTGTGCAGACAGTCCATATTCACCATTTTCATTCTGCCAGAAGCGACCGTGATGATCGTTAGTATGAAGAATCGTGATGTTATAGGTTTTATCTTTTTCCCATGCTAATGCCTGAAAACTGGTTAAGCTCAGCGCTGCCAGAAGTGCAGTAGCCACTTTTTTCTTTAATAAGGACATCGAAAATATCTCCAGAGTAATATCGCCGCCGTGAGTATTAGCCACTAAAATATTAGTCAACGCACTATATCCCGACAAGCCGCTTATCGTCGCAGCAATTTATTGAGTTCTATGGCACAAGGCGCGGTTTATGATAGATTTTTCGATGAGAGCACTACTTTATGACTCTTAAATGAAAGGGCATGATTTCTTGCCAGACTGGCTGCCTTGCTGCTGATAACCGCCCTCTTCCGGATATTAATCACCTTTTACCCACGCCAAGACATAACACGCTAATTATGTTTCTTTATTCAATGAGCATGCGAAGGTATGTTAGAGAGAGTAGTGGGTGATAAACCACCCTCTCTGATACTAAACCTCAATCATTCATACGATCTGACAACACGAATGATGATGACATAATAATGACTATTGATAGGTTCTTAATGGCAAGCTCTGAAAACACCATTCCGGGGACCCCCTCGGCACAAAAAAAATCACGTACCGCCTTTGGTATACTGGGCGCTATCAGCTTTTCGCATCTGCTGAACGATATGATCCAGTCGCTGATTCTGGCTATCTATCCGCTGCTTCAGTCTGAATTTTCTCTTTCATTTATGCAGATAGGTCTGATTACCCTGACCTTCCAGCTGACTTCATCGCTGTTTCAACCCCTGGTCGGTCACTATACCGACAAGCACCCGCTCCCCTGGTCACTCCCTATCGGTATGTGTTTTACCCTCAGTGGTTTGATTCTTCTGGCAGTGGCAGGAAACTTCACGACTGTATTACTGGCAGCGGCATTAGTAGGGACTGGGTCATCTATCTTCCATCCTGAGTCCTCCAGAGTCGCCCGAATGGCATCAGGTGGGCGTCATGGGCTGGCTCAGTCTATTTTCCAGGTCGGTGGTAATTTTGGCAGTTCGCTGGGCCCCTTACTGGCAGCGCTGATTATTGCTCCTTACGGACAGGGTAATGTTGCCTGGTTCGGTCTTGCAGCCTTGCTGGCTATCGTCGTGCTATTACAAATCAGTCGCTGGTATGCCGCTCAGCACCGTATTGCTAAAAGCCGCCCGCCTGTCACTGTTATCGGTCCGCTTGGGCGTAATAAAGTGATACTGGCGATTTCCATTCTGCTGATACTTATCTTTTCTAAGTACTTTTATATGGCCAGTATCAGTAGCTACTATACGTTCTATTTAATCGATAAATTCGGGTTATCGATACAAAACGCCCAAATCCACCTGTTTGTTTTTTTATTCGCCGTTGCAGCAGGGACCATGATAGGTGGGCCTGTCGGTGATAAAATCGGCAGAAAATACGTTATTTGGGGTTCAATTCTGGGTGTTGCTCCATTTACGCTATTATTACCTTATGCATCGCTCTACTGGACTGGGGTCCTCACTGTCATTATTGGCTTTATTCTGGCCTCTGCATTTTCGGCTATTCTGGTCTATGCCCAGGAGCTACTACCAGGACGTATCGGTATGGTTTCAGGACTCTTTTTTGGTTTTGCTTTTGGTATGGGAGGTCTGGGCGCTGCCGTATTGGGTGTGGTAGCTGACCATACCAGCATTGAATTAGTCTATAAAATTTGTGCATTTCTGCCATTACTGGGAATTGTCACTATATTCTTACCGAATATTCGTCAGAAAGCCTAAATCAACCTGGCCAAAGTACTGCTTTGGCCATGCTTTTCCCCCCCGGGATACTCTGATTTAGCTTATCATAACTATCTGAAACGCCAATCAGAGACTTTTTTTTCTCGAAAAGTGTTTTTTTTCAAATTTGTTCAATTTTTCATAAACGCTTTGAGGTAATTTGTCATAAACTAACGTTAAGAATTTTGGATCACCTGCCAAACCAAAAGGAGACGGAATGCATCACGCTACACCGCTTATCACCACCATTGTAGGTGGACTTGTACTTGCTTTTATATTGGGTATGATCGCTAACAAACTCCGTATCTCTCCGCTGGTCGGTTATCTATTGGCTGGCGTTTTGGCTGGGCCTTTTACACCGGGTTTTGTTGCTGATGCCAAACTAGCCCCCGAACTTGCAGAATTAGGCGTTATCCTGCTGATGTTTGGCGTTGGCTTACATTTTTCACTAAAAGACTTAATGGCGGTAAAGGCCATTGCTATTCCCGGCGCTATAGCGCAGATAGCTGTCGCTACACTTCTGGGAATAGCACTCTCCGCAATGATGGGTTGGTCACTGATGACCGGCATCGTATTTGGCCTGTGTTTATCCACTGCGAGTACCGTAGTGCTGCTCAGAGCGCTTGAAGAACGACAACTAATAGAAAGTCAGCGCGGACAGATAGCTATCGGCTGGTTGATTGTTGAAGACTTGGTGATGGTTCTGACGCTAGTACTGTTACCGGCTGTCGCCAATATGCTGGAAAAAGGTGACGTTGGATTCGCCAGCCTCAGTCTGGATATGGCCATCACTATTGGTAAGGTCGCGGCATTTATCGCGCTGATGATGCTGGTGGGTCGTCGCCTGGTGCCATGGATCCTCGCACGTAGTGCAGCCACAGGCTCACGTGAGCTGTTTACCCTCTCAGTACTGGCGATGGCTTTGGGTATCGCCTTTGGTGCTGTTGAGCTGTTTGATGTTTCCTTTGCTCTGGGCGCATTCTTTGCCGGTATGGTGCTGAATGAATCTGAGCTAAGCCACCGTGCGGCGCATGATACTTTACCGTTACGCGATGCGTTTGCGGTACTGTTCTTCGTTTCCGTTGGTATGCTGTTCGACCCGTTAATCCTTATTCAGGAGCCACTGGCCGTTCTGGGAACCCTGGTTATCATTATCTTTGGTAAATCGCTGGCAGCCTTCTTCCTGGTTCGTATGTTTGGTCACTCGCAACGTACCGCCTTAACCATTGCTACCAGCCTGGCACAAATCGGTGAGTTCGCCTTTATTCTTGCCGGCCTGGGTATGGTGTTGGGTCTGTTACCGCAAACCGGACAAAACCTGGTTCTGGCAGGCGCCATTCTGTCAATCATGCTGAACCCGATTCTGTTTGCTATCCTGGAGCGTTATCTGGATAAAACTGAAACGCTGGACGAACAGACCTTTGAAGAAGCCGTCGAAGATGAAAAACAGATCCCGGTGGATATCTGCAACCACGCAGTGCTGGTCGGGTTTGGTCGCGTTGGGCGTTTGCTGGGCGAAAAACTGATTGCTCAGGGTACGCCTGTGGTAGTGATTGAAATGTCACGTACCCGGGTTGATGAACTTCGTGAAAGGGGGATTAATGCCGTACTGGGTAATGCCGCCAGCGAAGAAATCATGAATCTGGCGCATCTTGACTGTGCTCGCTGGTTATTGCTGACTATCCCGAATGGTTATGAAGCCGGTGAGATTGTTACCTGTGCGCGCGAGAAGTGCCCTGACATCGAAATTATTGCCAGAGCGCATTATGACGATGAGGTTGATTATATTACCGAACGTGGTGCTAATCATGTGGTCATGGGTGAACGTGAGATAGCGGCAACCATGCTGGGTATGCTGCCAAAACCTCTGCCACAGGAACAGCCTATCGCGTCCTGATCTTTCGGCTGCTTCAGTTAAGATAAAGGCGGGTCATATTGACCCGCCTTTATTGTTTAGCGATCCCAGTAAGCCTCTTCCAAGCTATCTTCCCGCTCTGGCAATCCACGCATCAATCTTGGGGAGTGCTGATTAAGCACCTGGTAGCTCACCCGATTGGCATACTTGCAGACCTGAGCCAGAGAAGAGTAAGTCAGCCAGTTATGCTGGTGCTTACTGGAGTTCGGGACGTTATTACGATGATAGTTATTAGCAGTGATATCATGTAACAGTGCGGCCAGCGCACCGTCCCCCGCCCCGTTAGTATTCATTATCTTTTCAGGCCCGCCCATATAAGGGGCAATATGCGAATAAACCCGCAGCGGCTCCTGACAGTCTTTCAATCGCTTAGCACGGCTAAATTCATACTGATTAAATTCCGCAATAACACCGGGTAATAAAGGGTGCTGAGTATTACGTTTGGTACTCTCTTCAGTATAGCCAGCCATATACAGCCCCGCCGGACCTGCGGTACAGAGCACCAAATCAACCCAGTCCAGCGCTTTATCAGAAGCTTGCAGAGGGTCACTTTCGCCAGTGAGCGCCTCTCCTTCTTCTTCATTCATCGCCAGAATAGAGATATTGTCGCGCAGGAAGGTTTGCCACCATTGCGGATTTTCGGCAATCACGTATTTAGTGCCGAGAGTCAGTACCACTGGAACATCATGTTTTTTCGCAAGATGAATCGCGCGCATCGTCGCTTCAGCCATCGGCTCACCCGGCTTACAGCGCACCAGATAGGAAGTCAGCACTAACGCTGAAGCACCGGCAATAACCTCTTCAGGGATGCTGTCAGCACGCAGTTGATTCATGTGCCCGGGGCTGATAGCAAATGTCCGCTCTCCCTGTTCACTGATCAGTGTGAAACAGCGTCCTATCGCTCCGGGAATACCCTGAAGATAATTGAGATCGGTACGGCTGGAGGTATTGCACAGATAGCGATAGGCATAGCTACCTATTTCAATATTACTGCACATGACGCCAAGTAATACCGAGCGGTCATCGGCCAGTACCGAGTAGTTATGCATGGTATTGCCGATAGTTCCACCAGCAAACTGATGCGTAATCAGATTATTACTGGTCAGCTCCTGATACAGGGCATCAGCAACATCGTCTTCAATGACCAGCGAATGTCCCAGGCTGAGTCCATAGCGCTGAATAAAATCATCGTCTACTTTCGCTTCAATATCGACCAGTGTCTGGTCGATACCGACAACCCAGGAGGTACTATTTTCAGCTTCAGACTGAACCGGTTTCAGTAACGGATCGCGGGCGCTTACCGGGAAATAATGTTTGGACTTTCGTTTACCGGGAAATTTCATGATGTCGTATTACGCTAATCAATAAGACGGAGAATGGTAGCACTCTCCGTCTCAGGATCCTATTTAACGAAAGCGTTCTGTCAGCGTCATCATCATTTTTATATGTTCAGGGGAATCATTTAAGGCAGGAATGTATTCATATTGCATGCCGCCGGCCTCAATAAAGACCTCACGGTTTTCTACCATCATCTCTTCAAGCGTTTCCAGGCAGTCCGCCGAGAAGCCCGGACACATGACCTGAATATGCTTCACCCCTTTTTCTGCCAGCATTTTTAGCGTTTCGTCGGTATAAGGCATAAGCCATGGCTCACGACCGAAACGTGACTGATAACTCATCATCAGTTTTTCAGGCGGCAGTCCGAGATGATTCAGTAAAGCATGGGTGGTGTCGCGGCAACGCTGAGGATAGTCGTCCCCTTCATCCGCAAAACGCTGAGGAATACCGTGATAAGAAAGCAGTAAGATATCCGGCTCACCGTGTTCGGCAAAAGAGCGTCGCACCGAACTTGCCAGCGCTTCGATATAGGTCGGCTCTGTGGCATAGTCACGAATAAAGGAGATAGCTGGCAGGCTGCGTGAATCCGCAAAAATACGGCCCAGTGCATCCCAGACCGCGGCAACCGTCGAACAGGAGTATTGAGGATACAGCGGCAGTACGATGATATGGTTGACATGGTGTGTCAGCAGTTCATCGACAGCACTCTTTAAAGAGGGCTCACCGTAACTCATTCCCAAGGCTACGGGAGTGTCAGGTAACTGTTCAGCCAGCGCCGCTTTCTGACGCAGACTGTGAACCAGTAACGGAGAACCTTCCTCCATCCAGATTGACTGATAGAGTTTTGAGACTCGGCCTGAACGCAGTGGCAGAATAACGCCTCGTAGCAGCGGCCACCACAGGATGCGTGGAACATCAACCACTCGACGATCGCTGAGAAACTGGCATAAGTAACGTCTGACGGCAGGTGCAGTTGGCGCACTGGGCGTCCCCAGATTGGCCAGTAAGATACCTATTTTTTCCTGACTCATTATCATCTCCCATTATTCAATTGTCATGATTGTAGCGCAAATGGCTGTTTTACCCATCAATTACAACAACAGACGAATTTTGGGCAAAAAAATACCAGGGTCGCCCCTGGTACTGTTATCCACGTAAAATTAACCGAGGATTTTTTCCAGCTCTGCGCGAACGGCATCAACCGTTTGTGTACCATCAATTTTCGCGTACTGGGTATTGCCAGCCTGAGCTTCTTGCTGATAGTAGCCAATCAGTGGAGCAGTCAGCTGATGATATTCAACCAGGCGTTTACGTACAGTTTCTTCCTGATCGTCTTTACGTGTTGCCAGTTCTTCACCCGTCACATCATCCACGCCTTCAACCTGCGGTGGATTGTGCTTGATATGATAAACACGACCAGAGCCCGGATGGACGCGGCGACCGACGATACGATCGACTATCAAATCATCCGGCACATCGAATTCAAGGACAAAATCAACATTAATATCAGCTTCTTTCATCGCATCGGCTTGCGGAATAGTACGTGGGAAGCCATCCAGCAAGAAACCGTTACGGCAATCTTCCTGCGCAATGCGTTCTTTCACCAGAGCAATAACCAGTTCATCCGTAACCAGTTTGCCTGCATCCATGATGCCTTTGGCAATAATACCCAGTTCTGAACCAGATTTGACCGCGGCACGTAACATATCACCGGTAGAAATTTGCGGAATACCGTATTTCCCCATAATGAATTGAGCCTGAGTCCCTTTACCTGCACCCGGAGCACCGAGCAGAATAATACGCATTGCGTAATTCCCCATACGTTTAAATATTTACACCCATCATGCTGCAAACTGCCAAGGAATCATCTGAGCTTAAGCGCACTTAATCACATAGTCAGTCTATGTTCATCGGCGTTTTTGGCTCTGAGCCTGGAAGCAGCTTGAAATATTCAGGGTAAAGATAAAATTAGAAGCGAAAACCATACCACTAAAGGCGGTATCATCACAAGAAAGGCAGCATCTGACGGCGGGTTTATACCCATTCATGCCTGCTGAATCGTTCCCTTTTAGTTGAATATCCCCCTCCCGGACGGGAGAGGGATAAAAAACGATACTCAGCGTTACGCAATCAGCAACTGGTTCATACGACGAATGAACTGGTTCGGGTCTTCCAGCTGTCCACGTTCAGCCAGCAGTGCCTGATCCATCAGCAACTCAACCCACTCACCAAATGTGGCATCGTCCTGTGTATCTGCTGCACGTTTTACTAACGGGTGATCCGGGTTCAGTTCAAAGATATATTTAACCTCAGGAACGGCCTGGCCTGCAGCGGCAAACAGTTTCGCCATCTGAGTGCTCATGTCGTTACTGTCGGTGGTCACAATCGCTGGCGTATCGGTCAGACGATGCGTTAAACGAACTTCTTTCACGCGCTCACCCAGCAGAGTTTTGACGCGATCAACAAACGGCTCCAGCGCTTTTTCGGCTTCTTTCGCTTGTTCGGTTTCTTCGTCGGCCAGTTTTTCCAGTGACTCGTCAGTTTTGCTGACTGACTGGAAGGATTTACCGTCGAATTCGGTCAGATAACTCATCATCCACTCATCGATACGATCGGAAAGCAGCAGGACTTCGATACCTTTCTTACGCAGCAATTCCAAGTGTGGGCTGCTCTTCGCTGCGGCGTAGCTGTCTGCGGTGATGTAGTAAATCTTTTCCTGGCCTTCTTTCATGCGCGCGACATATTCTTGCAGCGACACAGTTTGCTCAGAAGAATCCGTGTGGGTCGTGGCAAAACGCAACAGTTTAGCAATCGCTTCCTGGTTGGCGTTATCTTCAGCAGGCCCTTCTTTCAGTACCAGACCGAAGCTCTTCCAGAAAGTCTGGTATTTATCGTTGTCATCTTTGGCCAGTTTATCCAGCATCTGCAACACACGTTTGGTTAACGCGCTGCGCAGATTTTGTGTCACCCGGCTGTCTTGCAAAATTTCACGCGAGACGTTAAGCGGCAGATCGTTAGAGTCTATCAACCCGCGGACGAAACGCAGGTAATTTGGCATAAACTGTTCGGCGTCATCCATGATAAATACGCGCTGTACGTACAGTTTTAAACCATGTTTATGGTCGCGATTCCACATATCAAACGGTGCCTGGGCAGGGATATACAGCAGGCTGGTATACTCCTGTTTCCCTTCAACACGGTTATGGCTCCAGGTCAGAGCGTCAGTGTAATCGTGGGAAATATGTTTGTAGAATTCCTGGTACTCATCATTGCTGATATCTGACTTGCTGCGGGTCCACAAAGCTTGTGCCTTGTTGATTTTTTCCCAGCTCACCACGGTTTCGCCGTCGTTCTCTTCCTGGTGTTCAATCTCTACCGGCAGCGCAATATGGTCGGAGTATTTGCTAATGATAGAACGGACACGCCAGTCGTCGAGGAACTCATCTTCACCTTCACGCAGGTGTAAGGTAATTTCTGTTCCGCGATCGGCTTTAGTGATATCAGCAACGGTATAGTCACCCTCACCGGCAGACTCCCAGAATACGCCTTCGTCTGCGCTGGCACCCGCAGCCCGGGTACGTACAGTGACTTTATCCGCCACGATAAACGCAGAATAGAATCCAACCCCGAACTGACCAATCAGCTGGCTATCTTTAGCCTGGTCGGATCCCATCGATTCAAGGAATGATTTAGTGCCAGATTTGGCGATGGTACCCAGATGGTCAATAACCTCATCCCGGGTCATACCGATGCCGTTATCAGCGATAGTCAGAGTACGCTGCTCTTTATTGAAAGAAACGCGAACGTGTAACTCGCCTTCCCCCTCATACAGACTGGTATCCGACAGGGCGCGAAAACGTAATTTATCTGCCGCATCGGAGGCGTTGGAGATCAGTTCACGCAGGAAGATTTCTTTATTTGAATAGAGAGAGTGGATCATCAGGTGCAGAAGTTGTTTTACTTCAGACTGGAAGCCGCGAGTCTCTTGTCCTTTCATGGTCATTGATACCTCAACAAAATCAAATGGGGTGTAGTACTAACGTTGAGGGAGATATGGTAACGATTTGTGCTTTTTCAAGCATACAACAACAAAAACCCGCGGATATTTGGGCCAGGCAATTAAAAGAACGGCTTTTAGCCTCTCACGGCAAGGAGGGAGATTGAGAGGCTTATCGAGAAGAAAATGCTAAAACTGAATTTTATGTCGCCCGAGCAAGGAGTGTGAAAGCGTGGTGCCGTCGACCATATCCAGTTCACCACCCACCGGGACTCCATGAGCAATTCGACTGGCTTCAACGCCGTGATGTGAACATAATTCAGCAATATAATGGGCTGTTGCTTCACCCTCTACGGTCGGGTTGGTCGCCAGAATAATTTCTTTAATTTTCTCACTTTCCAGGCGTTCTTCAAGGCGTCCCAGACCAATATCATTGGGTCCAATACCGTCAAGAGGCGACAAATGCCCCATCAGAACAAAATAACGTCCGGAAAATTGTCCTGTCTGTTCAATCGCATGAATATCTGCAGGGGTTTCTACCACACAAATCTGACCATTTTCCTGGCGACGCGGATTGGCGCAAATGGTGCAGATTTCCTGTTCAGTAAAAGTCCGACAGTCAGCACAATGGCCAATTTCTGACATGGCACGCGTTAGCGCCTGCGCCAGACGCATACCACCGCTGCGATCGCGTTGTAATAAGGTAAAAGCCATACGCTGGGCGGACTTAGGGCCAACGCCGGGCAGGCAGCGCAATGATTCCATTAAAGCTGTAAGTAACGGGCTGGTTTGCATGGTTCAACTGTCTAAAAACAAAGTGGCCTCTAGCGTATCATCAGCGTCGCAGCCATAGCAAAGATTAACGGGTTCCCCTCCTCGCCCAGTGACTCTCTGTAGAGAAGGGAAGACTGGCACTTAATTTATCGTTTAATGGTTATCAGGAAGAAACATGCTCTTGTCTTAACATGGCATAAACCAGTTCATCTCCCCACTGGCCATTAAAACGGTCATTCTGGCGAAAATGCGCTTCTTTACGCATACCCAAGCGCTCAACAATACCGATTGACCCCTGATTATCTGCATCCAGGCGGGCAAAAATACGGTGAAATCCGGCTTCAGTAAAACCTTTCTCCAGTACCGCCGCGACCGCTTCAGTGGCATAACCTTTTCCGGCATAGGCCGGGTTAAAGATATAGCCAATTTCCGCCTGCAATGCGGCCTGGTTTGCCAGCTTGATTAGCACTTCTCCTATCAGGGTATGACTTTCCTTCAGGGTGACAGCGTAATACAGGGTATCGCCATCATGATTGAGCGCTGAACTGATGGCACTGGATAATTGATTCGCTAATTGTTCTGACTCTGGCGGTGGAGCATACAAATAACGATACACTTCCGGGAGTTGATGGTATGCCCGATAGGCAGTCATATCTTCTGGCGTAAAGCGACGTAAACACAAGCGGTCAGTGATAACCGGAAAAGTCATTGAAAACAAATCGATACCTTTTATATTGAAATGAGAAATAAATCTCCCTATTTTTATTAAAATAAACTACCAGTTAAATATTCATTATTATTAAAAATTTACTTTAATTTTCATTATTATCTCAACAGAAATTAAAAATATTAAGATCCCATTTGATCATTTGTAGCACCCTATTTTGCCGATGATAAAAATATTGATTAGGATACCGCGATAAAATACTTCAGTGGCTGGGTAAAGAGGAAAAATAATGTTACAAGGAAAAAGAGTTGTCGTAACGGGCGGAGGGCGTGATTTTGGCCGCGCATTATCTGTCTGGCTTGCTCGGGAAGGTGCAGAGGTCGCTCTGTGCAGTCGCACTCTGGCTCAAGCTCAGTCAACGGTTGACCTGATCCATGCTGAGGGTGGCAAAGCGCAAGCTTATCAGTGTGATATCACGGATATGAAGGCAGTACAGCAGTTCGCCCAGTCTCTGGCTGTTAATACTCAATCCATCGATATTCTTATTCTCAGCGCAGCTCAATGGCTGGAAGGTGATTTCGCCCAGGGTGAACAGGATGAGGATATTATCAGTACGATTAATTCGGGCCTGACCGGTTCTATTCTACTGACCAAAGCGCTATTGCCGTATATGAACAGAGAACAAGGTAGCGATATTATTGGTATGGTTTCAGTTTGTGGTATTCCGCACTTTACCCGCTCGATTGCTCATCCCGCATTTTTTGCCGCTAAACAAGGCATGAGCGGTTTTCTTAATACTATTTCAGAAAAATTAGCGTCAGAAAATATCCGTGTAACGGCACTGTATCCCCCCGATTTTGACACGACGGATCCCAACGAAGAACCGCCTTATCAGCCAGGTGGTGGTCAGTCATTACTCAACGGACATGCAATATGGCAAACCATTAAGTTTGTCGTATCACAGCCCCGCGGCTGCCATATTAGCGCTATTTATTTCCAGGGCCCGGATCGCGAGACTGTCGCCCGCTTAGCGCAGTAAGGTCGCTAAAAAGCAAAAAGCGGGAACCTGAGAGTTCCCGCTTTTGAATGACAGCTTGAAGACCAGTGCGTCTTCTGGCAAAAATCAGAATGGCATTTTAAAGCCAGGAGGCAGCTGCATACCGCTAGATACGCCAGCCATTCTCTCTTTCTGTGCTTCACCGATGCGGCGTGCAGCATCATTGAATGCAGCAGCAACCAAGTCTTCGACCATTTCTTTGTCGTCTTCCATCAGGCTAGGATCAATTTCCACCCGGCGGCAGTTGTGTGCACCGTTGATGGTGACTTTAACCAGGCCCGCTCCAGACTCACCAGTGACTTCCATTTTGGCGATTTCTTCTTGAGCTTCAGCCATTTTTTCTTGCATCTGCTGGGCCTGCTTCATCAGGTTACCCAGACCGCCTTTTCCAAACATAATTATCTCTCTTTCGTCGGGCCATCGGTCGCGTTATGCGATTGTGGCTATCAGGGGTTTACACAATGCCACTTACTAAAGCGACATATTAGACGGGGCGAATACTATCGTCATCCAGCACCGCATCAAAGAATCTTTTTATCGTCTGAATATTATTATCATTGTTCAATGATTCACGTGCTTGCTCGAGCTTTTCTTCATAAATGGCCTGACGCCATTCAAGTGGTGTACGTTGTGTCAGATTATCGTCTTCAATAATCGTTAATTCAACTGCCTCACCTTGCAATTGCGTGAGTGCCTCAGTCAGCGTTTTTTGTGCACCCGTTGAGTTCAGATGCCGCAAGGCAGGTCGCAGATGCAAACAAATCTGTGGCCCTTGTTGCTCTTTCCAGGCATTCAATGCCAGCTGCTGTACCAGCTTAGGAAGCGGTAACTTTTCAATTTCAGCCGACCAGTTATCACGCAATGCCGCTTCCTGAGCAAGTTTTAGCGCCAGTTCAGGCGTTTTTTCATGCTCCAGCGCTTTTTTTAACGCTTTAGGCGTCGCAACCGGTTCGGCAACTTCTTCACTGACGACTTGCGATGTCCAGCGATAAGCCTCGGGTTTCGCAACGACTGCGGGCTTTGATGAAACGGCTGATGTTGCAGAGGCCTGAATGCGATCGGTCACTGATGCCAAGCGTTCTGCCGCAGAACCTTTCCCCGGCCGCGCTACCCCAAGCGCAGCCGGCTCATTCTTTTTTGTTTTGTCTGTTCCTTGCTGACGCAGTAGCTGGCTACGAGCCTGAAGGATCTGACTGGTACTGTCCGAGAGTGCCGGTGTTTCGCGTACCACTGATGTCACTGGTGGAGCAATGACGGGTGCGGCACCCGCAACTGTGGATGCCGGCGAATGGCTTACTGCTGGCTGTGGGACAGAGCGCGCTTCGGGTTCAGGTAGCGGTTTCTGTGGATGGAATGCCAGCGCACGCAGCAACGTCATTTCGACTCCCATACGGCGATCGGGTGCCCAGGGGAGTTCTTTGCGACCAATTAACAAGGTCTGATAGTAAAGCTGTAAATCTGCAGGTGGAATGGTCCGGGCCAGTTCGCGCATTCGGACTTCAATCGCGGCCAGATCGTTTCCTAAAGCTGCCGGAGAAAGCTGTATCATGGCCAGTCGATGGAATAAAGACGACATTTCAACCAGCAGGTTTTCCCACTCAACGCCGCGAGAGGCAACCTCATCGATCAGAGACATCACCCGTTGACCGTCAGCTTGCACAACCGCTTCTATCAGCGAAAGTGCCTGACTGTCATCCAGCGTTCCGAGCATAGTGCTGACCGCAGCGGTAGTCACCTGACCGTCACCACTCGCGATGGCCTGGTCGGTTAAGCTTAACGCATCGCGCAGACTGCCATCAGCCGCCCGGGCAAGTAGTTGTATCGCGCGGGTATCATAGGCAATCTTTTCTTCGCCCAGCACATGTTCCAGCTGTTGCCCTATCTGACTGACATCCAGCGCTTTAAGATGAAACTGCAAGCAGCGGGATAAAATCGTTACCGGCAATTTCTGCGGATCGGTGGTGGCCAGCAAAAATTTCACATGCGCCGGTGGCTCTTCCAGCGTTTTTAGCAACGCATTGAAGCTATGGCGGGAAAGCATGTGAACTTCGTCAATCAGATAGACTTTAAAGCGACCGCGCGCGGGTGCGTACTGCACATTATCCAGCAGGTCACGCGTGTCTTCGACTTTGGTACGCGAGGCAGCATCAATTTCTATCAGGTCAACAAATCGCCCCTGCTCTATTTCACGACAGTTATCGCACACACCGCAAGGTGTCGCCGTGATCCCTGTTTCGCAATTCAGCCCTTTGGCCAATAAACGGGCAATTGATGTTTTTCCGACGCCGCGGGTTCCGGAAAAAAGATAGGCGTGATGAATACGTCCCAGCGTTAAACCATTCGCTAACGCGGTCAGGACATGTTGCTGACCAACAACATCAGCAAAAGTTTGTGGGCGCCATTTGCGGGCTAAGACCTGGTAGCTCATCTGAAATTCAGCTCTGATACGCGGGAAAGGTAATTCAAAGAAGGCCATGCTACCACAAGCCCCACCTGATGGGCGAATTTCGAAAAAAGATGATAAAACGTTACTGGTAAAAAAACCTTCTAGTTGGTAGTGTAATAATAACGGAACGTCATCATAAACAGTATTTGAATACCATAAAAAAACAGCCCCTTTGGCGCCAGGAGACTCAGTATGTCCACCCGTGACAAGTTAATTGAACTTGCCAACACGCTTATCCAGAAAAACGGTTTTGAAGGCTTCAGCTATGCTGATTTGGCTCGTGAACTGGGGATCCGTAAGGCCAGTATCCACCATCATTTCCCAACCAAAGCCGATTTAGGTTTAGCTTACTGTGCAAGCAAGCGTGAGGCCTTTACCGCGCTTGAGTCTGAGATACTGGCGCTTCCGGCCGGTTGTGGACAGCTGGAGGTTTATCTGGATGCTTTTTCCAGCTGTATTCGCGATGGTGAAATGTGCGGCGTCTATGCCATGCTCTCAGACAGTAATATGTTCACGCCAGAACTGAAAATAGCCGTCGCTGAACTTGCCGCTTATGAATTACATATTCTCAGCGGAGTTCTGCAACGTGGCAAAGATTCAGGGAAATTAATATTCAATATATCAGCACCGGATATGGCAATCATCGTCTGTAGCTCGCTCAAAGGCGCTCTTCTACTCAACCGGATGCCGCCTCACGACGCTTGCGAACGTACAGTAAAGGCTCTGATACAGCATCTCACTACGCGCTAGAAAGTCTTCCGCCTATCGGGGCAAACGCCGATTATAATAGATAGATTACTTTATCACTTGCCAACCTACCTACTGAATGGTAGATTCAGTTCAGAGGTAAGATAAAGAGCAATACAGAAAAAAGGATAACCACCATGAGCAAACAGTACAGCAAAGATCCAACGCAAATTGAAAAACTCAATGAGATTCAGTTTAACGTAACCCAGAATAATGCCACAGAGCGTCCATTCACCGGAGTTTACGATGATAATTTTGAGGAAGGGCTCTATGTCGATATTGTTTCTGGTGAACCCCTATTCACTTCGCTCGATAAATTTGACTCTGGCTGTGGCTGGCCAGCTTTTAGTCGCCCGGTAGATGACAATGTCCGTAATCTCAGCGACAAGAGTCACGGCATGATCCGTACCGAAGTCCGTTCTCGTCACGGAGACAGCCATTTAGGCCATGTCTTCCCGGATGGACCACAAGAAACAGGCGGCCTGCGCTACTGCATCAACTCTGCGTCATTACGCTTTATTCCCAAGGCAGCACTGGTAGCGGAAGGTTATAGCGAGTACTTACCTTTATTTGATAAAGGAGGAAAACATGAAAACTGATGTGGCAATTCTTGCCGGTGGTTGCTTCTGGGGGGTTCAGGAGCTGCTGCGTAAGCTGGACGGTGTTATCAGTACCGAAGTCGGTTATACCGGCGGGCGCAACGACTCGCCAACCTATAGCTATCATCCGGGCCATGCCGAGGCAGTGAAGGTAGAATTTTTACCCGACACCATAAGCTACCGGGATCTGCTGAAATATTTTTTCCAGATTCATAATCCGACAACGCTTTTCCGTCAGGGCAATGATATTGGATCAAGCTATCGTTCAGCCATTTTCTACTTATCAGAAGCGCAGAAAGCTGAGGCTGAAAAGCTGATAATGGAAATGGATGATTCAGGCATCTGGCCCGGTCCCGTGGTCACAGAAGTGAAAGCAGCAACCGCATTCTGGTCCGCTGAACCTGAGCATCAGGATTATTTGCAGAGAAATCCAAACGGCTATACCTGTCATTTTGAACGCTATGACTGGCAGTTGCCCGAAAAACTGGATTGAGCACTATCATAAAAGCCTCCATAAAGGAGGCTTTTAACATGCTAACAACAAAGGAAAAAACCTTCAGCCTTTGTGATTAATGTCCTGGGAATGGCACCAGACTAAAGATATTAAGGCCCATATTTTCCAGACGCTGTTCGCCACCAAGATCAAATAAATTGATAACAAAAGCAGCGTCGGTCACTTCGCCCCCGAGACGACGGATCAGTTTAACCGTGGCCTCAATCGTTCCACCGGTTGCCAGCAGATCGTCAATCACCAATACTTTATCGCCTGCTTTAATCGCATCGACATGAATTTCAAGCTTGTCAGTGCCATATTCTAACTCGTAGCTTTCTGACAGCGTTTCACGGGGTAATTTATTCGGTTTACGAACTGGAACAAATCCTACTCCCAGTCCAAGCGCAACAGGTGCGCCAAACAAGAAGCCACGAGCTTCAGTACCCACCACTTTAGTGATACCCGCATCTTTAAACTGGGACACTAACAGCTCAATACTGAGCGCGTAGGCTTTCGGATCTTCCAGCAAGCTGGTAACGTCACGGAATAAAATGCCCGGTTTTGGATAGTCTTGGACGCTTTTAATACTGTTTTTGAGATACTCAAGCTGCTGCACGGTCGCGGTCATCGATTTATGCCTGCTAAAAACATGATACTAGTCAGGGTACGCTTCAGTTCATGACTGAACCCGGCTGTTTTTAACCCGCCGTACCCATACCCGAAAACGCTCGAATTTACTGCCTGGCGGCAATAATTGCAACTTCGTTGGTGAAGGTTATTGCTTTTCATCTACTGCTACGCTGTAAATTAAATAATAGCATCCATTTTTCGCTATCGAATATAATCGGAGCGACCAAGAGAGGTTCCCAGGTGAACACCGCATCACTGTTGCACGTTTTGCGTACGCGAATTGAAGAACTGTCAGTGGCTATAGCCCCCCTTTCTCAGCAACGTACTTCGCAGGCCCGATTTGACAGAAAGCTCTTTGTGACACACAGCACGCAACTAAAAGATTATCTGCTGGAGGTCCAGGAAAATATGGATAAGCTTCAGCATTGTGTTGAACAGGCAAGGACTGATCAGGTCGCTTTTATGGCTGAAAAGCTGGTTGAGCAACTGGCCGCTCTGCAAAGAGAGCTGGCAACCAGCGAGTTACGTAAAAAAGAGCGACAGCCGCCTGAAGCGGAAAATTTCTATCAGAAACTGGCCACGCACCAGGACTATGAACGTCGCTTGCAAGCGATGATTAATGACAGAGAAAACCAGCATGCCGTTCAAACGACGCTCGCTGGTCAGCAGAAGTTACAGCGTGAAATTCTGGCGCTGGAAGGTCGTTTACAACGCTGTAAACAGGCACTGACCCGACTGGAACGCATTATAGAACGTCAGGAACGTGGTCTGGGTTAATTTTTATTTGTTCGAGAGAAACCGATGTCACTAGAAAATGCTGCGGATGAAGTCAAATTAGCGGTTGATTTAATTATGCTGCTAGAAGAACACGCTATCCCGACAGATACCGTGCTAAAAGCACTGGAAATAGTTGAGAGGGATTTTTTGCGTAAAAAAGAACAAACTACCCGGGAACAGGGATCTGTTCTTTGAGCAGTAATCAGCCAAAAAACGTGATCTGGCAGTGTTTTACATAATTTTACGGTTAGCTTTCGTGGCTCTTTTTTTCCTGCCGAAGTGTCGGACAAAATAAAAACATTTCCAACAAAATAGCAACATAATCAGCGGCATTTTTGTGTAGGTCAAAACTCTCCGGGGCTACCAGCCAGTTCTCGATTAAACCGGTGATATAACTACGCATAATGATAACAGCATGGGATAAACTAAGGTTAACAGGAAGATACCCTGCATCGATGCAACGTTGCAGACTGGCTTCGATACGTTCATTTCCTTCCATATAAAGAACACGCCGTGCTTCCTGTAATACGGCTAGCTCACCAACAAATTCACATTTGTGAAAAATAATTTCTGTCATTAACCGTCGACGCTCTTCTGAAACGGTCGCCTGTAGGATATAAATAAGTAATTCTCTGACGACAGAAAGTGGATCGTCCGGGTATTTTGCCTGATACTCAATTTCTAAATCACTAATACTGGACTCTGTGAGTTTCCAGATTTCATTAAACAACTCCGATTTATTTTTAAAATGCCAATAAATAGCCCCGCGCGTGACACCGGCAGCTTTTGCAATGTCGGCAAGCGAGGTAGCAGATACGCCGTGCTGCGAGAACAAAATAATCGCCACGTCGAGGAGATGTTTTCGGGTTTCAAGCGCTTGCGCTTTAGTTTTTCGTGCCATATGTCAGTGAATATGCGAGCGTCAGATTTACATACATTTATGAATGTATGTAACATAGCACGACGAGAAGATAAACACAGTAGTGGGATTGTGGACATTTGCTCCATTGAATTAACGTTGAATTCGGACACTTGAGGTTTACATATGAACAAAAACAGAGGGTTTACGCCTCTGGCGGCCGTTCTGATGCTTTCAGGCAGCTTAGC